>Ga0315339_1000024_pt1 | contig 339184 bp, 358 predicted proteins | sample ASW17metaG_FD_204514 | JGI IMG/M metagenome (GOLD analysis project Ga0315339, IMG submission 204514) | Ammonia-oxidizing marine archaeal communities from Pacific Ocean, United States - ASW #17 | ecosystem: Environmental > Aquatic > Marine > Oceanic | place: USA: California | collected 2016-12-05
GAATAGATGGGAATGAAAGCTCTACAGCAAACAGAAAGAAGACAGGTAAGCCATGCAGTTCATTTAGATGGTTTAAAAATAGGATGAGCGGAGCTTCTGATGCAACAATAGTAGTTCCAAGCAGCGGAGAGCATGAGATAAACCTATGGATGAGAGAAGATGGAAGCAGGGTTGATAAGATACTATTAACCCAGAGCAGCAGTTTTACACCAACTGGTAATGGCCCTGCTGAGAGTAGCAGGGAATAAAAATTCATAGAAAATATTATGGAGTGAAACTACTTTTTCATTATTCATCTTAATCCTCCTTTGACAATAAACTGATAATATTGATTCACTCATTCTTAATTAATAAAATGTTGTTAACCCCCCTTTAAATTTGACTTTTATTTCACGACATTTAATATTAATTAGTCAAAATTACTAAATAATTCTGACTAATATTGGGGTTGGAATCCTTGGTTTTTTATTAAATCACGGAATAACTTTTTATTAATAACATATTAGCTATTTATTGAACAATGAACTTTATTTTATGATAGGGAGATAATATTATGTCGATTAATCCAGCTGAATTCAGGCCACCAGTTGAACAAGATGAATTTATTACAGGAATTGGAGATGATCCTGACAATCGTCTAGAAGCAGGAGTTGTATTCGTAGGAGCTGGACCAGCAAGTCTTGCTGGCGCTATACGGTTAAGTCAGCTTCTTGAAAATGAACCTGAATTACTGGAATCGCTGGGTGAAATACCTATTGCTATTCTGGAAAAAGGAAAATATCCAGGCGCCCACTTACTATCGGGTGCAGTCGTAAATCCTATAGGTTTTAAGACCTTGTTTCCGGAAATGGAAGAAAGTGAGTTTCCTTTTTTTGAAAAAGTAAGCGGTGAAGCAGTTTACTACCTAACTAATAAAGGATCATTCAGATTGCCAACTCCTCCAACAATGCATAACAAAGGTAACTATGTAGCATCTATCAGTAAAATTGGAGAATGGCTTGGCCAAAAAGCAGAAGAAGCTGGTGTAATGATCTTTAATGAAATGGCAGGTTCTAAGCTCATCATAGAAGAAGGTGCGGTAAAAGGGGTAAAAACTGATGACAAAGGTCTTGATAAAGACTTGAATCCAATGGGTAATTTCCAACCCGGTACTGATATTCTCGCACAAACAACAGTTTTGGGAGAAGGAACTACCGGTCATTTATCAATGGCATTAATTGAACATTATAATTTGAAAAGAAAGAACCCGCAGATATATGCATTGGGTGTTAAGGAAATATGGGAAGTAGAAAAACCACTTAAACAGGTTATACATACAATGGGCTGGCCTCTCAGGGGATCGAAGAAGTATGGTGAGTTTGGTGGAAGTTTTATTTATCCAATGGGTGATAATAAGATTTCTTTAGGGCTTGTAGTAGGGCTTGATTATGCAGATTCCAAGCTATCCGTTCATGATCTTCTCCAGCAGCTTAAATCTCATCCTCTTGTAAGCAAAATACTTGAAGGTGGCAAAAGAGAAGACAAGGGGTGGGGTGCAAAAACAATTCCTGAAGGTGGGTATTATGCAATACCTGAAAGCCTAAATGTTCCAGGGGCTTTAATTATAGGGGATTCCGCCGGACTGGTTAATGTACCAGCATTAAAGGGGATACATTATGCAATGATGTCAGGAATAATGGCTGCAGAAAGTATATTTGCAGCACTAAAAGAAAAGAAAGACCTTAACGCAGCAGAAACGCTCAAAAGTTATGATGAAGCATTAAGAAGCAGTTTTATATGGAAAGATCTCTACAGTGTAAGAAATATGCGACAAGCTTTTCAGGGAGGTTTTCTAAAGGGATTTATATTGGCAGGTCTTATGACAGTAACTAAGGGACTTTTTCCAGGTGGCCATTTCAGTTCTCACCATGACTATGAAAAAGAGTTGTTTATAGGGGACGACCCGAAGTATCCTAAACCTGATGGAAAGCTGACTTTTGATAAATTAACAAGTGTATATGCAAGTGGTAACAGAACCAGAGACAATCAACCTGATCATATCAGAATACTTAAAGAAGTTCCCGAAGCTCTTGGAGAAGCATGGATTAATATGTGCCCAGCACAGGTATATGAATGGGATGAGAGTGAAGGTAAAAAAGTTATTAGGACAGACCCATCTAATTGTGTTCAGTGTGGAGCTATTACTTCCAAAGGTGGAAGGCTATTACCACCTGAGGGTGGCGGCGGACCTGAATATGAAGAGACATGATCTGAAAGCATTGCATGAATGGACTAAAAGGTAAATTTATTTAAATGCTTATAAAACCAACTGCAATTTTAATTGATTCTGATTGTGGTTGGGAAAATTCAGGCAAACCAAATGCAAAAATTTTTGGATCTCCTTATTTTACTGTTAGTTCCAATAATGGTGTTATAAACTTCCATTCCCCAAATTCAAAAAAGAAATATAATGGTAATCCAATAGAGGAACTGGAGAAGTTTCTAGGCGATGGGTTTACATGTGTAGGATATATTTCCTATGATTATTCAAAATTTACGAATAAGAAATTTACATCAAAAAGAAGTAAAGATGGTTTTAACGAATACGAAACATGCTTTCATTTTTATAAAGAAGATCAGATAGAAGAGTGTGAATATGAGGAACTTTCTTATTATTTAGGATTAAAACATGATTTAGTGCCTGAGGAAAGGCATCTACATCAATCTACTATTACAAAGAATGAATATATAAAAATTATTGAAAAAGCTAAAAAATACATTAGCTCAGGTGATATTTACCAGGTAAACCTTTCACAAAAATTTATTACTTCAAAACTTCAAGACATATATTTAACACTATTAAAATTCTATGAAGCACAGCCAGTTCCTTTTTCTGCACTATTTCAATATCAAGAGCATACTTTAATAAGTGGATCAATGGAGCTTTTTTTACGTAAAAATGGGAATTCTGTTTATTCTAAACCAATTAAAGGAACTGCAAAACGGAGTAATAATTTAGAAACTGATTTAAAAATTAAGAAAGAATTGGAAAAAAGTAAGAAAGAAATGGCTGAAAATCTGATGATTGTTGACCTAATGAGAAATGATTTAGGAAGAATATGTGAAACTGGTTCTGTAAAGGTAAACGAACTTTTTAAAATAAATACATATAAAACCTTATATCAAATGGAATCCGAGATCGAGGGGGTAATAAGAAAGAATATTACACTTTCGGAAATAATTAACAGTACTTTTCCGCCTGGTTCGGTAACTGGTGCACCAAAAAGCAGGGCCATTGAAATTATTGATCAGCTTGAATCTCATTACAGGGGGCCGTACTGTGGGGCATTTGGTATATTTTATCCAAATATGGACTTTACACTAAGTGTTGCTATTAGGGTTATGTTGGCAGAAAACAGTCGTACATGCTACTGGGTAGGGGGTGGAATTGTATGGGATTCCGAACCTGAAGATGAGTATGAAGAAACATTATTAAAAGCTAAGGCAATAAGAAAAACCTTATCTTAAAATACCTCCATTGCGTGTAATTTTAATATAAAATAAGTATCTTAATCACTTGATATGGAAGAGTTAATAATAATTGACGGATATAAAGTTGATGAACCCCTTACAAGGTCACTTTTTTTTGGTGAAGGGGTTTTTGAGACTTTTAGATGGAATGGCCAATTACCTGTTCATCTTAATAAACATCTTGAAAGATTAAGAAAAGGTAGTGAACTGTTAAGAATTCCATTTCCAGCACTGGAAACAATATTAAAACAGATTCAATATGCTGTGTCCGTATCAGATTCAAATGACCTTTATATAAAACTTGCACTTATTTCAAAAGGAGACAGAATTTTTTTTAAGACTCCAGACGAATCATCCTTACTTGTAATGACAAGAGAATATATCAAGTCCGGCGACACAGTTTCCGTATGTGTACTAAGTCAAAAACGCAATCCAGAATCATTATTAATCAGACATAAAACATTCAATTATCTGGATAATATTATAGGACGCAGAGAGGCTATTGATAAAGGATACGGCGAAGGCCTGTTCTTAAACACCAATGATGACCTTACTGAGGCAACTTCCAGCAATTTATTCTGGGCAAGGGGAAAAGACCTTTTTACCCCTGCGACTGAATCAGGAATTCTACCGGGCATTACGAGGCAGGTTATAATAGAAATTGCCGAGAAGCTTGGTTTTAAAATAAATGCCCGAAAATTCGATTTATCATATCTTTTGAATTCAGATTTTGCTTTTCTTACCAATGCACTTATTGGTATGACTTATATTGAAAAAGTAAATAAACAGATGATGCCGAATATAAATAATAATTACTTAAATATTAGAGAAAAATTATTTATTGAATTAGGGTGGTTATAATAATAATTAAGTTTAAGGAGGCTTTCATTGAAAGCCATATGGAATAATGAAGTAATTGCGGAAAGTGAAGATACAGTTGTAATAGAAGGAAATCACTATTTTCCTCCTAATTCTGTTAATAGTGAATTTCTTGTTGAAAGCAGCACTTTAACAGTATGTCCATGGAAGGGCGAAGCGTATTATTATGATATTGTCGTTGATGACAAAGTTAATAAAGACGGGGCCTGGTATTACCCTGAACCTAAAACCGAAGCTGTTCAAATAAAAGACCATATCGCATTCTGGAGAGGTGTTCAGGTAACTAAATAAAAAAAGGAAAATTGTATGGCTGAAATAACTATCGCAGAATATCAAAAAATTGTAGACGACTGGATTCAGGAAGTAGGTGTCAGATATTATTCTGAACTTACAAACCTGGCTGAACTCATGGAAGAAGTTGGGGAAGTAGCCCGAATTATTTCAAGGGAGTACGGTGACCAGAGTTTTAAAGAATCTGACAAAAATTATGTACTTGCTGATGAACTTGCGGATGTATTCTTTGTTTTAATATGCCTTGCCAATCAAACCGGTATTGATCTTAGTGAAGCAATAAAAAAGAATATGGATAAAAAATACACCAGGGACAAGGAAAGACATAAAAATAACACAAAACTTCAAAGTGGATAATATTTTGAATCATATTTATTTATCCTTTATCAAAATTAAAAAGAGTAATACAAGATTAACTATTTGAAATTATAGTAAATTTTATTAAATTATAGGTGACGGGGTATATTTGCAAAAACAATCCATTATGGTATCTTAGCCTTTTTTTATAAAGGTTTTTATAAACGGAGTTACAATTGGCTACAAGTGAAAAGTTAATTAATATCGAATCTAAACACGAAGATGTTCAGAATAGACCAGACGACAGAAATGTTCCAATAAACGAGGTTGGAATATGTGACCTTAAAATTCCCCTTGTTTTAAAGGGATGCGAGAAAGACCAGTCTGTCACACAGCATGTACAAGCAGTTTTCTCACTTAGTGTAGACCTTGATGGAGCAAAAAAAGGTATACATATGAGCCGGCTCCTTGAGACAGTTCTTGATCACAATAAAGAACTGACTTTAAATGGTCTAAAGAAGTTCCTTGAGGACCTCAGTAAAAGACAACTTGCAAAAAATGCCTATGCCAAGATAGAATTTGATTACTTTTTTACAAAAGTAGCCCCTGTTAGCGGTATACAGTCACCGCAGGCTTACAGTTGTTCTTTTGAATGTGTTTGTGATGCAGATGGTTATAAATTAAAACAAAGCGTTCAAGTACCGGTAAAAACTTTATGCCCATGCAGTAAAGAAATCAGTGATTATGGTGCTCATAGTCAAAGATCAAAGGTTTGGGTTTCATTATTACATAAACAAGAAAGTGACAGTGAAGCCAGCATATCACTTGAAGAAATTGTGGATATAGCTGAAAATGGTGCTTCTTCACCCCTTTACCCTATATTAAAAAGAGAAGATGAACGACATGTTACTATGAGTGCTTACGATAAACCATGTTTTGTAGAAGATGTTGTAAGAAACATTGCAATTGTTCTTGATGGGGATAGTAGATTTTATTCATATGAAATCAGGGTTGTTAATTTTGAAAGCATCCATAGTCACAATGCATTTGCCGTTATACAAAAAAACAATATTTAATGTCATTGTAACTCCCTCTAATTATTTAATATTATAAGTATTATTGTTGTTTAATTAAAACTTATAACCCTCCAAATTATTTATTAATATTTTTATTCTGCTTTTGTAATCACAATTATACAAAGAAAGTGGATAAAACCAAAATATTTTAAAAAAAAGTATTAAATATATAGCCTAACTTATTGAAAATAAAAAGTATTTTTGTGTGGATAGATTGTGGATAAAAATTTAAGAGGAATAGTTAATATATTCTAACATGCTTATATCATTGAATATTCTTGTATTTTGTAAATCTCAATTTATTAATAATAATTACTGTTTTGTGGATAGTTTCACGTGAAACATTTATTTTCCTATACAAAATTTACTGAAAATTTTTCCTAATAGGTCATCATTTGTAACTTCTCCGGTAATTTCACCTAAATAATCTAATGCAGATCGTAAATCCATGGACATAATCTCCAGTGATTCTTCTGAAGTTATAGCAGATAAAAACCTGTTTAGATGATTATATGCGTTTATAAGTAAGTTTTTGTGCCTTACATCTGTTAAATAAAGCTCAGGACTTTCTTTTATAATATTTTTACCAATTATGGATTGGGTTATTAGATCACATAAATCTGAGTAACCCTCACCTTTTTTGGCTGATATATATACAATTTTTTCACTTTTTACATAATCATTGATCTTTTTTATATTTAATTTAAGATTAAGATCATTTTTATTAATAACAGCAATAATGTTTTTATTTTTTAACTGGTTTAATATCTTTATATCATTTTCATCTATTTCATTAGAACCGTCAAAAACCATAATAACGAACTCCGATTGTTTGATCTTAGACAGGGCGAGGTCAACTCCCAGTTTTTCAATATTGTCTAATGTGCTCCTAATGCCAGCTGTATCAATTAATCTGAGGATAAGACCATTAATATTTACCCTCTCTTCAATAAAATCCCTGGTTGTTCCAGGTACCGGGCTTACAATAGCTCGATCCTCTTTTAAAATAAGGTTTAATAGGCTGGATTTTCCTACATTGGGTTTACCCACAATTACAGTATAAACACCATTTTTAATAACTTTTCCTGTATTATATGTATCTATAAATGAATTTAAGCTGTTTATTATCAACTGTGATTTACTCTGCAGATCTTTTTTGACTAAAGGGTCTATACCTTCTTCGGGAAAATCTATCTGAGCTTCAATTTCAGCATAGATATCAAGAATACCGTCTTTAAATGTATTAATTTTATCTGATAATGCCCCACCTAACTGTAATTCGGCCTGTATTAGGGCGGCATCGGATTGTGCAGAAATAATACTTACTACGGATTCAGCTTGGGCCAAATCCATTTTTCCGTTTAAAAAAGCTCTTTTTGTGAATTCCCCTGGCCCTGCTATTCTTGCTCCAGATTCACTTATTAATTGTAATATTCTTTTTGGTAATATATGTCCGCCATGTGAATATATTTCAACTACATCCTCACCAGTATAAGAATTAGGTGTATTCATTACTGTTACAAGGACTGTATCAAGTGAAATATTGCTGTCGGGGCTAACAATTTTCCCATAAATCAGCTTTCTTTCATTTTGTGAATTAATATCTGTAGAAAATATTTTTTGCAATATTTTGATGGATTTATTTCCAGAAATTCTGAGTACAGCTATTCCACCTTCACCTTCAGCAGTTGAAATAGCAACTATAGTATCATCTGACAGGTAATCATTATTCATATTTAAAACTTACCATATTATTATTGTACAAGTTAATGTTTCACGTGAAACATATTTTATTTTTCAATGTACAATTTATTGCGCATATTTATTTATTGCGCAATTTATTACACATTTCTTGTTTTCTTTATTGTGGGTTGCTATTTATTTTATGATGATTTATTTAAAGAATACGGTTAGTTGCGGTAGTGTAGTAATTTAAGAGAAATTATTCTTAATATGGTATATAAATTGCAATTAATAATATTAACTACCATTTGGAATGGGTAAAAAATATGGAAATAATTGGAAAATTTTTGTTTTTAATACTTTTTTCTGTCAGCATAGGAGCTGGCGCGGTCTATGTTGTGGGCCCAAACTTCTTTTCTACCAATCTTGATAATAACATCTTTGATTCTGATAGGTCTGATAAGGTTGAAACAAGTAAAGTTAATATAAAAGAGTATCGGAAAAGACTTAGTGCTGAATATGATGCCTATAATGAAAAAAATAATAATACTAAAAAGAATATTAAAAATGAAAATGATCCCATATGGCAGGATACTGTAGATTATAGAAGATAGTACTAGTTTATACCAAAACTGATTTTTAGCTTTGTATCGGGATATATACCTTTTATTTCCTTCATATTCTTCATTTGTATTAATACTTTAAAATAGTTTCCCATCATTGAAGGAAGAAAAAGATTTTTTATTGCATTAGAACCTTTCTTATCAATTTCAAATAATTTTTCATATATATCAAGTATTCCCCAGTCTATTAAGAACTGAGCCTGTGTAGTGTATTTCAATGTCTCCAGTCCAATCTTGTTTCCAGTTAAAATTAAGTTGGAAAAATCTACGTCGGCCGTAATATCCTGTTTGCCAATATTTTGGTACGGATTGCTATTAATTGTGTGTTTATAAAAACATCTGTATGTTCCATCAGGTTTTTCATTGCTGAAAAGTTCATCTGAAAGAAAACCATAATCTATTGTAAGTATGAATCCTGAGTTAAGAATAGTGGAAATTTTTTTTAAATATTCTCCGGCAAGGAGATTAACTTCCAATTTTTTTAAATTTATAAGATTAAGTTCGTATCTGTCAATATATGTAAATATTTCTGGGTTGGATAAATCATTAATATTTTCAAGGAATTTACCTTTTGCATGATCAATAAAATATTCGTTTAATTTATTGTCTTTATATATAATTTTATGAAATGGTAATGAATCAAAAAATTCATTTGATATTATAATGCCATCATGAATATTTTGTAACTCATCTATATTATTATATATTATTAATCTATTCTCATGTTTTAAAAGTTCTTTAGTTAAACCTTCATTAAAATTATCAATAATTATATAATTAATATTATTGTATTCATCTGAATTTGAATATAAATAATTTAAAATATCTAATGCCAGATAACCTTTGCCCGAACCTAATTCTACTATTGTGAATTTATTATTACTGTTATATTTTTTTGCTTTTAAAATAAAATTAGCAATTACTTCACCAAAAGCTGAATGCACATGTGGACTAGTAAAAAAATCTCCTTTTTTACCAATTTCAGCTTTTCCAGATGAATAATAGCCATTTTGTTTATCATAAAGGGAAATATTCATAAAGTCTTTAAAAGTAATAGGCCCTTTTTCCCTAATTTCTTTAATAATCGTTTTTTCAATATCGTTCATGTACTTTTCATTTTAACTAAACTGTATAAAAAGGAAATTATTCAATAATTTCGTTAATTTACCTCTTGACCGCAACGTAAATATGTGTAATCATTTTATTTTTATTTGGTGAGGAAATGCTAGTACCTTTAAATTGGTTAAAAGAATACGTTGAGATTGATGTTTCTCCAGAAGAACTGGGGGAAATGCTTACTATGGCTGGTTTAGAGCTTGAGGCGCTTCATTATAGAGGGAAAGGCCTTGAGAATATTATTGTTGCTCAGATTAAGAATATTGATAAACATCCAAATGCAGACAGACTTAGTTTATGCATAGTTACTGATGGTACAAGCGATTATAAAGTAGTATGTGGTGCCAGTAATATGAAAGCTGGTGATTTAGTAGCGCTGGCCACAATTGGAACCATACTTCCACCAACAGATAAATTTATTGACGGACTAAAAATAAAAAAATCCAAGATAAGGGGCGAAGTTTCTGAAGGTATGCTTTGTGCCGAAAACGAACTTGGGCTTTCAGAAAGTTCAGATGGTATTATGATACTCCCTGATAATCTAGTCCCTGGTACAAAGTTAGTAGATGCTTTGTCTTTGAATGATCCGATTTTTGAATTAGCAATTACCCCAAACAGGCCTGATTGTTTAAGTATATATGGAATTGCGCGGGAAGTTGCTGCAATCCTCGGTAAAACACTTAAACAACCTGAATATGTATTAAAAGAAGATGAAGAAAATATTTCATCTGTTGTTGAAGTAGATATTAAAAGTGATACTGGGTGTTTAAGATACAGCTGTCGCTATATTGAAGGGGTTAAAATTTTCGAATCGCCGGACTGGTTAAAAAACAGGCTTTTGTCGTGTGGTATACGTTCAATTAACAATGTTGTAGATATAACAAACTATGTTCTTCTCGAATTTGGCCAACCACTGCACGCTTTTGACCATAAATTTCTTAAGGGTAAAAAAATAATTGTTAAGTTTGCAGAAAATGAAGAAATAATTACCACTCTTGATGGAGTGGAAAGGAAATTAACTCCAGATGATTTATTGATTTGTGATGAAGAAAAATCAGTTGCACTTGGTGGTATTATGGGCGGATTAAATTCAGAAGTTAAGAAGACAACAAAAAACGTTTTGTTGGAAAGTGCATATTTTGACCCTCCTACTATAAGAAAAACTTCTAAGAGAACCGGGTTAAGGTCAGATTCTTCTTACAGGTTTGAAAGGGGAGTAGACCCTAATAATGTTGTTAATGCATTAAACCGTGCAGCTTTTCTAATATTGGAGCTTGCTGGTGGAAAACTTTCAGATTCGGTAATAGATGTTTACAAAAAAGAAATTCTGCCATGTGAGGTAGAAATATCCGTAGAAAAAATAAACAGGATTCTTGGAATTAAAATCACAACACCTGAAATAGTTGAAATATTAAAATCCCTGAAGTTTGAGATTTTTGAGTCAGACAATAATATTTTGAAATTATTAATTCCAACATTCAGAGTGGATATAACAAGGGATATTGATGTAATTGAAGAGGTAGGAAGAATGGTAGGATACAACAATATACCTACTGTTACACCTTATGTTGAAATGACAACAAGTGAAATTGCATCATCCAGGAAAATGATTGACCAGTTAAAACAAACTTTTATTACATCCGGATTTTTTGAAGCAGTGAACTATAGTTTTGAAGATCCTGAATTGATTAAATTGTTTAGTTCTGAAGGTACTTTAACAATTCTGAACCCACTAACTACAGAGAACTCAGATATGAGGAACTCTCTTTTACCTGGCTTGATCAAGGATGTTAAACTTAACCTTTCGAGGCAGGTGGGTGATGTAAGGCTATATGAAGTTGGAAAAATATTTATTCCAAAGCCTGAGGGTCAGCTTCCCAAGGAAGAAAAAAGATTCACTGCAATTTCAACTGGAAAACGCCAGCCCGAACTATGGGATAATGAAGATATTAATTTATTTGATTTAAAAAGTATTATTACAAAAAGTTTAGAAACAATAACTCATTCAGCAGAAGTTATTTTTACAAAAACTTCTGATATTAAATTTCTACATCCGGGTAAATCCTCTAACATTTCAATTCAGGATACGGTGATTGGTATTATTGGTGAACTTCATCCGGATTACTCCGAAAAGCTTGATATTAATAAAACTGTTAACATCATTGATATAGATCTTGATAAACTACTAATTCATTATAACTCTGATTATAATTTTACTGCTTTACCCAAGTTTCCATCAGTGAGAAGGGATATTTCCCTAATTGTAGATAAAGATATATCAGCAGGTGAAATGATAAAGAAAGTAAACAGCGTTAGTAATTTGGTTGAAGAATCATGGATTTTTGACTACTTTCAATCAGAATCACTAGGTAAGAATAAAAAAAGTGTAGGAATTTCAATTTTATTAAGATCAGATGAAAAAACACTAACCGATGAAGATGCAAATGAAGTACAAAAATTAGCAATAAACGAATTAAACAGTTCTTTAGGAGCAGAATTAAGATCATAAAAAGGGGTTAGAATTATGACAAAAAAGGAATTATCGGAAAAAATTCATAGGAAGATTGGTCTTTCCAAAAGGGAATCGGCAGAAATAGTTGAATATTTCTTTGAACTCTTAAAAGACAATTTAACTAAGAGCAATGGTATTAAGCTCCCAAGATTTGGCAGTTTTCGTGTTCAGCAAAGGAAAGCAAGAAAAGGAAGGAATCCTTCAACGGGTGATACAATAGAGATTGGATCAAGAAAAGCTGTTGTTTTTAAACCAAGCAGATTCCTTCGTGATGCAATGGATTCCAAATAGCTTTATATGAAAAGCGTCACTAGTTCAATCAGGCAGAACATTTTAGCAGGTATTGTTGTTTTAGTACCGTTCGGCCTAACTATATTTATACTTTTTAAACTTGGTAGATGGGTTATAAATTGGGTTAGTGCGGCACCTGCCAGGTTTATTAAACCCATTGAATCACTTCCAGAACCTTTATTTCAGATTACAACTTTCTCTATTGGTCTTCTTGGAACAATTATCATAGTTTTAATTATTGGTACAATTGCAAGAAATTTCATCGGTAAAAAACTTGTTGTTTTTTTTGAGGGACTAATTTCTCGTATTCCACTTGCACGGACCGTTTATATTGCTACTAAGCAAATAATTGAAACTCTCTTTTTTGCTTCGGGGATGAAAAACCTGAAAAGGGTAGCTTTATTTGAATACCCAAGAAAAGGGATCTTCTCTATTGGATTTATAACCGGGACATTAAACCCCGGCGAATATCATAATTCTACAGATAAAAAGCTTTTCAGTATCTTTGTCCCAACAACCCCTAATCCAACCAGTGGTTACTATATTATGGTTCCTGAAGAAGATGTAACCGAGTTGAATATATCAGTTGAAGATGCATTTCGCCTAATTGTTTCAGCTGGACTTGCTACCAACAAAATAGATGATTCAAAATGAATTAATTAAAACTATTGAAGAGTATGAAATGTTTAATCCAGGAGATAAAGTTGTTGTAGGTGTCTCTGGTGGGTCTGATTCTATTTGCTTACTTCACCTTTTACATTCTTTAAAGAAATACAGACTAAAAATTGTTGTTGCCCATTTAAACCATGGACTAAGAAGTAAAGAATCTGAAAGGGATGAAAAATTTGTAGAACATACGGCTTTAAAACTTGGACTAAAATTTGAAAATGAATGCTGTGATACTTTAGGTTTTAAAAATCAGGAAAGCCTTTCTATTGAAGATGCTGCAAGGCAGCTAAGGTATGAGTTCTTTCAAAAATCTGTAAAAATAAATGATGCCGATAAAATTGCTACTGCTCATAACCTTGAAGATCAGGGTGAGACGGTATTAATGAGAATTCTAAGAGGAAGCGGAAGTTCCGGTCTTTCGGGGATACCTCCTGTAAATGGTATTATTGTCAGGCCATTAATTAACATTTCCAGAGATGAAATAATAAAATATCTTTTATCAAAAAAAATTAAGTGGAGAGAAGATTCATCTAATAATTCTAAAATATATTTAAGAAATAAAATCAGGCATGAACTTGTTCCAGAACTGAAAAATTACAATCCAAATATTGTTGAAGCACTCTCGAGAACATCTAATCTACTAAGAGTTGAATCGGACTTTCTCAAAATCCATACAAAATCAGCATTTAAGAATATTTTTGTTAAAAAACATTTTGGATATATAGCCAAAATCGAAAAATATTTACGTTTGCATAAAGCAATCCGGCTAAGTGTATTAAGGATGTGTATAGAAAAAGTAAAGGGGGATTTAAAGTCTATTTCTAATTTACAAATTCTTACAATAGATGAACAGATTAATTCTGGTACTGCATCCTCCGAAGTATTATTGCCCGGTAAACTTATCTTTAGTAAAGGATATAAGATTTTTTGTATTTCAGACAGCGAAATTAATAAAGCAGGTTTTAATCATGAAATTAAAGAAATTGGTGAATATAGATATCGAAATGGGTTTAAGGTGTCGTTAGATAAAACATCTGATAATTCTATGTGGTTAGATGAAAATGCAGGCCATTTTTCACTAAAAAAAGTTTCGTTGCCCCTCAATATCAGGAATATTAAACCCGGAGACAGGTTTAAGCCCCTTGGTTCGAGAGGATTTAAGAAAATAAAGGATTTTTTTATTGATCAAAAAATTCCAAGATTTTTGAGAAAAACTGTACCAATTGTGGAATGCTCTGAGGGTGTTATTTGGGTTGGTGGTATAAGAATAGATGAAAGATTTAAGGTTGGTAAAAAAGAAAAGGAGTTTTTAAGAATCAGGTTAACAAAGCCGGAAATAAAATTAATTAATAATTTTTAGTTCTTTGTAAGCCAGATAAGCGCAGCCAAATATTCCTGCATTATCACCAAGGCTTGCATGGTGAATATTTAACCTCTCTTCCGGTCCGCTTAGTGCTCTTTTTTTAATTTCAATTAACATCCAGTTTTGAAATAATTCCCAGGCATTTGAAAGTCCACCACCTATTATTACAGAATCAACATTTAACAGATTCACAAGGCTTGTTATACCAATTCCCAGGTATTTACCTATATCTTTCCAGATTTTTAATGAGTCTTCATTACCTTCTAATGCAAGTAGCATAATTTTCTCAGGTATATCATCAGGGAATGTATCTTTTGTAAGTTTCTTTAATGCGGCATTGTTATTTACCATTCGTCTTACAGCTTCAGCGGATACAAAACTTTCAAAGCACCCATTATTGCTGCAGTTACATAAAGGACCAGCCGGGTCAATTATTATATGCCCGATTTCACCTGCCATTCCGTCTTCCCCTCGCCATAATTCTCCGTTTAATACGATGCCACCACCAAGGCCTGTCCCTAATGTAAGCATAAGCATTGAATTGGATTGAGCTCCTGATCCCATCCAATATTCTCCTAATGCGGCAGAATTTGCATCATTTTCAATAATGATATTTTGTAATGAAGTAACTTTTTTAATCTCTTTTATAAGTGGATAGTTTTTTACTCCTGTAATATTTGGGGCCTGAGTTAAAATCCCATTTTTTTGATCAATTATTCCTGGTATCCCAATTCCAATACATTCAATCTGAAAATCAGCAAAGTCTGCAATAACTTCTCCAATATTTTTTAATAAATGTTCAATTCCATCCCTGGCACCCGACTTTACTTTAATTCGGTGTATTATCTCTCCATTGGGATTTACTACAGCTGCCCTTATATTTGTACCACCAATATCAATACCTATAACATTTTTCATATTTATTAAGTTTGTTTAAAGAAATTCACATTGAATTAATAATTATTGTATATGTTTTTATAACTTAATTGATAATAATTATTGTAAAGGAATAAAGCAATTGAAACTCTTAACAATTTTAACAACTCTATTAATATTTAGCATATGTGTAAATTCTTACGCAATTCAATCACCTATTTATTCATATCTTGGAAAGAACAGTGTTGTAATAATTGGCGATACCGGATTTGATATGCAGTCTACTGCTTTTATAAAAAATTCAATTGAAGAATATGTAAATTCAAAAGGTTGTCTTAACATTGGACTTGAAATTTCTTCCGATCAGCAGGATGCACTTGATAAAGCACTTAATGGTGAGCAAAAATTTAGGCAGCTTAAATTTAATCCATATATTGACGGGAATTCATATATTGATTTGTTATTAGGTTTAAGAAAATTAAAAGCAGAAGGTAAATGTCTGAAAGTTTTTGCCATAGATAAACCCGACACGTCTCCGGTTGAAAGAGATGCCTGGATGTCATCACAAGTTGAAAAAATTGTCGGAGAAAACCCTCTTTTGGTTCTGAGTAGTAATCTGCAGGCAATAAAAAATGTTGAATGGTTAAACAGTGATATTAACATACGGTTTCTTGCCCAAAGAATAAAGCATAAAGGGATAAGGACAGCTTCAATCATTCAGTACTGGACAAAGGGTGAATGCAGTGAAGCAAGAGAATATAAATTTTTACTAGCTCGTGGGCCGAGAGCTACTAACTATGTAAATGTAATTTTAAACTCAATAGATGCCAAAGAAACCTCTCTGCCTACACAGGTTACCGATACAATAATTGTATGGAAATGTCCTGGTGATATTGGAAATGTAATTGATAAATCTGTAGATAATAGTATTAAACCCCCCGAAGAACTAGTTGATATTACTGATACTATAGAAGATACAGATCTGCAACTTGATGATATTGTCCTTTCTGACTTAAAAAAGGATATAAAGAACGAAAAACTCAGGGTTGGTATGTCTAAAGACCATGTACTACTATCAAAAGGAAAACCTGATAAAGCAATACAAAAAACTGACTTGGGGGAAAATGTACAGCAATGGATCTATGAATGTTCAGATGACTGGGGATTTGATTATGAGTGTATTACCGTGACATTTAACGGTAACCAGGTAATTAAAATCTTTGATATAGAATAGGTTTGGTAATACATTAAATTCTTGTGTTAAAAAGAAAAAATTTACTTAAGTTATATACACAAATATTTTCAAGACCTTATTTTTATCGTTTTAATAAATTTTTATTCGATATAAGCCTCCGGGGTCTTGGAATTTACTGTTCCAAATCAGGGATAAAATATTTTTATTCAGAGTTACTCCAGGAAATTATCTCAGATAACGAACCTGTTATATTTGATGTAGGTGCTAATGTAGGTATTAATACAACCCTTTTAAATAAAAATTTTCCAAGTGCTAGTATTTATTCTTTTGAACCAAATCCCAAATGTTTTGAAAAATTAAAAATAATTGAAAAAAGTAATATTAAGGTTTTTGATCTGGCACTTGGTGATAAAATAAAGAAAATAAAATTATATGATAGAGAAAGTACAGAATTAACAAAGCATTCCACCTTTTATAAAGATGTTATTAAAGAATTACACAGTTCAGCTTTAACTGAATATGAAGTTAATGTGACTACGTTGGATAAAATATGTGAGCAGGAAAATATAAATAAAATAGATTTTTTAAAAATTGATACAGAAGGAAATGATTACTATGTATTAAATGGAGCTAAAAACCTATTATCTAACAATGCTATTTCATGTATTCAGTTTGAATTTAATACTATGAATGTAATGAGCCGGGTTTTCTTCCGGGATTTTATTCTGCTACTACAAAATTATAAACTTTACAGAATACTGCCGACGGGATTATTAAAATTAAATTCTAATATCTTGTACACTGAAATATATGGTCTTCAGAATATTGTTGCAGTATTAGATCACGATAATTCTAGTTAATGTCAAATACTAATTTAAAAATTACTCTTGAGGATTTTCAGAATCAAAAATATGAAATACCAAAAGATGATTATATTTACTATATAAATAATCCTAAATTTTATAGTTGTTGGAATAATATTTTTTATTCCACAATTAAAAAAAGATTACTTATTTACCTTAAATACAAACTTCCTAGATTATTAAGAAATGATTTTTCCAAAAATAATATTTATTTACTAGGTTTCAGTAATAAAAGTATTGATTCAGAAGATTATATAAAGAAAATATTGAATTCATATGAAAAACTAAAGAGACAGGACATTATCGTAGTTCTGGGTAAAGGGGATTATGAAATAACAGATGAATTTGCAGATGATGTACCTGATAATATTAAATTGATTTATGCAAATAACATAAATACTGAAAATTCAAGGTTCAGATACCTGCCGATGGGGCGGGATTTCAGAAGTTCCAATTTGTTCACTGAGATTAAACCTGAATATAAGAAAGATTGTTTGTGTTACTGCAACTACTCTATAAACACACATTTTCAAAGAATAGAATTATATAATTTAATAAAGGACAAACAATTTATAGATTTTAACCACATGGGGAATTTTGGTGATTATAGTATGAGCCGAAGAGATTATTTTGAAAAAGTAAGCAAAAGTAAATTTACTATTTGCCCACGTGGAAATGGAATTGATACTTTCAGGCTTTGGGACAGTATTTATTTGGGTGCAATACCCATTGTTGTTAAAGAAGCAGTGTTTCATGAATATCTAGATGAATTGCCCATTTTATTATTAAACAATTATGATGAATTTAAAAATCTAAATAAACAGTTTTTGGAAGATACGTATCAAAAGATGTTAAAGAATAAATACAACTATAATAAACTATTGTTGTCATTCTGGATAAACGAGATAGAGGGTTGCTAAGTAGTTTGTTAGTCTTTAATATAAAATATTAAAAATATTTTGGAGGATTTATATGGTTAATAAATTTATAATTACTTTAGTTTTAGTCTTTAATTTTACAATTGTATCGAACTCAGCTGTACAGTTTGAAATGGGTCATAAGGAGTTTAATCCGGCTTCTACTGCAAAAACAAATATTTTAGTTGAAGGGAAAACCATAAAAATGGAATTCCAAGAAGATGGGAAAAAGGTTGATAGTACAATGATTTTCAAAGGAGAAACTGAAGTAATGATTTTTGTAGACCACCAGGAAAAAAAGTATTTTTCTATGAATAAAAATGATATCCAAAAATTTTCAGATCATATGAGTCAGGCTATGGCCCAGCTTGAAGAAGCCCTTAAGGATATGTCTCCAGAAGAAAGGGAGCAGATGAAAAACTTAATGAAGGACAAGATGCCAGGTATGGGCAATTCTGATTATATTGAACCTGTAATTAAGAAATCAGGAAGTGATACAGTAAAAGGATATTCCTGTACTAATTACGATATTTACAAAGAAAACAAACTTTACAGAAAAAGTTGTGTTACAAAGTGGGGTAATATTAAAGGTGGTGACCAGATTGCCGCTGCAATGATAAACATGACTGACTTCATGGATGAGATGACTAAGTCATTTTCTAATAATTCACAAGTTAAATTCGAAAAAAATGTTTTCCATCAACTAAAGGAGATGAAAGGGTTTCCTGTAAAAACTATAGACTATGGAGATAGTGATAATATTATCAGTGAATCGATACTCGAGTCATCAAGTATTGTAGATGCCCCAAAATCTGAATTTGAACCCCCAACTGGTTATAAGAAAGAAGTTATATCATTCTAAGGGCTATAATTTTTATATGCCAATTCTAACAAGTGTATTAAAATTTTAAGATGGGCATTGTCGCTAATCCGAATTTACTAAGGTCATTATTAATACTTGGCGCAAATATTGAAGCTCGTGACCCCTATACAGGAGGTCATGTATGGAGAGTTGCGGAGTACAGCAAGATTCTTGCTGAAAAGTCTGGTATGTCCGGTGAAGATATTTTTAAAGCATATATCAGTGGTTATCTTCACGATATTGGCAAGATTGCTATTCCCGGCAATGTACTAAATAAAACTACATCTCTAACAAAAGACGAGTTTGAGCTGATAAAAACCCATACAACAATTGGAAGAGAAATTATTAGAGCACATCCACTTTCAGATTTAATTAAAGATGTTGTTCTTCATCATCATGAAAGAGTTGACGGAATGGGTTATCCAGATGGGATAGAAGGGGATAAGATAGAGTCTATAACCAAAATTGTTTCTATTGCGGATACTTTTGATGCTATTACAAGTGTAAGGCCTTACAAGGAAAAATTACCCAGCGAAAAAGCTGTATTACTATTAAACGGGCAAAGAGAGAAAAGATTTGATGATCAAATAATTACGCTATTAATAAATGCGGTGGAAAAAGGGGAAACTGATTTTATTACTGGCCAAAGTAGTAATTTCAGGCCAATGGCAGAATGTAAAAACTGCGGCCCTGTTATTGCGATTAATTTAAATAAAAATGATGGCGACCCCGTATTATGTAATGTATGCGAATCAAAATACAGAATTCATGCAAATGGTAATATTTTTGATCTGGAATACTTATCTGATCAGGGGATATTTATAAAACCTGAAATTGATTATTTGCAAATAGAAAAAATAATCGAACTAAATGTATAGTTAATATATAGGAATGCATTATATACCCCACTTTTGAATTAACATGTATTATTATTAAAATCAATTTTAAGGAGATGCATCTTTGAGAATTAATAAATTTATAGTTTCCGGGTTTCTTTTATTGTTATTAATATTTTCAGTAGGATGTGCTCATAAAAGATTTAAGAGTGACAGTGTAAAAACAGTCTATGAATGTGAAAATGGTTTTGAGTTTGTAACCGAGATACACAGGAGCCAGGGCCTAGATCAGGTTATTCTTGTACTAGGAGATAATTATATCCCTCTTGATATTACACCTTCGGGATCCGGAGAAAAGTACACAGATGGTATGAATACTTTGTGGACCAAAGGCGAAAATGCAATGCTTGAACTATCAGATAAAACAGAATATAAGGAATGTCACACTGTTAAATAATGAGAAAAGCAGGCTTATTTGCACGGCTAATCGCCTTTATTATTGATGGATTTGCACTTTCCATACTTTCCTCAATTATTTCTTTTATAATTATTGTTATAGCTGATATAGATATATCGCTTTCCAATGCCCATTTGTCGTTTGTTTCAAATACAGCTTCAGGCATTTTGGCAATTACAATTGCAGTACTTGAGTTTCTTTACTTTGGTTTTTTTTGGTCAATTTACGGCAAAACAATCGGGATGAGTTTATTCAATATCAAAGTTGTAAGAAATGATGGTTCATACCCGGGATTTTTAAGAGCTGGCTTACGAGGAACATTTGGTTACTGGATAAGTGGTTTGATATTAGGAATAGGATATATATGGGCGGCATTTGATAGGGACAGACAGGCATGGCATGATAAAATTTTTGACACCTTCGTTGTTGAGAGTTAGATAATAAGATGGCCCTCAGATTAATAGAATTATACCTTCCTGCCACACAGGATATTTCCAAGCTAAAGGAGCAGCTTGCAGAGTTTCCAGTTCTTGCCATATGGGAAGACAATAATACAGAAACCAGAAGTCAGCTCAGGATTATGGCAGATTCAGGTGATACCGGAGAGATACTTGATTATCTGGAAAAGAGATTTTCAACCGTTAAGGGTTTCAGAATTGTTTTACTTGCAGTTGAAGCAACTCTTCCAAGGATAGAACCAAAAAAGACTAAGCCTGAAGAAGAGCAGAAAGAAAAAAAACGTGAATTCAGAATCGGCAAAGGTCTTAGCCGTGAAGAATTGTATAATGATATTTCTTCAAATGCAGATATAACAGGCATATTTATTTTCCTTGTTGTATTGTCTACTTTGGTTGCTTCTATTGGAATATTAAAAAATAATGTTGCTGTTATTATTGGTGCCATGGTGATTGCACCACTTATTGGCCCAAATGTAGCTTGGGCTTTTTCAACTACACTTGGTGACAGTGAATTATTCAGAAGATCCATCGCATCCATGTTAGTAGGAGTTACCGTTTCACTAATCATATCAGTCCTGATTGGTGTGTTCTCTCACATTGATCCAACAATACCTGAACTTGAATCAAGGACAAAAGTTGGATTGGGAGATATTGTGCTCGCACTTGCTTCAGGAAGTGCTGGTGCACTTTCATTTACCATGGGACTTCCCAGTGCAATTATAGGTGTTATGGTTGCTGTGGCATTACTGCCTCCAACGGTAACATTTGGTATGCTGATTGGTTCGGGCCATGTAAGTCTTGCACTTGGTGCATTATTACTGCTTTTTGTAAATGTTATTTGTGTAAATCTTTCAGCGGTCGCCACATTTCTATTTCAGGGCGTACAACCTTTAAACTGGTGGGAAGCAAATAAGGCCAGGAGGTCTACAAAGTTTGCCATCTTTCTCTGGTCATTTTTGTTGGTTATTCTTGCGCTACTAATCAAAAAAATCTTTTAATTCCTACAATTATTGTAGTTTTGGCATCAGAATTGCATTATAAAAAAGTTACAAATAATTAATTATTATTATTAATAATATGGCTGAAATAAAGATTAGATCGCTCACAAAGCAAAGAATCTTAGGTTTATTACTATTTATCCTGGGTCTATCTCTTACCGCATGGTTTTGGGTAAGAGGAGTGTCAGAGGGTTATATATATATAAATGCAAGTATGCTTTTTCCTGCATTTATGATTATGGGTATAGGATTTATTATTTTTCCGATTGATCCAATGGTTATGAAGAAAAAATGGGGTGTAGACAAAATTGAAAATGCTGGTCAAATACCTGGTATTTGGTGGGTAATACTTGCAATAAGTATAATAATTGGAATTGGAAATTATTTTGTATTAAGTTCCCAATAATATTTTTCTTTTCTTGTTTTTTACATAATCATAATTAACTTTTCATTATTAGGTTTTATTGAATTTTATATTTACTAATACTATTAGTAAACATTCTATAATAAATCTTTTTAATTATTCATCACAGGTTTTTATTAAAATCACAAAATAAAATGGCAAATATGTTTAAAAGCCCGGGTAATGCCGGAGTAATTACAGGAAAATTAAATTATCAGGAATGTTCACCCAAAACAGCATTCTGGGTGCTTTTTGTTACAATTTTAGGTTCAGGAATGGCCTTTATTGACGGGACATCTGTAAACGTGGCATTACCTGTAATACAGACTGAACTTAATGCTACTGTGGTTGATGTTCAGTGGATTGTAGAATCTTATGCACTCTTTCTTGCGGCCCTTATTCTTGTGGGGGGGTCACTTGGTGATAAGTTTGGCAGGAAATTAATCTATAAAATAGGAATTATTATTTTTACTATAGCATCTGTTTTCTGCGGGTTGTCTGAGGATGTAAATCAATTAATTATATCAAGGGCTGCACAGGGAGTAGGTGCTGCTTTACTTGTTCCGGGAAGTCTCTCTATTATCAGTTCTTTTTTTAGTATTGAAGAGCGTGGCAAGGCCATTGGCACATGGGCGGGCTTTGCCACTATTACTGCAGCACTTGGCCCGGTACTAGGAGGTTGGCTAGTTGAGAATACATCTTGGAGATGGATATTTTTTATTAATGTACCATTAGCAATTATTATTTTGGCTGTACTTTTTTTCAGGGTCCCTGAAAGTAAAGATGAAAACTATCCTAATCTTGACTACTACGGTGCTGCCGCAATAACACTTGGTTTAGGTGGTCTTATATTTGGACTTATTGAATCTTCTATTTATGGATTTTTTAACTATATAGTAATTTTGTCCTTATTCTTTGGTGTTCTTTTCTTGTCTTTATTTATATATATTGAACAAAAAATACAAAACCCTATGATGCCTCTTTCTCTATTTAAATCCAGACAATTTACTGGGGCAAACATTATTACTTTCTTAATATACTCTGCACTTGGAGGAGCACTTTTTTTTATTCCATTTGATTTTATACAGGTACATAAGTACTCGGCTACAAAGGCAGGTGTTGCATTTATGCCATTTATTTTACTAATGTTTTTTCTTTCAAGGCCGATGGGAATACTTGTAGATAAATATGGGGCCCGTATTCCGCTTATTGCTGGTTCAATAATTTCAGGGTGTGGATATTTGCTTTTTAGTTTTGCAGGAATGGACGGTGAATACTGGAGCAATTTTTTCCCGGCAATAGTAGTACTTGGCCTTGGAAAGGCGCTATGTGTTGCCCCGCTTTCAACTTCTGTAATGACTGCAGTTTCGGAAAATAATGTTGGTGTAGCTTCAGGAATAAATAATGCTGTTACAAGGACTTCAGCACTCGTTTCAGTTGCTGTTTTCGGGATACTTGTATTAGTATATTTTAATTCCAGGCTTGATTTGCACATAGAAACATTGGGACTAAATGACTATATTAGGGAGATTCTACAGGACCAGAGAATTAAACTTGCCGCTGCAGAAATTCCAGGCAATATTGATAAGGAGATGGGACAACATCTCAGATATATAATAAACCATTCATTTGTTCATGGGTTTAATATGATTCTCTATATTTCTGCTGGATTATGTTTCCTGAGTTCGTTTGTTGCCTATTTAATGATTGATAGTAAAAAATAAATTATATAAACTACATTATATATACAGTTTTGGAGGCCATAAATGAAGCGTAATAATATTATATTTGGTATCACCTTATTTTTATTTTTCTTTCTTATTTCTATTCCATCTTATTCAGCGTCTGTACAAGAAAAAAGGGCCGAAATACTTAAAATGGAATCGGAAACTCTTCAATATCTATATTCAAAAGATAAAAGTGCCAGGAGAAATGTTCAAAATGCAGCCGGGTATGCGGTATTCAGTAATTTTGGCATGAAGATATTTCTTGCAGGAGGCGGTAAGGGAAGTGGTGTAGCAGTTAATAATAAAACAAAAAACAAAACTTTCATGAAAATGGCAGAAATCCAGGCCGGGCTTGGTTTTGGCATTAAAAAGTTTAGACAGGTATGGGTTTTTGAAAATTTATCTGATCTTAATGACTTCACTCATTCCGGATGGGAACTGAGCGGCCAGGGCACAGCCGCAGCAAAATATGATGATGAAGGAGCTGCATTCGCAGGAGCTCTTTCAGTATCACCCGGGGTATGGCTTTACCAGTTAACTGAAGATGGACTTGCTCTTGAATTAACAGGAAAAGGAACCAAGTACTATAAAGACGGGGATTTAAATTAATTCTGTTTTACAAGATGTAAACCGAAATAAACAGTAATTACCCCACCTGTAATTACCAATATTGCACCAATCAATGTTGATATGCCGGGGATGTTGTCCAGTATAAACCAGTCCAGTATTCCGCCGAATACAGTCTGCATAAAAACGAGTGGCGACATAATTCTTACTGGTGCTTTAAGATAGGACATTGTTGAGAACACCTGATATATAAGTCCACTAAGTGAAATCCCAATTATAAGTATCCATTGTTCTGTGCCGACAGGAGTTTTCCAATCAAAAATGACCCATATACCGCTAATTAGAGTTGTGAAAAAAAAATAGTAAAAGAATATCTGCTTGGGAGTGTTTACCTTACCTATCAGTCTGATATAAACAACTGTTATTGCTATCATAAGTCCTGCTGCAAGTGGTATAAGTGAATAAATATCATCCAAAAGATTTGAAGTTGGGTTAAGAGTAATCGCAACACCTATAAAACCAATTACTATACCAATCTTTACCATTTTTGGCGTACTGACACCAGCTATCAACCAGGCTAAAAGCGGAACGAATAAAGGAGCAGAATTCTGAAGTAAAAGAACATCAACTATTTTAAATCTTGGTATAGAATAAAAAATAATTGCGAGGGCTATCATGGGACAAAATATCCTCATAAAGTACATTTTGGGATGAGATGGAATAAGTTTAAATTCAAACTCTGGGTCTCTTAGTAAAAATGGTATAAGAAAGAGAAGGCTGAGAGAAAACCTAAAAAATATGAGCATAGATACCGGAAGATTCGGTCCTAGAATTTTTACAAAGATGCTCATTATGGCAAAGAAAAATGCAGATATAAGACCGAAAATTATTCCGTGTTTCAGATTTTGATTGACCAGCAAATAATAATCCTTATGTAAATAGAATTGAAAAAAGCTTTTTAAAATATACTTTATATACAGTAAATACCACATATATACATAAAAGGGGGCAGTAATGAGAATCTTAAGTACTTTATTTATTTGCAGTCTGTTTATATTGAGCTGTGCAAACCCAAAGATTATATCTGTACTTCAGGAGGATTCTGCTGGGCAGATACCATGCGATCCTTCACGTATTGAGATAGTTGAACATCAGGAACTAGCAAACGGTGATATGACCTGGACTGGCCTGTGTCTCGGTGATACTTATCAATGCAGAAAAGAAAGCGGTGTTGTTAGTTGTTCAAAGATGGCTTCACAGTTTCCAAATTAAATAAAGAACCTGGAATACCGGGTAACAATTAAATCAATTAACTTTTAAACTGTGAATTAATACGGTCAATACTTTTAATAAATTGCCCCAATTGACCATCACTGAATTGGGAGAGGAAATGTTCTTTTATAACCTTATGGTAAACCGGCCACATTTTTTGCCTCATCATTCTGCCTTTACCTGTAATACAGGCAACTTTACCTCTTCCATCAATCGGACAGGCATCCCTGCTTACTAGCCCTTCTTTTTCAAGACGATCAATGAGTCTTGTAACATTATATTTGTTTAAAAACACTTTTTTACCTAATTCATTAAGCCTTAGACTTCCATCCGGAGCTTTGTTGAGTTCCAAAAGTACATCGTACCATGAGTAAGGGGGAAGTCCGTTTTTTTTGAGTTTTTCTTCCACCTTTTCTGTCAGATGATGCTGGGCTTTCAACAATCCCATCCATGCTTTTGTTTCCTCTGTTGTTAAATTTGCCATAATTTTATTATAAACATCAATGTTGCAATTGCAACTAATAAGCTTTGGTGAGATTTTATTTTGTTTAAAATTATTTAAGAAGGAGGAATCCTTAATAAAGACAGGTTTTTATTTTTATATCTGCTGTCTAGAGTAATCTCTTTCCCAAACCACTGCGGTGGCTGAAATTTGTTGCTTGCCTGCTTGGAATTGAACTCAACTTCTGCAGTAATCAGGCCTTTTAGCGGACCCCGGTAAATATCTAGCTCAATAATCGATGATTTATCTCTAATTTCGTATCTTGTTTTTTCCACTCTTTTCCCTTCCGTAAGAGGCCAAAGTAGATCAAACTGAACCGATGACAGTTCAATTTCATATTCACCTCTGGTCAGACCCTGACCAGTTTTAATAGTCTGATAATATTTTACATTCTTCCTGCGTAAACGGAATTCTATGTTATCCGTGATTACTAGATATCCCTGATTTATTTCATAACTGGTATAATCTTTGATATTTCTTGGAAGGTCTAAAATTAAGAATTTTCTTTCTATTTCACGGGTCATTTTGAATGGTATTAAAGGCTGCTAATTTCTTTCCACAAAGAAAAGTATGCTTCTGTTGCGGGAGAATTTTCAGCATATTCCGGAACAGGTCTTTTTTCAATACCCATTTTTTCAATATCTGATCTATAGGGTATCTGAATTGTAAGAAAATTATTTTTCTTTTTTGCTAGTTTTCTAATAGTTTCCTGGTGCATTTTTTTTCTGTTTTCTACCATCGAGAAAAAAGGATAAATTTTACCGCTATCAAGTTTATTTTTTTTGAAGAATTTAAGAAGTTTGATGTAAGTTCTAACAGAAAGTGTAGTTGGAATAAGAGGTACAAGAATAATATCTGAAGCATTAAAAACATTTTCTGATATAAGGGATATTCCTGGGGGGCAGTCAAGAAACAAATAGTCATAATCATCTTCTACATCTTTAAAAATAGATTTAAGTTTTGTAGTAGAATTTTTTAAAGCATCAAGCGCAATGTCAAAATTTCGGTAGGATAGTTTCGAAGGGAGCAGATCAAGGTTTATAAAATCAGTACCCTTTATGTTTTTATCTATATTTTTTCCACCTTTTATAAATTTACCTGCATTGAATTTTTTTGATGCTTTAATTCGAAAATAAAAAGTTGAAGCGGCCTGAGGGTCAAGATCGCAAATTAAAGTAAACTTACCGTTTTTGGCTGCACAATAGGCAAGGTTTACTGCTGTAGCAGTTTTACCAACTCCACCTTTCATACTGTATATTGCTATAGTTTTCATTTTTTATCGACAAAAAGTTTTTGATAAAATTCCCTGTTGTTTTGCTTTGCAAATTCAGAGAATATCTTTTTAAAATCATTCCTTGTTTCAAGCTGCTTATTGCCGAGTATAGCCATAAGAGCCCCTATAGACATAGAAACATTTTTATAATCATCATCTTTAGGTCCATATTCTTCAAGTAATTCTTCCAAATTTGCCTGCTGGACGTAAAAATCGTTAAAATCACCAAGATTATCCTGCAGTTTTTTTAACTGGGATATTATTATATCCATTTTCTTAGCAGTAAATAATGAACTGAAAAATTCCAGAAGATAACGGAGTTTTTTACATTCTATTCTTAGTTCATGGAGCATGACATCGGGTGAACTATCTTCTATTAAAAGCCCTTTGGATACGACTTTGTTATATTTTTTCCATATAACTTTTTTTGTAAGGAGTAGTATGGGGACATTGGAATTTTTGGGTAGTTCTTCATCTGTATAATTATTCTGGATACATTTTTCTGCATCTTTAATTTTATTCCTATAATTATTTGCTGATAGGACTGTCTTTAATTTTCTTTGTTCTTTCTTTCTTTCATTTTCAAGTTTATTGAAAACTAGCTTTATACCTTTTCTTAGTTTTTCAGGGAGTATTTCTTTATATTCATCTTTTTTAAGAAGATATACATCAAGGTCTCTCAGGCGATTAGTAAGCTTTCCAATGCTGGAAAAGTCATCTTTTAATTTAAGTGTAATTTTATCAGGGAATATGTATTTAATTTGTGAAATAGCAGAGCGTGCTCTTCTGACAGCCACCCTGAAATCATGTAGAAATTCTGTATCAATATCCTTCCTTATACCTTCTTCGTTAATTTTCATTGTATTGACCAGATGTGTTAAGATCTGTTTTATGGCTTCATCAGATGAAATATCAGGATAAATTTTGAGATTGAATTTTGAACTGTAACTTCCAGGTTGAATACCTGAGGCAATGAGGGCTTCAATGTAAGGACTATTATTAATGGGAGTTAGTCTTTCTTTTTTTAGTAAAGAATTAATGACAGTAAAAACATCATTATATCCCCTTACTGATTCAAGGGTGAGATAAGATAGTTCATCACTGTTACTCTTTCCAAATTTAACAGTTGTTTCAATTAACCAGGCTACGGTTTTATCCTCTTCGTTTAAAATACTGTGTTTTATTTCTTTTTCGTTAAATGAAGTTATGGGTAATAGTGACCTTATGCTTAATTTTTTTGATAGTTCTTTTTTTAATTTGCTATCGGGGAAGTCAGTATAAAAATATGGAATTGTTCTGAGTGTCCAGTGAAATGTTGAAACTGTTCTTAGTTTCTTAAAATTGTATAAAAAATATTTTTCAGATTTTTTTAAAAGAACTAAATTGTTTTTGAAAAGCCTCCAGTCAAATGTATCAAAGTATGTGATAGCAGTTGTGTTATTACTGTTTTTTGATAAGACAAGTTGCAAGGTTAAATCCTCAAACAATGAGGGGGATAACGGTGCTGTATATTTATACTGCTGTTTTTTGTTGTTTTTGTTTTTCATAAAGAATATGTATTATGCCGTCTGAGAGACCAACCTGTGGTACATATAATTTTTTTATTTTTGCCCATTTCATTACTGATATAAAAATGTTAGCAGCAGGGATTATAACATCAGCCCGGTCGGGCCTAAGTCCCATTTTGGTAATTCTCTCTTCCAGTGAATACGTTTTGAGTTCGTTAAAAATTTTCTTTATATCTTTTAACAAAACAGGTTCTCCATCTTTAATACCAGACATTCTAAACATCTTATTTATATTACCCCCGGAACCTATTCCATCTATAGATGTGTATAGTCCGGCATTTTCCTTTAACCATTTTTCCATCTTCGTCCACTCGGATTTTAAATCCTTTTTCTTAAGAAATCTTACAGTTCCTATATTGAATGACTGAGAACTAATAATTCTGGATTTTGATATTAAGGTGAGTTCAGTGCTTCCTCCACCTACATCGATATAAAGGTAGTTTCCTTTTTTGTCGAGCTTTTCGGCAATCTGGTTGGAATAGATAATATCAGCTTCTTTTTTGCCGTCTATTATTTCAAGTGTTATTCCGGTTTCTTTTTTAATTTTTTTTAGTATTTCCTTCCTGTTTGCGGCTTCACGCATCGCAGAAGTTGCACATGCCATATAGTCAGCAGGTTTATAAGCTTTAATAAGGTGTTTAAATGCAATCATTGTATCGATCAGGCTTGATATTTTTTCCTTTGATATTTTTTTGTTTACAAATACATCATCTCCAAGACGCAAAGGGACTCTAAAAAGTGCATCTTTTTTAAATGTTACATCCTTACCATTTTCAAATACCTGACTGAACAGAAGCCTTACAGCATTTGATCCTATGTCTATAGCAGCAAATTTCAATAAATACCTCCAAAAATATTGTTAAATTAATTAGATTGATGAAGTTTAACTTATTGGTATTTTATTATAAATCTAATAGTAAATAAAATCTCAGGCAATGATATTTCAAATTTCTTAATATACTATTAATATTTAAATAATAAGTTTTCCTACATCCGCAAAATTATTATGAAAAATTTAGATAATCCTATTATTGGTGAATACAAAAAAATTGATAACCCCTATACAGGTATAAGTGTTAAGGATTACCATGTTGAAAAAAGAAGGATCCAGATCGAACTTTTAAATATCCAGCATGATGTTGTAAAAAAGAAAAGAAAAATCTGTATAATTTTTGACGGAAGGGATGCTGCAGGCAAAGGGTCTACTATTCTTAGGTTTACAGAAAACCTTATGCCGCAGCACTACAGGGTCGTGGCCCTTGGCATTCCAACAAAGCAAGAATCAAAATTCTGGTTTAAGCGCTACGAAAAGCAGCTTCCCAAAAAAGGGGAAATCGTATTTTTTGACCGTTCATGGTATAACCGTGCAACCATAGAGCCCACAATGGGATACTGCAAGGAAAAGCAGTACAAGTACTTTATGGACAAGGTGCTGGATTGGGAACACAACTTAATATCAAACGGACTTGAACTTATGAAGTTTTATCTCTCCGTCGACAGGGAACACCAACTTGGACGTTTCCAGGAAAGATTATCGGATCCACTTAAGTTCTGGAAATTTTCGAAAAATGACCTTGATGCAAGAAAGCTCTGGGAATCTTATACTAAATATAAAAACCAGATGTTTACCCATACTTCCTCAAAAAAATCTCCCTGGTTTAATGTTGATGCGAATTCCAAGACAGAGGCGAGGCTGAACTGTATGCTTCAAGTTGTTAAAAAATTTGGGAATAAAAACTTTGTCCCCCTTACCGGGGTCGATGTAGTTGATAAATACAACATAGAAATAAATGGTGTAGTGTTTGCTAATTTAAATTCTTTGCAATACTCTACTTTGAAAGAATTAAAATCCACAAAATCAAAAAAAATAAAGTTATGAGTCTGATAAAAACACTTGGATTGCCAGTAATTCAGTCTGCCGGGGGGCTTGTATATAACAACGACTACCACATACTCCTGATATTTAAAAAGGGAAAATGGGATCTGCCAAAAGGTGGTTTGAGTGCTAAGGAATCTTCTCATACAAAAACAGCTATCAGGGAAGTTAACGAAGAAACTGGCCTAGATAAAAGTAAGATCGATGTAAAAGGTAAAATTGTTTCAACATGGCATTCCACGAGAAATAAAAAAGGGCAGGTATTAAAGAAAACACATTGGTACCTTATGCATTACAACGGTAAGGATGCTGATGTTGTACCTCAGCTTGAAGAAGGAATCATTGAATGCCGCTGGGTACATTTAAGTGATCTTGATAGCTACAGGTCGCTTATACTAACCCGTATTCAGTATGTTATAGATTTCTGGCTGGAAAACCTGGCATATGATACGAATATTTAGTACTATTTTTTTACCTCAACAATAAATAACTTAAATTTCGGATCATATTTATTACTACATATATTACAAGAATACGGTTTGATTACTTTCCTGTAAAAATTTGTTTTATTGCCACAACACGGGCATGTACCAATATATTTAGCTGATGGAAGATTAACTTCCTTAAGATCAGCACATCTTACCGGCCTGCACCCTACATCTCTTGCAATACTTTTCCAGCTTTTTCCGTGATCTGTTTTCCCGGTTTTTTCAAACTGAAGGGCATGTGCGATTTCATGGAGAAGAGTGTCTTTCATCACCGGGAATGTATTTGTCTTCAGATAAGCATTTGAAATAGAAATTAACTTTTTTGTACAGTTACAATGTCCAAGTGTTCTTTTTCTGTTTGAAAAATCTATTTCCCAGCCGAAAAGTCCCCATTTTTGTTTCTGTAAATGCCATTCTGCTATAATCTGGTTTTTGGTGGTCATTTTTTTGAGAAACTATTATACCACTGTAAAAAAATAAGATAGACTTTCCCTGATTTAAATCATGGCACTAATAAGCATACAGGAAGTTACACATTCATACGGTGATCCACTTCTTCTTGACCAGGTTAGTTTTCAACTGGAAAAAAACGAAAGAGTGGCACTTATCGGTAGAAACGGTGAGGGGAAAACCACACTGCTTACCCTTATGGCGGGCTCACAAAAACCTGACAGTGGGAAAGTTGTATATGAAAAAGGGGTAAAGATTGGCTATCTTCCTCAGCAAATATCACCTAACCTGGACGGAAAAGTCTTCGATATAGTACTTTCGGGCCTTGGAAAAAGAGCCGAACTTCTTGGTGATTATCACAAGGTACATAATGACCTAGAAAAATCACATACTGATGAACTGATTAATGAACTAAACGAACTCCAGGTTAAACTGGAAAGCGTTGATTCATGGAAGGTTTATAACGAAGTCAAAATGATTCTTAGTAAACTAAAGCTTGATCCAAATAAAGAATTTAACCAAATGTCAGGCGGACAAAAAAGAAGGGTCCTTCTGGCTAGGGCTTTAGTAGAAAACCCTGACGTGCTCTTACTTGATGAGCCTACAAACCATCTTGATATTGATTCTATAAAGTGGCTTGAAAAGTTTTTAAATGAATTCAGTGGAACACTTTTTTTTATAACCCATGACAGGGCCTTTATGGAGAGGATAGCCAATAAAATTGTTGAACTTGACCGGGGAAGACTCTCTAGCTGGAAATGTGATTATAAAAATTACCTCCTTCATAAAGAGGAGCAAATCAGGTCAGAGGATAAAGAAAGGCATCTGTTTGATAAGAAGCTTGCAGAGGAAGAAATATGGATCAGACGGGGTATAAGGGCCAGGAGAACACGTAACGAGGGGCGTGTAAGGGCACTTAAAAAACTGAGAGAAGAAAAAAGATCTCAGCGCCAGCGGGTAGGGAAAGTAAGATTTAAAACCCCTGATTCGTATCTTTCCGGGAGGCTTATTGCGGAAACGACAGATGTATCTCACAAATATAACGAAGATTACCTTATAAAAAAATTTTCAACCCAGGTTATGAGGGGGGATAAGATAGGGCTTATCGGTCCTAATGGTTCCGGTAAGACAACTCTTCTTAATATACTTCTTGGTAAACTTAAGCCATCTTCAGGAGATGTTGAAACAGGCACTAATCTGGAAATAGCGTACTTTGATCAGCACCGGGCCGAACTGGATGAGAATAAAACTGTTATGGAAAACTTAAGCGGTGGATCACCAACTATTACTATTAATGAAAAACAGGTGCATATTGTTGGTTATCTTCAGGATTTCCTCTTTTCCGCAGACCGTGCACGGTCTTCAGTAAAGTCCTTGTCCGGTGGAGAGCGCAACAGGCTTCTGCTTGCTATACTGTTTTCACGTCCTTCTAACCTCCTTGTTATGGACGAACCTACAAATGACCTTGATATTGAGACACTCGAACTGCTTGAAGAACTGATGATTGAATATAAAGGAACTATCCTACTTGTAAGTCATGACAGGGTTTTTCTTGATAATGTTGTAACATCCACGATGGTATTTGAGGGTAACGGGATTGTTCTGGAGTATCCCGGAGGGTACGAAGACTGGCTGAATCAAAAGGTGCAGGTAAGCAAGGAAAATAATAGTGAGAAGAAAGAAAAGAATAAAAAAGTAAAGACAGAAAAACCCAGGAAACTATCTTTTAAGGAACAAAAAGACTTCGATGAAATGCCCCGATTAATCGAACAGCTCGAGAAGGAACAGGATGAACTATACTTGACCATGACTAATCCGGAGTACTATAAGAAAACTGCTGAAGAAATTAAAACAATTAATGAAAGGTCTGAAAAAATTAAAGAAGAGCTTTCGATTGCATTTGAAAGGTGGGATTACCTGGACCAGCTTAAAAAAGAGATTGAAAAAGAAAGCTAAAACTAATCCTCAACTTTACTCTTCTTTTTCGCTATTGCTCTTTTAACCGCATCAAGCTCCATTTTACGAAGCCTTTTTGATGTTGGTGTAATTTCAACGAGCTCATCTTCTGCAATAAATTCAATCGCCTGGTCAAGAGAGAGAGGCCTTGGCGGCCTTAGAACAACTGTTGCTTCCGATGTGGAGCTTCTCATGTTTGTAAGCTTCTTTTCCCTGACAATATTTATATCAAGATCTCCGCTCCTGTTTCTTTCACCGACTATCATTCCGGCATATACCTTTGTACCTACATCTACAAAAAGCTCTCCCCTGTCTACCATGGAAAGGCTTGCATAGGTTGTTGTTTTCCCCGGTCTGTCTGATACAAGTGCACCTGACTGTCTCTGCGGTATAGGACCATACCAGGGCTCGTAACCATCAAATAAAGTGTTCATCACACCTGAACCTTTAGTTTCTATCTGGAACTTAGACCTGAAACCTATAAGTCCCCTTGATGTAATAAGGAATTCAAGATCAACACGGCCGTTGCCAAGATTTTGGAGGTTTACCATTTTACCTTTTCTCCCTGCCACTATTTCAGTAATAACTCCTACGTGCTCTTCAACAACATCCACAAAAAGTCTTTCTACGGGCTCAAGTAAAGTGCCATTTTCTTTTTTTGTTATTACCTGGGGTTTTGAAACCATAAACTCAAAACCTTCCCTTCTCATGGTTTCAATAAGGACTGCCATTTGGAGTTCGCCTCGTCCGGAGACTTCATAAGCATCAGCCCTATCTGTTGCTTTTACCTTAATTGCTACGTTACCAAGGACTTCTTTTTCAAGTCTTTCCTTAATATGCCTTGATGTAAGGAATTTGCCTTCTGTTCCAGCAAATGGTCCATTATTTACGTAAAAAATCATCGATATAGTCGGTTCATCAACCTTTATACGTGGCAGCGCTACAGGGTTATCGGCCAGTGAGATGGTATCGCCAATCTTTATATCGTCCACACCTGCAATTGCAGAAATATCTCCTGCTTCCATAGTATCAACTGCAGTTTTCTGCAGTCCCTGGAATGAATATAAAACCGAAATTTTTATGTTTGTATTTGTTCCGTCTTCATTACAAAGAGCATAGTTTTTATTTGATTCAAGCTTGCCGTTAAATATGCGGCCAATTGCAATCCTTCCTACATAGTTATCATAATCAAGGTTAGTTATAAGAAACTGAGTTAATTCTTCATCTTCTACATCCGGGCCGGGTATAGACTCAATTATAGTATTAAAAAGCGGCTCGAGATTATCTGTGTCATCTTCAAGTGATAGTTTCGATAAGCCTAGCTTGGCGTTTGTATAGATTATTGGGAAGTCAATCTGCTGATCATCAGCGTCCAGTTCAATAAAAAGATCATAAACTTCGTCAATTACTTCATCCGGCCTTGCATCAGCACGGTCAATCTTATTTATTACTAGTATTACAGGGAGTTTTTTTTCAAGTGCTTTTTTTACAACAAATCTTGTCTGTGGGAGTGGGCCTTCACTTGAGTCTACAAGCAATAGGACACCATCTACCATGTTGAGGCTCCTTTCCACTTCGCCGCCAAAATCAGCATGTCCCGGAGTGTCCACAATATTTATTTTTGTATCTTTATAAAGAACAGCGGTGTTTTTAGCCATAATTGTAATGCCGCGCTCTTTCTCAAGGTCCATTGAGTCCATAATCCTCTCGCTGATTTTCTCGTGATCACTAAAAATATTACTTTGGTCGAGCATTGCATCCACAAGGGTTGTCTTGCCATGGTCAACATGGGCTATGATAGCAATATTTCTTATATTGTCTTTTTTCATTTGAACTATTTTCTTCCTTAATAAATTAAAAGATTGAACAGTATTAATGAATTATTAGTTAATACAAGGTTTAAATTTAGATTATAAAGAATAAAAAAAAGGGTACTGCTACAATTTAGTGCAATTGTGTTTTATTTGAAAAATTTGGGTTTTTTTAAATTAAATGGAGTTTTTCTTATCACATCATTAACTTCAGAAGGTATATATCTCCTGTAATCAAAAATGTTATCAAACTGCCTCAGCATTGCCTGTGTCATAATTCTTGGAACAATTGGGACGCCGTTAACAACGGATGTGTAATAACCTCCTGATACGTAGACCCTTTTTGATGAGGAATGAAGGCCGTAAACATAGATTCTTCCAACCCTACAACCAAAGAAATCATCATTTGCATTGATATACAGGACTGTCCCTTTTACTCCTGCAACAGCATTTCTGGTCTGGAATTCAACTGTTGAGTCACTGTTGTCGAGTTTTTTAATTTCACTTTTGATTGTTCCCTTTATTACACTGAATTTACTCTTCCTTTCTGACGGGTTATATATAAATTTATTTACCTCGAGACTTGTATCAGAAGCTATCTCAATAGACGTTTGGTCTTTAAATACAATCTTTGCAAAGGAGTCATCACCAGTTTCAATAAGGTCATTTAGGAGTATATCTTCATTTATTATTGCATCGCTTACTTTTCCATCTCTTGTAACTTTAACTTCACCTACAAGCTGGGTAATTGATCCTACATTAGTTTGCTGTGCTAAAGTTATTTCCAGATTTGCAACAAAAAAACAGACGACTACAATTAAAAAGAGGGGGCTAAATTTCATTATATAAGCCTTTTTAGTTCGTCGAGCATATCATTTAATTTTTCTATCTCTATTTCGTATTTATCTGAAATTCTTTTAACATCCTGGGAATCTATCTTTTTATTTATTACTTCTTTAACTTCAGTTTTAATTTCCTTGTTCTGATTTCCATTTAAATGCTGAATTTGAAGCACGTCCTTTCTAGAATAATGGCCCAGGGAATCAAATATGGCTTTTACAGCTTTTATCTGATTTGCGTAGCAATCACTGTAAAGAATTGCATCTTTTTCAAAATGAGGTTCAAAGAGATGTCTTCCGGCAGGGTTTATTATTGCGCTTCCGCCTGATGACCAGTCGTAATTCATATGGTCACTGTTTTTTATTTGATCCCAATTTTCGGGGAAATCTTCTTCTGTGAGGAACCCACAGGCACTTAAAACAAAGGATCCTGCTTCAAATGCATGAACTCTTGCAACAGATTGGATCAGGCAGTTGTTTCCACCAGGGCTTGTGTCTGCATCTAGGAGCTGGTCTTTACCACGCTGCCAGTTTCCCGGCCATACGGCTATATGAAATTCTTCTCCCTGGTTTATCATATGTGCCCTGACTAGAGTCATATGGTTTTCCCAGCAAATTAATCCGCCAATTCTGCCAATTTCTGTATCATATACATTTAAGTCGGTACCATCTCCCATTCCCCAGTAAACTCTCTCAGTATAAGTAGGCATAAGCTTTCTGTGTCTGCCAAGTACTTCGCCGTTTTTATCCATAAACAGTAGGGAGTTGTAAACAGTCTGGCTTCCGGGGGTATCGGATAGTTCATTACAGCCCATTACAATATAAGCACCTGCTTCCCTTGCCGCCTGTCCGAGTATTTTAGTATCTTCCCCGGGGATTGAAACAGAGTTATCTTGGAGGGCAATCATGTAATCGGTCCAGTCGTGGGGATTACTTTCATATCCCAGTGTGTAAAACGCAGGGTAACCCGGAATAAATGCTTCCGGAAAGACTATTAACTCTGCACCGTTTTCACCAGCTTCCTTAATATACCTGCAGGCTTTCTCTATGGTCTTTTCTTTATCCATAAAGACAGGTGCAACCTGCGCAACTGCTACTTTTACTTTTTCTCTTCCGCCTAGGACTTTGCTCATAACCTTATAGTTCAAAAATATAACATTAGTTTTATATAATATATAATTCTAAATTATATGAGGTTGTAAAAAATCGTTGTATTAAGATAGAATATGTAAGGATATTTGGGGTGGATGAATTATCCAGTTGCAGACAGACGACTAAATTTGTTTAAAAAATCATAGCTTCAATATAAAGGAGAAATTATATGTCAGATAGAAAATTTGGATTTGATACAAATTGTATACATGCGGGTCAATCACCTGATCCCGCTACCAATTCCAGGGCCGTTCCTATATATCAGACTACTGCATATGCTTTTAATGATACCGAACATGCAGCAGCATTATTTAATCTTGAACAGTTTGGAAATATATATACCAGGATTATGAATCCTACCAACGGTGTTTTTGAGGAAAGGATGGCCGCTCTTGAGGGTGGGTCAGCAGCTCTTGCACTAAGCTCCGGAATGGCAGCTCAGATGACCTCAATACTTAATATAATGCAGACTGGTCACGAATTAGTGTCTTCCAGCACTCTATATGGAGGAACATACACGCAGTTTGATGTTAATCTACGTGAGATGGGAATCAACGTAACCTTTGTAGATCCTAATGATCCGGAGAACTTTAGAAAAGCCATTACAGATAAGACCAGGGCCTTGTATGCCGAGACAGTCAGTAATCCGCTTGGAAATGTGCTTGATATTAAGGCAGTTGCAGACATTGCCCATGAGGCAGGCATACCACTAATTATTGATAACACTTTTGCGACACCTTATCTGTGCAGGCCAATAGAGCATGGTGCAGATATAGTGGTTAATTCCGGCACTAAATTTATTTGCGGACATGGTACATCTATAGGTGGTGTATTGGTAGAAGCAGGTACCTTTCCCTGGGACAATGGCAAGTTTCCCTGTATGACAGAGCCTTCAAAGGGTTATCATGGTGTAAAGTTTTATGAGACTTTTGGCGGTATTGCTTACGCTATAAGGGCAAGGGTTGAAATATTAAGAACCCATGGCCAGGCACTTAGCCCGTTTAATGCATTCATGTTAACACAGGGACTTGAAACACTTAACCTTAGAATGGACCGTCACTGCTCCAGTGCTTTAGAGATAGCTAAATTTTTGAATGACCACCCTGCAGTGGAATGGGTAAAATTCGCTGGTCTGCCGGAAAGCCCATATCATGAACTGTCCAAGAAATATATGCCTAAAGGTGCAGGATCTATTTTCACATTTGGAGTAAAAGGCGGAATTGAAGCAGGAAAAACATTAATAAACAGTGCTCAGCTTTTCAGCCACCTTGTAAACGTAGGTGATGCAAAATCCTTAATTGCTCATCCCTCATCGACAACACACCGTCAGTTAAACGAAGAAGAGCAGTTGTCAGCAGGTGTGACTCCTGAGACGGTCCGTATTTCTGTGGGCCTGGAGACCCTTGAGGATCTTATCTGGGACCTGGATCAGGCAATTGCAAAGTCTCAAAAGGCTGGAGCATGAAAAAAGAGGAGTTAGGCGAGTCTCCAGTTGTTATTGTTGAGGAAGGCTCTGTAGGACTGGTAGAAACAAAGTATTACACATTTGCTGATCTTCCGGACAAGTTTATTTTGGAAAATGGCCGCGAGCTTGGCCCTATAACGGTTGCTTACGAGACTTATGGAAATTTAAACAATACACATGATAATGTAATTCTTGTAGAGCACGCACTTACCGCAAGTTCACATGCTGCGGGAAAAAACTTTCCTGAAGAGAATAATCCCGGATGGTGGGATGTTATGATAGGTCCCGGAAAGGCATTTGATACAGATAAATATTTTGTTATATGCTCTAATATTCTCGGAAGCTGCTACGGTACTACTGGCCCCTCCTCTGTGAATTCTCAAACAGGACAACCCTACGGTTCATCTTTTCCGGTGGTTAGTATTCGTGATATTGTTCGTGTACAGCATCAGCTCCTTAAACATTTGGAAATTGAGCGTATCCATAGTATTGCAGGAGGGTCGATGGGCGGAATGCAGGCAATTGAATGGGCACTGCAATATCCTGACATGGTGGATTCCCTGCTACTCATTGCTACTGCTGCAAGATCATCCCCGCAATCTATTGCTATGCACAAAGTTGGAATACAGGCAATAATGAATGACCCCAACTGGAACAGTGGAAATTATTATGGGTCAGACCTACCTGAAAAAGGGCTCTCAATTGCAAGAATGCTGGGTCATATAACCTATCTTAGTGACGGATGGCTTTGGGAGAAGTTTGGAAGAAAACATGATGATTCTGTTAAGATAAAATCAAGTCTGGACAGTAAATTTGAGATTGAGAAATATCTTGAATACCAGGGATCAAAATTTGTTAAAAGATTTGATGCAAACAGCTACATTTATATAATGCGCTGCCTTGACCTTTATGATGCCGGGGAAGGCTACCCGAATTTGAATGAGTCGTTTAAAAGAATAAAATGTAAGAAGGTATTAGTTGTTTCTTATACTTCTGACTGGCTGTATCCGTCATACCAGTCAAGTGAGCTGGCAGATGCTTTAATAGCAAATAATATTAATGTTTCCTACAATGAAATAGACTCACCTTATGGCCATGATTCTTTCCTGATAGATTATAAGAAACTAAACCCGCTTATAAATAATTTTTTAAATTCTTTGTAAAAACAAAAATGTTTTCAGTGGCCCAATTATTAACTTTTTGTGTATTTTGAGAGACTAAATGTTATATAATTTATGTTGCTACCCAGCCACCATCAACTGAAAGCATGGTTCCAGTCATAAAACCTACACTGTCATCACAAAGGAACAGTACTGCATTGGCAATTTCTTCCGCGGTACCGAAACGTCCCATTGGATGAAATGATTTAAATAGGTCTTCGGCAGCACCTCTGTCGGGCATACCATCAAGTAATCCGTCTACCATAGGGGTTTCGATAGTACCCGGGCAGATTGCATTTACTCTTATTCCATCCTGAGCATAATCAAGTGCCATACTTCTTGTTAGCTGGGTAACGGCACCTTTTGTTGCATTGTAAGCGGCAACACCTGGTACTGCTTTAAGTCCTAATATAGAAGAGTTGTTTACTATGCACCCTCCTCCATTTTCGAGCATATGAGGAATTGTGAACTTAGACATCAGGTATGTACCCCTGACATTAATTGCAAATACTTTATCCCAAAATTCAATCTCAGTTTCGTGTGTACGGCCAACTCCTAGAATCCCTGCATTGTTAAAAAGAATATCAATTTTACCGTATTTATCCAAAGTAAAATCAACTGCTTCTTTGCAGTCGGATTCATTTGAAACATCACTTACTATATGTGAAATTTCATGACCGGCTTCTTTTGCCTTACCAACTTTTTCCACAAGTGTTTTTTCTGTTCGACCTGTAATTACTACATTTGCCCCTTCCTGGGCAAACAGGTGTGCAGTTGCTTTTCCAAGACCCAGGCTGCCGCCTGTAATTAATGCTACTTTCCCTTTTAGTTTCATAATAAACCTCACCTTTAAATGATTTTATTTATAATAATATCTTATAGGAATGATGCTTTTTCAAGCAGTAATATAATTTTAACTGAGTTTAGAGGGATAAGAAAAGAAAGGGGGCAAAAGCCCCCTTAAGATAGTTTAGCCATTTTGGGCTAGTATTTCGGCAGAAGTATTTTTAATCTGTTTCCAGTTTGTATCGGCTTTATTAATATTGCCGTTTAAATCTTCCTCCCACTTAGCCTGAATATTCTTATCAAGATTAAAGTATAAAACCCCGTCTTTTACCTTCCATACCTGGGGGCTGGCAACAAATTTCTGACCAACTGCTACGCCATATGCACAAAATCCTCCATATGCCGGCAGATATTTGTCCGGGTTCTTTTCAAAAGTGTTTTTATTCTCTTCATTTACGAAGATATATGTAACACCGTTATGAACGGATTTGTTGAATCCAGTACCCGGTTGTGGGCTTCCTGTGTGGTATGTTACAAGATCATATCCACCTGCGCCTACGGTACTTACTGAAGTATCTCCTGCATTGGCAGTTAAGGAACCTATTGATAGTGCAACTAATAATAAAAGTATAAAAATTATATTTTGTCTTTTCATGAAAGACCTCCTTAAGTTTAATAAAATATTAGTTGCATGTGCAACTATATGGATTCAAAGAATTTCGTATTAGGAAAAATAGCAGGTTGTTTATTTAAACAAGTATTAAATTACTGTGACTGGAGTTGGCATGTTCCGTTCTGTCCAGGAGTACCTGTAATGGATTCCTGTTCTCCGGAATACCAACAAATGCATACACCAAGTTCACCGCAATCAAAAGTGTCTTCACATGGCTGACCGGTTTTACAGTTGTTACACTCAGCTGTTCCAGGATTCATTGCCAAACCACCAACAAAAAGAACTGATAAGATAATAAGTCCTATAAGATACTTTCTCATATAATTCACCTCTTATTTTATAATACATCAAACTTAACAAATTAAATATAAAGAATATTCTATTTTCTATCTGGATGATTTTGGGGCTATAATAATGTTTAATTAACAAAAAACCGGAGGTTTTACAATGCCTGTAGCAACAGCAAGACATATATTAGTTTCAACAGAAGATTTTTGTAATGAATTAAAGACCCAGATAGAAGGCGGTGCTGACTTTGGTGAAGTGGCCAAAGAACATTCATCGTGTCCATCAGGAAAGGCAGGGGGTAATCTTGGTGAATTTGGACCCGGTCAAATGGTACCTGAGTTTGATACGGTTGTGTTTACAGAAGAAGTTAATAAAGTTCACGGCCCTGTGAGAACCCAGTTTGGTTTTCACCTTATTGAAATTACAAGCCGTTCAGAGATTGATCTATAGTTAGAAGTTTAATTCCGGGCATAAACTGTCAGGCTTATGTCCGGAAATTATTATTAATAAGTTTATTATTTCTTTTTAGGCTGCCAAAGCTCAATTTTGTTTCCATCTGGATCAATGAACCATCCAAACATTCCATATTCATGTTCCTGTACATCATCGAGTACCTGAGCCCCACCCATTTTGACCTGCACCAGTGCATTAATAAGGTCATCCACTATAAGGTTAATCATAAACTCTTTCTTAGAAGGTTCGAAATAATCAGTAGAATTCTCAAAAGGGGCCCAGACGGTAAATGAGTTTACAGGCAATGAATCACCTTTAAATGATGAAGAATTGCCGGATTCAATCTCAAATCCCAGCCATTTTTTATACCAGGCTGCCAGTTTTCCCGGCTCTTCACTTTTAAAAAAAATACCGCCAATACCCAGAACTTTTGCTTTAGACATGGTGTAAATATATTAATTATTTTTATCTAAGCAACTGTAGTAACATTAAATGCTGACAATTCTTTCCTTTATTGCATACCTGACAAGTTCCGCAGTCTTATGAAGATTAAGTTTATGCATAATGTTGTTCCTGTGAACATTTACGGTATTAAAGGATATTCCCATAAATGATGAAATTTCTTTGCTTGATTTTCCTTCAGCAATAAATTTCAACACTTCCTTTTCTTTCATTGAAAGAAGATCTGACTCGTTAAAAAGGTTTTCATCAAAGTTGTTGGAATAGACTTCAAAGATATAGTCACTTATTTCTTCACTAATAAAGTAACCCCCACAGTTTACTTTATTTATTGCATCTATAATCTCTTCAGCGGCTTTTACTTTGGTAACATATCCTTTACAGCCGGATTTAAAGGCTTTAAGCACTGTGTTTCTGTCTTCATAAACACTTAGAACAATCACCTTGGCATTTGAATCAAGTTTTATTAATTTACTGACCGTATCAAGTCCATCACCACCTGGCATATAAAGATCCACTACGTATACATCGGCGTTGTTATTCCTGGCATATGACAGTACTTCAAGGCCATTTTTACCTTCACCAACAACTTCTAATAATTTGTCCCTCTTTATTACTGATTTAATTCCTTCACGAACTATATCGTGATCATCTGCTATAAATACTTTAACTTTCAAGACCCACCTCCATAGGGCTGAGTAAAATAATATTTCTATTAAGAAAATAGTGTACTGATGTTTTCTTCAATTTCTTTAAAAAAATAGTTATACAATAATTTTCTGTAAATAATTGATACAATCTATATTTGTAATTAAGTTAAGTGGAGCAGATGTATCATTAAATTTAATGGGAGTTTTCGATGAGTAATAAAGAATTCAGAGCGATATTGGTTAGTGAAACAGGGAAAAAAGAGTTTAGCAGAAAGATTACTAACAGAAATATTAGTGATCTACCTGAAGGTGAAGTATTGGTAAAAGTCGAATATTCCTCCCTTAATTACAAAGATGCACTTTCAGCTTCCGGAAACAGAGGGGTAACCAGGAATTATCCCCATACGCCGGGTGTTGATGCTGCAGGTACGATTGAAGAAACCTCCACAATAGATTTCAATAAAGGTGACCAGGTGATAGTACATGGCTATGATCTTGGAATGGATACATCCGGCGGGTTTGGTCAATATATAAGAGTCCCTTCGGAGTGGGTTTTAAATCTTCCTGATGGTTTATCAGCTAAAGATGCAATGATGTTTGGGACCGCAGGGTTTACAGCTGCGCAATCAATTTTCCGGCTTAATGAAAACAAAATAACCCCCGCAAGTGGGAAAATCCTTGTTACGGGTGCAACTGGAGGAGTGGGTAGTATGGCAGTTGCTATATTGGCTAAGTCCGGATTTGAAATTGTTGCCTCAACTGGAAAGACAGAACAAACAGAATTCCTGAAAAGTATTGGAGCAACAGAAGTTATTAGCAGGGAAGATTCAGCAGATAATACAGGGAAACTTCTTTTGAAGGGCAACTGGGCAGGAGTTGTTGATACTGTAGGGGGCGATATCCTGGCAACTGCAATAAAATCCACCAATCAAAGAGGTGTAGTTACTACCTGTGGAAATGTTGCATCTCATGATCTTAATATAAATGTTTATCCATTTATATTAAGGGGAGTAACACTTGTTGGGATTGATTCTGCAAGCTGCCCGATGCAGAGGAGAGTAAAAATCTGGGAAATGATGGCAACAAGCTGGAAGCTTGATAACCTTGAGAAACTAACACGTACTGTAACGCTGGAAGAACTGGACAATGAAATAGATATAATACTAAAAGGTGGTCAGGTTGGAAGGGTGGTCGTTGATCTTTGGAAATAGGAGAATTATTTTGTCATTATGAACATGCTTCAAAATCTCGAGATTCCGAAACAAGTTCGGAATGACACAGAGTTATTTTTATGAAGAAATAGTTTTCTTCTTTATCCCCAGCTTTAACATTCTTGTTCTTAACGTGCTTGGGTTCATACCGAGTATCACAGCAGCCCCCTTGTCACCATTTATTCTCCAGGATGTTTTTTCCAGCACAGAGAGTATATGATTCCGCTCTATTTCCTCAAGTGTGGTTGATTGAGAATTTTTTGCGAGTTCATCTGTATTCGAAAACAGGTTGTCTGCAATATCAAGACTATTTTTAGCTGATAATATTGTTGCCCTTTCTATTACATTCTCTAATTCTCTAATATTTCCCGGCCAGTTGTATGATTTTAATTTTTCCAACACTTTACTGTTTATAGGTTTGAATGTTTTTCCAATTTTGCCGGCGTATTTATTTACAAAGTGGTTACTTATAGCTTCTATATCTTCTTTTCTATTTCTGAGAGGTGGTATATCGATGGGAAATACATTTAGTCGGTAATAGAGGTCAGAACGAAATGCACCTTCTTTTACAGCTTCTTCAAGGTCTCGGTTTGTTGCCGCGATTACCCTTACATCAACTGTTTGGGTATTAGTGCCTCCAACTGTTTCAAACTCTTTTTCCTGCAGCACTCTCAGGAGTTTTGCCTGAGATTCAAGCGGGAGGTCTCCAAGCTCATCAAGTAATATTGTGCCTCCATCAGCTAATTTGAATTTCCCGATTTTATTATTAATTGCCCCAGTAAATGCACCTTTTTCATGCCCGAAAAGTTCACTCTCAATTAAAGTTGCAGGTATTGCAGGGCAGTTTATTTTAATAAGTGGTTTTTTATTTCTTTTACTGAAATTATGGACTGAACGTGCAATCAATTCTTTACCAGTACCGGTTTCACCTCTTATCAATACAGTTGTATCAGTTCCCGCTACTTTCTTTATTTTTTCAATAACTTCTTTTAGGGTATTACTGCTTCCAATTATTTCTTCGAAATTATGTTCAATCTGTATTTCTTCTTTCAGATATATATTTTCGGATTCAAGTTTGGTTTTTAGATTTTTTATCTCTTCGAATGCGAGTTCAAGTTTTTGGTGACTTCTCCTTAATGTATTTTCGTATTCCATGCGTTCAAGTTCAGATCCGACCCTTATAGCAAAAATCTGCAGGATTGAAAAATATTTTGGTAGGTCCTTAAATGAACTGTCATGAAAAACTGCTAGGTGGCCGATCACATTATTTTTAGAGTTATAGATGGGAAGTCCCAGGTAACCTTTAGCACTGTATTTATTTAATAAATTATCTTGAGGAAACATTTCCAATACGTCATCCATATAACATGAAAATTCACCCGAAACAGCTTTTTTACATGGAGTACCGTCTAGTGAGTATTCAAAATCTTTTCCGTAACTATTTCCTTCCCAGAATGCCAGTGTTTTGACTTCCGTCTTTTCAGAATTAATACATTTAGAAATAAATGCATATTTAACGTCTAGAATCTTCGCTATGTTTTTTACAAATGAACGAAAAAATTCAAGACCGGTTACAGAGTTTGTTTCATGAAGCAAAAGTTTAAATGATTCTTCGGTAATTTTACGGTCTGTAATATTAATCCAAGAACCCGCGATCTCTTTTGCTTTACCCTGGTAGTCATATACCACTTCGCCGTGATCATAAAACCATTTGTACTTTCCATCAGAACACAGCCACCTGTACTCAAGATCATAATTATTTTTTTTGACCAGGTTCCTCATTGAACTGAGGATGTCTTTCCTGTCATCAGGATGAAGACGGCTCTTCCAAAAGTTTGAGTCAAGGCCAAATTCTTCGGCATCAAAGCCGGTAAGGTTTTTAACACCTTTACTCAGATATGTAAGTTTAAAATCCCCAGAGGCTTTTGTTGTATAAAAGACGACTGGAAGCGTGTTTAAAACAAGAGACTGTTTACTCTTGTTTTCGTCAAGATTGGAGTCTGATGATTTGTCACTCATATACTAATTGTTATACAAAATTTTGTAGAAAAATAATAGTGGGTGCATTTCTACACCCACTATATTTGGGAAGAAAGTGTTATAAATCTTGCGGTGCTTTATCTTTTATTTTGGGCCAGTTTTTATTGGCCTTTTTAATATTCCCAGGAATGTCTTCCCTCCACATTACTTTTATAGACGGGTCTAAGTTCATATAAAGCTTCCCATCAACTATTTCCCAGACTTCAGGGTCAGCAGAGAATTTCTTTCCAACTGATACACCGAATGCACACCAACCGTTATATGCCGGAAGGTATTTATCAGGGTTTTTCTCGAATGCCTGTTTGTTTTCTTCTGATGAGAATAGATAGGTAACACCGTTTTGTTCTGATATATAGTTGCCGTTACCCCTTAATGGCCTTTTATCTGTGTAGTAAGTAACAAGGTCATATCCATTAACACCTACTGTGTTGTAAAGATACTGTTGTGCAGAAAATGCCTGTATACTCAGAACACCGAGTATAATTAATGATAGTAAAAATGTTTTTGTTCTGTTCATGATTTTCTCCTTTTTTAATTTTTTAAACGTATTTGATTGAATATTTATCAGATAATGCATTAACCTCATCCTCAGGAGGTTGGCCATTCTTATACATCTCGGCAAGTTCTACAAAATAGTTGTCAAACTGGCCTGGCAAAATAACCACGCTCAGCCTGCATGGAACCTCTCCTATATTTGTAAAACCATGAGGAATACCTCTTGGTAAAAGTGCTTTTACTCCCGGTACGGCCTTCATTGTCTGGTCTCCGAGTGTAACTTCAATTTCACCTTCAAGAAGTGTTACATATTCATCTTCATGTTCGTGAACATGCATATCAATACCGCTTCCTACCGGGGTAACTATTTCCATTTCAGCAAATACACCGTTTGTGTCGTTACTGGTTACCTTGTGAATAAAACTTCCTCCGTTGAAAGCCATATCATGGCCGCCGCCGGGCGGTACTATAATTGGTTGCTGTTTGAAATCTGACATATTAATGCCTCCTTAATTTAATTAATTTTTATTCCACTGTAATTATCCAGGCTTGCTGATCACTGGAAATTTTGCCTTTAACTGCAACATTTTCCTTTTTAGTACGTGCCTGTAGCCTTTTAATTGCTTCCGGAGAGCCGTTAACTGCATAAACGTTTCCTTCCTTTGACCTTGTATCCAATATCACATGAGTATGAGCAACAGGGCCGTTGCAGTTCTTATTTGCAACAACTGGTTCTACTGTGCCTTTTTCCATGTTGGGTAAAAGACATATGACATTTCCGTATATGATATCGTCTTCATGTACTTCTTCTGCAACCGCGTTCAGGTTTGAACCGATAAGACCGATTGATGTGATTGCAAAAAAAAGTAAAAATGACTTCAAATAAAAATTATTCATTTATAACCTCCTAAAAAAAGTTTTTTTATACAGTTATAATAAGTACAAGTTGCGTGCCAACTACAATGAAAAGACAAAGAAATCCCATAACTACCTGTATATATTGTATAATTATGTTTATTTTGTTGTAAAACAAGGAAGGTTGTTTTTTGAAATATATGCGGTATTAAATATTATTACGTAATACCACGGTTAATATGTTATTTGAATGAAATTATTTACAGATATAAGTAGTATTTTTAAGTGATTTACAAAGTAGTGATTTACAAAGTATTGTAAACATATTATTATTAAATTTGTTTTAATTAGTAAATAATTGCTGTGAGGGACAGCCAATCAGATTTTTTATTACTCTATTTATTACTCTATTTATATATTTCCCATTGGATGTGGCTAGTATTGAAGAAAAGAATACTGTTTCACCCGCAAGGAATATTCAGCATAAAGCTGAAAGAGTAGATAATCTGCCATTTACTTTTAATAACTCTAATTACAGGTCAATTGACGGAAGCGGCAATAACATGACCGACCTGTCTATGGGTTCTGTTTTTGTGCAGCTTTTCAGGATAGTCCTTCCGGATTATGCTGATGGCATATCGGAAATATCAGGTTCAGACAGACCAAGTCCTAGGGAAATCAGCAATGTTGTTTTGTCTCAGAATACTTCCATTGTGAATGAACTAGGTGCAACCGATTATCTTTGGCAATGGGGACAGTTTCTTGACCACGATATTGACCTTACAGATGGAGTTGATCCACCGGAAAATGAGAATATACCAGTTCCAACAGGTGATATATTCTTTGACCCGGATTCAACAGGTACAGCTGTAATAGAATTTAACAGATCTATATACGATAAAAACACAGGCTCTGATATTAGTAACCCTAGGCAGCAAATAAATGAAATAACTGCCTGGATAGATGCTTCAAATATTTACGGTTCTGATTCCGAGAGGTCTTCTGCCCTTAGAACCAATGACGGAACAGGAATGATGAAGATGCAAAATAATCTTCTCACATTTAATACTCAGGGATTTCCCAATGCCGGGGGTGATGGAGATGATTTATTTCTTTCCGGTGATGTCAGGGCCAATGAGCAAGTTGGCCTTACTGCGATGCATACTTTGTTTTCTCGTGAACATAACAGGCTTGCAATAATAATTGGTGAAGAAAATTCCACATTAACAGGTGATGAAATTTACGAAGAAGCAAGAAAGATTGTTGGTGCCCAAATGCAGGCCATTACATACAAAGAGTTTCTCCCATTATTAATCGGTGAGGGCCGTATATCTGATTACAATGGATATAACCCAAATATAAATTCAAATATCATGAACGTATTCTCAACTGCGGCATATAGGTTTGGGCACAGTGCGCTCAGCCCGACCCTGCTTAGGCTGAATCAGGATAATGAGACAATAACTGACGGAAATCTTGCTTTGCGTGACGCATTTTTTAATCCTTCAAGAATTATTGATGAAGGAGGAATTGAACCACTTCTAAGGGGTTTAGCTGCACAGGAATGCCAGAAAATAGACAATTTGATAATTGATGATGTCAGGAATTTTCTCTTCGGGCCTCCTGGTGCTGGAGGATTTGACCTTGCTTCATTAAACATTCAAAGAGGAAGAGACCACGGATTGCCAGGTTATAACGAGGTTAGAGATGAACTTGGCCTTGGAAGATTAGAGAACTTTTCAGATATAAGTAGCAATTCATTAGTACAGCAAAGACTTCTAGAAGCATATGGAAATGTAGATCAGATTGATCTTTGGGTTGGTGGATTATCTGAAGATCCCTTGCAGGGTTCTCACCTCGGCGAATTATTTTCTACACTTATTGCCATGCAGTTTGAAGCACTTAGGGACGGGGACAGGTTCTGGTATGAACTTGTATTCAGTGGAGATGAACTCGAAGAACTACAAAACACAAAACTCTCAGATGTTATCAGGAGAAACACGGATATCGGTAATGAGATTCAGGACAATGTGTTTCTAATATCATTGGAACCAGGTTCTGATGGTGGATGTTCTTTATCTTCCAGCTCTGACAAGAATACTCTTTATACCAATATATTATTTATCTTAAGTCTCTTCCTGGTTGTATCTATAAGAAGAAAATGCTTTAACTCTTAATATTTATTCACAGTTATTATTCTTTTTTAAACAATTCCCGGAGAACCAATCATTAGGAAGTTAGGCGCCCCACTGAATTTTATAAGTTGCTGTGATTGTTGAATTAAGTAAGTGGCTATAAAAAACGGGGACCAGCTACTTGCCATAATGCGTCCATGCTTCCCCTTCCATTTCCGTTGTTTAAGCCAATAAAAGCAGGAAAGACAACGTTATCATTACTGGGAGCTAATCCCTGTATAGTCAGATTTAAAATACCTTCTTCTATAACATTACCGGGACAAAGAAGTTCTCCACCTTTGCTGTGAGGGATAGCGTTATTAATTCCATATTCAAAGCTTGCAACGCTTGCGCCATTCTCACCCACAAAATTATTTTCACCATTACTTACAGCCAATAGTTCATCCACTATCGCATCATCCGGTTTAACACATGCAAATATTACATCCCGACAGGATAGTAATACTTCACTATTATCAATAATATCAACATCAGCAACTACAAATGTATTAAGAATATCACTTGCACTCCATATATCTTCTATTGGATCCTCAGTATTCAGATGAACCAGCAAACCTACAACATCTGACAAAGATACGCCGCCTTGCTGATTAAAATTTGCATAATAATCTGCAAAGATGAGAAAGGGTTCCTCTACTGAAATACCAACCATGTTTGTCCTGTATTCATATCCGGAATTGTCCAACACCCTAAAATTACCTATAATTCTTCCTGGAATAAAAAAGTTCTGAGGAGAATTAGTTGAAAATATAGCTATTCCGTAAGCATCTTCGGGTAAATCCACACCTGAAGGATTCCCATCATTTGTCAGTATGTCCCTCATATTATAAACGTGGGTATCATTTGGAGTATAATTATCAAAAAAATTGTTCTCATTGCAAAGGTTTCCGACATCAAATATCTGTACATGTACTCTTGCCGGAATGGAATCTTTATTTGTAAACTGTAAGTATGATTCCCTGTCCCTTAGGTCAAAAAATGCAAATAATGAAAAATTCTCATCATTATCAGTCTCATTAACGGGCAAGGGAATGCCGGCAAAGCTGTTAACAGACCCTAGGATTAAAAAACAAATAATTAAAGATAATTTTTTTGTTATAGACATCTGCATCCTCCGAAGGTGAATTTAAAAAATTTATTTCGTGGTATTATACAATACTTCTTCTAGGAATTAAACTTATACTTTCGGCTGTTTTTAATGCAGTATATATTATATTTAATCAATAAAGCTACTTAACATATTTTCCCATCTAACTAGAAAATTACCCTTTGATTAAACCATATATATCATTAGGAAGTTAGGCTCCCCGCTGAATTTTATGATTGGATTATCTAATTATTTTAAGAATATTAATTGAAGTTTTTCAGATAGTCTAAATTAGTTTCCTTAACAAAATAACAATAACATTGATTATTTTTACTTTATTTTCATCAGTAAAACTGAATTGTTGACAAGTAAAAGGATAGACCGTAATATCACCATTCGCTATGGATTTTATTTATGAATCATTGTCTTATGTAATAATAGTGGTCATTGGACTTCTTCCAATTGCAAATCCTTTTAGTACAGCACCTATCTTCTTGACAGTTTCGTCTAAGCTTGATGATGATTCAAAAAAAAGACTACTTAAATTAACCTGTAAATTTATGTTCTCAATATTGATTACATTTCTTTTAGCTGGAGCTCTCATACTCAGTTTCTTTGGAATTAGTGTGGATGCACTTAGATTTGCTGGAGGGCTTATTATATTGGTGCTTGGATTTAGAATGCTGTTCCCGGGTACCCAAGTTGACAATGATCAATTGGAAGTGAATACCTATGAACAGGCACGAGGACTCGCATTTACACCGCTTGCAATGCCAATGTTGAGCGGTCCTGGTTCAATCGCCATTATAATAAGCATGGCAGCAGATATTTCCAAAGAACCGAACATACTAGAAAGAATATTTGGATATTTTGTCGTTGGACTTGGCATATTTTTAACTGTTCTTATTTGTTGGGTAGTTTTGAGAAGTTCTACAAAAGTCACTAAAATTCTTGGCCCCTCAGGCATTGACGCTTTAACCAGAATTATGGGGTTCATTCTAATTTGCTTAGGTGTTGAGTTTATGGCCTCTGGTATTAGAGGCTATTTTTAGAAAAAGAAACTCATCTTGATTAAATCATATATATCATTAGGAAGTTAGGCTCCCTGCTGATTTTTATAACCGTAAGAACTTAAAATAATTTCACAATTCATTTATAATAAAAAGATGAACTCAAATTTAATTAATAAAAGAATTAAAATGGGCGCAGTTCTGAATTTCTTTGGAGGTTTATTAGTAGCTCTTGGTTATGTACTACACCCACATCAAATGGTGGCTGATACAATTGGGACAAATTACTGGGTAATTGTTCATTTTTTGTTTTTATTTTCACTTCCTTTCGGCGTTTTTGGATTTATTGCTATGCTTACTCATTATAGCAAAAGTGCCACAAATATCGGGTTAATCGGTTTTTTTCTTGGAATAACGAGTTTAATCATTATCTTTGGAATGAATTATTATGAAACTTTAATTGCTCCAGTATTGGCATTAGAAGAACCCGCTTTTATTGATAGAACTGGTGCAGGACTCGAAATTGGGTTAATTACCTTAATCTTTCCATTAGGGGGATTAATGTTTCTGCTGGGTTATGTCTTGTTTTATTATGATATGCTAAAAACTAAATCTTTGCCTCCACTTGGAATAAAAGTTCTCATCATTGGAACTATTATCTTTTCAATAGGATTAAGCGGGATTTTGCCAATGATAGTGGTTAGAGCTGGTTCTGTAATATTTGGGATAGGATTAATGCTTGTTAGTATTTCTTTATTCAATAAATATTAACCTTTGATAAAACTATTTATGATATTAGATGATGATTATGCTGCAACTTTTAATAAGTTTTTATAGTTATTAAATTATAGAGATTGAAAATAATATATGACTCAAATAATAATATTGTTACTTGCCTTTCTATGTTTTAATTTTTCAGTTCCGGATTTAAGATCCAATACGATAAAACCCCAAGTATATGTTGTAAATTACCCTCTTCAATATTTCACTGAAAGAATTGCCGGTGACACTGTTGATGTTGTTTTCCCGGCTCCCCCAGGCGTAGACCCGGCTTACTGGGTACCGTCTCGGGAAATTATAAAAAAGTACCAGAACACTGACCTGATTATTATAAACGGGGCAGATTATGCAAAGTGGTTAAAATTTACATCACTACCCGGTTCTAAAATTATAAATACATCCAGGAGTTTTACTGATAGTTATATAGTCATTAAGGATTCTGCAACTCACTCCCACGGCCCGGAAGGTGAGCATGCACATGCGGACTATGCATTTACAACATGGATTGATCCGTTACTAGCGATAAAGCAGGCAGAAACTATAAAAATTGCACTGGATAAACTGTTGCCGGATTATAAAAATAATTTTCAGGCCAATTTTGACAAATTAAAGGCCGATCTGCTTGAAATTAATATGGAATTATCAGCTATTTTTAAGCTTGATCCTGACAAACCCCTTCTTGTTTCACATCCGGTTTATCAGTATCTAGGTGCAAGATACAATCTGGATATTGTCAGCCTGCACCTTGAACCAGAGGAATTACCCGATAGTAAACAGATGTCAGGTTTAGAAAACCTACTCAACAATCAAAAGTACCGGTGGATAATTTGGGAAGACAAACCTATACAAGGGACAGTAAGTCTTTTGAAAAATAGCGGCGTAAGCAGCGTTGTTTTTAATCCGTCTGCAAACAAGCCCGATAATGGTGATTATCTGTCAGTTATGAAATTAAACATAAGTAATCTTAGAACTGCTTATCAATAAAATGAAAATATGAAACAAGCTATCTTAGCAGGAATTTTATTAACTATTATCTTACAATTACCCCAATATTGTTTTGCTGACATGATCAATCTCACTGGTGCCCAGCTCAGCCCGCACGTGGCAGAGTATTACATAGATGAAAACAGATTGTTGCTGAAACTTGAAATCGGGGAAATGGACAAGAATTTTTTTAATGATCTGATAAACGGTAATAAATTCCAAAAGAAAGAATTTTTAAGTAAAAGACTGTTTATTAAAGACGAACGGGGAAAAATACTTAACGGTAATATTAAATTAATAGAAGACAGAAAAAGAACTGTTCGGCCTTCACCTATCAATAACCCCCCAGGTGGCCGACAACCCAGTGAAAATGTGACTTATGTAGAGATCGAATACCCTTTTATTAAAAAACCACAAAGCCTTATTTTAAACCCCCCGGTTAATGATAATGGAGTAGCAGCAGTAACCTACGGTTTTATTGTTTATCACGACGAAATCCCCGTAATTGATTTTCGTTTTTTACCATACAATCAAAAGCTAAACCTTGACTGGTCTGACCCATGGTTCTCTAAATTTGAAAATAAGAACCTTAAAAGACACCACAGCTCTTCACTCATGTCTTTTCTTTATGTTGAACCATACGAAGTACGTCACGAGATACTTGTAAGATTAAAAGACCTGGAAGAGTGGGTAAACCTGGATATTGAGGGTAAGAAATATTTATCGGTAGAGGAACAGGAAAAAATAAAAAATCAAATATCAGAATTTATTGTAACTAAAAACAAGCTCAGTATTGATGGAGTAGCACAAATTCCTATAGTTGAAAGAATACAGTTTGTAAAAGTTAATTTGTTAGGAATACAGTATTATAATGCCCCGCAGGAAATTGATACAGTATCGGCAGTTGTAGGAATTATTTTGGTTTATTTAACGAAGGGTATGCCGGATAAAGTTACTGTTGAATGGGATATGTTTTCCGATGTTGCCAACAAAATCCCAGTTCTCAAATCTGATCCAGCCGGTCCCTTCCCCGATTTCATTACTCCAGAATACAGCACACTTGTTTGGGAAAATTATTTAAAAAATTATGAACTACCCCAGGTTTCAGAAGTAGTCGTAGAAAAATCATTGTTAAGCGGAACTATGAAGGTAACAATTTCTCTAGCAGCCTCTATTTTGCTGTCTTTTATTATACTTTTGATACTGAAGTCTAAGCGAAGAAGGCTTACGGAAAGAACTTACATTATTAGTATTTTTATTTTTTTAGCAGTCCTTATTTTTATTTTATTAAGTTCTATTGTTCCGAAATATGACTTTTACCAGGAAGATAAACATGAAGGTATAGTTGCTTCCCTTCTAAAGAATGTTTACAGGTCATTTGATTTTAAAAACGAAAGCGATATATACGACAAACTGTCTACCAGTATTGACGGAGACCTGCTCAGGGAGATTTATCTCGAAATCAGAAAGAACCTTCAATATGAAAATACGGGAGGTGCCAAGGCCAAAATTCAGAGTGTAAATCTTGAAAACGTTTCACCCAAACAACTCGCAAACGGTGAGGGGTACGAATATGATACAAACTGGACCGTTGATGGGAAGGTTGAGCACTGGGGGCACATTCATAACCGTACGAACAGATACAATGCATTAATCACTGTAAATAATATTGATGGTATTTGGAAAATTACTAAATTCCAGCTTAATGATGAACAAAGGGTAATGCCACAATGATAATTGTCGAAAACGTCAAATTCAGTTATCCGGGCAGTAATTTTAATTTTAGTATAAATAAACTCGAAATAGCTGATGGAGAAAAAATTGCTGTAACAGCACCCAGTGGTTACGGGAAGACAACATTTTTAAACCTGATTTCCGGCATTCTCACGCCGAAAGAGGGAACTATTATTATAGATGATGAAATAGTAAATAATTTTAATGATTCAAGAAAGCGGGCTTTCAGGATTTCAAATATAGGTTTTATTTTCCAGGATTTCGAGTTAATAGAATATTTAAATTTAAAAGACAATATAGCTCTTTCCTACTTGATTAACCCCGCTTTAAAACTCAATGATGATATTGAAAAGAAAATCATAAAACTTGCAGAAAAATTCGGGCTCAGCGACAAGCTAAATAGAAATGTAGTTAAACTTTCACAAGGGGAAAAACAGAGAGTTGCTATATGCAGGGCCATCCTTTCATCTCCAGGGATTCTCCTGGCTGATGAACCAACAGGAAACTTAGATCCGGAAAACAAGGAAAATACAGTTCGTGAATTAATAGATTACTCTAACAACAATAATGCCATGTTAATAATGGTTACCCATGATTTTTCTTTACTCGACAAGTTTGATAGAACAATTGATTTAGGGGATTTTTACGTAAACTGAAATGAAGGAAAGTGTTTATCTTGCATACCGCTACATGCTTCATAACAGGATAAAATCTGTTGTAATGATTTTAGCCCTTACAATATTGTTATCACTCCCTTTTTGTTTAAATATCCTGGTAAATAAAAGTGAAAGTTATTTAATGAGCCGAGCAAAAAACACGCCGCTAATTGTTGGTACCAGGGGCAGTTCGCTGGATCTTGTAATTAATTCTCTTTATTTTGAGAAAACAGAAATTATAGACATGAAGTACGATGAATTAAAGAGGGTAGAAGAAACAGGATTTGCACTCCCTATACCACTTCATACTAAATTCAGTTCAAATAATTTTCCAATAGTAGGCACAACAATAGATTATTTTGAATTTCGCGGGTTAAAGATAGAATCCGGTGATCTGTTTGCAGTTATTGGAGAATGCGTTTTGGGTGCTGATGCAGCAAGTAAACTAAATTTAAAACCAGGGCAACATATAACTTCATCTCCTGAGACTGCTTTAGACATTACAGGTATTTATCCGCTTAAAATGAAAATAACAGGTGTGCTTGAAAAGGCTTACACACCCGACGACAAAGCCATATTTACGGATTTAAAAACAACGTGGGTAATTGAGGGATTGATCCACGGACACCAGGACCTTGAGCAGTCACGTGATACATCAATATTGCTAGGAGTAAAGGACAATAACTATATAGCAAATGCAAAGCTTTATAGTTACAACAGCATCTCTCCGGAAAATATCTTAGATTTTCATATACATGGAGATATGAACAAGTACCCACTTACATCGGCAATCTCATTGCCATACACAGAGAAGGACAAAGCACTGCTAATGGGCCGGTATCTGGCTGTTGATGAAACATCCCAGATTCTAATTCCAAGAAATGTTATTTCAAAACTTATTGATAATATCTTCAAATTCAAAAAGTTTTTTGAAGGTATTTTTATTTTTGTAGCGGCGGCACTGTTAATGTTGCTAGCCCTTGTGATTGCTTTATCTCTAAGGCTGAGAAGTAAAGAAATACAGACTATGTTTAAACTTGGTTCAAGCAGGTTCAAAATTCTTGAAATAATATCATTTGAGTTGATTATATTATTATCGGTAAGTGCTATTATTTCTTCCGGATTGATTTACTTAGCATTTATTAATGTGGATAGCTTTATAAATATGGTTGTATTTTAATTATAATTTTCTAAGATCAGAAGGATATTCTTCCTGGGATAAAAAGAGGTGAAGAATTTATTACTTCACCCCTTTTTATTTGTAATCAATGTTCTAAATCAACTTCATATGTATCTGCAAACCTTGTAAGTACATGAAAAACACCTGCAACCATATTAATTTCGGCAACCTCACCTTCACTAAAATGATTTTTTATATTGTTTAGTGCTTCATCGCTTGCTGCTACATTTTGGGCAAGTTCTTTTGCATACTGGACAACTGCTTTTTCCTTGTCATCAAGTGCGTCACTTGATGGATCATCAGCGGCAGCAATTTTTTCGTCTGTAAGTCCTGCACGTTTACCTGCTGCAGTGTGATGGGCCGTACAATATTTACAACCGTTTAATTTTGCTGTAGTTAATATTGCAAGCTCTTTCATATCGCTGCTTACCTGTGATGGTCCAAGTGCTGCTCCTAGAAATGGCATAAATCCCGCTAACAACTCGGGTGCATTTGCCATTGCTTTAATAACATTTGGAACCACTCCAAACATGTTCTGAAGATTGTCGTACATTCCCTGAATATTTTCAGGTGCCTGATCCCTTTCTACATAAGGAATTTTAGCCATAATAAAGCCTCCTGTTTTAATAAATCCAAATGTTGAACAAACGTTCATCAAATGGTAAATTTTTTTATATTAAACTTTCTAAAATTATATTAACTACATCCTGCATTTCTTCCCTTGAAGCATTCGACTTACCCGTAACAAGTAAACCATGTGTCGAACTGGCAAAGTATTTTGATAAAGCACGAATATTTTTTCCCCTTGGTATCTCACCACATTCCTGTGCCTTTTTAAGACAGTTATAAAAAGCTGTTTCTATCTTTAGCATGATTTTTTTTACTATATCTGCTGTTTCACTGTCATGAGGTGAAAGCTCAACAACAGAATTAACCAGAAGGCAGCCTCTGCATTTTTTATCAGCTGGACGCGAAATAATGTCATTAAAAAATATCTGCAGATTTTCCATGGGAGATGAGTCTCTTTCGAGTATTTTTATGGCATTAGTAGTTACTACCTCTCCATAATGCGTTAAAGCTTCAAGAAAGAGAGAGTGTTTATCACCATAAGTGTTATAAATGCTCCCGGGTTGAATACCCATTTCTTTAATAAGGTCTCTCATGCTTGTGGCTTTGTAGCCTTTTTGCCAGAAGACCTGCATTGCTTTGTTTAGTGTTTCTTCTCTGCTAAATTCAAAATTTCTTCCCATATTAAAATATATTATAACAATTGTTGAACATATGTTCAAGTATAAATTTATCCTGAAATAATATTAATTTGTACTGAATATTTAATTAGTAAAATCTGAGTTTATTTCTAATGACCAAGAAGATAGGCAAAAATAAGCGGAGCTACAATTGTTGCATCTGATTCAATAATAAATTTTGGTGTATCCGGGCCCAGTTTGCCCCAGGTGATTTTCTCATTGGGTACAGCACCGGAATACGAACCGTAACTTGTAGTAGAATCAGATATTTGGCAATAATAACTCCATAAAGGAATATTGGGTTTTTTCAAATCTTGTATAAGCATCGGGACAACACATATTGGAAAATCTCCTGCTATGCCACCGCCTATTTGAAAAAATCCAGGTCCAATGGCCCCGGCATTTTCTTCATACCAGTCTGCTAGAAAAATCATATACTCAATTCCCGACTTCATTGTTGTTGGCATAATTTCACCATTTATACAGTGTGCTGCATAAATATTCCCAAGAGTCGAGTCTTCCCATCCTGGAACAACAATAGGAAGGTTCTTTTCAGCTGCTGCAAGAACCCAGCTGTTTTCAGGGTCGGTATCATAATATTGTTTGAGTACACCTGAAAGTAAAAGTTTATATATGTATTCATGTGGAAGATACCTTTCTGAGCTGTCTTCTGCTTGTTTCCAGAATTTGTATATATATTTTTCAATTCTTCTAAAAGCTTCCTCTTCCGGAATACATGTATCAGTAACTCTGTTTAATTTCTTTTCAAAGAGTTTCAATTCATCTCTGGGACTAAGGTCACGATACTGAGGAACTCTTTTGTAATGAGAATGTGCAACAAGATTCATAACATCTTCTTCAAGATTGGCCCCAGTGCATGAAATTAAATGTACTTTGTCTTTGCGTATCATTTCCGCAAGGGAAATGCCAAGTTCTGCGGTACTCATAGCACCAGCAAGGGTTACCACCATTTTTTTTCCTTCTTCAAGATGTTCTTCGTATGCTTTGGCAGCGTCCAGTAAAGCAGCAGAATTAAAATGTTTGAAGTGTTTGGATATAAACTGTTTTATGGACCCTTTTTCACTCATCTAATTAGAATATTAACAATTATTCATAAAGTAAAATTAATACACTAAAATACTGAAAGGGAATTTAAGATTGAATTTCTTCTCAGCGTTTTCAATTCTGTAATTAATATCAAGATCAAAAGTATTGACTTCTATTGGTAATTTTTTAAAAAAGACAAATCCGGATATTTTGGCATTTGGCCTTATTGTTCCAGGGACAAGTGATTTTGTAAAAAGATCTGAATAGTCCTGATTATAATAGTCGGCATAGTAGTTGTTATAATAAGCATAGTTATATGGCCAATAAAAGGGGCTTCGGTAATATGGGTACCCATATCCGTAACCTCCGTAACCTGTTCCAATTCTTCCACCGTAATACCCACCCGAACCAAACCCTATAGAAATAGATGGGCGAAAATACCATTTGCTTTTGGATTTTTGCATAATTATGTTTGATGCTATATCCGGTAGAAGTGCATTGTACTGATTTCTAAACTGGTCAATTATTACAATATCCTCATATTGAATTGTAATAGGCAAATCTGAGTTATTTTCAATTTCAAAATAGAAAGCCGTAAGGAAAGCCGGTAAATTCTCAGGATTACCATTCCACACATTTGATGAAATTGTAATTTTTACACTTTTATAATCCGAAGTCGAACTTCTGACTTCAGGTGTAATAAGAGAATATGAACTGTTACCGTATGATGCACAACCAGTTAAAAATGTGATTAGGAATAAGATTAAACAGAGAGTTTTATTTTTATAATCTTTTTTTATTAACATGTACTTTTATATACCTGTAATATAAACTGTTTATAGGTTATTTTTGTTACTAAAGCCTAGTATAATATTACAGTATACAAAGGATTTATTTTTAAATACATTTTGTTGATTAAAAGAAATAATTTTTATATACTTAAGATTATAATACAGATTTATTTATATTGTTTAGAAAGAAATTGAATATAACTTACTATCCTTAAAGGAGGAATTTTAAAATGTCTAATGGTAAACCAATGTCAAAATCTCAGCTTTCAGCTCACATTGCTGACCAAGCCGGAATTACTAAGAAAACCGCAGGAGAAATTTTAGATCTTCTTGCTCAGACAGCATATTCAGAGGCAAAATCAAAGGGTGAGTTTACCGTTCCGGGTTTAGGTAAATTTGTTGCTGGAATACGTAAAGCACGTATGGGACGTAATCCTGCTACTGGAGAGACTATCCAGATACCTGAAAAGAAAGTTGTAAAATTCAGGATCGCAAAATCTGCAAAAGACAATATGATTTAAGTTGTCTTAAATTAGGATCTGTTTTTCCAGGTTCAGAATAAAGAAGATACTTGAGTAAGATAAAACTTGATCTTCATCCTATATACAATAAGGGTGATCTAATAGATAAAGCTCTTATAGACTCATTTACTGAAGCTGAAAAAAACAAAATCGATGAAATTGAAATAATTTTTGGAAAAGGGAGCGGACAGCTTAAAAAGAGGGTTCTCCGTTTTCTTGACCAGAAAGATGTTCGCCTAAAATACCACCGGATAAAAAAGGATGTAAAAAATTCCGGCAGAGCATTTGTATACTTTCGATGGAAATAAACCTTTATTGTTTGTTTATTTTCCTTTTTTCCAGTTTTTATATTCATCTAAAACGAGTTTTTCTATTTGTTCCCAGTTCTTTGCCCTAGGTTCCGGAAGGTCGCGGTTCATAGAGTTAACAACAACTATAGTTTTATGGCCTTCATTTCTTAGCGCTTTTATATTGTCGGGATTATCTTCGAGGTAAAGGTCTGCACCTACTGCTGATTTATCTCTCATAAAACACAAGTCCCAGTAAGGGATACCGTGATGTTCAAGCCATTTTACTGTTTGCTGTATTGCTTCTTCATGAAACCATTTTATAAAAAGCCTGTGGGTAATAATCCTGATTCTTATACTCTTTGTACTTAATCTTCTAAGTACTGCAGGTGCTCCCTCTATTGGTGGCAGATTTATAAATAGGTCGCGTTCTTTAACTGCAAACCTGTGAAGAGCATCATACCCTCCAAACTCTTTTAAATTCCATTCGGGAAATTCATAACTAATATCTGTAGTAAGGCTGTTGTCTTCTACTCCAAGCCATTCCGCCGCTATTGGCATTAACCCGCCAATAAAATCAGCAACTACGCCATCTAGGTCTACACCAAGTACAAATTGTTTTTTCATATCAGGATTAGTTTAAAGTGCAACCGAAATTCTATCAAATTTTAATAATTCCCAATTTTTTTATGAGTTCTTCAATTAATATGTGTGATAATTCTTCATGATGATGAGGGGTTGGAAATTTTTCCTTTTGGTATAAAGGATTATTTTCTAGTTCCCTGTTAATTATTAACTGGGTAAGGTTGCAATCATCGTTAAAAATAAATTCATTTTTAATCCATATACCAAGGCTGAAATGGATATCGCTAAGATTGCAATTTCTCAATAGTTCCAGTTCATCGGTTTCAAAACGGTTAAATATATATTCAATACCTTCTTCAATATTGTTAAAGTTCATTTCTGAAGTTTCTCTATTATACTATCTATAATTATTCCTATTATATTGTCATTATGTGTGTGTACTAAATTATCTGGATTACCCTGCAATGTAGGATCTTCACTTTTAATCTTATTAAGTACCAGTTCTTTGAAGTTGTAATTTTCATTTGAAGCGTATTCCATATTTACCCAACGGGAAAGAGCCATATGAATGCCTGCAGGATCTGCATTTTTGATCATGTCCTTTTCATTATCACTCATTTGATCAATAATATGTTCTACTGCTTCATCTAAATTTTGGAATTTCATATTATTAACTATATTAATTAATCTTACAGGAGATCAAAATGTTTGTAACAATGAATAGAATATTTATAAATGAAGGATATATGGATGCGTTTGAAGAAAGGTTTAGGGAACGTGCGCATGAAGTGGATAAAATGAAAGGATTTATCAGGAATATTGTCCTCAGACCAAAAAGTGGCGATGATCCCTATGTTGTTATGACATTTTGGGAAGAAGAGGAAGATTTTTCTGCATGGGTCCATTCTGATGCATTTATTAAGGGACATGCAAAAAGCGGGACTTTGCCACAAGAAGCTTTTTCCACCGACAGTCACCTGGAGACATATGATATGTTCTTAGATACTGAAAGTTAATTATTATTAATGCCCGAGGTAAGACTAGACAGGCTTGAATACAACTGATCACATTTTGGGCAGTTTCCCTGTTCATCCAACCAGTCAGGATGTTCCTTTATTATGGTCTTTTTAAGCCAGATCCTTGCTTCATAAGTAAGCTGTTCGATATTATCATTAGTATTAGATTTGTTCATATATATCTTCTTTAGAGATCTATTATTTTGGCTTAATACTTTTTAGTGCTGATTCTGTATTTTTAAATTCATAGTTTAGTTTAAGTTTCATTATATCAACATCTAAAAAAAGTACTTTTGGATCATTTGTTATAATATCATTTTTACTATCTGCATTTGGTGTTAGATCAATCTGGTATGTATCCATCAGATCTACTGCCACAAATCCTTCTTTTAATTCTTTTGAAGAGTTTTCCCTTTCTGCATTTGAGTTTATTGTAAAAGGTATAATTATGCTAAGTATTAATGCTAATATTAATTTTTTCATGGTTAAATTCTCCTTTTGCATATGACATATAGTTGCAATTGCAATGAAATAGTTTCAAAATAATTTTGTCTGTATTTCTTTCTAATATATGATTATCAAGCGATACAAAGAAATAAAATATTATGTATAAACCAGGAACAAAATTTGAAGTTAAGAGAAGGATTAAACAGGGCAATACTGTTATTGAGCCCTGCACAAAGGGAGAAATTATAGAAGACATATCAAAAATGGTTGGAAAGTCCTACCAGGTACTCCTTGAAGACGGCAGGACCGTACAGCTTCATATAGTAATTATGAATAACCACAAAAAAGTAATAAATGATGATTAACTGAAGTTAAAAGTACCTTCGCTGATAATTTCTGAAAGTTCTTTTCTTCCAGAGGGTTTTTCAATTTCCTGAAGTTTTTCCGGCAATTCTTCCAAACTTCCTGATTTTCCAACAGCAAACATCATTTCTACTTTATATTCTTCGGTAAGGCCAAGTTCAGATGTTGCCTTTTCGTAGTCAAGTCCGGACATTCCATGAACAACAAGGCCGTTTAAAGAGCCCTGCAGGGCAATGTTTTCCCATGCGGCCCCGGTATCAAATGAATGTGTTCTTATAAAACTCCCGTTATATTCGGAGACTGACTTTGAAATTGCAACAACTAAAGAAGCAGCATTTTTAACCCAGGCCCTATTCCCTTCAACCAAAAAGTTAAATAATTTTTCCCAGTTCTGGGTGTTTCTTTTTGCAAATACAAATCTCCAGGGCTGGTTGTTATGGGAAGAGGGTGCCCATCTTGCCGCTTCAAATAAAGAAAAAAGTTCTTCGTCAGTAATCTCCTCGCCTGACATAGCTCTTGGCGACCACCTGTTTATGAATACTTCATCGACTTTATACTCACTTGTTCTCTCATCATGTGCACTCATTATGTAAAACCTCCTTGTTAGTTCATGTTAAATAATAAAAATTCAGATTTCATTTCAGAAATAATATTAAATTCCTTCTCTTGAATAACTAAAGCTCCATCACCTGCTTCCATTTTTTTGCCTGAAAGTAAAAGACTCCCGTTTATTAACTGTATCCATATATTTCTATCACTACCGAATGAAGTTTTTATATTTTCCTCTTCTTTGAGTAAGCCCATGTAAATATCTGAATCCTGGTTTATTGATATTATTTTATTGTTATTTTTACTGTTTCCGGCGGCGACAAGGATGAGATCACTACCTTTCTTGTCTATATCAATACTAATTTGCTGATAAGATGGTTTTAAACCAGTTTTATCCGGGATTATCCATATCTGAAGTAAATGCACTTTTTCATTTTCTGAGGCATTGTATTCACTGTGAATTACACCACTTCCGGCTGTCATTTTCTGAAGTTCACCTGCATTTATTACAGAACTATTTCCCATGCTATCTTTGTGTTCAAGGGCACCTTCCATTACATAAGTAATAATTTCCATGTCATTATGCGGATGGGTATCAAAACCCCCACCACCGCTAATCCAGTCTTCATTCATTACGCGAAGTTTTGAAAACCCCATGAACTCCGGATCATAATAATTACCAAAGGAAAAAGTATAATAACTATCCAGCCAGCCCCAATTTACATGGCCTCTCTCGCTATTTCTTCTAATTTTAATCATTGTTTTCTACCCCACTAATCTTCAAATCTTTTCCTTTCCCCAGCTTTCTGGTCAAATATTTTAATACTTTTTGCTCTTCCTGCGTTAATGTTTCAAATTCCCTTACAATGGCTTTGACATGTCTAGGGAAAATAGATTTTATTAAATTTTTACCTTTGTTTGTAAGTTCTATATTGAAATAACGGCGGTCCTTTTGAGACCTTAATCTTTTTACAAGATCTCTCTTTTCCAGGTTGTCTATTACCATTGTGATATTGCCGCCGCTAACAAGTAATTTCTGAGCTATCTCTTTCTGGTATAACGGACCCAGGTGTAATAGAGCCTCAAGTACACCAAACTGACTTTCAGTTAACCCTTCTTGCTGAAAGTTTTTGCTTATTCGGGTACTAATACTTTCAACAGCACGATTAATACTGATAAACGCATTTAATGCATTTTTGTCTTTTGATGATCCTTTGTATTTAGTTCCCATAATAAATAAACGTTAAATAGTTTAACATTAAAGTAATATGTTTTTAAAAATTGTCAATAAGCCAAATAAATTTTGTTGTCTGGTGTTTTTAATAATAATATTTTACAAATTGTAGAACCCTGATAAATTCAAGGTAAAGAAGATACAAAAAGGAATAAAATAATGAGAAGAACAAAGATTATTTGTACTATAGGCCCCGTTACAAGTACCGAGAAAATGCTTTCAGAGATGTATAAAGCCGGTATGAATGCAGTACGATTAAATATGACTCATGGTACACATGAGTCCCATCTGAAAATAATAAAATTAGTAAAAAAACTTAATAAAACAGTAAAATATCCAGTCCCTATTATTCTTGATACACAGGGCCCGGAGGTCAGGACCGGAATGCTTAAAGAAGATTTACAGTTAAAAAAAGGTTCTGTTGTTTCAATTTCCGTGAGGCCGGGGAATGTTGAAGAAAGTTCAATCCATATTGATTATGCTGACCTAACAAGTGCGGTAATGGTAGGTGATAAAATTACAGTTGATAACGGGCTTATTAACTTAAAGGTTTTAAAGAAAAATAAGGGTCTATTGAAATGTAAAGTACTTGACGGCGGAACTTTAAAGAGTAAAAGGCATGTGAATTTACCCGGAATTAAAATTAATCTTCCTGCTATTACAAAAAAAGATGAATCGGATATCAAGTTTGGAATAAAGAATGGTATCGATTATATAGCACTTTCTTTTGTCAGAGAGGCAAAAGATCTATTGCAGCTCAAAAAACTTCTCGGCAAGAATGCAGAAAAAATAAAAATCATATCTAAGATTGAGGATCAAGAAGGCGTTAAAAATATTGAAAAAATAACTGAAGTGTCAGACGCTATAATGGTTGCGCGTGGCGACCTGGGAATTGAAATAAACATTGAAGAACTGCCGAATGTGCAGAGGAATATTGTAAGGCTTTGCCAGGAAAAAGGGAAAAGAGTAATAGTGGCTACACATATGCTCGAATCTATGATAGAAAATCCTATTCCGACGCGTGCCGAAGTTACGGATGTGGCCAATGCTGTTTATGAAGAAGCTGATGCAGTAATGCTTTCGGGTGAAACTTCAATTGGTAAATACCCGGTAAGCTGTATTAAACATTTACATAAAATTGCCAGGGCATCTGAAAAACAGCCAGGATTAAATTTTCGAAAAAACCTTTTAAAATCTGATGAAAAACAGCATATTGGCGCAACAGCTGTGGGGCTTGCCGAGGCTATTAACTCAAGAGCTGTGGTTGTAATCACCAAGAGAGGTATAATGGCGCAGTACGTAACCAACAGAAGGCCTATAAAGACCTTTGCATATGCTTTTACTCAGGATAAAAGAGTCAGAAGCCAGCTTGCATTAAACAGGGCTGTTGCATCTCATCTCGTTAAATTTAACAAAGACCCTGAACTCACTATTAAAAATGCACTCGAAATACTTAAAAAACAGGAAGGTTTTAAAACCGGTGAGAGGGTAGTTGTAGTTTCCGATATTATTACAAAAACTGATAGTGATGCCATTCAGATCAGGGCGATACACTAATAATGACAATAAGACATTCCGAGGCATGTGAAAGAAATAAAGAACCTATTTTAAATATTCTTAAAGATGTTTTATCCGAATGCAGTCATGTACTTGAAATTGGAACCGGGACTGCTCAGCATGCTGTACATTTTGGAAAGAACCTAAGGCACCTGATATGGCAAACCAGTGATCTTAAAGATAATATTCCCGATATAGCCGAAAGAATTAATCTTGAAGGCGCTGAAAATGTAATTATGCCGCTTGAAATTGATGTAACGGAAAACCCCTGGCCTATAGATACTGCAGATGCGGTGTTTACAGCAAATACGTTGCATATTATGTCCTGGTCATCTGTCCCGCATTTTTTTAATGGTGTTGGTAAGATATTAACCAGTAGCGGAATACTGTGTATTTACGGCCCTTTTAAGTACAGCGGAGATTTTACATCTGAAAGTAATAGAGATTTTGATGAGTGGTTAAAATCGAGAAATCCTGAAAGTGGAATCCGTGATTTTGAAAATGTTAATAAACTTGCTTCAGATCAGGGGTTAAAACTAATAAAAGATTACAGTATGCCTGCAAATAATCAGCTGATTGTTTGGAGGAAATAATCCTTCTTATATTATTCTAAATATTGTTACATGTATTTAAGCACCCCTATTTTGGCTATAGTCAAAAAAAAAGGCTGCCATTGCTGGCAGCCTTTTATCCGCTATTAACGGGGTTGTTACTAAATTAACAATTAGCCTTGGCTGTACTGAGGTAGTAAGAAACGATGTCTCATTGTGTATTTAAACGGTGTTGAATACAGAATGGCTCCAAAGTCATCTTCGCCTCTTTCAACAGTCCTGGTCCATATTGTTGCAGCTGGTGGAATTATAAGGTTAAAAGTAAAACTTATAAGACCAACAACTTCTTTAGCAGGAATCTGTCCACCCATAAAGTCGAATGGAGTACCTGACATGAACCATGATCTGATATCGTCGCCTGTAGCTGTACGAACACTGCTAGGATCTAGCTGGAAGCGGTGTCCTGTACCAAATGCTGGTGGAAGCTCTGATGGTAAATAAGTAACCTCATGGATACTATTTGATACATCAGGTCTTGTTGTGATTCTGTAGTTCATACGTCCCCAGTCAGTTTTACCATAGAATGTAGGTCTAACTGAAAGTGGTTTGTCCGAATAACGGCCATTAGCTGTATGAAGAATATAACCACGACGCTCCATCAACATGTTGAAGTAGTTATTGTTAGTTCCGTGTTCAAAAGCAGCAATGTAAGCAGCTTTTTTAGGAAAACCAAATGGCTCTTTACCAGCGAAAATTGGGGAGTCATTTGATAGATACATATATGGATAGTATCCAGCTTTGTAAATCTGGCCATCGCCTGAATCTACTGTAGCTGAAAATGTTACACCAAATTCCATGTATGGTCCTAACATTGTATTTTTGTGTATTACATACCAGAATTCAATTACGTCATCTGAAATAACGATTGGTTCTGGTGTTATTCCCTGCATATCCTTATGATCCGCACGTATAACAAAAGCCATCCAGCGGCTTTCTGTATATGTTAAAGGTACGATATCATAGTCAAAAACTGGGTCAGCAACAGCTTGGGAAATGATGTGGATTCTGTCCCTATCAAGCGGTAACGGTGGAACTTCTCCTTCATCTAACCAAGGGTAGCTATATTCATTTGCTTGTAAACCCATTTTAAATTACCTCCTAGAAATTTTTGTAATTATATTTTAAAACTAAACAACTGTTAACTAAAGAACTCATCAATTATGAGCCCTGGCTAATTGGGAACTGCTGACGTAGTCCATATTTATATGGTGTAGCATATCCTCTATAGCTTGCTGGACGCTCATAAGTTTCAGTCCAAAGAACATTTGCCGGAGGTATAATAAGGTCGAATACAAATGAAATACAACCTGTAATCTCCTGAATCTTCATCTCAACTCCCATGTTATCAAATGGAGTTCCCTGAGCAAACCAGTTAATTGCATCACCAGAAGCTGTTCTTGTGTGTTCTGGTTTAATCTGGAATCTATGTCCTTTTACATTAAATATTGGTGGTAACTCAGATGGTAGATAAGTTAACTGCCATTCTGAACTTGAAAGATCAGGTCTACTGACAACTTTCATGTTAAATTTACCCCAGTCAGTTTTTCCATAGAAAAACGGTGGTTTAACTTCTTTGTCATCGAATTTACCAGTTGCACTGTGCAATAGGTAACCATTACGTGACATTGCGAATCCAAAGAAATCTGTTTCTTTTTCTCCGCCGTGAACTGTACATCTGATGTAGGACATCTTCTTAGGAAAACCAAGAACACGACCAGCATCTACCGGAGCATCACCAGTAAGATACATATATGGATAGTAACCAGCTTTCCATACATTACCTTTAGGGTCTTTGTAAGTTGCTGACATAGTTACACCGAATTCCAGGTAAGGACCAAGCATTGTATTCTTATGGTCTACATACCAGTATTCAACTAAGTCTGCATCTTCACCATCCCACGGCTCAAGCGGTGGGTTTGGTATTAGACGCCTTCTGGTTGCTTCGTCACATCTAACCACAAAAGCAGACCAACGTGAGTCTGTATAGGTTAGAGGTAAAACATCAATATCCCAAAGAGGATCCGAAGGATTAGCTATAATCCAAGACTTGATGTCTCTCTCTATAGGAGGCGGTGGAACCTCTTTAGTAAGTTCCCAATACTTCGTTGGGACATTTAAATGACTAGGCATATTAAATACCCTCCTTAAATAAATTTTTAGATCCGGATTGTTGCCAATCCCCGAGGAGAAACACTATATTGTAAAAATAGAGAAAAAACCCTACTTAAATACTTAAATTTCTCACCTTTTATATGTATAACAAAGTTCTGATACTAAAGTCAAGAGGTATTTTACAAAATTCTGAATTTTTTTAAGAAAATTGCTTAAATTTCAAAAAATCAGAATTTTTAATATACATAAACTATATTTTTGTGCACTAAAAAATTAATATTTTCAAAAAAAATCGATAAATTTTTCTGAAAACTCCCCAATTTTATCTCTTATTACAATTTGCGCATCGGTATCGAAGGGTGTTGGCATCTGATTCATGATTACAATTTTCGTACCATTTTTGATAGCAAAGTCCGGCAATACATTTGCTGGAGATACCTGTAAAGAAGATCCGATTGCTAACAGCAGATCACTTTTTTTCACAAGTTCAACAGACTCTTCCCAGGGAATTCTTGGTAAAGCTTCCCCAAAAAAGACAGCATTAGGCTTTAATACTCCTCCACAATCCTCACAGTGAGGGGGATTTTCACCGTTAATAACCCTGGACATTGCGCTGTCCATATCAGAAAGCGATGAACACTCCATACAAACTACCTGTCTTAGTGAACCATGAAGTTCGTGAACATTTATCGAACCTGCTTTTATGTGGAGTCCGTCAACGTTCTGTGTAACGATTCCTTTCAATTTTCCGATCTTTTCGAGTTTTGCCAGCATGTAATGTGCAGGATTAGGTTCGGCCTTGCTTCTGATATCGTAAAGGTCGAGCGAATATGTATAGTAGCGGCTTGGATCTTCAAGAAAACCATCAAGTGAAACAACAGACATATCTACATTATTCCATAGTCCCTTACCCGGCGTCCTGTAATCAGGAATACCAGATTCAGTACTAATACCCGCACCTGTAAGGGCTACAATGTGTGCGCTGCTTTCAATAAGTTCTAAAAGTTGTTTGCTTGGTTCCATTGTTATCGCACTCAATCCGTATACAAATTAACAACATAGTATCAAATTAATATGACATTATTCAACAATAAAAAAGCCGCCGTGCATAGCATTAAACTAATCGCAACGGCGGCAACCGGAAGGTGGAATAAGCTAATCATAGCTCAACTCAGATTTAAAAGTCAAGGACTTCTTGAAGGCTAAAATTAGAATCCAATTTTAGTTCAATATTGACAGCAGGTTTGGTAAATAAGGAATTTATTTTGATAAAAAATTGATTAATTCAGTCCATATTTTTCTATGGTTAATACACAATGTTCAAGAAACTAGAATTTAAGAATAGAGTTTATTCTTTTTTCAAGTTCCTTCTCGTCGGGGATTTCTGATGAATTGAATCCAGAGCCATTATTTTTAAAAGAATTTAACAATGATCTTATTATAGAGTTTTTTGTTATTCTCTCCTTTCTATTCTTGCTGGAGCGTTTTTTCATTATTTCACGTTCAAGTGCGGTTAAAAAATCGAGTTGATTCTCATTTAATCTTATCGTAAGTTTCACATCAAAGGTTTCATACTTCGGCAAGGACTTTTTATCCTTACTTCTGACGATGTCTTCTATCTTAATAGATTTATTCTTTTCTTTTTCCGATATCCAACTTAAGGGGTCTACACCAATGACTTTTTTCTTAGTTGTCAATTTATTACTCCTATCCTATAAAAACAACAAATATTTAAGTTACAGACTTAAATATCTATAAATTATACATTACACATAATCACAATAACAGCTAACGTTTACAAACACTTTTATTTAAAAATAATTATGCTTTTGCAGTACTTACACAAACATGCTATACTCCCCGTGTTAAATTTGTAATTTTGTGTTGAGATTAACATTTCAGGAGGCAAATCAGGTGGGATTAGACTTTGAATTTACTGATGAACAGCGAATGTTCAAAGATATGATTGTGGACTTCGGCCAGAACGAAATCGAGCCATTGGTTGAAGATGCAGAAAAAAATGAACTTTTTCCTGTGGAACTGTTTCCCAAATTAGGGGAGATGGGACTTTTGGGGATAGTTTTTCCTGAAGAATATGGTGGTGTTGGACTTGATAAGATAACTGACTGTATTTTTTCTGAGGAAATGGGAAAGATAAATGCGGGAATAGCAATGTGTGTAAATGCTCATACAAGCCTGTCAATGTTTCCTATATATAAATTTGGTACTGATGCTCAGAAAGAAAAATATCTGATACCAGGAATTGAAGGAAAAATAATTGGTTCACTAGGACTTACTGAGCCATTTGCCGGATCAGATGCAAGGAGTATTAAAAGTACAGCCGTTAAGAAGGGTGATAAATATATTTTAAATGGCACAAAGACCTGGATCACAAACGGCACAATTTGTGATTATGCGATTGTTGCAGCTTATACAGACAAGTCAAAGAAAGGTACCGGTATAAGTATATTTATAGTAGACAGCAACTCCCCGGGATATTCTGTAAGTGCAAAAATGCACAAACTTGGTCATAAATCTGCTGATACATCTGAACTTATTTTTGAAAATTGTGAGGTCCCAGAAGAAAATATGCTTGTTGGCGAAGGAGGTTTTCAGGGAGCAATGGAAACACTGCTTGGAGCTAGAATAACACATGCAGCTAAATCTGTGGGTATTGCCCAGGCAGCACTTGACTATGCCCTGCAGTATTCAAAAGAAAGAGAGGCGTTCGGAAGACCGATATCAAAATTCCAGGCTATTGGTTTTAAACTTGCTGATATGGCAGTAAAAGTAGAAACTGCAAGGCTTATGGTTTATAAGGCAGCCTGGTTATATAGTAATGGTAAAAAATGTGTGAAAGAAGCATCAATGGCTAAACTTTACGCAGCCGAAGTAGTTCAAGATGTTGCAACAGAGGGTGTACAGGTGTTAGGTGGTTATGGGTACAGCGTTGAATATTTAGCAGAACGTTACTATAGGGATGCAAAACTAGCATCATTAACTGAAGGTACTTCTGAGATTCAACGTATAGTGATATCCAGAGAACTCGGAATCTAAATTGACTTTTGAGTATCTCAATTTAATATAACTAGCTTTGAAAAATAAATTTTTAATAAAATACACTTTATTGAGGTGAGAAAAATGTCACATAATTTTCCAGGAATTAAAGAAACCCGTGAACTTCTAAAGAAGAAAAAGATTGTTATTGCGGGTGTGGGTGAAACTGAGCAGGGTAAAATTCCTGATAAGAGTTCATTCCATTTTCTATCAGAAGCGTCAAGGTTAGCTATTCATGACGCAGGTATCAAAAAAACAGATGTCGATGGATTGGTTACAGCGTTTTCATTAGTTGAAAACACTTTTATGCACTGTACGACATTTGCTGATTATTTCGGCATGAGGCCGAATTTCTTTTCATCTGTTGCAGTAGGTGGAGCAACGGCAGTTTGGATGGTTGCTGAAGCAGCAATGGCAATCGCATCGGGACAGGCAGAAACTGTTCTTTGTGTAAGAGGCGATAACACTCTATCAGGTATTTCATCATCTGGTATGGTTGCTCTTATTAGGGAGATGTGCCACGCTGAATTTGAATTTCCATATGGGCTTACAACTCCAGGTGGATATGCACTTGCAGCCCAGAGATACTTACATGATTTTAATAACAGACCTGAACATCTTGCAGCAGTTGCAGTAACAATGAGAGAGCATGCTGCAATGAAAGAAAATGCAATGAACAAAGATCCACTAACAGTGGAAGATGTACTTGAATCAAGAATTATTGCAGAGCCGCTTCATAAGTATGACTGTTCAATTATTTCAGATGGCGGAGCAGCATTCATCATTACTACAGAAGATAAGGCCAAAGAACTTGGTATTGAAAAACCACTTGCATACTTATGGGGTATGGGCCAGGGATATTCACACCAGTACCTGACTTCCCTTCAGGACCTGAACCAGATCTATGATGCGATTGACCATTCTGGACAGAAAGCTTTTCAGACTGCTGGAATTGGCGTAAAAGACGTTAACATGGCTTTTCTTTATGACTGTTTTACAATCACAGTCCTGTTAACACTTGAAGGACTTGGATTTGTTCCCAAAGGTGACGGCGGACCATTTGCACTTGAAGGCAGAATGGGACTTGGAAAAGACCTGCCGATCAATACAAACGGCGGACTTTTGTCTCAGGCACATTTAGGTGCGATGCATCATGTTGTTGAAGCTACCCTGCAGTTAAGGGGAGAAGCCGGTCAGAGACAGGTAGAGAATAATGAAGTTGCAGTAGTGCATGGTAACGGTGGAATTGTTTCTGCGCACAGTACTGTAGTGCTTGGAAAAGAACCACTTTCATAACAAATTATATTAACGGAGTAGATAAAATGGCTGAAGAAAAAAAAGAATACAAGAAACCACTTCCGGAATTTAGGCCGGAAACAAAACCATACTGGGAAGCAACAAAGAATCATGAACTTGTTATTCCAAGATCAAAAACGACCGGTGAGTCCTTTTTCTATCCAAGGGCTGTTTCGCCTGGTGACGATATGACAGATGACATCGAGTGGGTAAAGTCCGAAGGGAGAGGAAAAGTATGGACTTTCTCTATTCATCATATGGGACCTTCGAAAGTATATAAAGGTGATCCACCTTACATAGTTGCCCTGATTGAAATGGATGAAGGTGTGAAAATGATGAGTAATGTTGTTGATGTTGATGTTTATGATGTTCACATTGGAATGGAAGTTGAAGTTGTATTTGATGATGTTACAGACGAAGTTACACTTCCCAAATTTAAACCAGTACAATAAAAAATAGAAGGGGTGAGCAGTGATAATACTTCTCACCCTGTTTATACTTTAATACCGACGATTAAAGGAGATTAAATTATGTCTAAATTGTTCTACGAAGATTTAGAAGTTGATGCTGAACATAAAAGTTCAGGGAGGACAGTTACTGAGGCAGACGTTGTAAATTTTGCAGGGCTTTCAGCAGATTACAACAATATGCATATAGATGAGGAGTTTGCAAAGAAAACAGTTTTTAAGACAAGGGTAGCTCACGGCATGCTTGTTACTTCAATTGCAACAGGCCTGTGGTTTACCATGCCCCGTCTTGCGACAGTTGCTTTTATGGGACTTGAAGACTGGCGTTTTTCTGGTGCAGTATTCCCCGGGGATACTGTCCATATAACACGTAAACTTGTTGAGAAAAAAGAGCATAAGCGCCCAAACATGGGATTTTTCATCTTTGAAGTAAATGTAGTAAACCAAAAAGAAGAAGTGGTCCAGAAAGGTAAATGGGTCATTCTTGTTCAGAGAAAAGAAGAAGCAGAAGCCTAAAAATACAGGAAATTTACTATTCGTAAGTTCAGAGTATTGTAAGTTCTGAACTTACGAATATGCAACCATGTTTCACCCTAATTTTCAATATTTACCATCCTAAATAATTAAAATAAAGAAAATATTTAAAATAAAGAATAATTAGTATTCATTATAATATATTCAATAAATTCGGTTAGTTGTAATTTAATCTTTTTTTATAGTTTATTTAGTTTTATTTTCTTTTGACAAATGTTCTTGACATCATCTTACTAAATATGCTAAAAATGCTTTAGTTAGTAAAGATGTGTAGATCTTTAAAATTTTTTGTAAATAAATGGGGAAAATTTATAGAAGGAGGTATGGAGAGACATGGTCCCAGTTGAAGGATTGTTAGGGTATGTCTTGCTACTAGTTGGGTTTGTGTTTTTTGCCAATGGAATGACCCTGCTAGGTAAAACAGGTGCGAAGGAAGTCGGTGTACTTAACCTCGCAGTAGCTATATTAATACTTATAGCTGCCTGGAAACTTCACGATTTAGGTTTAACAGCAGCAACAGCATTAGTAAGTGTTTTTGCTTTGATTTACATTATGGTGTACGCCATATTTGTACATGGTCATGATGCAAAAGGACTTGGTTGGTACTGTCTGTTCGCCTTTATAGTTTTTGTTTGGTATGGGTACCATTTTTATGCAATGGGTGCTCCCGGTCTTTGGTTTGGAGTATTCTGCTGGGCTTGGGCCATACTAGTGCTTCTTTGCTTCTTTACATTTGCACAGGGCAAAAACATCGGTACAACTGTAGCTTACCTCTTCTTAATAGAGGCTTTTGTTACATTATTAATTCCGGGAATGTTACTACTTACCGAAAAATGGAATCCGTTTGGCGGAACTCCGTAATAGGTAAAAAAGAAATATATAAAAAGGGAAAGTTTAACTTTCCCTTTTTTTTCGCCCTTTTGTACTAAACTTGGTTAAAAGATCAGGATCAAGAATTAAGATCTAAAAGTATTTTCTCTGCAGTCTTTTTCTTTAACGGATCAAGGTGGTCTGAGTTTGGAAGCTCAAGTACTTTAACAAGGTGGTACTCAACTTTTTTTGTATCTCCAAGATCAAGGTAGGTAATTGCAAGTTCATAATGTGTGAACACTTTATTCGGGGCAAGCTCAACAGCTTTTAAAAGCATTGCTTTGGAATCTTCAAGGCTTCCATCCGGCAAACCGCCCAGCAGATTTTTGGCAAAAAGCTTCAAAATAAAATTAATCTTTGATACTTCACGATAATATATACCAAGCCCTATATAAGGTGGTGCATAATCAGGCCTGTGTTCGACCATTTTTTTAAAGTTTCTTTCAACATTCCTTGCAAGTGTTACCTTAGATTTTCCGGAGGCATATCTGGATGAATTTCCATATGATAGTCCTAGAAGAAGATAATTATCCTTTTGTTCTGGAAAATTAATCTTAGAGAGTTCAGCGTACTTTACAGACAATTTAAAATATTCTTTTGCTTTGGATTCATTTGTTTCGACTAAATCCTCACCGCAATCATTCGCAGTGAGTGTTAATTTTTTTAGTATCTCAAAATTTTCAGGATCCTGTTCGTAAGCGAATTGATAATATTTCAGTGCATCTATATTATTAAATTTTCTATGATAAGTATCACCTATTGAAATAAGAGTATTGGTATTTTCAGCATAAAGAAAATTTACCAAAACAGTCATAAAAAATATTATTAATATTGTTAACTTCATGATTTATAAAAAGTACGAAGCAATTAAGTAAAAGAGATGTAAAAATTATGAGTTTTTGAGTAAATAAAAAAAGTATAATTCTGTAATGTTTAATTTAAGGTTTATTTTAGTAATTGTATTTTGCTTGTTGTTTGTTGTCCCGGTTAGCAATGTTTTTTCAGATGAGTGGCTTGGGGGAGATTATTTAACAGGTAACTGGGGCGGACATAGGAAAATACTAAAAGAAAAGGGAGTGATTCCTTTTGCCAATTTTCATATGAGTGTACTTGGAAATCCTGTTGGTGGTATGTCTCAGGGGACAGAATATGCTGGACAGTTAATTGCTGGTGTTGAATTTGACCTGGAAAAGATTTTTGATTTCAATGGATTATCCTTTATAGCCTCCGGATCATGGATTTCAGGAAGCAGCCTTAGTTTAGAACATATTGGCAATATATTTTCAGTTTCAGATGTTTTTAACCTACCTGTCGGGCTTTCATTTAGCTCTGATTCCTTTCGTCTTTACCAGTTGACATTTATACAGAAATTATATGAAGATAAAATAAATATTGCATTCGGTAGGCTTGCAATAGGAAACGATTTTGCCACAATTGATATACTAAACAACTTTACAAATACTGCGTTTAACGCTAACCCTGGCTCCATAAAATTTAATGTTCCTTCTTTTACCGTTGACCCATTCTCTAACTGGGGTGCAAGGGTTAAATACCAGCAAAGTGAAGAATATTATTTTATGGCTGGTGTGTATAGTGCAAATCCAGATGTTGCAAACCTCGATAATAGTGGACTCGATTTTTCCTTTGATGGAGGGGCTTTTTTCATCGCTGAAGTTGCCTATAGCCCAAATAAGAAGATAATGGATACGGGTCTACCTGGAGTATATAAAATTGGAGCGTATTTTGATTCGACGGATATTCCCGAACTTAATGATCCTGATTCTGAGGTTTCTAATAATTTCGGTATATATGCACTTTTTCAGCAGATGGTTTACCTGGAAAACAGGGAAAACGAAGAAGGACTGTCTATTTTTTCTACTTTTACATATGCACCCCAGGAAGAGGTAAATAGGTTTCCGGTATTTTATTCTGGGGGTTTAGGATATAAAGGCCTACTCCCATCAAGGAGTAAAGACCAGACAGTTTTTGGTCTTCTTGTAGGTTTTTTTAGTGATGATCTCCCAGGCCAGGATTATGAAATGATACTTGAGTTATCGTACAATATACATGTTGCGAAATGGCTTGCTATACAACCCGACATTCAGTACGTAATAAATCCAAATGGTACAGATGATATTGATAATGCACTGGTGTTTGGAGTCAGAATTGAGGCGGACTTCTAAAACGTGAACAATTTTCACCGTGGAATAGGATTTATTGGACTTACATTTATAGCTGTTGGGGGAGTTATTGGCTCCGGATGGATATTTGGTCCCTTAATTACAGCAAAACTTGCCGGGCCAGCATCCATAGTATCTTGGGCACTCGGCGGACTTGGAATGCTGATCCTTGCTTTTTCCTATGCAGAGATTAGCAGTATTATTCCGGTAGCTGGTGGTATGGCGCGGCTTCCTATGTTCAGTCATGGTAAAACGACAACTATGGTAATGGGCTGGACAGCCTGGATAGGATATAACACAGCCGCTCCTATAGAGACCATTGCAGTGCTGGATTATATGGCTGCATTTTTTCCCTGGCTGAAAACTTCTGCAAATGCACAGTTTGATTTGTCTTATTTAGGTATGGGAGTAGCTATTGTAATACTTTCTTTTTTTACTTTTATTAATGCTGTTGGTGTAAACTTTTTTGCGAAGACTAATACCGCATTAACCTGGTTTAAGATTACTATTCCACTTATAATTGCCGCCGCCCTTTTATATTTCAAATTTAATCCGGAGAATTTTACAGCTTACGGGGGGTTTATGCCCAACGGCTGGCACGGTGTATTTGCTGCAATTTCCAGCGGGGGTATTATTTTTTCTTTTATCGGATTCCGCCATGCAATTGATATGGCAGGGGAGACAAAGAGCCCGCAATTCATCATACCCTTTGCTCTTACAAGTTCACTACTTCTTTGCCTTATTCTATATGAAATTGTACAAATTGCTTTTATTGGTGCTTTAGATTCCAGTCAGCTTTCAAATGGCTGGTCAAACCTTACATTAGCAGGTGACCTTGGGCCGCTTGCTGTTGTTGTAACTTCACTTGGAATTGGATTCTTTACCGTACTGCTTTATGCAGGCGCTATTATAGGGCCTACTGGAGCAGCTCTTGTTTCGACAGGTTCTAGTGGAAGGCTTGCTTACGCAATGTCTGAAAATGAGCTATTTCCCTCTTTTTTTGATAAGCTTTCCAAAAGGGCAGTACCTCTTAGGGCAATGTTACTTAATCTTATTGCCGGCGCAGTTGTGGTTTTATTTGTCTCATTTAAGGAGGCTGTTGCACTGAACAGTGCATCAATTATTCTTTCGTTTAGCGTAGGTCCGATAGCTGTCTATACATTCAGAAAACAGTTCTCAAATATAAAACGTCACTTTAAATTACCCTTTGTCCAGTTTTTTGGTGTAGCAGGTTTTTGTGTGTCCAGCCTGATAATTTACTGGAGTGGGTGGAATGTTCTTATCGTTATGTATGGGGCTTTAATTATCGGAATGGTTCTTTTTGTAATTAATGTTTTTTACAGGAAGGAATTGGTGAGTGATATTGACCTAAAAAATGCTTTATGGATCATACCATTTTTAATCTGCCTTTCGTTAATAAGTTATTTTGGAAGTTACGGCGGGGGTAAAGGATATTTACACTTTCCTTATGATGAACTGTTTGTTATTGGATTAGGTGTTTGTACTTTTTATCTTGCAGCATATTCCGGATTAAGTAACGAAAGAGCTCAATATTACCTAAAAGAAGCCAAGGAGTATAAAGAGGATGAAGCTCTAAGTGTCTTTGAAGAAAAATCACCTTTTGAAATCGAAATTGATATTAAAGATGAAACTAAAGATTTAAGTTAGCAGTTCTTCTATTGGGGTGTATTTCATTCTGAATGCGCTTGCTACGCCCTTATAGGTGACTTTTCCGTTGACAACGTTTGCACCAAGCCTGATTTCTTCGTTCTCCCACATAGCTTTTTTCCAGCCGCGGTTTGCAATCTCAATTGCATAGGGAAGCGTCGCGTTGGTAAGGGCCATTGTAGATGTCTTAGGTAATGCACCCGGCATGTTAGCAACGCAATAGTGAACAATACCATCAACGTTATAAATTGGTTTAGCATGAGTTGTGGGTTTTGATGTTTCAAAACAGCCTCCCTGGTCTATTGCCACATCTACTAGGACTGCCCCTTTTTTCATAATCTTTAACATTTTCCGGGTAACAAGTCTTGGTGCCTTAGCGCCGGGTATAAGTACTGCACCAACAACAACATCGGCAATAGCGAGTAATCTTCTTATGGTTGCAGGCTGAGACATTAGCACAAAGCAGTTTCTCGGCATAATATCACTTAGGTATCGCATACGTTCGAGATTTTTCTCAATAATATAGACTTTTGCACCGAGCCCGCACGCCGTTTTTGCAGCATGAGTTCCCACAACTCCTCCGCCAACAATTAGCACGGTTCCTGGGTCTACACCAGGGACACCACCAAGCAGTACGCCGTGGCCACCGTGTTCCATCTCCAGGTATTTTGAGCCCTGCTGCACGGACATACGTCCGGCAACTTCACTCATTGGGGTAAGAAGTGGAAGAGATCCATCTTTTTTCTGTATTGTTTCATAAGCAATGTTTACTGAGCCTGATTTAATCAGTGCTTGAGTAAGCCTTTTTTCAGCTGCAAGATGAAGATATGTAAATACGATCTGGTCTTTTCTTATTAATTTAAATTCAGAGGGCTGGGGTTCTTTTACATGCATGACCATATCCGAACGGGAATATATTTCTGAAGCTGTTCTGATAATCTTGGCGCCATGCTGCCTGTAATCCGCATCATCAAAACCGCTGTTTATGCCCGCACCTTTCTCAACTAATACGGTATGACCATTTCCCGTCATAAGCTCAACCCCACCCGGGGTCATAGAAACACGGTTTTCTTCTTTTTTAATTTCCTTTAGGATGCCGGCTATCATATTATGTAAAAAGGATAGTCAAAATAAATCTCTAGTACAGTATTTAAAGCGTTGGGAAAAAAGATCCGGGTGTTTTCTTTAACTGGTGATTAATATATTTCTTTCTTAGCATTTTTTCGAAATATGTCTGTGTCTCGAGTGCTTCCCTTTCAGGGTAAGCGAACATTACCACAAGATGATGTTCTTCGTCAGCAGAAATCTGTTCAAGAATATAGTTATATTCTCTTTCTGTTATACCGTAGGAGATTCCATATTTAGGCCGTTCGTCTGAAGTAAAAAACCCATAGTTATCCATCTTGTCTGCAACCTTGTCGCAAAACATTCTGCCGAATTTTTTTGTTTCCGGAACATCTTTTCTAAATAGTCCTTTATAAAGTGGATATTTGGCACAGTAGATTTGGTAATTGTTCCTCTGAATTATTTTAGATTTAGTATCAGGTAATTTTACGAGATATAGCACTGATGGGGATATTGGTTCCTCAAATATCGTCTCGACAACCATAATATTTTAGAATAAGCATAAAATTAAAGGATTCAAGAAGGAAATGTATAAAGATATTGGAATACGTTTTTTGAGACTGTATATTGATCTGAAAAGGAGGATGTTATTTTGAAAAAAATATTATTAACAATTTTAGTTGTATCTGCATTATTCGTTTCCATGTCAGCTTGTAAAGATAAAAGCAATGAAGTAGAACTCAAGAATCCAGCATCTGTGTTTTGCGGGGAAAATGGTGGTAAAACATCTATAAGGATTGAAAATTACGGCGATGTAGGATTCTGCTTATTTCCTGACGGAACTGAGTGTGAAGAATGGGCTTTTTTCCGTGGTGAATGCCGGCCTGGTGAGTTTAAGACTACTGATTATGAATAAGGAATAATGAAATCTGTTTCCGGATTAACAATTCTTAAAGAAACTCCAGGAAGTGGGGAAGAGGCAAAAAAGGGTGGTAAGGTTGTATACAATACAAAAATTTTTCTAAACAAGGGCGATGAAGTCCCTCTCAACCAGCAACAGGTGGAGCGTTTACCTGACCATATGTCCTATTTAATAAGGACAGTGGGAGAATATAAATTTATCGATCACCACATTGTACTTGGTAAAAGGGAAACTATGGCAGCAGTAGAATATTCACTTTACGGTATGAAAGAAGGCGGATATAAAAAGATAAAAGCCAGCCCACACCTTGCTTACAGGGAAAACGGGATTCCGGGGCTGATTCCGGAAAATGCAGTTCTAATAATTGAATTATGGTTAAGAAATATAGATAAAAATTAAAATGAAACTAATTTTAGATTTTATAGTCTTATAGTTATAAATTATAACTTGGAGATAATAATGAAATATATATTCCCCATATTCCTAATTTATTCTTTTTTAATTCTTACAAATATTATATTTGCCGATCAGGGTTCTGATCAGAAAGCAAAACAGTTTATCGAGCAGATGACTGAAGCTACTGGAAGCTACGATGACCTCAAATTACTTAAAGATGTTGAGTATAAATACACTGTAAAGAATAAGGATACGGGTATGTCAGATATATCCATCGAAAGATATATCTTCGATGGAGAACTATCCAGGGGGAAGTATTTACGAAGAGGTGACAGTACTTTTCCTGATTTGAAGGGTGAAATAATTCAGGGTTATGATGGTAAAAAGAGCTGGATGACCTTAAATGGAGAAATTGTTGTTGATGATAAAGCAAACAAGTATGCAGATTTTACAAGGAAGACAAATTTCTATTGGTTTGCAATGATGCAAAAACTGCTTGATCCCGGAATTATCTACTCTTATAAAGGAAAAGAAAAAGTTGAAGAAGTTGAATATGATCTGGTTCAGATTTCCTATGAACCCGGGATAGGTGATGTTTCTGATACATATACTCTTTATTTAAACCCTGAAACCAACCTTGTGGACAGGTTCTACTTTACGGTAATGGATTTTGGTATAACTGACCCGATACTAATGAAAGTGGAATATGAACAGTTTGATAGTGTAAAACTTCCTGTTAAAAGAGAGTTCAGTGCCGAAGTACCCCAAGTTGGGACTATGAACATAGTAGAAATAATGTCCGAGTTAAAATTTAATAACAGCCTTGATAAAACAGCATTTGATAAGCCTGGGAAATAAATTTTATCAGGAATCAATTTCAAATATTTTTTCCGGTTGGACTTTAAAGATTACCCTGACCTCACCGGGCTGTGAGTAAGGATATTTATCAACTCCAAGATACTTTTGAGCCAAAGAATCTACATGATCAGATGCACCTTCCTGTGTATCTTCTACAACCATTCCCCTTACCATCACCTGCCGGTAAGGATTGTCCGCATCAAAAATAGTCATTGCAATCCTACCGTCTCTCCTCAGGTTATTAGTTTTTAACCTTCCCTCGGCGGTATTGAAAATTATATTGCTTCCATCAGAATCTATCCATGTAATACTTGCCTGCGGCGACCCATCAGCCATTGTTGTAGCAATGGTTGCAAAGTTTTTACCCTTAGTACAAAGTTCTAATGCAAGAGGCGTCATATCCATTTTAATGTTCTCCTTAATTTGTTAGTAGCCATAAATAATAATATAGACTAAATATGTTAAAATTTTATATATAAATGTCTAAGAACATCTCATACCTCGTGCCTGGAAAAACTGTAAGCTGCACACAGGAAATTAACCGCAGCAAATTTATTACCACTATTGGCAGGGCCGCCGATCCGAAAAAAGCACGCAAGTTTATAAAAGACATTGCAGCTAAATACCCCGATGCTTCGCATAACTGTTACGCTTTCATAACCGGCAATCCCCATAATTCCCCTGATATAGGAATGGGAGATGACGGGGAAGTCTCCGGGACTGCAGGAAAACCAATGCTTAATGTTCTTCAGCATAAAGAAATTGGAGAAATAGTAGCAGTAGTATCAAGATACTTTGGAGGTGTAAAGCTTGGCCCTGGAGGGCTTGTGAGGGCATATACCAGTTCAATTCAACAAGCACTGGAACAGCTTGAATTAATGGAATATGTTGAACTTAAAAAAGTAGTAATAGAAATTGATTTTCAGTACGAAAATGCGGTAAGACAGGCGCTAAAAAAATCAGGGGTCGAGCCGGGTGAAGCCAGTTATAAAGACTCGGTTATTTTTAATGTAGAGATACCTACTGATTTATATGATAAATTAATTGAAGACATAGGAAACCAGACACGGGGCAATGTTAGATTTAAACTAGGATAATGAAACAAGAGATCAAAGAAGAAGTATTGGATTTAAAACATTTCAGGCTCAGGCTTATTAAGTTAAGAGACGAGCTGATGGAAGCCGAAAATAATAATTCAGATGATACAAAAACCGTTGAACTTGATCAGTCGAGAATTGGCCGCCTAAGCAGAATGGACCAGATGCAAAGTCAGCAAATGGCTCTTGAATCCCAAAGAAGAAGGAAAATCCAGATTCGAAAAATTGATGCTGCCTGGCAGAGAATTGAGAATGGTGAATATGGCATTTGCTCCTACTGTGAAGATTCTATAGAGATAGAAAGACTGGAGTTTGACCCAACAGCAGTACTCTGTTCTGAATGCATTACTATAGAAAACTTTTAGATGGATACAATAGACCTATTTGGTTTTATCGCGGCACTACTAACGACTTCCGCTTTTTTGCCTCAAGTAATAAAAACCCTAAGAGAAAAAGATGCTAAATCATTATCACTTCCAATGTATCTAATTCTAACAAGTGGACTCTTGCTTTGGCTCACTTACGGGATAATGATTAAGGACTGGGCACTCATCATAGCAAATTCGATAACTGGTATATTAGCGATAATTATCTTAGTTGCTAAAATCAAATACGATTACCTTTCGTGACATTTTCAAATAAAGAAACTACTCAAATGGTTCCAGGCTCTGGAGAACTGTTGGTATAAGTTCAGAAACAGTCGGGTGAATATGTACGGATCTTGATATAACTGTGTAAGGTGCTTTTGCGTACATTACATCAATGAGGCAGTGAATAGCTTCATCACCTTCAATGCCGAGTATTGTGGCTCCCAGAATTTCATTTGTATCTGCATCAACAATTACCTTGATAAACCCATCGGTTTCTCCCCTCTCTCTTGCCCTTCCAACACGGGCCATCATTCTTTTACCTATAAGGGCTTTTCTACCCGAACTGCGTACCTGGTTCTCTGTCATACCTACTCTTCCGAGAGGCGGGTCTATAAACAGCCCGTAGCATGTGATCCTGTCATCCACACTTCTTGGGTCATTTTCAAGAAGGTTAGCTGCTACTATTTCATAGTCATTATAGGAAGTATGGGTAAAAGCGCCCCTTCCATTACAGTCACCTATTGCCCAGATTGTTTCTACTGCAGTCTCAAGTTTGTCATTTACCTTTATGTAACCCCTGTCGTCTGTTTCAATGCCCGTGTTTTCAAGTCCAAGGTCGTGGGTGTTTGGAGTTCTTCCTACAGCAAGGAGTAAGTGGCTTCCGGTAACTTTGTTATTTCCGTCTTTACAATCTACACCCACTGAAATACTGCCATCTGATTCTTTCTTTATGGAAATGCAATCCGTGTTGAGCCTTATATTTATTCCTTCATTTTCAAGGATTTCTTTAACAGTATCGGATACGTCTATATCCTCACGTCTTATGAGGTTTTCACCTTTTTCAATTACGGTTACTTCACTTCCGAACCTCCTGTACATCTGTGCAAACTCAAGCCCTATATAACTGCCTCCAATAATAACAAGATGCTCTGGTAAAAAATCCACATCCATTATATTTGAATTTGTAAAATAAGGTACTTCATTGAGTCCGGGAAAATCAGGAATAAATGCCCTCCCTCCAACATTAATAAATATTTTATCTGACTCAAGAATTTCATCGCCAACAGAAACAGTATTATCTGACAGGAATCTTCCGTGGCCTTCATATATTTTTAAATTTTCTGTACCCCTCATCCATGACTCAACATTCTTATTAGAAGTCCCTGCTACTTCATCCTTTCTTGCTTTTACAGCTTTCATATTGATTGAGATACTGCCATCAATATTTACACCATATTTTTCAGCATTTTTTGCAACATAAGCTACCCTTGCACTTGCTACAAGTGTTTTGGTCGGGATACACCCTGTATTTACACAAGTACCTCCAAATAAATTTCTCTCAATTATTGCTACATTCATTCCTTTTACTGCAAATGCAGCTGCGAGTGAAGGCCCGGACTGGCCCGTTCCAATAACTATTGCATCAAATTTAGTAGACATAAATTCTCCTTGGCTGGCAGTTTTATCTAGTCTAATTATAGAGGGAATAAAGTGTAAATTAAACCGGTAATATTACTGTAGTAAGTGAATATAATTCGTACTTAAAAATATCTGCCGATACTGATATTGATAAAGCTGTCATCTTTAAACCCTTCAAATATGTCCTGCTCTCCGTCTGAGTTAAGAAAAAGTCTGACCTCAAGCTCTGCTACCCAGTTTTCCCCGAACCTTCGCGAAGATTCAATAAAGCCGAGCATCTCCCCGGTTCTGGTATCAGTGGTCAGGCCTGCAAGAAACTCCGTGTCTTCAATGTCATTTAGCGTATATCGGAGTCCCACGAAAATGTCATTGTCAAAAAATGTTGGAGGTGCAAATTCAAGATTTTCATCCCTTCCGTCATAAAGGTATTCTGAAAGTACTCCAAGGTCAGCGTTTGAATCAAATACCTGGAAAAACGTGTATTCAAACCCAAATACCGTTGCGAAGAAATAACTTCCCTGCCCGCCACGCCCTATTGCTTCAAGCTTAAGAAGCCATGCATCCCGGGTCCACTGTGTATCTAAGCCCACCTGGTTTATTATCTGGTAAAACGGACGGAAAAACTGGCTGCCATCATCCTTTGTTTCAGTAAGAAAGATTGGTTCTCTGCTGGTTCCATAAAAAAAGGATAAACCAATATCCAGTTCTTTTATTGTACTGAACCACCTGAATGCAAAATCAGGGTGAAACTCTTCAAGATCCGATTCATATTCAGGATTTTCACTTATGGGGAGCGGGCCCCTTAGTCTCGCGTCATCCGAGGGAAATGTTCTTTCTCTGAAATAAGGCATAAAATAGAATTCTGCAGCACCGTATTTTTCGGTTTCATATGAAAAAAAGACCATGGGCTGTCCCAGCTTGTCCTCGCCGTCTATATCTTCTACAAAATCTAATTGGTTAATTATATCAACAAGGTGTCTTGATTCGGCAACACCCCAAAATACAATGTCATTACCGACAAGAAAGGTCCAGTTAGAACCAAAATGTATCCAGTTTAGTTCACGAATATCAAAGTGGGTACGGTTATCGTCTTCCAGGTCATAACGAAAAAAAGGTATGAATGTAAACCTGTCATTACCGGAGTTTAGTTCATAAATAAACTCCGGTTCGATTTTTACAGAAGGATCAAAATGGTAATTTTTTTGGTCATCAAATTGGACATCCTTTGGGAAAATCCTAATTTCTGCAGAAATCTCGCCCCTGAAATCAAATTCCCCGGCAACTGCAGGGATAGTGATAAGCATTATACAAACTATAATAAACGGGACTTTACTATACATTAAGTTTATTTTGCCCTTTTTAGCCTTGCGGGGGTAAACTCGTTCTCACTCTGACCGGTGGCAAATTGCCAGTTGTCAATAAGTATGTCAGTGCTTTTACCTGTCTGGTGATTAATCATGCTCATTTTGTCGGGCCTCCAAAACTTGCCGTTATATTGCTGGTAACCACTATAAGTTAGGGTCTTAAGGAGAGAATCTTTCCTGTCGTAAAAATCAATTTTCTGTACCCTGTATTCATCCTTATCCCACCAGACGTTAAGTCTCGTGTAACCTGAGTTTTTGTATAACGGATAAGATTCTACGACAAAACATTCGAGTTCCCCACACTTTTCTTCCCTAAGGAATTTGTAGTTGTATTTTTCAACTTCCTGAGCCAGGAGATCTTCATATGCAAATTCGCTTCCCACAAACGGGCCTGATTTATTCTTGGAAGATATTCTTTTTACCCTTTTTAGTGCAGGCAGATAGAGCCACTGGTCGTCCGGGTCAAGGATCTTGGTGTGTGATAACAAGGCTGTGCCTTGAATATCCCTGGGTTCATCGAATACTACCACGCTTTTGTCACCCAGGCCTTCATCATTTATCTCGAAGTTGTTCTGCCTAAGTACCCTTACACTTTCCTGCCCCTGTTTATTCCTGAGTATCATTTTAGAAACGGATTTATTATCATTCCACCCGGTATCCTTTTTCTTGGCCTCGATTGCTATCTCTTTACCCTGTTCTTCGGGTGTTTGAGCGGATAAATGTAGAATAGGTGTAAGTAATAAAACCAATATTAATATTTTTATTGTTAAAACTTTTACTTTCATTGTTTTCTCCTTTAATTAACTTTTTTTATAGTTCTTTTTATCAATTGTCATTAGAAGCGCCGGCAGCAGCAAAAAGTCTGTAATTAATGCACAGATTATTGCCACAGAAGTTAAAAGGCCCATATACGCCGTTACTCTAAATGTACTGAGTCCCAGCATCAAAAATCCGCAGGCTATAATAAATGAAGTTCCTAAAAGTGCCATGCCGACAGTTTCAAATGCGTATTTTATTGCATCTGGAGTTGCATATCCCAGGTCTCTTCGGGCACGGTAGTACTTAGACAGGAAATGTACCGTGTCATCAATAATTATACCGATGGAAATACTGGCAACCACTGTAATCGCAAAACCTATTTCCCCCTTTATTATTGCCCAAATGCCAAATGCCATAGCGGCAGGAAGTATATTTGGAATCAGGCTTAAGAGGCCGATCTTAAAACTCCTGAGTGCAAGCATCATAATAAAAGCAATCAGTATAAAACCAACTGTTGTTCCTACTATCATTCCGTCGATATTTCTCCTAGTAATATTGGCAAACATCATTGTGGTACCTGCACCCCGGTTGTCCTGCATTGTCTTTAACCCGTTTTCTCTGAGCCATTTATTTGCATCAAGGCTGCTTGCTTCGATAACCCTTAGGTCCGGATCACCATAAGTGACGTCTATTCTGAGGGAGCTTTTATCAATATTTATCTGGTCGTTTACGTCAAGCCCATAGGGGAGCGACATCTCGTAAAGAAGCAAATACTGCGCACCCAACTCCTGGGATTGGGGGAGGCTGTAATATGAAGGGTCATCACCATTCATATTCATATTCAACCTTTTCATAGTATCGCTAAAGGTGTTTACATGAGCTACTTCCGGTTTTGCTTTTAACCAGTCTGTAAATTCACTTACTTTTTCAAGAAACTCAGGGTTGCTTACGCCGTTTGTACCATCGGATTCAAGAGAGAAACTTGTAAGGTAAACACCTGTAAGATTATCAATGGAAAATTCCATGTCGTTTCTGATATCAAGTTTTTTACTGAAATATTCATGGTACCTGTCATTAATCTCAAGCTTTGATATGGAAAGAATAAGAATAAGTGTAATAGTTCCCAGGACTAGCAGGACTTTTCTATGATGAGCAATAACAAAACCGCTAAGCATTTCCATGAAACTAGAGGCAAATTTTAATTTCTTGGGTGCTTTTAAAGGTAGGATAGAAAGTGCAGCAGGCAAAAAAGTCATTGAATAAAACCAAGCTAACATCACCCCAAAGGCTGTAAGATTTCCAAGCAGTCTGAATGGAGGCGAATCACTAAAATTCAAACTCAAAAATCCAATTGCTGTTGTAATACTTGTAAGAAATACGGGTTTTACATTTACCTGGAAACTCTCTTTCAGCGCTTCGGATTTACTTTTACCAGCCTGTAGTTCGTGAAAAAATGTGACCAGTATATGTATGGCATCTGCGACTGCAAGGGTAAGTATGATGTAGGGTACAGCAGCACTTACCGGGTCAAGGAAAATACCAAGGTGCCCTGCTGTTCCAAGAGCGGTAATGGTTGAAATAATAACCAGTATAAACGTGACAATGGCTGCTATCAGTGAGCGTAAAAAAAGTATCAGAGCGACTGTAAAAAGAAGAAACATAAGAGGCATGACGAATGAAACATCTTTTAATGGTGTTTCGGCAAAAGCATTATTCATCATGGATACACCGACTAATCTTATTTCCTGGTCAGGGTATTCGACTTTATACCTATCTCTCAAATCTCTTACAAAAGCTGCAACCTCAGGAACTTCTGATACAGATTCGCCGGGGGCCTGGATTCTCACATTAATTCCTGCGGTTTTTAAATCCTCGGATAATAATTTTTTGTAAATAAAAGGTTCTTTTACTGATACTTCTTTTGCCCTTTGAATTTCCTTATTGCCAAATTCCCTTTCTTCTATCAGGTCCTCAACAATCAGGTTGTCTCCTTCAGCCCATGTATGCTGGAAATTAGAAATGGAATCAACCCTCGTGGAATAAGGTATCTGCCATGAATCTTCGGTAATATCATATATCGCACTTAGTGTAGTTTTGTTAAAAACATCTCCTTCTTTTGGATGAATCAATATTAATACGTTGTCATTTTTGGTATATGTGTTTTCAAGGGCATCAAAAGCGGTAAGGTCAGGGTTATCATCACTGAAGAAAACCCTGTAATCATTGTTAAGCCCCAGCTTAGCCATTCCAGGGGCAATGCCAAAAGCAAGCAATAGCGAAAGGATTAGGAATGCCCATCTCCATTTTAGTAAAAACTCTACATATGAATTAATCTGTTTGTTGCCACTCATTCCATGCTCCTTGAAAATTATGTTTACTACAATTGTAGATAATAATTTTTAATTTTAGATTCCATAAATCAATATATGATTATATCTGTAAACTCTTTTAAATATCTTTTATTTGTTTTCTTTTGACAGTATATCTTTCCAGGCCTCAACTGACATAAGCCCACGGTGATGGAAAAATATAAGCTGAGCACTCTTTCTGAAGATGTAATTGTTGAGCAAGATGTTTAAAAGGTAGTTGGGAGGATTAATAATATTGGATAATTTCCTAATGATTTTTTTATACCTGTAGGATGGCATGTGCTTTCTTATTACATGCTCAGGCGCGTAACCACCGTCCTGTAGATAATCACTTATAGATATTCCAAGTAATCTTCCAATCTCAATTGCGGGATGGATCCCTCCAGCAGTCATCGGGGAGACAAAACCGGCGGCATCACCTAATAAACAAATATTGTCCCTTGCTATAGGATTTACAGGCCCGCCGCATGGTATATAGCCACCTCTTCGGTTTACTATTTCCAGATCCTTAAAGCCGAAGTGGTTTATTAACCTGTTATAAAACTTTGGGATATTTGGCCTAATGGGGAATTTTGTTGCTAGGCCAATCTGTGTAAGGTTTACACCGGGGACCATCCAGGCAATGTATCCAGGAGCGAGCTCTGAATCGAGAAATACATGGAGATAATCTTTTTCGATATTATCAATTCCCTTTACTTCGTATTCGGTTCCAAGAAGAAATTCACTATTACGTCCAAGCTCAAATATGTCAGCTATTTCAGAAGTTGCCCCGTCCGCACCTACAAGATATGAACAGGAAATATCGTGATCGGGAAGTATAATTTTATTCTCTTCATAAGAGCCGCTTTTTACATCTTTACCAAACCTTAATTCCGCACCATTATTTTCTGCCTGGCTTGAAAACCACTTGAGAATAGCACACGTGTCTGTCGCGAGGAAGTAATAACCAGGTGAAACAAGATCAATGTATTTGAAATTTGGACTGTAAAGCCTTACCCCGTGAATCTTGTTAGCCATGCCAGAGGGTAAGTCGATCTGGTCGGCAATTTCTTTAACAAATATTCCAGTGCTTTGAGTGTAGGCATCAGGGCTTTTTTTCTTATCTATTACAACTGTTTTAAGCCCTCTTGCTGCTGCAGCTCCTGCACATGCGAGTCCGGCAAAACTCCCACCTACTATTGTGAGGTCATAACTCTTCATTAACTAACTATTATATTTGTTAAACTGGTTTTGATAATGGGTTGTTAAAATATAAGTTTGGTATTTGGGTAAGCAGAATACCAGCCAAACCAAAACGCCCTATGTGCTGGCAGCCTGTATAAGATATCACCATCAGATGACATTATTTTTGATTCGGACAGTGTCCATTCTGTCTCATTACTGTCTTTTATTGAGTATTGCCTGTCCCAGTCAGTAAACTTTTTACCCTTTGACTCAAATACCCTTGAAGCACCTGATTTGTCTGTGAATACTACAAAATCTTTTTCACCGATTTTGTTTTGATAAATTGAATTTTTAGATAAATATGCTGAAGATACTGCAAACGGCATATCTGCATAATCCACAAATATAAGGCCGAGTACTTCGTCCTTATTCTTAAGCCTTTTATCAAGCTTTGGCACTGTAAACATAAGTTCATCGGTAGCAAAGTATTGATTATAAGCAGCACCTTCACGGTAATCTCTTTGGTGACCGGTATTGAGGGATAATACCTTTGTGCCGGGATGCCTTTGTATCCACTCCCCCCATGTTGTAGTAACAATGCTCATCCTTTCAAGCTCAATATCTTCATTGGCAAGCTGGCCAATTACAGGCCTTCCCCAAAGAGTATTCCAGAGTGACTGGGTTTTTTTGTCATACATAAGTTTATTTGATCTGTATAAAAAACCGCTTGTACCTATTTCATGATTAAAACCATTTACCTCGGTTTTATAAAGGATCATCGAGCCGCAAAGAGTGCAGTATACACCTGCAACCGGGAGTTCTCCGACATTATCTACAAACATTTCGTGCCAAGCCATTATCCTTTTAGGATAAGCCCTGACATCTCCATTAACTTCCAGTCCAAACACTATATTGCTATCCTCAAGATATGTTGCCTCGGCTGCAGAAATCATTTTAGGATTTCTGAGAGGTGGTATACCGTCCTGGACTACTCCGCCCCAGCGAACTTCATCAAGGCGAATTTTGGATTTATAGTTACTGTTAAAATATGCTGCAAATTTAGGGTCTATGATTGAATAAAGAAGGGCTTTGAAGTCTGCATATTGTTCGTGATCCAAATTTTCCTTATTCCAGATCCATTCGTACCACGCATCGATGTTATATCCAAATTCCTTACCGGTTTTTTCTTCCATAAGTTTTAAATATTCTGCAGTAATGGCCGGCCCGCGGGTCAGGTAGATAACTTCGAGCATCATTATAGTAAATGATGGTTCCCAGTTTTTTCTTATATAATCGAGGGATTTCTTTTTTCCGTTTTCGTCAGCAGTAACGAGGTTTACAAAGGTCTGCGGAATATTTTCTTTTGAATAGGAATTAAGTGAGAAAAATAAATTACTGCAGAAGCAAATAAGTAAAAATAGTATTGTTTTTGTTTTCATTTTTAATATCCGTATTTAATATACGAATATTAAGATTAAAAAGTCTTTAAAAAGTTTCCCGGAAGAGTTTAAAGTCAGTTTTCTTTGCTGTACTTTTTTTTGTATTTAGCTTTTCTTCTTTTGCCGTCCATTATCATAATGGGAAGAAGCAGTGTCTTTAGAAATGGAATTAACATCCCGATCTTTGCAAGGAAGCCTGTATGGCCCGGTTTAATCCTTTCCCTTTTTCCGTCTTTAGCAGATTTTAGAATAAGCATGGCGATCTCTTCGGATGTGGAAACTGTTGTTGAAAAAACGAGGTCATGGACTTTGTCTATATGGTCCATGATAAAAGGTGTATCAACGGGACCTGGACAAATAAGGCTTACATTTACGTTTGTGTCCACAAGTTCATCAGCAAGAGCATAACTAAAACCCCTTAGACCAAATTTTGTTGCAGAATAGACGGTTTCAGTTGGTATGGGAAATATTCCAAGTATTGATGCTACATTGACAATGCTTGCCGAACTGGATTTTAACAGATGCGGAAGGGCCAGTTTTGTAAGACGGATGGGAGCTTTTAAATTTACTTCAATTGTCTGATCGTATTCCTTTAATTCTACATCATTAAAATTGCCCTGATATGTATACCCTGCATTGTTTATGAGGATATCAATGGAGCCCAAAGTGTTAATGGTTTGCTTTATAAGATTTTTACAGTCAGTTAGTTTTGATATATCCGTTGGTATTTTTAAAACCTTAACGTCGTACTGACCTAATTCGGTTTCGAGTTCATCGAGTTTGCTGACATTTCTGGCTGCTAGTACAACGTTTGCTCCTTCTGCTGCAAACAGTTTTGCAGAGGCAAATCCTATTCCTGAAGAGGCTCCGGTAATAATTACTGTTTTGTTTTTTAAGTTCGTAGACATAACTATTTATTTTAACCGAAACTATTTGTGATAGAATTAATAATGAAGGATTATTAAAAAACAGACAATATGACGTATTTAAACAAAAAACTCTTTTTTAACTTAATTTTAATATCTCTTGTGAGTACTCAAATTCTCTGGGCACAAGAAGTTGATTCTCCTTTTTATCCCGATTTGCAGTTTTCTGGGAATGTTCTAGTTGCTGGTAACGAGGTACCTGACGATAATACGGTAGTACTCAGGTCAGTTTCTGCTATTAAGAAAGAGGAGGGAAAGTGTGCAGTAATCATTGATTATAATATTTATAACAAGGGTGCCATTGCAATAAATCAGAGGTTCTTTTCTGCTATTGAAGTAAACGGCAATGTAGATTCCTCAAGGCTTGTAAATGGCATTGGGCCAAATGAAAAGAAAAATATTAACTCTGCAATATGGCTAAACCCTAACGAAGCCACGGATGTTCGCATACTGCTGGACAATTTTAATAATGTAAAAGAAGCATCGGAAGAAAATAACACCAAAGAATTCACAATTGTGCTAAAAGGCCTCTGCGAAACAGACGAAGAATTAAATGTTGTTGAGGAAAATAACGAGAAGGGCTTATTTAAAAAGTTTGAATATAGAAAGTAAACCTAATGAATGGAAAAGCCCAGCCATTTCTGACTGGGCTTTTTAACAATTAGTACACAGGTGTCCCTCATTACCTATGAATTGTTAACAGAGTTAATATCTACACCGAATACCAGGTATTCTTCACTTTTGTCTTCGGATATTACTGAATTATCATTATTATTCAGCTTCTGTACGTTAAATGTGTCTCCCAAGTCCGTGGCTACATAACCACCCTTGCTATCTGAAACTTCAACTTGTTCTATTGGCAGGTGCACACCAAAAGCATTAATTCCTGCATAAGAACTTATTGGTAATGCCAATGCTAAACCTAAAACTGATGTTAGAAGTAATTTATTCATTATCTTCTACCTCCTAAATTGTATTTGTATATATAGTTGCATATGCAACTATAAAGGATTCAGAAATTTTTTCAATTAATTCAATCATTAAGAAAATATGAATGATTTCATGAGGTTGTATAAACTATTGACTATATTTACTAACAACTTGTCATTAGTTATAATTGAAAAAAGTATTTACCTAAAATACTGAGTATAAAGGAGAGTAAGATGCGAGGATCAAGGATAATAACAACAGCTATATTAGTTTTAATGCTGACGGCGGTAATGGGCCTAAGGAACGTAGAAGCACAGACACCTTTAGCATGTGAAGATGTACCGTTTACTACCGGATGGTTAACAATGGGCGTTTCTAATACTTCACCTACAGTTTCCTTAAACATACCTATACCAAATGTAACGGAGCAGGCATTTGTTTATAATGCAGCTTTACTTGGAACAGTAGAGAATTTTAACGGTGATGTGATAGCTGGTCTTGACTGGATGTATGACGACAGGGAGCCAAACCTAGAAACAAATATGGTAGGAACCCAGCTGGTTTCATGGTGGACAAGAAAAGATGGAAGAAACACCATACTACAGGCAACAAACAATAACCCAAGCACAGAAATAATAGGAGCAGATGTAGGTGCCCCGGGATTTGAAGAAGGAACAGTAAAAGTACACGTACAGATACTAGGGGAAGACTGCATAGAGATAATAAACTTCTGTGATGATTACACCCCGCTTGATACGGTAGTGTATGACTTTTCAAATATAGTATCCAACACAGGACAAAACGTATCATCAGCAGGCCTTGTAGACAGGGAAGGATTAGTAGTAATAACCCCTGTTGAGACATGTGATATAGGCGGGCCAAGCTTTACTGCAGTATCATGGAACTTTATGCAGGGTAATGTAAAAATAATAAATGAATCAGAGGACTGGGAATATGGAATAAACGTAAGGGCTAGGACAGCATCACCTCCCGAGCCTTATTTTGAAGATCCTCAGAATGTAGACCGTAACTTTGTATTTGACTACTACAGCGCATTAAGTCCAGATCAATGTATTCAAGGTAATGACGAATGTCCAGCCTCAAGGCTTTTTAAAGACTTTAATACTATTGGAACAAATGCTGGATCAGACTTAGTGCTGATTTCTTTTGGTGATTTTGGTCTATGTGGAAATGTTCCTGATTCAAATAACCAAGGGTGTGTGGATGGTAAAGTAGATGGAACTATCGGAACCCCTGGAATATATACCCCTGGGCCACTACCTTTACCAACACAGTTCGGGCCTATGGGCATCTATGATGCAGACGAAAATCCGTTAAGCTGTCCTCCAACCTTTGGATGTTTCCTAAGAATAGGTATAGATCAGGGAATACCAAGCACAGATGATGTAATACCAGTACCACCTCCTGCAGAATGTCTGCTAGATCCTGAAACAGGATTGCCAATAGACTGCAACGACCCACTATGTAAACCACTAGACGGATGTGAGAACCCTAACTTCCCACCAGATGGTTCACTATGTACAGACGGTGAGGATAATGACGGAGTAGACGGAACAGACTGTGCAGACTTTGGATGTGACGGATTTGTAGTGAACTCCGAAACAGGTGTTCAGTGTCAGTCAAGCGGAGAGACAAGCTGCGCTGATGAATTTGATAACGATAACAACGGATTCACCGACTGCGGACTGTTAGGTGGAGTAGCAGATCCTAACTGCGTACTAATCGGAGCTTGCGGAACACCAGATGATGGTGGATCAAGCGGCGGAGACGGTGGATGTACAGTAGCAGCAGGACCAGCAACAAGTGGTTCCTCAGCAGCTAACTTCCTACTTCCGTTACTACCACTAGCAGGAGTGTTCGCAGCAAGAAGAATTTTAAGAAGAAGAAAATAAGAACAAGACCTAAATCCTGAATTTTATTCAGGATTTAGGTTATTTTAAAAATTAATTGATATTGAGACAGTGTTTAAATAACATTGTAATAAATAGAGCTGGGTGTTCCTCGCATCCCAGCTCTTTTTTATATCTTTGGCATTTAATATTATTTCCCCCAGGCAGTATCAAAATGCTTTTACCTTCAAATTAGTATTAACCGCCCTTTATTTCGAAGTTAAAAATGTCGGGCCTTGAAAAATGCCCACTGCAGTCAATAACTGATTTGGCTCTTATTATCTGGTCAAGGTCGATTTCGGCGTAAAGTATTTCTTCCTTATCAAATACCGGCCCGGCAATGTACTGTCCCCTCGGATTTATAATGCCGCTACCGCCAGGATAGTCCCAGAGTGTCTCTTCTTTTAATGGGAAGGAATCAGGGATCATATCTTTGGTTATATGGATTGCAGAAATAATTACAAAGGACTGGCCTTCAAAAGCGTACTGTTTACAAGCAAAATCCATCGTGTCTTTTACAAACCCATGACCGCCCCAGAGGCTTGCATGAATTTGCTCGCCCTTTTGATATAGTGCATATTTTGCAAGTGTTAGATGGTGTTCATAACAAAAGAGGCCGCTGACCTTTCCAATTTCAGTGTCGAATACCTTTAAATCCTCTGAAGTACCGTTGCCCCAAACACATTTTTCACTGTCGATGGACATCAGTTTCCTGTGCCGTCCGATTAACTCACCTTTCTTTGAAAAATAAAGAATAGTATTGTAGAGAGTCCCCCCTTCCTTTTCATTTACTCCAATTATTACATTAATGCCTGCTTTTTTTGCTGCCAGCCCGATTTTTTTTGTATCAGGGCCGGGAACTTCTAATGAGTTCTTATGAAGCTCCATATGAAGGTCCATAGTAATTTTCTTTTCTGGTCCGAAGCCAAGGTCTTTTGGCCAGAACGGATAAGTCGGTATAAAGGCTTCTGGAAAAACGACAAGATCTGCTTTCTTTTTTACAGCCTGGTTCATAAGGCTTATAACCTTCTTAATGGTTTTATCCTTATTTAAAAACACAGGAGCAGCCTGCACTGTTGCAGCAATGAATTTGTTTTTTACTTTCATAAGTTCTATTATAGATATATTTACTGAAAAATTCACGTTATTTAGGAGATTATTATGAGATTAGAAGGTAAGACTGCATTCATTACAGGTGGTAGCGAAGGTATTGGGAAAGCAACAGCTCTTCTTTTTTGCCGTGAAGGAGCAACAGTTGGCATAATGGCCCGGACAAAGGAAAACCTCGATAAGGTTGTTTTAGAAGCTGAAGGTCCCGGTGAAATAATTTCTTATAAAGCTGATGTTTCCAAAACAGAAGAAGTTGAGCAGGCGGTAAATGATTTTTACGAAAGGTACGGGAAAATAGATATCCTTTTTAATAATGCCGGCATACTTGAAGGTGGGACAGTAGTAACCACTACAGATGAGGTTTGGGACAGGACAATGAATATTAATGTAAAAGGCGTATATCTTTCAAGTAAGTTCGTAGTCCCTTTAATGGCAAAACACGGTGGCGGGTCTATTATCAATAACTCCAGTGTGCTCGGGATTGTGGGAATGGAAAATTGCATGGCATATAATGCATCAAAAGGAGCGGTAAGGCAGATAACCAGGAGTATGGCACTTGACCATGCAGGTGAAAATATACGAGTAAACTCAATCTGCCCTGGTTATATAAAAACAAAGATGGATCCCGAGTTTATGGGGAACCCACCCGATGCCGAAGAGCAACTCGATAAAATTGCAGCCGATATGATACCCCTTGTAAGGAGGGCAGAGCCGGAAGAAGTAGCACATTCCGTACTTTTTCTCGCTTCCGACGAATCAAAATATATGACTGGATCAGACCTTGTGATTGACGGGGGATGGACCACGCTTTAGTGCCTGAATTTTGTTTAAATAAAAAGACTTTGTAATATAATACTGATGCACAAACTAATAATACTTGCCTGTATTTCCAGCATTTTTTTATTTATTGTGTCCTGTGACAGGGAACCTGCTACTAATGCAGAGCAGGCAATGAAAAAAACCGGTGTCCCTAAGAACCTTTCCGATGACCTTGATCTTAGGGAACTTGCCAAAGGCATAAATGAAAATGTTGAAATACTTTTCCGTTCAGACACAGCATCCCTGACTTTTGGCCCAAAGATTATCAACAAAGATGATTATATTCTTTCGATGTACTATCTGACTGAAAAGATTAATCTTGGCCTGACAAAAGAAGCTTTCTACAATCTTGTAAAAGATAAGTTCGATTTCTATGAGGTGTACGGCAGGGATGATTGGGGCGAGGTGTTTATTACATCTTATTTTGAACCCGTGCTCATAGGTTCCAAAAGAAAAACTGAAAAGTATTCCCAACCTCTATACGCAACACCTAATGACCTTGTGAATTTTCACCTTGGCAAATTTACAAACCAGTTTGAAAAGATGTCTCCTATTAAAGATCAGGTTCTGGACCCTAAGAATAACCTTTCGCTTATACCGGGGCGAATAGCACCTGCATATCATGAAGGAACGAGTAAAAACATTGTCCCATATTATTCAAGGGAAGAAATTGATGGTAAAGGTGTACTTGAAGGAAAACGGCTTGAACTTGCCTGGGTAGACCCGGTGGATGCATTTTTTCTACAGGTGCAGGGATCGGGCACAGTAAGGTTTACAAACGGAAGGGAAATAAGACTCGGTTATGCGGCAAAAAATGGACACCCTTATGTCGGTATTGGAAGATTGCTATATGATAAGATCCCGAAAGAAGAAATGACTATGCAGGCACTTGATAAACATTTAAGGAGCCTTTCTCCGGAACAGCAGCAAGAGATACTATTTCAAAATCCAAGTTATGTATTCTTCAGGGAAATAGAAGGCCGGCCTGTTACCCATTCAGGTGCGGAAGTTATAGATGGGAGGACCATAGCTACTGATAAGAGTTTTTACCCCAAAGGGACACTTGCTTATTTGGAATTTCCAAAGCCTACATTTTCTGATGAGTTTTCAACAAGGCCAAATACCTGGGTGGAAACTTCCAGGTTTGTCCTGGACCAGGACACTGGAGGTGCAATCAGGGGGACCGACAGGGTTGACCTTTTCTGGGGAACAGGAGAAGATGCTGCACAGCATGCAGGAGTGCTTAAAAATCTGGGCAAGCTTTTTTACCTGGTACCTAATGATAAGTTTCTCGAGGTGTTGAAATCGAACTAGAAATGAATGACATTGAATCAAGGGCTGATATTGAACTACTTGTTAGTAAATTCTATGAGAAAATGCTAAAGGACCAGGTAATTGGTTTTATTTTTACAGATATAGCAAAAATAGACCTTGATGAACACCTTTCTATAATATGCGATTTCTGGGAAACCATTCTTTTTACAAAACCTGTTTATAAAAGAGGCCCAGAGGTAATGAATGTCCATCATGAGCTAAACAAGAAGATACCACTAAAAAAAGGCCACTTTACCAGGTGGCTATACCTTTTCAGTTCAACTGTTGACGAACTATATACCGGTGAAAGGGCGGAAAAAGCCAAGGAAAGAGCCGATTCTATTGCCAAGCTTATGCAGAAAAGGCTGGGTAGTGTCAGCTGTATTAATGTAGATGTTACATCAAATTAAATACTAATTCTTTGCAAAACTGTCCAGGTTTGCCTTGTTTTCAAAATAATAGACATTTCCGTTTGGTGCTGCACCAATTATGGCATCTGATTTATCCACTACTTTTCCACTTACAGGGTCTGTGGCAATTCTCTTTTCAGGTTTGTTGGCAAGCTGAGCTTTACACATTTCGCAGCAGCCGTAATAGGTTTTATCTGCTACTTCCACCGGTATCTGTATATTAGGGAACAGCTTGTTTGTCACCATGCATACATACTTTGAGTCGACCTCGGTAACAGTAGGGGTTGTATCTGCTTCAGCCTGTAAGGCAGATGTAAATGAACCGAATAAAACTAGGGTTATTGTAATTATAAATAAAAGGTTTAATTTGTTTTTCATTTTTCTTACTTCTCCTGAATTAAATTTGTATATTACTTTACATTATTATAGTATCCATTCACTAGTTTTTTATAAAAAATTATTCAGATGACCACTTTTAACATTATGGAATTTCATAAATAAATTATCTGGTAACTGATTGTTAATATTAAGTTTATTGTTTTGACAAATATTATTTTATGTGATATTGTCAGATTGTTTTTGCAGTAGTTCTAGTCTAGATTAAGATTAGCATCTGAAATTGATTTTGAACCACTAGCATAATCCAATTATTAATTAAGGAGGTTGCCCATCATGGCAGATCGTGAGATTGGCACCGTAAAGTGGTTCAATGCAACCAAAGGATTTGGTTTTATTGAGCGCGAAAATGACAAAGATGTCTTTGTTCATTACAGTGAGATCGGCGGAGAAGGCTATCGTTCATTAGACGAAGGCCAGAAAGTCGAGTTCAGCGTTGTGGATAGTGAAAAAGGCCCACAGGCGCAGAACGTAATACCTCAGTAATTTACGAACATGCATCCATAAATTCAGCTTGTATCTGAATTTCAGGTACAAGCTTCTTTTTCCCCGGGGTATATATCTATTATTCTTCATTGATAGTTATATCCATTTCCAGTTTTCCTGACTTGTGTATACTAAGGTCTGCATTTCATCACCAGGATATTAACTATGGTTTATAAATTTATTTTTATATGTTTTTTATTAACTCTTACCGCAATTCCTATTATATATTTTGTAACTAAAAGCAGTAATTTAAGGACATATCTGAACTATTTCTTTTTTACCTGGGTTGTTAACTCAATATTCCAGGTATCAATTATGTTTATCATTACTGTTATTCTGATATTGTTATCGATCTTCGGGAAAACCGGAGAGAATTTCAGCTATCCGTCAACAGTAAAATATGTTTCGATCATTTCAACAGCTATCTGGTATTTTGTGGGATTGTATATTGTGTTCAGAATAGAAAAGTCTAAAGTAAATTCTTAATAAAGTTTTTCTTCACTTTTACATAAATTGAATTTACATTAATCAAGAGGTGCTGATAATGAAAAAATTTATTTTTCTAATTCTTATGTTTACATTAATAGGTGGTTTTTCTGTTTATGCTCAAACTGACAGCAACTGTGAATTTGAATGTAAAAACGAGCACGATTCTTCAGTCTTCGAATGCAGTGAAACATGGGCTGGCCCGGAACAGGGACCTAACAAGGAAAGCTGCATGAGGCAGGCACAGGATAATCTGCGCAGATGCCAGAATACCTGTATTGATGGATAAATATTTTAATTAAGCTGGAATCGGTTTTTTCCTGTCGTTCTCATCCAGGTTTACAAGTGTTATGTTTGTCTCAAATATAAGTTTTTTATCATTCTCTCTCAGGTTGCTGTAAACAACTACGTGGTACTGGACTGAAGTATTTCCTACCTTAACCTTTTCAAGATTAAATTCGAGTATTAGCCCTTCTTTTACATTTGCTTTGAAAGAGACTTCATCCATACCCACGGTTACCAGTTTGCAGTTAGGGTAGTCGAGACTGGCTGCTATCCAGGCATATTCATCTGCCCATTTGAGTAAATTTCCACCAAATATATGCCCAAACTGATTTAAATGTTCCGGCATTATAAGTTTATAGCTTTTCATTGGCCCTCCGCTGGAGTTAATTTATATCCCGCTTCCTTCCACTGTTTTACCCCACCGAAATTATAAATATGTTTGAATCCGAGTTCGCCCATAATCTCTGATGAAGTAGAGGACTTCCTACCTGAATGGCAATAAAGTGCATATGTTTTATTTTTATCCAGTGTGCCCAAATCTTCCTTAAAGTTTGCTGCATTATAGTCAATATTTACAGCTTTTTCGATATGCCCGGAGTTAAATTCTTTCGGAGTCCTGACATCAAGGATTACAAAATCGGGGTTGTTTTTGTTTTCCTGAATAAGTTCAAATCCCTCTTTTGCTGTAAGGTTGGTTATTGTTGTATTATCAGGGGGTGGTTGTTTACAGCTAATTAAAGCAAAACTAAAAACCACAAAGAATAGTAACAGTAAGTATTTGTTCATATCATCATAATACAGTGAATTTAAATAATTATAAAATTCTCCGAAGGGTTTTTAATCCTGAGTCGTATAAATATATAAAAGCTAAGGCCAAGGCTAAAATAAATAATTTTCGGAGGCAATACTATGAATAAGAATTTAATACTGGCAACAGCACTATTTGCAACAATAGGATTTTCAATGACGGTAATTGGATATCCGCTCCAAAAGCTGGAATCGTTTTCCAAACTACCGCAGGACAAACAAACTCTTGTTGTAGAAACGATGGAAACGGTTAGGACTGAAAACAAAGAACTGAAACAGCAGGCAAAAGAAATAATGCAGGCTATGAAAGGTGTGCTGACAGCCCATGATTTTGATACAAATGCCTACCAGGCATATGCTGACCAGTTACAGGCCTTAAAGGTTCAGATGATGGTCTCAAAGACCGGCGCAATTAAGGATTTGGCATCACAGATGAACCAGCAGGAAAGAGAAGTACTTTTGGAAATTATGCCAAAAGGTAAAAAAGGACATGGTAAGTACCATGGAGAAAGAAATGGTGATAGAACTTTCCAATAACAATACCAGGCAGGCGGACATTATATCCGCCTGCTTTTTTAATTTATTTAACCCTTCCATTTTTGCTCAGGCAGTTAATATTTCATCAATGTCGAGTGAACTAACAGATCCCCAGCTGTTACATCTAATACAGGACGGAGATAAATCCGCTTTTACAGACCTTGTAAACCGCCACGCAAACAGGTTCTACAGGATTGCTTTCAGATTTCTTAATAACAGGGACAACTCCGAAGATGTCGTGCAGGATGCATTCTTAAAGCTATGGAATAATACCGGGACATGGAAACCTGATTTTGATGCAAAGTTTACAACATGGTTTTCAAGGATAGTGATCAATCTCTGCCTTGATTGGAAGAAGAAAAACAAAATCAGTTTTGAACTTGGTGATATGGAACTAGCCGGCAGTAATGAATTACCGGATGAAACTGTATTGAAGAGGCAAAACACTGAAATATTAATTAAATACCTTGAAGAGCTTCCCGAAAGGCAGCAGATTGCAATAAACCTTTGTTTCTATGAAGGGTTCAGCAACAGGGAAGCTGCAGAAATTATGGAGATCAATATTAAAGCCCTTGAGTCACTGCTTGTGAGGGCGAAAACCAGTTTAAGGAATAAACTTGTGAAGTTGGAGGGAGTTTAAAATGAAGAGGGAACAGTTTATTGAAAATTTAGAGCTTTATGGTTCTGATATTAATACATGGCCTGAAGGTATCAGGGAACATGCATTAACTGTTTGCAAGGAATCTGCCGAGCTGAGGGGCCTGGTTGAAAAGGAAAAGCAGTTCGAATCTATTATGGCTGAAAGAAATATCGATGATCCAACCTCTGATTTTGAAAGGCGTATAACACTCTCTGCAAAACCAAAGGTTGTAATAGATGAGAAAAATACAGTTATCAGCAGCATTTTTAATCTGATTTCTATCCCAAAGCCGGCATTAACAATGGCAATTATATTACTCTTCGGATTTTCTCTTGGTTTCTTTTACGATACATATGCTTATTCAAATGAAAATACTTTAGAACTTAGTGAATATATTACTTTTGATGAGGGGGAATATTATGAGTAATAAAATAAAGATTATTCTGACAGTTTCTATAATTCTTAATGTTTTACTGGTTGGTGTATTAATCGGCTTGTATGCAGATGATTTTAAGGAACACAAAAAAATGCGTGCTGATATGCACCGTTCGTTAGATAAACTGCCTGATGAAAAAGCAAAGTTGGTAAAGAAAACAATGAGAGGCCTTCATAAAGAAACAAAGAAAACAAGAAAGCATGTAAGGAAAACCAGGGAAAATATTAATAATATTATCAGTGCCCCAGTTTTTGATGAATCCGCTTATGATAAAGAGATTGAGAATCTTCAAAGACTACAGTCAGAAATTATGGTCAAATTTGGAAACGCTACTAAAGAACTTGCTGTCCAGCTGGAACAGGAGGAGAGGGAAATAGTGGCCGAGTTACTGAAGAAAAGAACGTTTAAACACCGGAGACATAATGGACCAAAACCTCCTCCCGGGCTTGACCAGCCCCCACCATTTTAATAATTGCTGTACATACCGAGAAAGTAATCAGGCACGTACAGCAATAAAGTAAGACTATTTCAGATCATCAATACTTGCACCAAAATTTATATGATAGGTGTGCTCACCCATAACAAGTGCTGGTACGGACTTTACTCCGCTAAATTCAGCCTCGCTGATTCTACTGCTTTCCTCACCAAGATGTACCATCTCTAAATCGTATTTCTCCTGGTCAAGAGAATTAGCAAGCCCCTGTTCTGCATCCACACATACCGGGCATCCGGCGTGGTAAAAAATTGCTTTAGTTTTCAATAAAGTAGACCTCCTTAATTAATATAGTATCGAGTCAATACTAACAATTAAAAAATAATTTGTCAAGATTGTTTTGATCCGATACTATTTTGGTATGAGCCTCACAAATATTCTTAATCTTGTGGACAGTATTGGTAATTTATTAAGGTCTGAGGAGAAAAAATTTCTTCAGCCACTTGGGCTTCAGCCAATACACCTTCATGTATTGATGTACTTATCCATGTGCAACAAATATAGTAATAATCCCGCGGCTTTAACTAAATATCTGGGTAATACCAAGGGTACTACATCACAGAGTATTAATGTGCTTGAAACAAAGGGATATCTTGTAAAAGATAAGAGTGAAAAGGACAAAAGGGTTGTTAAGCTTCATTTAACAGAACAGGCCAATGAAATTATAAAAAAACTGTCATTTGAAGATTCCGAGGACTTTTTTAATGACAGGAGCATGGAAATTACAGAGAATGTTTTAACAAATATCCTCAAATCCCTCCAGCTTTCCAACCAGAGTATGACGTTTGGGATATGTAAAACCTGTGATTTTTTTATTGATGAAGGTGACGGGTTCAGGTGCGGATTAACCCAGGAAGTGCTATATGATTATGAAATTGATCTGGTATGCCAGGAACATGAGTCAGAGTTGCAGGACATTTAGCCTACTCACTTACCCATATGTGAGCTTCATCCTTTTCTTCGTATGAAAAACATTTAATTTCTATACTACCAAACAGTTTGTCTGAAAAATTACCAAGTTTTTGTATCCATGCCTTATCTGTAACTACAGCTTTTTTATCAAATTTGCCAGAATTCTTTAATCCAAATTTAAGGTCCTTGAAAAAAGCTGCAAGGGATATACCATCGAAACTCTCCATCTCGACATAAATACTTAGCTTTTCATTATTCTTAAACTTTTCCTCACATAGGCCTGCAACCAGTTCTATATCACCGGTTTCTATTTTGCCATCGATTGACATTCCAATGACTTTTTTATTTTCAAAATCTATAATATTTAGCATTTTAAAAATATTATATACATATAGAAAAAAATAAGAATTAATTATTTATAAATCTGTTATAATTTCGTAAATTATTATTTTATTTTTTCTGGAGGATTTCATGAGAACCAACATTTTTTTATATATTTTTTTAACAATGCTTTTTGGAGTATTAATTCTTTACTCATTCACAGAAGTTTCAAATGCAGGTGCTTCTGAAGAAGTTTTAGATGCTTCAGAATCTGATACATCAGGCGATACATTGATTTACTTTTTCGATCTGAGAGATAGAGAAACTTATATTCAGTTGACTTATACAAACAATGACGGTGACCCTGGTGATTCCTTTGACCTCACTGCCGATACTAGAATGCATATACAGATTTTTGATATAAGCAACAACTGTAATGAAAACGATTTCTTCGATGTTTATACACCAAATGATACGCATGTATATAACATGAGAAACATTGAAACCAACGACGGAAACCCCTCGGGAGTTATTTTGCCAAATGGGGCATACGGTTTTGTGTTTGCTTATGCTGTTGAACCTGATGGAAGCCTTGATTCTTCAGCTGATGTTCTTATAGGAAACCTTAGAGTACTTGATGATAATGGCTATGAATACAGGACCAATTCATTAAGTGAACCTAATAATAATATTGAAGAATTGGATAGAGCTAATACTGCTTACTTCAATTTCAATACAGAGGGAGGCGTTTCCTGGTCAGATGTAATAGGGATAGCTTTCGATGATGATGAAGGAGATATTAGAGAAGTTAGTGTATCTCCACTTGATAATTTTGTTGTACTTGATGTAGATATTTACAACCTCAATGAAGTTCCTTTTTCCTGCAGAGATATAATTTATTCATGTGTTACTCCAGAAAGCTCTATATATCAAGCAGTACTTGAGGATGCTGCTGGTATTGGTTCCGCAAATGTTGCTGCAGCAGAATACGGTATCAATAATGCCATTCCCAATACAAAAGGCGGCGAACTTCTTTGCCCGGGTAATAATATTTCAGATGGTTTTGCGACCTTGAATGTACTCGGCAGATCTGAGAATGATGAGACTCAACTTGTTATGTATGTTGGGTTAAACAACGGTAATGCCAGGGGAAGTATGGACAGCTTTTGGTATCAAAACTGTGTAGATGAGCTATGTGGTCCAATTATGGATGAGATGGAATAACATTTAAAATTATTTAATATAAATCAAAAAAGGAGCAATGATATTAAGCATTGCTCCTTTTTTTTTATCAAACGTTTCAATCGAATAATCTAAAAATTAGATTCCGGATCAAGTCCGGAATGACATAGGTCGGGGAGACTGACTCCTAATGATGGGATCTTCCGTACACAGAAAGTGATATTGATTCCTGGGATTAAAATCACTCTGGTTATTAATTACTTTTATTTACATTATCTCAGCCTATACTAAATATAAATAAATTTACTAAGGGAAATCTGTTTCAGAAAATACATATGAAAATACTGAAATTCTTTGTGATTATAATAGTTCTTTTAGGAGCACTTCTTGCTTTTGCCATATTTAATCTTAACGGCCTTATAAACAAAAATAAGGGTGTGGTCATTTCAAAGATTGAAAACAGGCTGGACAGAAAAATAGAAGTCGGAGAGATCGGGGTTAATATTTTCGGAGGGCTTGGGCTTTCTCTGGATAATTTTCTGGTAGAGGATGATCCTGCATATTCCGAAGGAAATTTTGTAAAGGCATCAAAACTGATTGTAAATGTTAAGTTTTTACCTCTTCTTAAAAAAGATTTTCAAATCAAAAAATTTACACTTGCTGATCCCGTTATAAACCTGATAAGAGATAAAAAAGGCACATATAATTTTTCGAGCCTTATTAAAGAATCAAATAAGGAAAAAAAGAAGTATGGAGAAGAGGGCAAGGAAACAAGCTACCTGGTAGGCCTTGTCGATATTTCGAACGGTACCCTCAACTATGAAGACAGGAAGGACAATACAAAAATCCAGGTATCCCAGATTGATTTCAGTTCCGAAGATATAGAAAAAAATAAACCCGTTTCCATCAACCTTGCTATTGCTGTCTTATCTTCGAGCCAGAATATTAAAGTAAATGGGACTGTGGGCCCTTTAAGTGAAACAGGCAGTATTGACACTTCTCCTTATGACCTGTCGGTGAATATTGATTCGGTAAATTTTGCTGACATCAATAAGAACTTTCCCCAGATAAAAGAACTGTTACCAAAAGGGCTTGGATTAAATGGCCCGCTTAAAACCAGTTTTAATGCAAAGGGTACAGGTTCAAAAATAGAGATAAATGATTTAAATCTGAATGGAGCAGTATTTGGGTCGAAGTCTCAGAACCTGAATATCAGCGGAAATGTAGGCCCACTGGAGTCCGGGTCAAAAGAAAAAGTAAAACTCAATCTCAGTTTTTCACTTGATCCTGTGGAGTTTCAAAACCTCAAAAACTTTGACCTTATTGCAGAATCACTTCCCACTGAACTTGGCGGGGAAGGGCCTCTTACATTAAAAGGGCAAATAAATGGAACGCAGGAAAGTTTTAAATTATCTTCTGTTGAACTCGATGCATCAGAGACAAAACTTACTTATGGAAAGCTTTTTCAAAAAGAAAAAGGCACTGCTTTTACAATCACTACGGATTCCGATGTAGGTAAGAGCTCGGTAAATCTTACAACATTAAATATCCTGCTAAACAAACTGAAAGCGGATATCAAGGGGACCATAGGACTCGGGGATAAAAGTGGTTTTGATATTTCACTTATTTCAGATAACGCTGACCTTGGATCACTTGCTGACAATCTTTTGTCCCTCAAAGACTATAATGTTAATGGCAAGCTGAATATTGACCTTAATCTTAAAGGTACGAGTGATGACCCTAAGATATACGGCACTGCAAAAATGATAGATATAGGTGCAAGCCCCGAGGGGCTTGTAAACCCAATTAGCGGGATTAACGGTGTAATAAATTTTAATGGTAATGGGGCAAAACTTGATAAAACAGAGTTTAGTATAGGCAGCTCCCAACTTTATATAGATGCTGACATCACTGATTTTTCGCCGCTTGCCGGGTCTTACGACCTTACTTCTCCCGAACTTCATCTTTCTGATATGTCGAAGAATGCGTCTAAGGGTGAAGTATTTAAAAATGTAAAAATTGTGGGGCAGATAAATCCAAATGGCACTCAAAGTGCTGATATAAGCTCAAGCAATGGGAAAGTTTCAAAGGTGAACTACAAAAAACTAAACGGCAGTGCAACATTAAAAGATGGTGTAGTTAATTTTAATAATTTTAAATTTGATATGCTCAATGCAAAATTTAAATCTAAGGGGACTTTTGATCTGAGTGGTGATGTGCCCAAATTTCAAATGGATACAGATCTTACTGGAGTTAGTGTGACTGATCTTGCCAAAACATTCCTTAACCCCACTAAGTACCCGATGGTCGGGGTTTCAAGTATAAAACTCGCTTTTAAAGGATTAGGTAAAGGATGGGAAGAGATCAGTAAAACTATTGAGGGTAAAGGTAGCATAGAGATTAAAGAAGGCGGGATTAAAAACTTAAATATTGCCAACAGCGTTGTAAAAGGTGTTTCAGGTGTCCCGGGTATAACCAACTTTATCTCTGATGATATCAAGGACAAACACCCATCTGTATTCAAAAGCGTGGACACTGATTTCTATACTTTTACTACCCCGATAAATATAAACAACGGTAAAGTAAATATGGACAATATCAATATTAAAACAAAATCTTATGAGGTAAACGGTAACGGGTATGTAGGACTTGACGGTAGTATGGATATGAATGGGGTAGTTGCCCTTTCCGGTGCCCTTTCCGATGACCTTGTTGAGAAAAAGGACATGGTAAAATATTTAAAAAACAGTAGCGGCCAGATTGAGATACCATTCAAAATGGATGAATCAATGAAACCACAGCCTGATATGGACTACCTGCAAAATACTTTTCAAAAAGCTGCTAAAGACGAGTCAAAAAAGCAGCTTAAGAAAAAAATAATTGAAAGCCTGAGTAATGATAATGACGAGGAATCAGAAGGGCAGCAACTAACCCCGGGTGAAAAACCTCCTGCCAAAGAAGAAAACAAAGACGGCATTGAAGGCCTTATTGACGAAGGCCTTGATAAGGTGTTCGGATTTTAAAACTTTATTAACCCACATACGTATTAATATGCAAACTTAAACCAGGGGGTTTCAAATGAGATATATACTAATTGTATCTGTACTTATTCTTTCAGCACTGCCGGCTTTTGCCTGCCAGATAAATAATCAAAACCAGGGTATAAATTCTAATTTTAATTACAACAGTATTGCTTATAAAACAGTACTACCTTTTTCAAAACTTTCTGAAAGCAAGAATTTTGATATCGAAAGCGGGGAATTTCCTTTAGGATTTGGCCAGATAATCAAAGTTGCCAAGGGCCTTACAAAGAAAATTGATATAGAAGCAAACTGGACAGTAGAGTCTGTCGGACTTAATAAGTATAACTACAGCAACTGCATTTACTGGTACTACCAGATCAACATGCGTTCCAGCAATCCTAATAACAACTATCTATACCTTAATATAGGAATTAACGGGGAGAAACCCAATATATATAAGATCAATGAAGTATTGATAAACTGAAAGCGTAAGATAAGGTCAATAATTAAATTGATTCGAAAACTGTTTGTAAATGTCCAATTGTTTTACAACTATATCTACTTTCTATCATAGTTTTGGTTATAGTTCTTTGCCATAATGCCTGAGAATATATGCTGCAAAGATTCGTCACTGGATGCTAATGAACACCTATACGGGACTGTGCCGAGAGTAGAGCACTGGCTGCTTCTGGAATATACTGAGCACTGGGAAAAAGATGCGCTCGAAATGAGTAAAATTCCCGGACCTGTTAAAGATGAAATAAATAAGTGCCTTAAATCGTTAAAGAATTCACGTTTCCAGTTCATTCAAAGAGAACTAAATACAGATGGCCCAATAAACTTTTACTATATTAAATCAACCGAGTTGGAACCTAAATCCTACCATTTTCAATTTAACAGTTACGAAGAATTGCTTGAGCTTGATATAATCAACCTTATTGAGAATGGGGATATTAATGACTCGCAGACAGATGAAAAGATAGCAATAATATGCACACACGGCGCATACGACAGCTGCTGCGGTACTTACGGCGTCCCGGTGTTTGATGAACTGCAGAAGAACAGTTCACTATCAGTATGGAAATCAACACACGTGGGATCGCACAGGTTTTCAGCAAATATGGTAATGCTGCCTGAGGGTATCTATTACGGAAGGGTAAGCCCGGAAAATGTTTCTGAAATAGCCAATATACATTTAAACGGAGAGATTGCACTCGACAACTTCCGGGGAAGATGCTGTTTTCAACAGGCCGCCCAGGTTTCTGAATATTTTCTTAGAAAGCAGCTTGGAATTGTATCCGGCATTTATGATATAGAGTGGGTGTATGAAAAAGACAGGTACGAACACACTTCTGTTGAGTTCCTGGTCAAAAAAGTAAATCTTGTATACAGCGTCAATTCATTTGTAATGAACAGTGCTATAAAGGTAAAGACAAGCTGTATGGATAAAGAACCTCAATCTATTCCCCAGTTCTATTTTTACAGTCTTATCCCCTATACACCTGAATCCGAAGAAGATAATAAATAATTAAGTTATTTTCCGGCAAGATAGTTTAATATTTTTTTTGAAAGGGTCTTTGATTTCTCATCATCCGTCATAATTGTATCCGTTACGAACGTCTTAATACCAAGTGAGTTTATCTTTTCGACCTCACCTGCATCGGAGTCATCAAGTACCATAACATCAAGAAAATCTTTGTAGAGATTAGCAATCTCAGATGAGGATGCTTCAAGCCCCAGCCCCCTCATTAACTTGTCAGCGGGGCCTTTAAGGGGTTTGCCCCCTATTAATGGGCTTACGGCCATTACTCTAGCTTTGCTGTTAACTATTTCATCCCTGATTCCCTTTACATCCAGAATAGGGCCAATGCTGATGATCGGATTGCTTGGGCAGATAATAATTAACTCTGATTTTTTTATAGCTTCCAGAACGCCGGGAGAGGGATTAGCTTCACGAATTCCCCTCAGATTAATTCCCGTTACTTCAGGCTCCATATGTTGTTTAATATAATATTCCTGAAAATGCATATTTCCTTTTGATGTCTCAATCCATGTTTCCACGTGTTCGTCAGACATTGGCAGGATGTTTAAATTCTCAAGCCCAAAGGAAGAAGCAGTAAGCCGGGTTATTTCTGTTTTGGTTTTTCCCAACCCGGTCAATTCTTTTTTAAAAACCTGGGTTGCAAAGTCCCTGTCACCAAGTCCAAACCAGGTCTCAATACCAAGGGCTGAAAGTGAATCCAGGACATTAAGGCTGTCGTCCTTAAGGCCCCATCCCTTATCGGTATCTATGTTGCCTGAAAGCCTGTAGATTATAGTATCTATATCCGGTGATATATTAAAACCATACAGTTCTATGTCATCAGCAGTATTTATAATTAAAGTAAGTTCTTCGTATGGAACCAACTCTGTAAATCCTTTTAAAAATTTGGCAGCACCTACACCGCCGCCTAAAGCTGTGATCATATTATTTCCCGGGCAAATTAAATTTTGGTGAAATTTACTCATCTAACAGATGATAGTAAAGTTTTATTAGTCAGGTTAAATATTTTTTAATAATTTCTTTTGCTTGAAACTTTCCAAACATAATATAGATTTGTCCTATTAATTTAAGCAAAGAGGAATAAATATGAGTTATTCATTTTTTAGTTTTAAAAACAACTGGCTTACAAGAGTAGTGTTAGTAGTGATCGGATTTACTTTTATACTGGGATTCGGATATGTTGGGGTTATTAACCTTTCAAATACTGGTGTTTCCACAGGTACTGCAGCTGAGGTTAACGGCGAGAAGATACCTATCGTGCAGTTCTATAATGTAAGGGAAAACCTCTATGATCAATTTGGTGAAGGCCTGCAGAATGTTCCTCCGGAGGCAATGCAGTTCTTTAATGTCCGTGCACTTCAGCAGCTTGTTGAGGCAAAACTTCTTGCACAAAAGGCAAAAGAACTTGGATTCACTGTATCAAATGAAGAGCTGAGTGAATCAATAAGGAGCAATACCTCTTTTCAACATGACGGAAAATTTATCGGACTTGATAATTACAGGAACCTGATCCGTGAGGCATTAAATATGAGTGTGGGAGATTTTGAGAATGGCTACAAGGAAGAGCTTCTTGTACAAAAAATTGTAGCACTGATTAATAATTCGGCAAAAATTACAGATGACCAGCTTTTTAATCTTTATGAAGTAGAAAATGAAAATATAAACCTTTATTACATTTCATTTCATCCTGATGAATTTTCAAATTCGGCTGAAATCAGCGAAGGTGAGATTAATGAATATTACGACAAAAATAAAGGCCAGTTTCTTACTGATGAACAAAGAAAAATTAACTATATAAAGGTAAACCAGTCAGATTTTGAAAAAAACATTCCAATTTCAGACGACGAGGTTAATTCGTATTACAGTTCCTACAGCGACGAGTTTAAAGATGAAGAAGGCAATGTAAAAGAACTGGCGGAAGTAAAGGATGAGATAATTAAGAACCTAAGGGTTAAAAGGGTAGGAAACATTTATGATAATTTCTTAAACACCGTTACAAGAAGTGACACTTTAGACCCTCTTGATATGATAATTGCTGATAATTCGCTTGCACAGGCTACCGAGTCAGGATACTTTACCGCAAAACAGGATACAGAAGATTTTCCTATAGAACTAAGGAATAAGGCATTTACACTAAATGCAAATGAAGTATCTGCTTATAATTACCGTGGTGACCTATGGTTATTTGAAGTAAACGAAATTAAAGAACAGAAACAAAAATCCCTGGATGATTCCAGAGATAATATTGTATCTACGCTTAAAAATATTAAGGGGTCAGAAGCAGCCAAAATAGCTGCAGACGAATCTTTAAAAAAGCTGCTTGGCAACAGTTCAACTTCATTTAAAAATCTTTCAGATTCTTTTAATCTTAAGGCCGAGGAGACAGGCTCTTTTACTAGAGCAAAAGCCCCTGAAGAGCTTAATGTAGAAGAAATAAAGCTTGATGCATTTCTATTAACTAAAGCAGATCCAACTTCCAAAAAGATTTATAAATCCGGAGACAGTTATTATATAATCTCTTTAAAAGAGATTAATAATGTGAGCATGACTCAGTTTGAACAGGAAAAAAACAATATAATGGCCCAACAGTTACAAAGGCAAAGAAGTGAGCTCCTTTCTGGATGGATAGACCAAATCAGAAAGGATTCAGAGATAGTTCCTAACCCCAACCTTATTAGCTCAAATAATTAGAATATTTTCTAATGTTACACTTCTGAAACGGTTGTAAAACAGGTTCTCTCGGAAATTTCTATTTATTAGTGCCATCTATTAAAATTTAGTACTATAGTTTTCAAAAAAAGTTATATATTTATACTGTGAATAAGGGAAATTCAGAATCGCAAGATAATAACTCTATTAGCGGTCATTTAAATAAATATTCGATACCAAACCTGCTGGTATACCTTCAGAATAAAGGGGAAACCGGCACGCTGGATATTGTATCCAAATTTGATATTTCTATTTTTATTGACCAGGGCAGCCCCTATTTTGCAGCAGGAGGCAGTGCCGAGACCTTACTTGGTAAAATACTGTTAAATAAAAATAAAATTACAAAGTATCAGTATGACCGAGCTGTCGAGGAAATGAAGAATGAAAAGGATACCAGGATTGGGGAAATCCTTGTTAGCCTCGGCATGATCACACCTCATGAATTATACGAATTTCTTGAGTTGCAGTTAAGAGAAAAAATTCTTGAGTCTTTTCTTTACCTTGATGGGGAATTTACATTTACCGTTACAGATGAGATAAAGGACGACCTTTTTTACTCAAAGTTAAATCCATCTAAAATAATTCACGAAGGATTTAACAGGTATGTATATGCAGCTGATACAAATTTTGATCTGGTTGGAATGGAAGTAAAAGAAAATATACATGAAGATATTACCGACCTTGGACTTGGCCCTAAAGAACTCAGGTTGGCACAGCTTCTTGGGAAGAACACATCATTAAATGAGTTAGAGTCTTCTGGCCAGTTTAAAAAGGATGAAATTCTAAGAGTAATTTTGCTTTTGGGCCTACATGAAAGAATCGAGTTTAAAAGCATATCAATTAACGATTTTTTAATGGATGTTCTTAGAAAATATTCCAATCTCAACCCATTATCTACTACTGAAAGTTCAAATTACAAGGTTCGTGAAAGTGAACTGACAGATCCAACTGGTGAAGTACTCATACTGGATGATGTACTCATACTGGATGATGTACTGGAGGCTACAGCAGAGAGAGAAAATCTGGAAGTTGGTATGGATGATGAATCCAATTCAATCCAGGAAACTGTAATAAATACTGAAACTGAAACAGAATATGTTGAACTCTCTGCAGGTGAAAAATTGCCGGAAATGGATTCTGTTGAATTAATTTCAGAAGGTAATGATGAAAAAAATATAGAAATTAATCAAAATATTAATGAGCATTCATTTCAGGATTCGTACGAAGGAAACCAGGAAAGTATTCAGATGGAGAAAGGAATCAATGATGAATTATCTCCGGATGAATCAGATATTTCCCCGGAGTCTGACAAACCCGAAGCAGATATGGATAATTCAGAAAATGAAATTATAAGTTTTTACGAAAGCATACAGGATATTGAGGACTATTATGAGATATTGGATGTTAAAACAGATGCTTTGGCAGAAGAAATAAAAGATGCGTACTTTGTATTAATAAAGAAATTTCATCCCGATGCAAATATGAATTTTCCTGAGGAAATAAGGATAAAGTCGGAAAGAATTTTTGCAAAAGTCACGAAAGCTTACGAAATACTTAGCAATGAAGAAAAGAGGACTGCTTTTGATGGGAAAGAAGAATTAAGCAATATTAAGGCAAAGGCAAACACTTTGTATGAAGCAGAAATTTTTTACTCTGAAGGCGAAATGCTTCTCAGGCAGAGAAACTTTAAAGAAGCTGAAAAGAAATTTTTAGAAGCAATTGAGCTAAACCCTGATGAAGCCGCTTATGTTGGTATTAATGCATGGGCAAAGTATCTGGGGGCCCCCGATAAAGATGTAATTTATGAAGATGTAAAAAATGAGCTTAAAACTGCAATTGATATGGATCAAAATAATGCAGAAAACTATTACTACCTTGCTTCTGTCTATAAATTTGCTGACAATCTTGGCAGTGCTGAAAAATATTTTAACGAGGCTATAAAAAAAGACCCTAATTACATTGAGGCAAAAAGGGAATTAAGACTATTAAAAAGCCGCAAAGGCAAAGATGTAAACCCAAAAAGTTCTTCTAAAAAAATTGAAAAAAAATTCTGGTCAGGTTTATTTAAGAAATAAGATTTAGAATCTTTAATTCAAATTATTACTGTTCTTTATTAATTTTGAGAAGTTTGTAGTCAAATTTTCTTGAATTTAACTTATGCGTATTAAATCATTAGAACTTATAGGATTTAAGTCCTTCTACAATAAAACAAAACTTGAGCTGAGCAACGGCATAAATGCTGTCGTTGGCCCAAATGGCTGTGGTAAATCTAATATTATAGATGCGATGAGATGGGTGCTAGGTGAGCAAAACCCCAGGATGCTGAGGGCAGAAAGTATGGATGAGCTGATTGCCAATGGCACTGACGTCCTAAAACCTCTTGGCATGGCCGAGGTAACACTTGTTGTTGAGAACCTGCCGGGTATTGGCTTTGAAGAAGTAAATATAAAAAGACGTTTTTACCGTTCCGGTGAGAGTGAGTATTCCATAAACGGAGTTAAATGCAGGCTCAAAGATATTACAGAGCTTTTCCTCGATACTGGCGCTGGTGCTAGAGGTTATTCAATTATAGGCCAGGGTAAGGTAGAAGAGTTTATTACCGCAAAACCCGAAGAAAAAAGAAGGCTGATAGAAGAAGTTGCAGGAGTTTTAAAGTATAAAACCAGAAGAAAAGAGACCCATAGCAGAATTGAGTCTACGAGGGAAAACCTCAGCAGGGTTTCTGACATGACAAACGAAGTTTCAAAGCAGATGGAAAACCTCAGCAGACAGGCGGACGAAGCCGATCAGTACAAGAAACTTACCGAACAATTGAAAAGTCTTGAATTAAATATACTCCGATTCCGTTTAAATAAACTAACAATAGAAAAAAATAATATTGAAGCTGAAAAATCAAAGCTCAGTGTATCCATTAATGAACTCAGTGAAAAAAGGGAGCAGGGAAGCCAGGTATTAAGGGACTCGGAGTCTGCGAACAGCAGGTTTAATGAAGAAATAAACAAATTTGAAAATGAAGTCTATACACTAAAAAATGAAATTAATGAAAAGAACGCATACAAGGAGTATGTATCAAAAGAGTATGCCGGCATAGATGAATATATTAACAAACTCAAAAGAGAAATAGTCTCAATTGAGTCCGAAAAGAACGAGATCAGGGAGACGGTGTCCAACAAGAAGGAATATATTGATCGTAACGAAAAAGAAAAAAATGTCATTGAAACCGAACTCGCATCCCTGGAAAACAACCTGGAAAATCTTCGCCTGGAATCCACAAACAATAAAAACGAACTTGATAATACTAAATCTGTTCTTTATGAAATTCTAAACAATTACAGTGCCATGAAAGGTTCTGCAGTAGGAATCGACAAGGAACTTGAGGAATTAAAATCAAGAAGGCTTCGGCTCGAAGCTGAAATTGAGAACCAGGCGATAAATATAAATAATAGTACCGAAAAGCTGGAAGGTCTTAGTAATGAAATTGAGCAGCTGCAAAGTGAAAAAGGCAGTTTTCAGCAAAACAAAGACACGTTGGTAAGTACCTATCTTTCAAATAAACAGATGTTTGAAAAAGGTTCGGAAGAAAATAGCTCTATCAGAGAAAAATTAAACGAATCACTTTCCAAAATTGAAGTTCTTAATGATGTTCAGTCCAAATACGAATGGCTGCCGGAGGCTGTTAGGGAGTTTCTTCTTGAAAACAGGATTGACGGAGTACTTGGGGTCATCTCGGATTTTGTCCAGGTACCTGAAAGTTATGAAAAAGCTCTTGAAGCCGCATTAGGCGAGAAATCTAATTGGGTTGTTGTGAGAGACAGCAAGGACGCCCTTTCTGCAATAGACCTGTTAAAGGACTCTTCATCAGGCAGGGGAACATTTTTGCCTATGACTAATAAGGACTACCCGCTCTACTCTGCTTCAGAGAGTACAGGCTACAAAAGAATCAGCGATCTTGTCACTGTAAGGGATATTGACAAGCAGTTTATAGATTCATTGCTGGGAACAACCTACGTCGTTTCAAATCTGGATGAAGCCATAAAACTTAGGTCTGAAATAGGTCCTGGAGTATCAGTAGTCGCAATGGACGGCAGTTTTGTAGACAGTTTCGGCGCTATCTCCGGTGGGTATACAACCGGGGGTGTTTTTGAAAGGAAAAGAGAAATCGAAAGCCTGAAAGAACTTTCCGGTGAACTCAAAGAAATAATAAGTTCCAACAAAACAAGGCTGGATTCACTAAGTTTAGATATTCAGCAAAACAGCAGTGAAATTGATAACATAGACAGGGTACTTCGTGAAAATGAGTTGAAAGCAGTAGAGATAGACAGGGATATTTCAAACCTGAAACTCTCTATTAAAGAAAATATTGAAAGAAGAGAAGGTATTGAATCAGAGAAAGTGTCAGTCGATGAACTGATTACCTCTAAAAATCAGCAGTTAGAGGAATTTAGTACTAAACTTTTAAACCTGGAAAAAGAAAGAGAGGAGCTGGATAAAAGATTTACACAGTTTGAAGACATAGTAAAAAATTATGAAAACAGGGAAAAACTTATTGAACAGGATATAACAGGTTTTAAAGTTAAGTCTGCCTCGATACTTGAAACAGGGAGGCTGGTTGTAAAAGAGATCAGCGAACTGCTTGAAAGGGACACAAGGCTCTCGGATAAAATAATTGGTGAAAATGAAGAAATAAATTCAAAAGAAAAAGAGAAAGAAGAATTGCTAAGCAATGGGCAGTCTGCTAAGCAGCAGGTAGAGACTCTTGGGGAGCAGCTTCTGTTTAAGGAAAAAGAGCTCCAGGACATTAAGAATAAAAGAGAAAAATCAGCAGAATCTCTGATTGACAGCAGGCAGGCGGTAGAAGATTTTGACCAGGATTTAATGAGATTAAAAGATAATTTTTCTTCCCTTGAGATTAAAATTAACGGAATTGCTGTTGAGATAACTCATATAAGCGAGCAGGTGCAAAAAATAACAGGTGATGAAGATATTGAATACGGATCTTCTGAAATTGACCCGGTTTTTAACCTGAACGAATCAACCAGGGATTACAATAAACTAAAAAAACGTGTTGACAGCTTCGGCCTTGTCAATCTCCTTGCGCCAGAGGAATATAAAAAGTTAGAGGACAGATATAACTTCCTAAAAGAGCAGACAGACGATCTTGAAGGTGCACTTGATTCATTGATAAAAGCAATTAATAAGCTGGACAGGGAATCAGTTGCAAGATTTAAAGAAGCATTCGACCTTATTAATAACAGGTTTCAGGATATTGTCGGCAAACTTTTTGCAGGTGGTGAGGGCAAGCTTGTTATAACAGACCCCGATGACCTATTAAATACGGGTATAGAGGTGATGGTAAGGCCCGGAGGCAAAAAAATGCAGTCTATTAACCTGCTCTCAGGCGGTGAGAAAGCGTTGTCTGCGATTGCATTGATTATCTCGGCATGTTTTGTTAAGCCAGTACCGTTCCTACTTCTTGATGAGATTGATGCCCCTCTTGATGAAACAAATACCACAAGGTTTGCCAAGCTTGTTAAGGAAATATCCAAAGATTCGCAGGTAGTTATTATTACCCACAATAAGTCCACTATGATGGATGTAGATACACTTGTTGGAATTACAGCCGGCAAGTCCGTGGCTTCCAAGATTGTATCTGTAGAATTAAATGCCGCATAATATAATAACCCCTTGTCAAACCATTCTTCATTATTAAACTGTTATAAACATATTTAACCCTAATTTTATTCACTGTTTTTAGTTGGTTACGGAGTATTATTGAAATGATATCGTTTATTTTAAAAAGAATTGTCGGTTCACAGAACGAAAGAGAGATAAAAAGATTTACAGGCATTGTTGAGTCCATAAATTCCTACGAGGAAACAATGGTTAAAATGCCAAGTGCGGACCTAAAAAACAAAACCCAGGAATTTGTCGAAAAACTAGAAAAAGAAGTCGGCCTGGATGGAGATTTTCGGGACGATAAATATTATAAGCAGCTTGAAGAAGTTGTAGATGAGATTCTTCCCGAAGCGTACGCTTTGGTAAGAGAAGCAGGACGCAGGACTCTGGGGATGAGACTTTTTGATGTACAGCTCGTTGGTGGCATGGTGCTTCATAATGGAAGGATTGCCGAAATGAAAACAGGAGAAGGTAAAACACTTGTTGCTGCACTGCCTCTCTATTTGAATGGAATTACGGGTTATGGTTCTCACCTGGTTACAGTAAATGACTATCTTGCAGCAAGAGACGCAACGTGGATGGGTTCTATCTATAGTTTTCTTGGGTTAAATGTTGGTGTAATAAACCATGACGTATCATATCTGGTGAATTGGGAAAATCCCGAGAAAGCCAACCATGCAATAGAAAATAACCTTACTGTATGGCCAAATGAATACATGGACTTGGAAATTCCTCCTGAAAAAAACTTTGATGTACTATCAGCATTTAAAACAACTCTTGAACCCTGCAGCAGGCAGGAAGCATATGCTGCAAATGTTTCATACGGAACAAATAATGAGTTTGGATTTGATTACCTTAGAGACAACATGAAATTCAGGCTCGAAGAATATGTGCAAAGAGACCATTATTATTGCATAGTTGATGAAGTCGACAGTATCCTTATCGATGAAGCCAGAACACCTCTTATAATTTCCGGGCCCTCAGAAGATTCAACAGAACTTTACTACGATGTTGACAAGGTAGTAAAAGGTATGAAGATAGAAGAAGATTTTTCGCTGGATGAAAAATCAAAGCAGGTTAACCTGACGGATTCAGGTACATCGAAAATTGAAAAACTATTAAATGTCCCCAACCTTTACGATCCTGTACATCTTGAAACACTCCACCATGTGAACCAGGCACTAAGGGCGCATAACATGTTTAAAATTGATGTGGACTATATGATCAAGGACGGAATGGTCGTTATTGTAGACGAATTTACGGGAAGGCTTATGCCGGGAAGGAGATGGAGCGATGGGCTTCACCAGGCAATAGAAGCAAAAGAAAATGTAGATATAGAAAGCGAAAACCAGACTCTGGCAACTATAACAATTCAGAACTATTTCAGAATGTATAAAAAACTTGCAGGTATGACCGGTACTGCCGATACCGAGGCAGCTGAGTTCAAAAACATTTATAAACTTGATGTAAATGTGATCCCGACTCATAAACCTCTTGCCAGGGATGACAACAATGATTCGATTTACAGGACTGAAGAGGAAAAATATACTGCAGTTTGTGAAGAGATAAATTCATTAAATGAAAAAGGTGTTCCCGTATTGGTTGGAACAGCTTCTATTGAACAATCTGAGATTATCAGCAAATACCTTGATAAACATAAACTCAATCACAATGTTTTAAATGCAAAGCAGCATTCAAAAGAAGCTGATATTATTGCACAGGCAGGGCGGGCTGGATCAATTACTATTGCCACAAACATGGCCGGAAGGGGTACCGATATTTTGCTCGGAGGTAACCCGGATGCACTTGCTGTGGAACTGCTCCGGAAGGAGCACAATGTATCCGAGGAAGACGCCTCCGAGGATCAGTATGAAGATGCTATATCTGAAGCCCGGGAAATTTGTAGTACTGAAAAAACAAATGTACTTGATCAGGGTGGACTTCATATTATCGGCACATGCCGTCATGAATCCAGAAGGATTGACAACCAGCTCCGTGGTAGAGCAGGCAGGCAGGGAGACCCTGGTTCTTCGAGGTTTTTTATATCTCTCCAGGATGACCTGATGCGTATTTTCGCCTCGGACAGAATTGCAGGGATTATGGACAAGCTTGGCTGGGAAAAAGGCGAGCCTATAGAGCACAAGATGATAAGTAAGTCTATTGAAAATGCTCAGAAAAAAGTAGAAGGTAGAAACTTTGATATAAGAAAACACCTTCTTGAATATGACGATGTATTAAACACTCAAAGGGATGCTGTTTATTCTCTCAGAAAAGAAATACTTTTCGGAGGCGAAGCCCTAAAAGGCCATTTTTATAATATTTCGGATGAACTAATAGGGGACCTTGTTATAAATTACCTGCCAGAAAAAATTGAGTCCGATACCGAGTATGCGGACCTGAATGATGCGGTAAAGAGAATATACAATATTGATTTTGAACTAAATGGTAATGTAAAGGAAATTGGTGATCATGAGCAGCTGACTGAGTTCCTCCAGGAAAAGACAAAAGAGTTTTATGAACAAAAAGAGTCTGAGATCGGCGCTGAAATATTAAGGCAGGTTGAAAGGTATATAATGCTCCAGACACTTGATTATCTCTGGAAAGACCACCTTCTGAGTATGGACCATCTCAGGGAAGGCATCGGCCTCAGGAGTTATGCTCAAAAAGACCCTCTTTATGAGTATAAAAAAGAAGGATTTGATATGTTCAGTTCGATAGTCGAGAGATTCAATGAAGAAGTGTGTGAAAAACTTTTCAAAGTTCAGCCTGTAAGCGACATGGAAATGACGAGGCTTGAAGAAAAGAGGAAAAAAGACGAAGATAAAATGATTATCAGCAGGGGTGAGGATCAGGGTGAAGAGGTTAAACAGCCAGTAAGGCGTGGTAAAAAGATCGGAAGAAATGACCCCTGTCCTTGTGGAAGCGGCAAGAAATATAAGAAATGCCACGGCAAGTAGAAATGGACAAAGAGTTATATAGCATTCCCGAAATATCTGACAAGATTTCGTCCCTTAAGAGTAACATTAAAAAGCATATTAAAGGTAAAGACGAAGTAATTGACAACTGCCTCTGTGCCCTGTTTTCAAAAGGCCATGTACTGATAGAAGATATCCCAGGAGTGGGTAAGACAACCCTTGCCCATACACTTGCACTTTCCATTAATCTTGATTTTAAGAGGATACAGTTTACAAGCGACCTCCTTCCTTCAGATATTATTGGTGTATCAATATATGACCAAAGCCAGAATGAATTTGTATTTAAAAAAGGACCAATATTTGCAAACATAATACTTGCAGATGAGATAAACCGTACTACTCCCAAAACACAGAGTTCCCTGCTTGAGGCAATGAACGAATCAAGTGTTACCGTGGAGGGTAACAAGTATGACCTTGATCTACCTTTTATGGTTCTTGCCACTCAAAACCCTTTTGAATACCACGGGACCTTCCCTCTTCCCGAAAGCCAGCTTGACAGGTTTGCAATCAAGCTGAGTATGGGATACCCGGACAGGGAAAGTGAAAAGACAATCCTGACAAATAATAACAGAACTGGCCAGGAAGGAAGCGTGTCGCCAGTAATCAGTGCCGAAGAACTATTAAAAATTCAGCAAGCCGTGGAAAATGTACATATCGAGGAAGATGTACTTGATTACCTGCTGGCAATAGTAGAAAAAACTAGGGACACCGAAAGATTTGAATTGGGAGTAAGCCCAAGGGGTGCTATTATATTAAAGAGACTGGCAATGGCCAGGGCCGTACTAGAAGACAGAACATACTGCATACCTGATGATATTAAAAAAATGGTTGTGCCGGCTTTTTCTCACAGGATTGTGTTAAAAGATGTGGCGCATTCGGGGGCAGGAATAGAGAAAATAGAATTAACAAACTTATTGAGGGAAGTTACAGTCCCTGTGTGAACTAATATGAACAACAGACCAGATATGAAAATATACCAGGCAAAGCCTTCACCATTACTTACAATAGCAATAATTTTAATTGTAGTAATTGGGGTTTCGCTGTTTTTCTTTTTTGGATTTATCGCCCTTATCATAGCGGGCATACTTGCAATAGGTACTTCACTATACAGGTTTTTTGTACCTAAAAAACCCGATAAATTTAAAGATTATGATCCCAGGACCGGGACAATAACACTTGAAAAATCGGATTATGAAATCATAGATGAAGACAAGTAGTTTTAGTACTTTTTAGTTCCTTTTACTACAGATAATGCAGATACCTGTACTCAAGAGAGAGGTCGGGCCAAGGGGTGCGACGATAATCGGGCTGGGTTCGATGCTCGGAACAGGTGTTTATATTGCCATTGGGCTCGCATCAGGGTTTGTCGGATACTATATTTTTCTCTCAATACTTCTTGCCGGGGGACTTGCTATATGCAATGGTTTTTCAAGTGCCCAACTTGCAGCGAATCACCCTACCAGCGGCGGTAGTTATGAATTCGGAAGGATACATCTTGGCAAAGAGATAGGATTTGTAGCAGGATGGGTATTTATTTTTGCAAAAGGCGCATCCGCCGCCGCAGCTTCCCTTTCCATAGCGTGGTACATAAAATCATATTTTAGTATTGAGTACGAACATTTAGACAAACTCATACCAATTGTTACGATACTGGTACTCGGCACCATTATACAGATGGGGCTCCGTATTACGATAATTGTTAATACAATAATAGTTTTGATTACCATAACAACTCTGCTTTGCATAATAATCTTTGGTTTTTTTCTCGCACATAAATCAGGAAATGTATACTTAACTACACTTCCAAGGCATTTTTCTGACACACCGTTTTTTCCTTCATTTTTGTATGCGACCTCAATAGTGTTTGTAGCATTTACAGGTTACAGCAGGATTGCCACAATGGCTGAAGATATGAAATCCCCCGGGACTACAATTAGGTTTGCAATATTCTTTTCAATATTGATTGTGATGTTCCTTTATATAGGGATTGCTCTCACCGGGCTTTCAGTGCTCGGGCCGGACAGGTTCTCGGATTTTTCTGTTAACAATGTGGCCCCGCTCTTCAGCATAGCAGACCAACTTAGTTCCAAAATACTTGTGATACTGGTATCGATAGGTGCCGTTACAGCGATGCTGGGGGTAATGCTTAACCTTCTTCTTGGGGTTTCAAGGGTTTTTCTGGCGATGGGGAGAAACGGCGATATGCCAGGCTTTCTTGCTACGATAAAGAATTCAAACCCAATCTATGCAACCATATTTGCCTGCATTGTAGTTCTTGCACTTATGCTGGTGGGAGATATTAAATCCAATTGGTCACTAAGTGCATTTAAAGTGCTTATTTATTATGGAATTACCAACCTTGCGGCCCTTAAACTTAAACCCGAAGATATGTTTTTCCCAAGATGGGTATCATACATTGGGCTTTCAGGGTGCCTACTGCTTGTAGTATTCTTTGAGCATAAAACACTGCTTCAGGGCACTTACCTTATACTTGCCGGAATAATCTGGTTTTATGTGTTTCTGCTAATCAACAGATTCAGGGCTTCCAGCTAGGACTGTTTCATGCCTTTTTAATATATAAAGCAGCTGCACCGAGCCAAGTTCGAGAAGAAGCCATGCTGTCATTATGGGAAATGCATCCGGATTGTTTAGTTTAAACTGCAAATAAAGCCCAAACAGTACTCCTCCAAAACCGGGGACAATGCCAAAAATCCTGATAAGAATTCTAAATGTGGAGAGAGTGGAGGGATTGTGTACGGCCATCCTTAAAAAGATAATGCATAAAAACAGCAAAAGTAACGCAGCTGAATATGATCCTATTACGTAGTTGCTCATGAGTTAAATGTTCCTTCAATTTCACCGGCAAGATTAAAATCTTTTTCTGTAACACCACCCTCACTGTGAGTAGAAAGTGTAATTTTTACAGCGCTGTACTGTATAAGTATGTCCGGGTGATGGTCTGCTTTCTCGGCAAGTATTGCTATCCTGTTAACAAAACCTATCGAAGCAATAAAATTTGAGAGCTTGTAACTCTTAACGATCTCATTTCCCGACTTTTCCCAGCCGCTTAATTCCCCAAGTTTATCGTTGATTTCTGAATCTTCAAGTAATGCCATTTTAAACCCTCCATTTTGTCTGCTATTTCATTATAGTTTAAAATCTGTTTAAATTAAATGGGGATTGAAAAATGTTTAATGTATTTATAGGCCTGGGATCCAACCTTGGCAACAGGACTGAGAACTGCCTTGCAGCTATTGAGCACCTCTCAGACTTTACTATCATTAAGGCTGTTTCATCTTTTTATGAGACTGAGCCCGTAGGTAATATAGACCAGCCAAGGTTTATAAATGCTGTGGCGAAGGTCAACACGTTACTATCACCATTACATCTTTTGAACTCACTCAAAACAATTGAGAACCAGCTTGGGCGTGAAAGAAATGAAAAATGGGCCCCAAGGACAATAGATCTTGATATACTGGTCTATGAAGATTTTATGCTAGATTCCCAGGAACTGACTATTCCTCACAAGGAACTTGTAAATAGAAGGTTTATGCTGGAACCGCTTTGCGAGATAGAGCCGTGGCTTGAACACCCGGCTTTAAATAAGACTATGAGTACAATCCTAAAAGAGCTTAAAGATGACAAGGAAGTTGTAATTGTCGGCAATTTTTACGAAAAGAATCCACAGTAACCCACAGCTTATCCACAGCATATAAACAGAATTATCAATATTTATTCAACAGGGGGACAGCTTTGCAGCATAATGATTTACAGCCCCGCAGAAAGCTTAGCTGATTCAAGTGTATTCCAGAGAAGCATGGTTATTGTCATCGGTCCTACGCCGCCTGGTACAGGCGTGATATAAGAAACCTTGTCGGATAAACTTGCAAAATCCACATCACCTGTGAGTTTGCCTTCTTCATTTCTGTTAATACCAACATCTATCACTACTGCGCCGTCCTTAACCATATCAGCAGTTATAAAGTTTGCCCTTCCTATTGCAGCAACAAGGATATCTGCCCTTCTTGTAACTTCTCCCAGGTCTTTTGTCCTTGAATGGCAGGTTGTAACAGTTGCGTGCCTGTGAAGAAGGAGCATGCCTATGGGTTTGCCCACAATGTTGCTTCTTCCAACAACTACAGCTTCAGCACCTTTAATCTCGATATTGTAATAATCGAGCATTTTGATAATTCCGTAAGGTGTGCATGAAATAAATCTTGGGTTTCCTTCTACAAGCCTTCCTACATTTTCAGGGTGAAAACCGTCTACATCTTTAAGAGGTGTTACATTTCTAAGTATATTGGTTTCATTTATATGGTCCGGGAGGGGAAGCTGAACGAGGATCCCGTGAATTTTATCATCGTTGTTTAATTTGTTCACAAGCTCTAGAAGCTGCTCTTCGGTAGTTTCAGCCGGGAGTTTGTGTTCCTCGGAATATATACCTACTTTCTCACATGCTTTTCTTTTATTCCTTACATAGATTTCAGAAGCGGGGTCATCTCCCACCAGAACGGCTGCAAGGCCAGGCGTTATACCGCTGCTGCTTTTGAGTTCTTCGACTCCTTTTGCTATTTCAGCACGTGTATCTTCAGATACTTTTTTCCCATCTATTAATTCAGACATTGTTTAATTCGGCCCTCCTGGTTTTATTAAGGTTTTAAATATAATTTATTTTTATTTTTTATTCTATATGATTTATTAAGAAATATTATGAACAGAATAAATATTCCTCCATTTTATCTTCTTTTGTCTATCATTGCATTGTTTGTTCTTAACTACACTGTTCCAATTTCGGTGTTGTTTTATCCACCCTTTAATTATTTTGGAGTTGTAATTGTTTTCCTGGGACTGGCGCTTATTCTCTGGCATGCAGACTATTTTAAAAAGTACGAAACACCAATCAAGCCGTTTGAACAATCGACCCACCTGATAAAAGAAGGGTTGTATAAATACAGCCGAAACCCTATTTATCTAGGGATGGGAGTTATTCTTTTTGGTGGTGCGATGATACTCGGTTCTTTTTCTCCATTTCTCGTAGTACCTGTTTTTATTATAATTATTGAGAGGGCTTTTATTGTTAAGGAAGAAAAGTTTCTGGAAAATATATTTGGCAATGAGTACCTGGATTATAAAAAGTCGGTAAGAAGGTGGTTATAAACAGTGAATTCCAACAACTATTATTTTGCTGTAATAATATGGTTTGTTCTTGCATTTATTGCCGGCTATACGGGTGCTGTTAAAAATGTATTACCCCCGCTTATTATTTCTACAATTGTAGCTGTGCTGGTACTGATGGCTGTCTTTGTTGGTTCATTCAGGTCGTGGATTTGCTCAATTACTCTAAATGGCCTTGTTGCAATTCATCTCACGAGATTTGTGGGTTTTTATTTTCTTTACCTTTACGGAAAGGGATTATTGCCTTATGAATTTGCGGTATATGGCGGCTGGGGCGATATTGCCGTAGCTGCACTTGCGCTGATACTTATAGTGCTTAGCGCGGACGGGGTTCTTAAAAACCCGATCTACTATCTTTTGTGGAACGTGTTCGGGCTTATTGATATTTTATTTGTAGTAGGACTCGCGGCTAAACTCTTTTTCGCAAATCCTGAAAATATGGCTGAACTCATCAGGCTGCCTTTGAGCCTGCTCCCGACATTTCTCGTACCAATAATAATATTTTCTCATCTTGTGATTTTTTACAGGTTAAAAAACAGGAGCCTACCTATGGTTTAAATACCACCTGGAAAGTGCGTCGGGTGATTTGCCAAAAAAATATGCAATTCTCATCATACTAATATTTAATACAGTCCTGAATATACCGGCTCTCTCAAATCTTCTCACACTTGTAAGTACATAATGGTTTATTCTTTTGCCTTTTGAAATATCTTTTAATTTTTTTACAAGCTCAATATCTTCCATGATTGGCAATTCGGGGTATCCGCCTATACTTTGAAACAGTTCTTTCCTTACAAATATTCCATGATCACCCAGCGGCTCGTGGGCGAGTACTGTCCGGTATGAGGCCAGAGTTTCAAGAACCCTGTAAATAAATTTTGGAGAGTTCAGCTTTATGGAAAACCACCCCCATGCAACCTGGTTATTATTTATTTCGTATTTAAGTTTATCCAGGCCTGTTTTATCAATCATTGTGTCAGCATGAAGAAAAAGAACATAATCTTTAGTTGATTCCAAAACACCCCTGTTCATCTGGACAGCTCTTCCCCTTTTGTCGTGCCGGATTAAACTTAATTGATTATATTTTTCCACCTTATCTGCCGTATCGTCCTGACTTATTCCATCAACAACAATTACTTCATCGCCGGGTGAAATTATAGGGAGCAGTTTGTTTAGGTTTTTTTCAATTGTAGATGATTCATTAAATGTCGGAATGACAATAGAGATCATGGTATTTAGTTTTTCCTGAAATGTATAAGCCTTCGCTGTTTCTTTTTATAAACAAGAGACCGGGCAAGTGAAGTAGAAATAAACTTTTTAGCAGACCTTACGGCATCCTCCGGGTTTTTTCCCAGGGCAAGCCCTGCGCAGATTGCGGCAGAGAAAGTACAGCCGGTGCCGTGGAAATTCATGCTTGATAACCTCTTTGCCCGAAACTCAGTAAAAATCTTTCCATCATAAAGCAGGTCATTGGAATTAACAGTGTCTCTCCTGTGCCCCCCTTTTATCAAAACATACGAACAGCCGAGATCTTTTAGTTCAACTGCTGCCTGCTTAATTAATTTAATTCCCCTGATAGTTTTACCGGTGAGGACTTCAGCTTCATGTATATTGGGAGTTATTATAAGGCTCTTTGGAATTAGTTCTGATTTCAATAGTCCAATAGCATTTTTCCTTAACAATAAAGCACCGCTTGTAGCCACAATTACAGGGTCAAGAACAACATTTTTGATTTTGTACTGCTTTATTTTATCAGCCACAATACCGATGATCTTTTTGTTTGAGAGCATGCCGATCTTAACTGAATTAAACCCAAGGTCGCGGTGCAGGGCGTCGATTTGTTTAGCTACAAATTCGGGGGATATGTCCTGAACAGCCGTGATTTCAACAATATTCTGTGCGGTAAGGGAAGTTATCACCGACTGCCCGTATACTCCCAGGGCCGTAAAAGTTTTGATGTCGGCCTGTATACCTGCCCCCCCGCTGGTGTCAGAACCTGCTATGGTTAAGGCCACAGGTAATTTATTATTCATAAACAAGATTCTACAAATTGTTTTCTGATTTTACAAACAATGGAATTTTGAATATAATATGAATCCTCTTAATGAGGTTGTGAGGATATTTTTTACTTTAATTTAAGGAGTATATGTTAAGATGAGTGATAATGCTGAAATATTCAGACAGGATCTGTTTACAACTGATGATGAAGGAAGGGTAAGGCTTGTTGCCGGTTACTCAAAAGATTCCGACAACTACACTTTCCCAAAATACCTTGCCGATCCCGTTAGCTTTTCCGATGATATAGAAGAAAAACTTTTAAGCCCTACAGGCATATTACATTCTTTTACAATTGTAAGAAGAAGTATGCCAGAATTCCCAGTGCCTTATGGCTTGGTTCTTGTGGATTTTCCTGAAAAAGTAAGGGTAATGGCCCAGGTGGAGTCTGCCGACATAGCAGGCCTTCAAATGGGAGAAGAAATGGCCGTGACAACAGGTGTTATTAAAAAGACTGCAGACGGCAGAGATGTTATCTCTTATAAGTTTATTCCAGTAAGAGAACAATAAGAAAAGTAAGACTTTAAAAACTATAAAAACCTCCCTTACGGAGGTTTTTTTTTGTCTTTTTTCTGATTTTCTTGTGTAGACTTATCCCGCAGACACATAATATATGTATACTTTGACCCATATGAGCAGGAAATTTCACTTCATATTTATTTTTTTATTTTTATTTTCCTTTGCCCCGGCTGCAGAATCGGAAAATATAACTCTTAGGATTACCCGGGATCTTGCCGAACAGCTTCCCATGTCCAATTTTGATCTATATCTCCTGAGTACTGTGACAGGTAGTAAGTCGAGTGAGAAAGCAGTCGTAAAGAACCCTATTAATAAACGTATCAAGGGTTATAGAGCAGGTGAAATTGTAGGTATTCTTGAAAATGAAGAGGTCAGGGTTGTAAAAATATTTCCCTGCATGAGTGTTTTAGAACAGGGAGGACGTTATTACAAACTTTACTGCAAATCGAGGATTGTAGACAACAGCCATTTCAAAGCTTCTTCTCTTTCGGGTTATATCGTAGGGGATTCAAATCAATTGTTTTCTTCAAACACATTTAATATGGCTTTTGATAAACAAATAATCAAAGCAAGTAATAAGTACGGGGTTGATCCCTATCTCGTAAAAGCTGTTATCCGGGCCGAGTCCAATTTCGACCCAAATGCGGTTTCCCCTAAAAATGCAAAGGGACTTATGCAGATTACACCGCCGACCGCAGAGGACTATGAAGTAAATGATGTTTTTGACCCGACGTCCAATATAGAAGGGGGCGTAAGGATCTTAAAACACCTTATTGAATATTTTGATGGCAATGTTGAACTTGCACTTGCAGGGTATAATGCAGGCAAATACGCTGTAATCAAATATGATAACCAGATACCACCTTACCCCGAGACGCAGCAGTATGTTGCAAGGGTTTTGTCTTTTTATTCGGATATAAAATCTAAAAAGGTAAATTAATATTTAAATCAAATTATAAGATGGCTAAATGGAATTGAAAAAGTCCCGAATTATACTGCTGGTATGTCTTATAGTTGTCCTTATTGCTTACCTGTTTATAGCAAAAATTTATTTGCCCAGCCTTGTGCAAAGCGAAATAGCCAGCTTCAGTGATGAAAGGGGTGTTGAGCTTAGTGCCCGAAGAGTTTCTTTCGGACTTTTTAGCGGGCTCGTCTTAAGGGATGCAAAGCTTGGGGATTCGGTTTCTGTTAACAGGATAAAAATACGTCCATCTTATATCCCTCTTATTTTTTCCGGTGAAATATTTATAAAAAGCATACTGGTTGACGGGCCTTTGGTCAGGATAGATGATCAGCTGCCTGAAAATATTATCAAGATTCAAAAAGATGGAAATCAATCAGGTGAAAAGAAAGAGCCCGGAAGAAAAATTGAAATAGGAATAATAGATATCGATGACCTTATTATTAATGCAGGCGGTTCAGAGTACAGCTTTAGAGAACTCGATATCGAAATGCCCCGCAGGGGGGAGACTGAAAACGCAATAAAGCTTACTGGCAGCCTGGAAAATGATTCTTTCAGGCAGGAAGTAAACTTTATTTCTGATATTGAATTTAATGAGAATAGAAGTCTCAATATTGACCTGGCATTTACTGATTTTAAAAAAGGGGAGATAACAGGGTTTCTACGGTTTCCCCAGGATATTTCAATATATATCACAGCCGAATTAGATTACAGTGAAGGTCTTAATTCGGTTGGCAAGCTTACAATTATTAACAGTAATGATAAAACTGAAGGTGGAGTACTGGATTTCGACCTTTCACATAAAAAAGATCCGGGGCTTCTATCAATTAATTCGTTAAAGGGAAATATAGGCGGGATTCTTAACCTGGATATGAAAGGCCTTTCCGGTAACCTCCCTGATAATGGCAAGTTAAAATTAAACGGAAACCTATTTGTTCCTGAGGCTTCAGAACTTGAGTCCTGGTTGCCATTCTTAGAAAGTATTAATCTTTCAGGTTCACTGTCTTCCGACAATATACTTGTGAAAAAAGTAGGGGATATTACAACACTTGCTGCCGGTATCAAAGCAGAAGGGTTTTTGCTCGATTTTGGTGAAAATAATAAATTAAGTGCAGAAAATCTCGATACAGTTAACGGCCTGGAATTTATATATACCAAAGAAAATGATACTAATCGTTACGGCTTAAGGCTTAAGAATACTGAATATCGGGATTTTAAATATCTGGATTATGAATCCTCTGCAGGAAATATTAATAGCCTGGCATTTAATTTCAGCGAAGGCACCTGGGATGTAAAGCTTACTTCAGCAGGCCCCGAGGTATTAAACAATTCACTAGATATAGTTTTGAATGATTATCTGCTAAACCTGGAGATTTTAAATAAAGAAGAGCTTAATATTTCCGGAGATATCAGGGGTGTCGACGGTAATTATAGCGTATTTGAACTTTTAAGTTTCTTTACAAATTTTAATTACAGCAACAACAAGATTGTGTTTAACTTGCTTGAAGCAGATTTAGAAACTTACGGCAATCTCATTGTTGATAGGGGTTCTCTTATCTTTCCTGCCAATTCAGGCGGTGAGTTCCTTCTTGAGATTAAAGATTCAAAATTTTTATATACAGACCCTGGTATAAATGCAGAGAATATTAACGGACTGTTCGCAATAAAAGCCGCTGAAGGAAAGGGCAATATTATTGAGGGACGAATTGTTGCAGAGTCGGCCCATGTTTATAGCAATATTATAGATGGCCTAAACTTTGACTTTTTTGCCCAGGGAGATAACTACAAAATAAGCAGTATAAAAGGAGGTATTCTGGGAGGAAACCTTGGCGGCAGCTTAAGCTTTAAAACATTACAGGAAGGTATCTCATTTAATACCGATCTAAAACTTACAGCCATAAATACCGGGAGCATCAGTTCCAGAGAAGTGAATTTTAATTCAGAAGGGACTTTCTCGGACGGACATTTTTCTGATACAGGGGGCAGATTGAATTTCTATAACCTCAATCTTGGCAGGGGATATTCGGAGGAGGGCTTTAATGTAGAACTCGAATTTACGGGAAATCCTGAAACCATATCGATAGTAAAGGGGTTTATAACTAATGATGCAGATAAAAGTTTTGAATTTACAGGAGGCCTCGGCAGCTATACCGATGAGAAAAGGGCCTTTAAATTTTTAACGCCGGAAATACCGATGGATTTTCTTATAGATTTATTATCGGTATTTCTGCCCGATAACACTTTTATACTTGATGTCGGGGGTTCGATAGCGGTTGATTTTGATATTTTAAATTTTTTAAGTGACAAGGAAGAATGGAACGGGATTATAAAGATAAACAATTCGACTGTATCGGCATATATTAATGATGCGGAGGTACTTGTAGAAAATGTCGAGGGGTCTATCACAATAAGGGAGATAGAAGATACTAAGAACAGGCTAGGGGTTATTCTCGGGTCCGACCTTACAATCAGCAGGCCGGTTTTTAAACAATACCTTGCAGAGCTAAAAGAAGAGGCCGATACAATTACACGAGACTATATTAAAATCGGTAAATTTAAATACGGATTTTTAGAAATGGAAAATATTGAAGGCAAATTTGAATTGGATAATGACGAATTAAGCCTTATTTACCTAACTTCTGACCTTTATAATGGCAACCTGTTTGCAAGCGGTATTTTTAATTTCGGTGATTCCGCTGAGAATTATAATCTTAATCTTCTTTTTTCTAATCTTAGTCTCAAGAGTATCTCGGAAAGCCTTCCTGCTATGGAGGGATATATCACGGGGATTGTAGATGGCCTGATCTGGTTTTCAGTAGGAAGCGGTTATACAAGCATTAACGGTCCATTCTCATTCTGGGCAAGAGACGGCAGGGATGAGAAAAGGACAATAGGCCGGGCCCTTCTTGAAAAGATAGGTGCAACCGGCAGGTTTTTTACGGGTTCTTCCAGGCGTTATGACAAGGGAGAGATTGCCGGATATATAAAAGACGGATTTATAACATTTAAAAAATTTATTATTTCGAATAGAATTTTTGGTTATACTGACTTAAAAATCCAGGCGGATAAAAAGCAAAACTCAATTACTGTAAAGCACCTCTTCTCGGTAATAAGAGAGCTCGCCAGAAGGGCAAGCAGGGGAGATGTGGAGATTGATTTTCAGTAGGCCAATATTAAGGAGCAATTGATGAGAAATATTACAAACAGACTTGGTTATTTATCTTTTTTAATTTTTTCAGTGACCCTTATTTCATGTGCAACTATTACTGTTAATGTTTATTTTCCTGCAGAAGAGGTCAAGCAGGCTTATACAAATCTTGAAGAAGAATTTTTACTTGAAGATATTCCTGAAAACACCGATACCACTGCTCCACAGGCACCGCCGCCACCAGGTTCAAATCTGAGAGAGTATTACGAGGAAGAGCCGACTATAACAGTTACCAAGGTTGTGCCTCTTACAGGCGAGTTTAATTTTGATCTTATAAACAAGGCTTTTGCGCAGGAAAACATTGCAAAGTCCATAGAAGCAGAACTCAAGAAGATGCCTAATGTTGTTAAGGCATTCCAGAGCAGGTCTGCAAGAAGGAACAAGGTCTATGCCTTACTAGGTTCGAACGCTGTGGGTGAAGGCAACAACGGTATGCTTGTGGCAAGGGGTGACCTAAGCTCAACTGATAAATCGTTAATGAATGCCGAGAATAAAGACAGAAAAACTATTATCAAAGGTATGAGTAAGGCAATCCTTAGCCTCAACAACCTTAACGATACAAATGAGAATGAAAAGAAAATATATCCAGAAGCAGCTGATCAGTTTGCTGCTACAAGGAGAGATGCAGCCAAGTCCGGCTGGTCTGTGCAGCTGCCAAATGGTAAATGGGCAAGAAAAAGATAACCCTACGGCAGTTGCTTTTCTGTCGTCCTGAATTTATTTCAGGATCTCATTGTTATTGCAAGCGTAGCGCTGCAAACCCTTCTTTCTCATTCACAACTTGATTGGGAATCCAGTGTTGTGTCATCCTGAACTAGTTTCAGGAACTAGGGACGTGAAAATAATCTATTTTTTTCACGCAATTTTTGTAATGCCGGGTTGAATTAGAGATAAAAACCAAAAAAAATTGTACTCAAATAGATTTGGTATTAGCATCTGTTACTTTCCTTACTACTCCATAAAATTTATAATTGTTTATGCCTCCATCCAAACACTACCTCACCAAATCAAAATTCCTTTCGGGCCTCCAGTGCAGAAAAAAACTGTGGCTAAGTATCTATAGGCCGGAGCTTGCTGCTCAGCCTTCTTTGAAGCAGGAGTATATCTTTAAATCAGGATATGAATTTGAGGATATAGTTATGAAAAGATACCCCGAGGGGGTACTCATACAATACGAGAATCTCGACAAGATGGTCTCAATTACAAGTGACCTTATAAATGATAATGCCCCGGTTATTTTTCAGGGAGCATTTTATTATGACGGGGTATATGTAATCAGCGATATCATAAGACGTACACCTGAAGGGAACTGGGAACTTAAAGAAGTAAAGTCTTCCTCTAAAGTCAAAGACATTCATTATCCAGATCTAGCAATCCAAAAATATATACTGGAAAATAACGGGCTTTATGTTTCTGACACCTATGTGATTCATATGAATTATCAAGGTGTTTCCCCTGACCTTAATAGTCTGGTAACTGTAGAGAAAACTACTCAGAGTGTTGATCATTACCGGGTGCAGGATTCACTCGCCAGTTTCCAGGAACTGCTGCTCGAAGAAAGTGAACCGAATATACCCATAGGTACTCATTGCCATGATCCATATGATTGTGAGTTCAAAGAATACTGCTGGAGAGATGTTGATTCCAGGTCTGTTTTTAATATTCCAGGGCTATTCTGGAACAAAAGAGAAGAGCTTTATAACAGTGGTATCCAAACTCTTGATGATTTCACTCCCGAAACAAAAATCAGTAAGAAGCAGTGGGAATATGTAAACAGGATACTAAATAAAACCATAGATATAGATAAAGGAAGTATTAAAAGTAAACTCTCTGAGCTTGTTTATCCGATCTATTTTCTAGATTTTGAAACTACTTCGCCAATTGTACCAATATGGGATGGTACTCATCCATATCAGAGGATACCTTTTCAGTGGAGCTGTCATATAATAGATGAAAGCGGTGATGTCGAACACTGGGAATATCTTCATTCGGAGGATTCTGATCCAAGATTAGATTTTACCAGGGCCCTTATTGATTGTATCGGTAATTTAGGTTCGGTTGTTGTATATAATTCATCATTTGAAAATGGTGTTATAAAAGATCTTGCCAAACAGTTTCCTGAATATTCAGAAAAACTCCTCTCTATATCCCAAAGGCTTTGGGATCAGCTCAATATATTTAAGAAGTACTACAAGGACTACAGATTTGGCAATTCCAATTCTATTAAAAGTGTGCTTCCTGTAATTGACCCTGAACTCAGTCATAAGAACCTGACGCTCTCTTCAGGTGATGAAGCAGATGTGTATTGGTATATGATGCTTGATGAAAAAGACCCGGTGAAAAAGGCTAAACTTATAAAGGCCTTAATTGAATACTGTGAGCTTGACACATGGGCCATGGTTGTAATTCATAAACATTTAAAAGAATTGCAATAAAAGACCTGACCCCGATAGTGTTATTGTTAATAGATATTAACCCATTCTGGTAAACCTTTATGCCGTGAAGTTTATGTCATTCTGAAGTAGAACTATGGGAAAGAATTAATATACAATGGCTATTGTGGTTTAAAGTCCTAACTCAGATAAAATTACAACAAAAATTATAACAATCAGGCAATTAACTATCGGAAAGAGATTCAATCTGGCAGAAGATTTATATTAGTTTCAGGATCTACCTTTAAAGGGCAACTTCCCTTTGATTCCTTAATTCCCCATAAACAATAAAATTATTTTTCTGTATATTAGAATAATTTGAAGTATAGTTGAGATATCTAAAATATTAAGGGGGAATTATGGAAAAAAATTCTAATATTTTAACCATACTTGTCGGTCTTATTCTTGTTTTCTTGTTATTAACATTTATTTATTCAAGTAGTTTGATTAGTTCTATGGGTTTTTTCGCAAGTAACATTGTTTATAAACAGAAAACCAGCTGTAAAGATACTAACAATCCGGAAGAAGGTGTTGCTTCTGAAGATGTAAAAGTATATACAAATGGAACTCGTAGAAAGATAGATGTTACAGGTGATTTAATTGTAAAGAAAAAAACATGTACAGTTCGCGTTACTTATGGGCCTGGTGATAATGATCACTATGATATAGTCCCAGGGGATGAAAATGCAGAGGATAGCAGAACAGTTACGGTTGCCCGTGATCAGGAAATCAAAATACATTGTCTTGTTACAGAACGCAGAGACAAATGTGAGTGGAAGTATTCCAGAACCTCACCTTGATTGTCATACTGAATGAAATTCAGGATCCATTTTTTACACAAAAAGGTTTGCGTCCCCTTTAATAAATTAGAATTCACTTCGATTATTTATTGTCTTATTAAATTTTTCAATTTAAAATAAATTAAAAATTGACTTTAAATCCTTACAAAGTATTGTTTGTAGTAAGGTGAGTTATACATTTTAAAAGACGGTTAATTGTCTGAAACAATAAATTTTCTTGTTTTAAATTCCTACTTTATTTTTTAGAAAACCCCCTCTTTTGCCTAACGAATTGATGTGAGCCATAATAATTTTCATTAATTCTATTCTTAAATTTAAATTTATTTTTAGAGTGTTTGAAAATGGCATTAATTAAATCAAATTAATCGGAGTTAACTAAATCTTAAAAGCAATAGAAGGAAGTAAAGTAAAAGTTTCTTACACGGGAAAACTTGAAAACGGAAGAGTCTTCGATTCTTCTGCCGGAGGTCACCTGTTAGAATTTACTGTGGGTGAAAGACAGGTAATTAAAGGATTAGAAGATGCTGTAGTTGGTATGAGTATTGGTAATAAAAGGAGTATCACTATAGATCCCAATAATGGCTATGGTCCTTATAGAAATGGATTTATATATGAAGTAGATAAAGTTCAATTACCCGATAATACAGAATTTGAGGTTGGTAAAAGAATTAATATTAAAAACGAAAGTACAACTTCTAATCTTATAGTAGAAGTTACTGATAAAAGTGTAAAATTAGATACAAATCATCCTTTAGCAGGTCTAATTCTAAATTATGATATTGAATTGATTGAAATAGAAACAGTTCTTAATTAACATAGATCTAAGTACAGGAGGTACTTTAATATGGCAGAGCGTGAAAGTGGTACAGTAAAATGGTTTAATTCATCCAAAGGATTCGGATTTATTGAACGTGAAAACGAACCAGATGTATTTGTTCATCATAATGAAATTAGCGGCGATGGCTATCGTTCACTTGATGAAGGGCAGCGTGTAGAATTTACAGTTGCAACTGACGGACCTAAGGGCCCATATGCGAAGGATGTTGTAGCAGTTTAGTATTTAAATTAAATTTACTAAGTCGCCAAATCCATACTGACCCTTAGAAAATTATGCTGTAGAAAATATGTTATTTTTTCAACTATGATTTGTTTTCTAATGGAATATGCATCAACATGAATAGTTATATGTTAATAATGGTAAATTAACAATAGATTTACACATAAACAAACTATTCCTGTATATATTACCAATTCTGGGATCGGCTTTTTTAGATCGTACTTAGTTAATCTGATACACAAAGATTGTTAGGGGTAAATTCTAATATGATAGTTAAGCAAAATGAGCTTAATAAAGATGGAGATATTGTGTCTTTTGATTCTGTTGTCAAAGATGAGAATGATCTTACATCTTTTGACTTGGATACTGATTTAGATTTTAATTCAGAAAATGATTCTGATATTGATCAATCAAAAGTTAAAGAAGAAGTTAAATCAGTTCCGGAAGAACAGCATAGGTTACTTGCAGATTATTTTAAAGATATGAGCAATGAATCTTTCTTTAACTCAAAAAAGCAGATTGAGATCTTTGCAAAGTTGAAGAAATTTGAAACAAAAGCACAAGAATACAATTCTATGATTAAAAAACTCTTGGTTCTACAATCAGGGGTTAAAAAAAGCTCTAAAGAGTTTAAAGTTCTCAACTTGAAGTTAAAAAGTCTAAATTTAATAATGAGAGAATGTTCCGATTGTGCTAAAGATCTTAGACAAACTTGCATTAAAGCTAATTTGAGGCTTGTTGTGAAAATTGCGAAGATATACATGGGTAGGGGACTTCAATATTCTGATTTGATACAAGAAGGCAATATAGGTTTAATGAAGGGAGTTGAGAAATTCGATTATAAAAAGGGCTTTCAATTCTCCACATACGCATCGTGGTGGATACATCAAAGTATCATAAGAGCCTTAATGAGTCAGAATAGGACTATTAAGGTGCCGGTATATTTATTAGAAAAAAAGAAACATGTTTATAAAACAATTGCAAAACTTACAAAAGAATTACAACAAAGGCCAACTCCAGAACAAATATCTGCTGAATCCGGAGTTTTATTGGAAGCTGTAAAAAGAATTTTAAATGACACTAATCATGCAATTAGCTTAGACACTCCTGTTCTTGCAGGTGAGGATTATACCCTTCTTGAATTAGTATCTGACAAGACAGCGATAATACCCGATTCAGTCTTTGCAGAAGTATCACTCAAAGAAAAACTTAAAGAAGCTTTAACTCTGCTAAACCCTAGAGAGGAAGAGATAATCAAGCTAAGGTTTGGAATTGATCAGCAAACAACCTATACACTTGATGAAATAGGAAAAAATTATTCTCTGACTCGTGAACGTATTAGACAAATTGAGAAAGCTGCTCTTACCAAACTGGCTCGTTCAAACATCAGCGAACATCTTGCAAGTTTTTTGTAGAATAACAACAATTTAAATAGTAGAAATACACTAAATTAAATTGGAGCCATTTTCCCACTTCTTCATCAGAAATCCCTATCTATTTGATAAACAAAACAATCATCATCTCAGTACCGTAACCTTTGTTTAAGTCTTTTTCCTCACCGATCCAGATATCTATTGCACGGTATCCTGGGCCACATGTCATTCTGAACTAGAACTACGAGAAAGAATGAATACTACTACAAAACTATATTGAAATTTTTATTTCAGATTAAGTAACAACTATATCGGTTATATTCAGAATCTATCTGTAAAGTGTAACGTCCCCTTTCTCTCAGAAAGTTCATATACAATCTTTATTATGGCACTGGAGGAATCCCACATATATTAGCTTCACATGCCGTACCGTCACCTTGGTATCCATTGGTATTTATTATTGAACAATCAGCTGCAGTTAATACCTGACAGTCAAAATTATCGCAGCATGCACCTGTTGGCGGAGATTGACAATTTGTCGTAGTATCACACATTGTGCCGTCACCAAGATAAACTCCATTAACTCCAGTAGTAGACAACATAGTACAGTCAGTTTCAGTTATTAATTCTTCAAAGCATATTGCTTCTGTTTGTTCGAGGCAGCATCCGCCTTGAAGTTCACAATCATTGTTACATTCATCAGTATCATCAGTATTACCATCATCACAATCCTCGCCTCCATTCACAATTCCGTCTCCACAGAATGTGCAATCAAAACGGCATTCATTATCATTTGGTGCTTGTGGGTCCCCCGGTGGATCACAGGTCTCTCCTGAACCAGTATCCAATATACTGTCGCCGCAACTGATTGTCCTGACTGAAATAAGCGAATCCATACTTCCACGGCTGTTGTCTCCCGTGTTTATACCTGCAAACCCTCCAAATGCCTCAGTTTCTGAAATTCTGTCAGGAATGGCTACAAGTTTTACAAAACCTTCAGGTACATTGTTTGACCCACACAATAGGGCTTTGTCCCTGCTATGAGGAATTGCATTATTAATACCGTATTCAAATGTGTTTTCTGTACAGGAAAATGTTGTATCACTGCATGAAAAAATTACTTCGTTATTATTAAATATTGAAGTATCAAATGTTACAGATGTTCCAGCTACTTTAACTTCACCGCTTAAAAGCTCTTTTACTGTTATTCCAACTATATCAGATTTGTTTATACCACCTGCTGTAGTGTAGTTGATAAAATATTTTCCTCCTATGGGGTCACCTTCATTAAAACCATGGGAGTTGGTCCTGTATTCATACCCCGCATTGTCTATCACCCTGAAGTTTCCAATGATTACCCCGCTCGGATCAGCCGGCTGGCCATTGCCCTGGACTACGGTAACTACTACAAAACCATAGGCCCCGTCAGCCATAACTACTCCAGATGGATTACCATTGTTAGTTTGAATATTTCTCATATCATAAATATGGGTGTCATTGGGTGTGTAAGTATCAAAAAAATTGTTTTCATTACAAAGGTTGCTTACGTCAAATACCTGCACGTGAAGGGTTGCTTGACCCCCTGTGTTGGTAACCTGGACAAAGCTGTCCCGGGCCCTTAAATCATAAAAAGAAAAAAGCTGGAAATTAGTAGTGTCGGTTTCTGCAATTGGGAATTCTCCATCACCTATACCAAATGAAAATGAAGTGGTTGGTATTAAGAATAGTAAGGATATTATTAAATATATTAGATTTCTATTATTCATATTTCCTCCATTAATTAATAACATAATAAAAATATATTATAAATTAGTACTTATTGTCAATTTCTTAATTTTCACTGCTACAACTTTTTGGATCTATATTTTTGTCATTCCCGTGAAAACGGGAATCCAGTATATCTGTCATCCTGAATTTATTTCAGGATCTATTGTTAAAAGGTTGCGTCCCCTTTTATATTAAATAAAAAAAGCCCCTGGTTTATATTCCAGGGGCATAGTTGTAAATTTATTAATAATAGATTTAAATCACATAAAACTTATTAAAGAGTTTGGATGCCACCAGCTATCCATACTACCTCTGCCATTACCGTTGTTAAGGCCTATAAACCCAAAAAAAGTACCATTGCGTGTTATGAACTCCAGTGTTACAAATCCATCACTTATTGTGTTACCGGGACATAATAGTTCTCCTCCCTTACTATGGGGAATTTCATTATTTATTCCGTATTCAAAACTCGCCACATTTGCATCACCTGAAGTTTCTAATAACTCTTCAAGTAAAGGATTATTTTGATCAGTACATGCAAAGATTACATTTCTGCAAGAAAAAGGTACTTCATTTTGATCATATATATCTACATCATAACTAACCCAGGTATCTGTAATGTCTGCAGCCAGAACTTCACCATTGGCGAAATCTCTTATATATACAAGCCCTATAACATCAGAAAGAATAACATTTCCCTCTGTGTTGAAATTGAAAGTAATTGGAGTATTAAATGAAGATAAAGTCCCAGGTGGTTCAGGAAATACTGAATTAGTCCTGTATTCATATCCATTATCGTCTTCAATCCTAAAATTCCCAATTAATGAACCGGTATTGTCAAAACCATCTCCGGGAGCAGTAACAACACCAACAGAAACAAAACCATAAGCACCTTCAGGAAGTACAACACCTGAAGGGTTAGTATCATTAGTTATGATGTCTCTCATATTATAAGCATGAGTATCAGCAGGGGTATAGACATCAAAAAAGTTGTTCTCATTACAATTGTTACTCACATCAAAGATCTGGACATGGACTATTGCATTCTCAGAGTCAACATTTGTAACCTGAACAAAGCTTTCCCTGTCTCTGAGATCAAAAAATGAATTTAGTATGAATCCTGACTCATCAGTGGAAGGTACCGGTACGCCGGAAAAAGATAATGGGGTAAATAAAAATAATGCTATAAGAAATACTGCTAAAGTTTTATATAGTTTGTTTAAATTCATTCTATCCTCCAATTGAAATATTATTTAATAATATGGTAGATATTAAGATTTTTCAATGATTTTGAATAATAAACATGGGTGTGGGTAATGGATGTGGTAAATACTTATTATCTATTTCTGCTTCAACTCTGCCATCTCTATCATAACTCCATCGGGGTCATGAAAATAAAACATTGTTTTACGTATTGGGCTGTTGGGGATAACACTATCTGGGATGGTTACAGGTTCACTCAGGGGATTTACCCCTGCATCTTTTAGTTTTTTATACGAAGTATGAGCATCATCGACTCTAAAAGCCAAATGCCTTACTCCAATTGTATTTGAAAGCTGATTGGCAGGTATTGATTCTCCCCCAGGGGTTTTAAAGCAAAAAAGCTCAACTTTAACATCGCCCTCAGGGGCAACTACATTTACAGATTCAGCATTAACGCCCTTTAATCCGGCAACAGTGTCTATCCAGTCACCCTCAAGGTGGACGCTACCAATTTTCTCAAGACCCAGAACCTCGGTATAGAATTTTACCGACCTTTCCATGTCCGAAACTACAATATTTATATGATCAATTGCGGTAATCATGGAGTATATATTAGCTGTTATATATTTGTAACCCTAAATTTAGTTGAAGGTGTTTCGTGAAGTTTGATAGCATGTAGCATTTGGGATGCGGAGGTCGTAGATTTTAAATCTCTTTCCCATAAATTTTTATTCCATTTATACCATTATCCTTCAACATCTGTAACTTCAATATTTAATGTGTAGTTTGCTTTTTCATTCCGGCGGGCTGCGTTTCTGTACAGGTAGACCTGAACTGTATACTCACCGTCAGTTGGTAACTTACCCTCAAAATTATTACTTTCAGTTGATCCAATATACATGGCTCCATCTCCCGGGCCTTTGCCGGGTTCAAAAATATTAAAATAGTTTGAGGTGTTGTCAGTTGTCATCTCTACTGTCATTTGCTGTCCTGCTTTAGCGCCAACCTTGTAGTTCACTGATTGGTAACCGGTAATTGTGTCTTTTATTGATGTACTGCTTGTACCAGGTGCAAATTTTACAGTTTCATTACGTATTTCGTCTGCATAAACAAATGTAAAAGCAGTTATTAGTCCAACCGAAAGTATGAATAAAAATGTTTTCATTTATTCCCTCTTAAAAAAATTACTCTTCATCTTTTATTTTCAGCTTGTAGTTTTCGGGCCAGTCCCAGTGAAACAGCTCAAGCTCGGTAAAATATGCATGCTCACCATCAAATTCGAATACGGCAAGTAATCCATCCGTTACAATTGGTTGATCCATAAAATTAAAGAGAGGTTTTTCTTCAGGTTTTGGCTCGAATCCTTTGGCATAACCCATTCTCGTTACTCCATGCGAGAGTAATAAGTCCTGCACTAAATAGTCCCTGGCTTCATCCACATGAGGGTCAATATCATGAGTAGATAACCACCAGTTTTTTGTTGAAAAACTTACACCTATATCACGGCTGATCTGCCCGATCCATACCGGCATATTGTTGTACCTCATAGGCGAAAGCCACAATCTTAAATGGTTTCTGGCATATATATTATTCCTGGCTTTTTGTAACGAGATATCCTGGCTTCTTCCGAATAAATAAAGTGAACTCATAGGTGCATTTTCATATTCACTTCCGGTAAAAAATGCTTTCGTTTCCTTAAAAACTGATGAAAAATAAATATCTTCCACAACGTCCCACTCTCTTTTTAAGAAAAATGGAAGAAATTCATCAATATTACCAATAATTACAAGATTAAGGGGGTCACCAACTATTGTTCCTTCCTGATTTTTTGTACAGCACTGAAAACTGTCTAAAGCCTGATGTAATCCTTCTTCGTCATATTCAATAATTTCTTCAGCTTTATATATTTTGTCGGTATCAAGATCAATAAAATCTACTTTTAAGCCTTCTACGTGAAAGAAAAAGTAAAATCTTACTACTTTCTTTTTCCCTATCAATTTAACTTCAAATTCTTTAATACCTCTATCAACATTTGTGAAAATAAACCCTTTTTCAATTTTCCCGGGTGCAACAAAGTAATTAAATGCATTTTCATGGAAATATTTATCAATTTTCTGGTTGGCATCCTGGTCAGGCAGATATGCTTTTCTTGCTGCTTCACTAATAGAAAAATAATCCGGGTCTATCTCTATTGGGAATAATAAAAGAGGGGATGTGTCATTGTTTTCTATACTAAGCCAAACGGGTTGAATGCCTTCCTCCGATAAATCTACACCGAAGATTCTTTCACTCTCTTCCGCATCCAGCACCGCTGAACTAACAGTAACTTTCCCATCTGTTTTTGTCTGAATATTTTTAAAAGAAGAACTCTTTTGAACTGGTTCGGGGTTATAAGTGTTACTATAACAACCCACACAAAGTAAGATCAAAAATATTGGAAGTAAATTTAAATTCATTCTATCCTTCAACATTTGTAACTTCAATTGCGATGCCGCCGACGGAGTTGGGGTGACCTTCAACATCAACCGGAAATTTGTGGTCGATGAATGTTAGTTCTCCTTGAGGTGTATTAACACTCAACTTGTAAGTAATTGGTTTGCCTGCTTCGGTAACGCTCAGGTCCATTTTCCTGAAATCATCAGCTTCTTCTTTAGAATAATAGTCGTAATCGGATTTGCCAATTACTTCCTCAGGGGTTTTACCTGCTACTTCTGCTCCACGTTTGTTTACCATCAAGAATTTTCCATCTGCATCTTTGAGATAAATAACAGCTTCAGAGCTGTCGATAAATTTTCTAAGTAGATCTGTTTCGTTTGGCATGATTTTTCTCCCTTGGGTTGTATATGTTTAGAGTAACTTCAATGTTGCTTGATTTAAAGAATAGATTTCTTCATTTTCTTTATCTTGATATAAAGAAAACGAAGCAAAAGAAAGATCAAGACTGGCAATTTCACACGCTAAAAAAACAAATTAAAATCTAAAGCGTAAAATCCCGCCACAACCCCTTTACGCTTCTTAACGATTTGAATTTATTTTTTCTTAACGCTATTCATTGCAGGTCGTTTTTTAAAAATATGGATTCCCGATAAATCTTATGCCAGATTGATTCTCTTTCCGAAATAAAAATTTCAAGTTAGTGATGTAGTAGTATTAATTCTTCCTCATAGTTCTCCCGGGAATGACATAGGGTTCAGATTGATTGTATATCCTCAGTTGTGATAGAATGAATTAATCAAACTCGAACATCACTGGAGGATATATTGAAAAGCAATACTATTCTTATTTTGCCTTTACTGTTGGTGCTTGTATTTACAATAAGCTGCGACGAGACATCTTCAAACGATTCTCTTACTTCTTCCCGCGAGGAGTGCGATGGAGTGCCCGAATGTCTTTCTGTTGAAACTGAATTTATGGATATTCCCGGAGACGGGCTCCATGTTCTTCATTTCACCTGCCCCGAAGAGAACCCCTACATACATAATATAGATGTTGCCCGGAACGATAATGTGAATTTTGTAGTTTTGGAATGGTCTGAGAATAGTGTGTCAGTGAAATTTTTCCCGCAGGACCCTGATCGTGAGGGACTTTATCAGACCTACCTCGGCTGTTCGACATTAAAGTTTGATGAATCGGATGGTGTCGAGAGGTTTACCGGGAGTACAACGAAACCCGATTCGGTGCCTGATGAACCTTCTGAAATACCGACGGAAGAAAATTTCAGTACCCCAACTGCATGTAATGAATCAATTCCTGATTGTGTAAATGTAACAACAAAAGAACACGGCATCGGCCACTTAAAAACACATAAAATCAATGTTCATTGCCCCAAAGGCCACTTTTTTGTCCGCTATAGTGATCACAGGTCGAGCGGCTCGGTTACTATAGTAGAGGATCCGGCAAGTAAAGATTTTTTTGCGCGTAAGGGTATGTCATTCTTTGTAACAAACTGGAGTGCCACCCACGACCACCACTGGCAGATAGCGATTGCCTGTTCCTCCGCCTGCCAATATGCCGATGGTGGATGTCCCTGTGGAAAAGGACATTTCGGCTGTCACAATGACCCGGGCTGCCCTACGACTGAACCTAGGAAAAGTGAGTGTGGGTTTGGACACCGAAGCTGCTGGACTGTCTGGGGTGAGACATGTTCGGATGGCCAGCAATGGGAATGCAACACCACGCTCGGATGGCTTTGTTGTCAAAGTTGTCAGTAACACTTAACCTGCAAAGTATAACGTTATGTCTGTCATTCCGGACTTGATCCGGAATCTAGGGTTCCTAAAGATTTATTTTCATATGTTCTTTGTCTAGATACAAAGATAAGACCTTTAATAGTATTTACTTATTCTGAAATAAAAATTTCAATATAGTTATGCAGTAGTATTGCCTATTTCCCATAGTTCTAAATCACGACTGGATATATTTCATGCTGAAATAAATAATTTTATTCACGCAAATTTTGTAAGGCCGGGAATAAAAAAGGAGAGATTCTGAAACGAATTCAGAATGACAAATTAAGGATTGCCTCACTGCGCTCGCAATAACATCTATTTATATTAGGCCTGCAATGAATAACGTTAAGAAAAAATAAATTCAAATCGTTAAGAAGCGTAAAGGGGTTGTGGTGGGATTTTACGGTTTAGATTTTAATTTGGATTTTTAGTGTGTGAATTGCCAGCCTTGATCTTTCTTTTGCTTCGTTTCTTTATATCAAGATAAAGAAAATGAAGAAATACTAATAAGCTTATTGATTTTAAAATGAGAGATCCTGAAACAAGTTCAGGATGACAGACTTAATGCTATTCATTGCAGGTCGGGAAAAAGAATTAGATCCTGAAATGAATTCAGGATGACAGTAGTAGTATTATCTCTTTCCCATAGTTCTATTCAGGATGACATCTGGGATTTGGCCTCTTCGAGTTTGCCTTCGATGAGGTTTCGGATTTCGGCGAGGCGTTCTTCTGATTCTGCTTCAAAGCGGAGTACAAGAGCAGGCTGAGTATTGGAAGCTCTTATTAACCCCCAGCCGTCTGGGAAGTTTACCCTTACGCCGTCAATATCTATTACATCATAGTCAGCTCTAAACATATTTGTAACTGTTTCCACAAGCTCAAATTTTGTTGCTTCGTCGCATTCGACCCTTATCTCAGGGGTTGAAAATGTTTTGGGGACCGACCCTAGCAACTCTGAAACTTTCTTTCCTGATTTGGATATTATTTCGAGCAGCCTTAACGCTGCATAAAAAGCATCATCATATCCATAAAACCTGTCATTAAAAAACATATGCCCGCTCATCTCACCTGCAAGCTCTGCATCTGTTTCCTTGATCTTGCTTTTAATAAGTGAATGACCTGTTTTCCACATTATTGCATTTCCGCCTGCCTCTTCTATTCCCAAAAAAAGATTAGAAGAACATTTAACGTCGCCTATCACGGTAGCTCCCGGTTTTTCTTCCAGGACACTTAACGCATAAATCAGCACAAGCATATCTCCCCAGATTATTGATCCGTCTTCATCCACAACCCCGATACGGTCGCCGTCGCCGTCAAAGGCAATTCCGACCTCGCAGTTATTTTCTGTTACAGCTTTCTGCAGATCTACAAGGTTTTCTTCAACTGTGGGGTCCGGGTGATGGTTGGGGAAAGTGCCGTCAGGTTCTGAATAAAGTTCGGTAAGTGCAAATCCCATTTCCTTTAGTGTCTGCGGGCCGACAAGCCCTACCATACCGTTGCCGCAGTCGACTGCGATATTCATTCCGGGGCGAATGTGAACACTGCCTTTCATATAGTTTACGTAATCTTCAGTAATGGACTGCTCTGTTACCTGGCCTTTTCCTACTTCAAAATCCTCAGCTTCAATCATCTTCCTAAGCCCCTGTATACCTTCACCAAAGAGGGAGTCCCGGTTTATTGAAAGCTTCAGGCCGTTGTAGTCACCGGGGTTATGACTTGCGGTGAGCATTACGCCGCCGTTTACTTCCATGTTAAAAAGTGAAAAATAAAGAATGGGGGTTGAGACAATCCCAATATTGATAACATTGATCCCGGTAGAGGTAATTCCTTTGATAAGTGACTGCGAGAGAGACGGGGAGCTGAGCCGGCAGTCCCTTCCAAGGGATACTGTTTTGCCATTATCACGTTTTATTAAGGTACCGTATGCTTTTCCGATCAGTTCTACATAGTCTTCGGTGAGGTCAGTGCCATAGATACCCCTGATATCGTATTCCCTGAAAATTGCCGGATTTATCTCTGCCATTTTATTCCTTTATTATTTAAAATTCGAAACCGGTTTTTAATTATAATTAAGCATAGATAAATCTAAAGTATTTTATTGACTTTAACCCACTACATTTTATCCTTTCTACCCATGATTTTTCCAGCGCTTGATGAATTTAAAACTAAACTTCAAAACGGTAACCTGGTTCCTGTCTGGGAAGAGATACTTGCGGACTTTGATACCCCGGTTTCAGCGTTTAAAAAGATCGAATCGGGAGAACATTCCTTTCTTTTTGAAAGCGTGGAAGGCGGTGAAAAATGGGCGCAGTACAGCTTCATCGGCTCCGATGTATCAGTAATATTCAGATCCAAGGGCGATAGCATTGAAATCATAGAAGATGGTAATACCACCAAGCTTTCGGGCGATCCGATTAATGAATTAAGAACCCTTCTTTCGAAGTATAACCCTGTAGAAACGCCAGAACTTCCAAGGTTTCACGGAGGGGCGCTTGGTTATTTTACATATGATATTGTAAGGTTTGTGGAAAACCTTCCTGAAGATACCGAAGATGACCTTAATCTTTGGGATTCATACTACGTGATTACAGATTCACTCGTAATTTTCGATAACATTAACAACACGATAAAGATAATTGCAAACGCATTTGTACCGGAAGGCTCAGATCCGGAAGAAGCATATAATAAGGCGTGTGAAAAGATCGCTGAAATTAAAAAAAGACTCAAAAGCCCGCTTGCCGATAACAGCCACTACAGTACGGGCGCAAATGAAAGCACGGAAGTTGAGCTTAGTTCAAACTTTGAAAAAGAGGCCTACAAGGATGCCGTACTTAAAACAAAGGAATACATATATTCAGGAGATATAATCCAGGCGGTAATAGCACAGAGGTGGAACACCGAACTTACGGTTGATACATTTGACCTATACCGTTCACTAAGGCTGCTTAATCCTTCTCCCTATATGTTTTACCTGAAACTCGAGGACCAGATACTGGTGGGTTCGTCACCAGAAGTGATGGTAAGGACTGAAGGCACTCATGTAGAGAGCAGGCCGATTGCAGGAACAAGGCCGAGGGGCAAAACAGAAGCTGAAGATAACGGCCTTGCGGATGAACTGCTTGCTGACCCAAAGGAAAGGGCCGAGCATATTATGCTTGTGGACCTTGCAAGAAATGATCTTGGGCGTATTGCGGATATAGGGTCGGTTGTGGTCGATGAGTTTATGACAATTGAGCGTTACTCGCACGTAATGCACATTGTATCAAATGTCGTAGCTAAGCTTGCACCGGATAAAGACGCATTTGATGTTATAAAGGCTACTTTCCCAGCGGGAACATTATCCGGGGCGCCAAAAGTAAGGGCAATGGAGATAATCGAAGAAACAGAGCCCAACAGGCGCGGTGCATACGGCGGGGCAGTAGGGTATTTCAGCTATTCGGGAAACTCTGACACATGCATAACAATCAGGACTTTTGTAATAAAGAACAATAAGATTTATATTCAGGCTGGAGCGGGTATTGTAGCTGATTCTGATCCCGAGACCGAGTATTTTGAAACGGTAAATAAGGTAAAAGCCCTTGTTAAGGCAGTAGAACTTGCAAAGGGTGGGTTATAAAACCATGATACTTATGATCGACAACTATGATTCATTTACATACAACCTTGTTCACTACCTGGGCGAGCTCGGGGAAGAAGTAACCACAATCAGAAACGACGATATTACCACTGCCGATATAGAAAAAATGGACCCGGATATTATCGTAATATCCCCAGGGCCATGTACACCAAAAGAAGCTGGGGTTTCAGTGGATATAATAAAGGAGTTTGCCGCTAAAAAGCCAATACTTGGCGTCTGCCTCGGGCATCAGTCGATAGGGGACGCATTCGGGGCAAACATTGTCAGGGCAGAAAGGCTGCTTCACGGCAAAACCTCGGAAATCTTTCACAACAACACGGGAATATTTAAAGATATCCCAAACCCCTTTGAGGCAACGCGCTACCATTCATTGATAATAGACAAAGAGTCGCTATCGGATGAATTTGAAATTACGGCATGGACCAAAGAGGACGAGATAATGGGGATCCGTCATAAGACCCTTTTGATCGAAGGTCTTCAGTTTCACCCAGAATCCGTCCTAACAACTTACGGAAAGGATATACTTAATAACTTTTTAGAACTGGCAAAGGCCGGTTAATTAATCTTTTATAAGGGAAGACATAATGAAATTACTATTCAGGCCAAGAGAGTCCAGATTTGTAGGAGAGGGAACATTACCATTTGGTACATACGACGATACGGAACAGTGGGAGCCAATATACAGATGTTTAGAGAAGGGCGCAGCCCAGTTTCCGGATAAAAGGCTTTTCAGAGTTGCGGACCGGGACGGCAAAATTATTGAAAGCTTTACCTGGAGTGAATCCAACGGGTGGGCCAACAGGATTGCCAACGGACTGATTCAGGAATGCGGAGTTAAAAAAGGAAACACCGTAGGAATCTATATGCTTAACTCTTCTGAGTTTGTAGTATCAATACTTGCCATACACAAAGTCGGCGGAGTTCAGGTGCCGATCAATAAGGACGAGATGGGAGAGAGGCTGGCTTATATTGTTAACTATTCGGACCAGGAAGTACTTATTACAGACGGAGAGAGCTTTAAACTGATTGAAGCAATTCAAGGAGATCTTGAGAATTTAAAACATATATTTGTTGCCAGGTCGGAAGAAAGCCTGCCTGAAAAACTTGGTAATATAGAAGTACACTCATTTGACTACTTTGATAAATTTTCCAGCGACAATCCGGAAGTTTCGGTAGATGTGGCTGATGCAGAGAGATGTATGTTCACGTCCGGAACCACCGGTATGCCAAAAGGTGTATCACGTAATCATGGAGGGGTGGTTTTAACGGTTAGAGGATACCTCCAGATGCACGGAATCAGGAGTGATGACATACTTATGTCGGTACTTTCGCTCTCACATGCCAATGCTCAGGTTATGTGCCTGTTTGCTTCTATTGGCTCAGGAGCTGAATGCGTGTTTTACCCGAGATTCTCAGCATCTAATTTCTGGAAATGGTGCTCAGAGTCCGGAGCTACTACTACCAACATGCTTGGCTCTGTATCGGAATATGTCTGGGCAGCGCCTGAGAGTGAATATGACCAGAAACACGGTATAAGAACCATACTTGCCGGCCCCGCCCCCAAGAATAAACCGGAATTTGAAGAAAGATTTAAAACTAGGGTGATTGATGGTTATGGATCTACTGAGATGGGAATGGTTTTCTGGCAGTATCCAGAGGATTTCAGAACGGAATCATCAGGATTTGTTTGTGAAGGGTATTACGTGGAACTCAGGGACCCTGATGATATAGATAAGGTAATTACAGATTACTGGGACAAGGACAAGTATGAAACCCCACCTGATAGTACTAAGGGGCTGCTGTTTATAAAACCATTAATTCCAAACACTACACTTAACCAATACTTTAAAGACGAAAAACGCACCGCCGAGGCATTTGATTCAGAAGGTTTTTTTAACTCTGATGACCTTTTTATAAGAGGAATTGAAGACAGGTTTTATTTTCAGGGGCGTTACAGCCGTATCAGAGTATCCGGTGAAAACGTGGACCCTAATGCCGTTGCAAACTATTCATCGCAGCATTCTAATATCCGGGAAGCTATAGCAGTGGGTATAAGGCTCCCCAACATTTCAGACGATGAGATAAAGCTCAACATTATGCTCAAAGAAGGCCAGGAGTTTGACCATATAGAGTTTTGCCAATGGATGGCTGAAAAAGTGCCGGTCTATATGATCCCGAGGTTTATCGAGGTTTATGATAATTTTCCGCTTACTTCTACCCAGAAATTTGATATGGGGTTATTGAAAGAACTCAGCGACAATACCTGGGACCGAAATGAATCGGGCCTAAAATTTAAAACAAGAAAATAGTTAAAGAAGGGTGTATATAAAACCAAAGTAAAAGCATAGGAGAAGTACGCCTTCTATCCTCGATATTTTTGATCCGATCTTCATCACCGGATAGATAAGAATACTGAGAGCAATCATTACAGGAAAGTCCAGCTTGAGTGCCGCGGGATTTACACTGATTGGATGAATAAGGGCTACAAGGCCGAGAATCCCGAGATTAAAAATATTACTCCCCACAACATTACCTACAATAATTTCATGTTCATTCCTGATTGCTGAAAATATAGCGGTTGATAGCTCCGGAAGAGATGTGCCAATAGCTATGATAGTAACACCTATCACAAGTTCGCTAAGGCCAAAGGTACGGGCAAAAGAAATACCGCTGCTCACGGTAAGCCTTGCACCAACAATCAAAAATAAAAGACCTGCTATAATCATCACAAACTGAATGATGGTTTTACCAGTGGAGCCGTTTTTCTTGATATCATCCCCGTTGCTGTTTTTATAACTGTAATAAGAATAAAAGATCAGAAGCGGAAGAGTGAGAAAAATTATTAACCCTTCAGCCCGCCCTATATAGTGGTTAAGTGCAATTATAGAAACCATGATTGTAAGGAATATCATAAAGGGTGTCTGCACCCTGGTTATAGAGTCATGGATGCTTATTGGTTTTATTACTGATGCTATGCCAAGTATGAGCGCAAGATTGGCAATATTACTTCCCACAATGTTTCCTACCGTTATATCGCTTGCGCCCTGCAGCGCGGCTGTGAGACATACTACAAACTCGGGTGATGAAGTACCGAAGGCCACAATGGTGAGGCCAATGATAATGGGGCTAATTCCAAGGCCTTTTGCGAGGCGGGAGGAGCCCTTGACCAGCATTTCTCCACCTATCAGCAGGCCGGCAATTCCAAGGATAAAGTAAAAAATATTTAGTATTAAGGAAGAATCAGGCATATGTTTTGTCCGGCGAGATAAAAATAATAATTGCTATATTTTTTTATATCAAATCATTTTATACAAGATAGATTTAATTTCGATTATGAAAATCATATTGAGCTGTTGAAATTACTTCTATTTTAATATAAATTAACTGTTCGCTGTCAAAGGCGATGAGGTTTGGAACAACACCCTTATTTTGTTTCAATAAAAATAATTAGTATCAAAAACTTGAGGTTAGTTCTATACGAGGAGGAGTATTATGCGTTTATTATTTAGGCCACGTGATGAAAAATATACTGGCGACGGAGACCTTCCATTCGGTAATTTAGAAAATACACAGGAATGGAAACCGGTCACAAATTTTCTTGAGCAGGGAGCCGAGATGTTTCCTGACAAACCGATGTTTAAAGTCGGCGACCGGGACGGAAAGATTGTAGAGTCCTATACATATAAAGAAACCAATGAATGGGCAAATAAAGTCTCGAATTCACTCATTAATGATTTTGGAATCAAGCAGGGCGACAAAGTTGGCATGTATATGCTTAACCGTTCTGAATATGTAGTCTCAATTATCGGGATACATAAAGCGGGTGCTGTGCAGGTACCGATCAATAAAGATGAGAAGGGTGAAAGGCTTGCTTATGTAATTAATTATTCAGAGATGAGAGCTCTTATTGTTGATGAAGGCAGTATAGATTTTATGGAAGAAATTGCCGGAGACCTGGAAAATCTTGAAGTAATATTTATCACTTCAGATGAAGTACCAGAGAAAATCGGAAACATAAAAGTACTTCCATTTTCCTCATTTGATGGCGGGGATGCCGCAAATCCGGGAATAGATGTAAAAACATCCGATATGGAAAGATGTATGTTCACATCCGGTACCACCGGAATGCCAAAAGGTGTTGCACGTGACCACGGCGGAGTTGTGATGACCGTACGTACATACCTTCAGCAGCAGGGTATTAGAAGTGAAGACACTCTTATGAGTGTACTTTCTCTCGGACATGCCAATGCGCAGGTAATGGCTCTTTTCAGTGCTATGGGTGCAGGAGCTACAGCAGTATTCTTCCCCAGATTCTCAGCTTCAAATTTTTGGAAATGGGCAGCTGACTGCGGAGCAACATGTGTAAACATGCTTGGAGCAGTTGCAGAATATCTTTGGGCTGCACCTGACAGTGAATGGGACAAAAAACATAATGTAAGAATTATGCTTGGATCCCCTGCACCAAGGAATTTGCAGGAGTTTCAGGAAAGATTTAATGTAAGGGTGATAGACGGATACGGATCAACCGAGATGGGTATGGTACTCTGGAAAGACCCTGAAGACCACAGGCCCGGATCTTCCGGATTCCCGATGGAAGGCTACTATACAGAGCTAAGAAACCCTGACGATATTGATGAAGTTGTAAGGCCTTTCTGGGACCCGACCGGAGACATTACACCCCCGGACGATGCTAAAGGTCTGCTGTTTGTTAAACCACTAGTACCAAATACAACACTAAACGAATACTTTAAAGACGAAAGAAGGACAAGGGAAGCATTTGATGATGACGGATTCTTTAATTCAGACGACATTTTTGCACGCGGAATCGACGGCAGATACTACTTTGTAGGCCGTTTCAGCAGAATTAGGGTATCAGGTGAAAACGTAGACCCCGTGGCAGTACAGGATGTTGCAAATGAATACGAAGCTTTACAGGAAGCAATTGCAGTTGGAATCAGACTTCCAAACGTATCAGACGATGAGATCAAGCTTTGCGTAACACTTAAATCAGGAGCGACTTTTGATCCTGTAGAGTTCAGCCACTGGATGGCAGAGAAAGTGATGGTAGCAATGGTGCCAAGATTCATAGAGATATATGAAGACGGCTTTCCTGTTACTGCAACCCAGAAAGTAAAAGTTGCCGAAATCAAAGAGATTACGGATAAAACCTGGGACAGAAACAAAGCTGGAGTTAAATTCAGCGCAAGAAAATAAGTGAATGTAAAATTAGACGAACAATTTATGCTTCTGGCTCTCGGGCAGGCCCGGGAAGCCAGGCGTATAAATGAAGTACCTGTTGGTGCAGTCATCGTATCCAGCAACAAGCAAACCCTTTCCAAAGCACACAACCTAAGAGAATCAACACAAAACCCCGTAGCACATGCAGAAATACTTGCAATCCAGGAAGCGTGTAAAATGGAGGGAAGCTGGAGATTGTCCGATGCAACTATCTACATTACGCTTGAGCCCTGTGCGATGTGTATGGGGGCAATAGTAAATGCAAGAATAAAAAGGGTTGTATTCGGTGCTTCTGACCCGAAAGCGGGTGCAGTTATAAGCAATTTTGGTATAGGCCTGGATGATACTTTAAACCATAACCCCGAAATTACACGCTCCGTACTTGAAGATGAGTGCGGCTTAATCCTGAAAGAATTCTTCGGACAGTTAAGAAATATATAAATATTTTCACAAACAAATAAACGTGTTAGTATGAATTAATTAATCCGTCCATATATTAATTTAAAGGAGTTTTATATGAAAAATAATTATATTCTGGCATTGTCCGTACTTTTTCTGCTTTTTACCTTTTCCTGTAAAAACCAACCAGGTGAATCTGAAATAATTGAGTACCCGGTTGATAATAAACCCGGATTTACACTTAAATTACTTGACCGCGGAAAAGAACCGAGACAAATCATAAAATTTAATTTAAAAGAAGGTTCAAAGGAAAAAGGAAAGATAATCTCGGATATGGAAATTCAAAACATAATGAATGAAACTCAGTCACCTGTGGTATATATGCCATCAATAATTATTCCTGTAAGCAGCGTTGTGGAAAAAGTTGATGACAACGGTACAGCTACTATAAAATATGAAGTCAGTGGTGTTACAGTTGGAGACGATCAGGATGCGGACCCCAATCTGATTAAAAGCCTAAGGGATTTGTATAGCAAAATTAAGCTTATTTCCTGCACGGTGAATGTCGATAAATCAGGATCAAATACAAAGCCCGAATGTGAATTTGTGGGTGAACTGGAGCCAAGTATTACCCAGAGCTTGAAAGAGACTATGGAAAACTTCAGCAACAATATCTTTATACCTAGGGAGCCTGTGGGAGTAGGGGCTGAATGGGAGATTAGCAACCCGGATATGCTTTCGGGAGGAATATCAATTTCTTTTAAATCTACACTGCAGTTGGAAAAACTCGATGGTGATAATGCCACAATCAAATCTACTACAAGTCAGTTTGCGAAAGAGCAGGGAGTTCAATTTCCCGGTATGCAAACTGAATCTAAACTCACTTCTTTAAACGGGAGCGGGGCTGGGAAGATGGATATAAATTTTCATAAGTTTCTTCCACGGGGTTCTATAAAATCAAAAACAGATATATCAATGGAGATAAAAGGCCAGAGCGGTCAGATCACTGAAATACAAACCAATATGGCTATGAGAGTTAATATTACCGATTGAGGAAAACTTATAATTCCGGGTAAGTAATTAACGAGCGGAACTTGAAGGGAAAATAACTATTTTTTTATAATCACCCTCCACAACAGTTTCGAAGGATATGCCTCGTTCACGTTTTAAGGCTATGTAGGCCATTCTCCTTTCATTAGCAGGCATCCTGTCAAGTATATACCTTCTTTTGCTCTTCTTAACCTTTTGTACTGCATCGGATACGCGTTTGTTTACTATATCTTCTTTTTTACTTATATAGCCGTCAACATCGATGTATACACGTTTATCCCTTCCTGTCTCGCAGTCCTTGGAGGATATCCTGCCCACAATATATTCAAGGGCCTTTAGAGTCTCTCCACGTTTGCCGATGAGAAGCCCCTTGTCATCACTAAGATTAATTTCGAGTTTTATTCTGTCAGAAGTCTCAGACAGTGCTACACTCTGATTTTCTACAAGATATCCAAGTATGTTTTCAAGTGTTTTTTTAGCTTTAAGCCCTTTTTCACTTACTCCTTCACTCTTTAAAGTGACTTTTACCTTTGCCGGCCTCTCGCCAATTCCAAATACGCCCTTGGAGCCTTTATTAACTATTTCAACTTCGATGTCACTTCTTGAAACGCCCAACTCTTCACAGGCACTTATAGTGGCTTCCGAAACTGTTTTTCCTTCCTTTTCAATTTCTACAGGCATCATTAACCCCCTTGCGGAATATGAACAGTTCGATTGATATATATTTGCTGAAATATAGAAAGAATGTTACTTACAGTCCAATACAGTATCAACCCTGAAGGCAGGCTCCAGAACATTACTGTAAATATTATCGGCATAAACTGCATCATTTTCATTTGTAGTTCCATACTCTCACTGCCAGGTGCTGTCTGGGGAGTCATCTTTTGGGATATAAACCATGATACTCCCATAAGAAGCGGTAGTATCCTGAACGGAAGTTCATACTCGCCAAAGATCGGTATGTTAAAAAGGTGCTCCGGCTCGGCAAGGTCATTTATCCAGAGAAATGAGCTCTGTCTGAGATCAATGGAATAGAGTAAAACATCATAAAGAGCCACAAACACAGGGAGCTGAAGCAGGAGCGGAAAACAGCCTCCTAGGCTGCTAAGCGGATTAACACCGTTGTCCGTATAAAGCTTCATAAGCTCTGCATTCTGTTTTGTTTTATCGTCTTTATATTTTTCTTTTAGTGCGTCTACCTTCGGCTTTATCGCCTGCATCTTGGCCTGCATTACCTTCATGGACCGCATGCTTTTGAGAGTGAGGGGTAGAAATAAAACTCTTAGAATTACGGTAATGGCAATAATTGACACGCCGTAGTTGTGAAATACCGAGTTTAATATTTTAAGGAATTTTAATGCTACTTTGGCGAGTATGCCGATCCATCCCCAGTTTATCGCCTGATTTAACCCGTAACCAACTATGTCAAGATTCCTGGACTCTTTAGGGCCAAGATAAGTTTTCCATTTAATGGTATTGGTATTACCCGGGTTAATTATTTCGCGTGGATAATTATACTTTGCATTTAATATCTGGTCGCTGTTTAAAGAGCTGTAATTTAAAGAAGAATTACCGCCAATCTCAGGAATTACCGCTAAAAGAAAATATTTGTCATTAAGGCCAAACCAGTTGATCTGCCCTGTAAACTGCTCTGTTTGTTTTGGTAGGCTCGTTACTTTTTCGACTTCGTTGTTTACAAGGACTATTAGCTCATCACTGCTATCTCCTCTCCCCTTTTGTTCGATCTTTCCAAAGGCTTCAAATCCAAGCCCATATTCAAGGGCATTGCCAGACCTGTTTGTTAAGGTCATAGATTCATTAAGTAAGTAGTTCTCGAGCTCAAACTCTATGGTTTTTGTTAAAGTAAATCCATTAGGGTCATCATAGGTGAGGGTTATTCCCTTATTTGTATCCGTTAGTTCAATATTGTTGGAGCCGGAATAACTAAAGGGTATGAGGTAAGGAACATTTGCCCCTTTTACATTAGCCTTTGTAACTATCTGTTTTTGACCATTAACAAGATTGACCGGGGGTGAGTCTTTGTCGGTAGTTGCTTTGTAGTCCTTAAGATTCCATTCAGTAACTCTTCCGCCCAGAGTGTCAATTTTACCTGTATATATAGGCGTATTGACTGTTATAATTGTGCCGCCGTCTTTTTTTAGAAGTTCATCGTAATGACTGACGTTCTCTTCTGCATTTGTTAGAGACTGCACAGGAGCCTGGGTAACAGGCTGGGTGCTGCCTTCAGGTGCGTTTTGTATATTTTGGCTTGTTTGTGGAGTTACTGCTTTTTCGTCTTTTGTCGGTTTACTGAAGTAGTACGAATATCCGAAAATAATAAAAAACGAAAGAACCAGAAAGAGTACGTAATTTATAGTTAGTCTGCTATTCATTAATAATCCTTATTGTTCAGCAGTCTTTTTTACAACCGGATCATATCCGCCGGAACAAAAAGGATGACACTTACAGATTCTTTTCATGCTGTACCAGATTCCCTTGAATATACCGTGTTCAACTAATGAGTCCTTTGTGTACTCAGAACAACTGGGATAGAATCTACAGGAATTTGGTAAAAGGGGAGATACTAATTTTTTGTAAATGCTTATGAGAAATAATAGTAAATTTAAAAACAGTTTGTTAATCATCTCATTGCAAATCTGGTGAATTACCTACCACGTCCCCGATCATCTTAAAATTCCAGCCTGAAATATCTTTCTTACAAACGAATACGATGTCGTTTGATCCAAAGAGCGGCTTATTGTGCCTGAAATACTCCCTGAATAACCTTTTGATCCGATTTCTTATGACTGCTTTTGAAGAAATCCCTTTGCTTACAATATAACCAATGCGCGGATAACCTAAATCATTTGGGCCATAGATCAACTCAAAACCGTCCGATCTAAGTCTTTTTCCACCCCTTAATAATTTTAAAAAATCTTTGCTGCTATGTAAAATCTGCTCCTTAGGAAGAAGCAAATTTACATCACTGTTCATTTTTTCCAGCGCTGCACGGTAAGGCTATGCCTTCCCTTTGCGATTCTTCTCTTAAGGGTACGCCTGCCCGCCTTTGTGCTTAATCTCTCACGAAAGCCGTGCGTCCTCATTCTTTTTTTAACATGCGGTTGATATGTTCTTTTCATTTTTGTAAGCGAGTTAAACTAACATGAATTAAATTAATGGTCAAGGATAAAGGCTTTTTATTTTCTGTAACAATTTTGCTCTTAAGTTTGTTTATTCTTATGTGAAAAAAAATATTTTATTTAATATTGCTATAATATTTGTATATGTTATTAAATTGAGTAGAAAAAGAAACCAAATCTATACCAATTTTTTCTTATTTAAGTTTTTCTAAATTAACCATCTATAACTATCAGTGAAATAACTATTATTGACTAGATTAAAATTTGAATTATTTTGGATAAAAAGGTTTGCGGAGAGAGAAGGTGTTAAAATGAATTCAAATATTACAAAAGCAATGAAGTACTTTAAAAAAGCTGAGTCTTTTATGAATGAATCTGTTCTATATATAACGGTGTTATATAAAATGCTTATCAATCAGATGGAAATAATGCTGCAAAAGGCTGAGCCATATTTTGATCTTTTTTATAAACAGCTTAATAAAGCCAGAGGTTTTGTTATGTATCTGTTTTTGGAAGACCTCATCTCTAATATAAAGAGGATATATGATAAAGCAGATTTCTTTAAGCCTCGCCCAATTTCTTCAAAATACGGAATAGCTTATGTATTCCTTATTGTAATAGCACTGAACCTTACTGGGTTTAATGTTCTTTTGACTGGAAGTAGTGAAATCAATATTCCTTCCTCAGGGGCAAGCATCCTGAATACAGTTAAAAATGAAGGTAATAAATCCGGGGTAGAGTATAATCATGTTGCCGAACTTGAAATATTCCAGCAAATTATTAGACACTCTGATATGGATCAGCACCTGGCCCTTAAGCTTGCAAGCATTATTAATAATGAAAGTCAAAAGTATGGATTAGACCCTTATCTTATACTTTCAGTTATTCAGGTAGAAAGCAGATTTTCTCCTAAAGCCTTATCTCATAAAGGTGCAAGGGGACTTATGCAGGTTATGCCTACAACTGGAAGGTACGTTGCGAATAAATATGATCTTCCCCTCAAGAACTCAAGGGCACTATTTGACCCAGTAACAAATATCAGGCTAGGAATTGCTTACCTGTCGTATCTTGAAAATATGTATGGGAATATGGATTATGCATTGTTTGCTTATAATCACGGACCAAAAAAATCCAAACAGATTAAAAAAACATTCAGCAAATCAAAACCTTATTACGTAAAAGCCGTAATGAATTTTAAAGAGTTTCTGGAAACTGAAAGACAGGTTACAGAAAGTTAAAGATTTATGGGTTTTCCCTCCACTATATAAGAACTTTATAATTGACTTTTTCCTCAGTTTTTGCTAATAATTAATCTCTCTAACAATTTTAAAGGGGTATATTTTTAGCAGATAAATGATTCTGGAAGGTTTGAAATTAATGGTTCTTGGGATGGCCATAGTTTATATATTCTTAATAGTTTTGATGATTATGGTATTTTTATCTTCAAAAGTATTTAAGGGAAAAGCAATGGCTACGTCATTGTCCAATATAAAACCATCTACAAAATCCGACGGTGATTTAATAGCTGTATTGTCTGCTGCCGTTTCCTCTTACCGCAATAGAAAAAAAGGTAGTAATTAGGTTGGTGCTATGAAAAAGATTTTATTTCAGGATACATCCTTCAGAGACGGATTTCAGTCTTTCTTTGGGGCCAGGGTATTAACAGATGATTTTATTCCTGCCGTTGAGGCTGCCGCACATGCAGGCATTACTCACTTTGAGGCAGGAGGTGGAGCAAGATTCCAGAGTTTATTCCTTTATTGCGGGGAATCCGCATTTGATATGATGGACAGGTTCAGGCAGGCCGCAGGCCCAGATGCAAACCTACAGACACTTGCAAGAGGTATAAATGTTGTTGCTCTTTCACAGCAGCCAAAGGATATGATAGACCTCCATGCAAAGATGTTTAAAAAACACGGTATCACACACATCAGGAATTTCGATGCACTAAATGATGTGAGAAATCTTGAATATTCGGGCCAGTGTATAAGAGATGCAGGACTTCACCACCAGGCTGTAGTAACCCTGATGGAACTACCCCCCGGATGTTCGGGCGCTCATGATGAAGAGTTTTATATCAGCAGGCTTAAGCAGATACTTGATTCGGGCCTGCCATTTGATTCAATCTGTTTTAAAGATGCATCGGGTACTTCACATCCCGATAAAATTTATAAGACTATTAAAGCCGCAAGAAAGCTTGTGGGTGATGACACGATTCTATGGCTCCATACACATGAAACTGCAGGACAGGGAGTTTATCAGTATATGGCCGGTATTAACGGGGGAGTTGACGGTATTTGCGTAGCAAGGGCCCCGGTATCAGGCGGCACAGGGCAGCCTGACCTTATTTCTATGTGGAATGCCTTAAAAGGTACGGATTACACACTCGATATCGATGTAAATAAAATACTTGAAGCAAACGCGGTATTTAATGAACAGATGAAGGAATACTATTTTCCTCCTGAGGCCTTAAAGGTCTCTTCTGAAGTTTTACTTTCACCTATGCCTGGCGGTGCACTAACAGCAAATACTATGATGATGAGAGACACCGGCACACTTAATCTATACCCCAAGGTGATCGAAGCAATGTCGGAATGCGTAGCAAAAGGTGGTTTTGGTACATCTGTTACCCCGGTATCCCAGTTTTATTTTCAGCAGGCTTTTGCCAATGTTACACAGGGGCCATGGAAAAAAATTACAGACGGATATGGAAACATGGTGCTTGGTTATTTTGGCCGTACACCTGTAGAGCCTGATGCTGAGGTGGTGAAGATTGCAGAAGAGCAGATGGGTAAACCTCGTTTTGACGGCAATCCGCTTGATATTCTTGAACCGGGAATTCCAAAGGCAAAAGCAATCCTTGAAAAAGAAGGACTTGAAGTAACAGATGAAAACATTTTTATTGTCGGAGCTCTTGAAACACCCGGTGGTAATAAGGGACTCGAATTTCTAAAAGGGAACTTCACTGTTAATGTAAGAAAGAATGTTGAAGAGCAGGCTGCTAAACCAGCAGCAAGTAAAGGTAGCGGCGGAAAAGAAAATTTTGTTGTTACTGTAAACGGAAAAGACTACAACGTAAGTGTAAAAGAAGGCACGGCAGATGTTCAGAGTTACCAGGAAGTGAAGAATGTCGAACAAAAACCTCAGCAGACTGCAGCAGCACCTGCACCTACTGGTGATGTGGAAGAGGTTGTATCCAGTGTCCCGGGCAATGTTTATAAAGTTGCTGTAAAAGTAGGGGATTCAGTCAGTGAAAATGACACGCTTCTGATTCTTGAAGCAATGAAGATGGAGACTCCTGTTGCTTCACCTGTTACAGGTACTATTGCAGCAATTGATGTTGAACAGGGAGATGTTGTTGAAGCCGGCCAGAGACTTTTATCAATCAGCAAATAAAATCTTATGAAAAGAATTCTAATTTTTCTTTTGTTCTCATCTGTACTGATGAGTCTGTTTACTACAGCCACTGCCTACAGTGCACAGCAGGATAATACCCAATCCGTTGCTGTGGAACAGGAAAAACAGCTAAAACTACCCGGATTCCCTGAACTTATATCGAACATAGCAAATTCTACAGGTATCAGTGGTTTTATTGAAGGAAACAAAAACTCATGGACAGACGGCCTTGGCAGGCTGGTAATGATAATTGTTGGATTCTTACTCCTTTATCTTGGGATAGCAAAGAAATTTGAACCATTACTTCTGGTAACAATTGCATTCGGGTGTATTTTGTCGAACATACCCATTGCCGGAATTAGTGAGCCGGGCGGCATAATTTTCTATATATATGATATTGGTATTAAAACGGGGATATTCCCGCTTATAATTTTTATGGGAGTAGGTGCATTAACAGATTTTGGCCCGCTTTTGGCTAACCCAAAAACAATTCTTCTTGGCGGTGCCGCACAGTTTGGAATATTTACCACGCTTGTTGGTGCCCTGGCACTTACGCAGTTTGTACCAGGGATTGATTTTTCCTTTAAAGATGCAGCATCTATCGGGATTATAGGTGGTGCAGACGGGCCAACGGCTATTTACCTTTCTTCCCAGCTTTCACCAAGACTTCTTGGTGCAATATCAATAGCTGCATATTCCTATATGGCCCTTGTACCAATAATTCAGCCTCCTATTATGAGGCTGTTTACAACAAGTGAAGAAAGAAAAATCAGGATGACCCAGCTAAGGCCGGTTGGCAGGACGGAAAAGATAATCTTTCCACTGATGGCACTTTCACTTTGCGCATTACTGCTGCCATCAGCGGCGCCTCTTATTGGTTTTTTTATGTTTGGTAATCTGATGAGGGAATGCGGAGTGGTTGAAAGGCTCTCTGATACAACTCGTAATTCCCTTATAAATATTACAACTATCTTTCTGGGCCTTGGAGTCGGTTCCAAACTTCTTGCAAATGAGTTTTTAACTATAGAAACACTCGGAATACTGTTTCTTGGTATAATTGCTTTCAGCATTGGTACTGCTTCGGGGATTCTGATGGCTAAACTTATGAATGTCTTCTCAACCACAAAGATTAACCCTTTGATTGGATCGGCAGGGGTATCGGCCGTACCTATGGCTGCAAGGGTATCTCAGGATATGGGTGCCAAGGAAGACCCACAGAACGTACTTCTTATGCATGCAATGGGGCCGAATGTAGCCGGTGTTATTGGTTCTGCGGTAGCTGCAGGCATGCTTCTCGCTGTATTTCAGTAACTACTAATCACATCTTTTCCCTTCTTCTGCAGATCTTTTTACAAGGCACTTACATTCATAATTAGCAACTTCTGTACCTCCACTTTTAGCTTCTTCTTTTTTTTCACAATCACAATACTTGTTTTTTCCACAATCTGTTTTTCTATCAGGGCATTTAATCTTTTGGCTTTCATCTTTTTCCGTCTCAAGTGCAGTATAACAATAATCGTCTGGTTCAGCAAAATCCTCAGAGCCGGGTTTCTTTGTAGGGCAACCACACCATTCAGTTATAATCCCGTTATGATCTTTAGATTTACGCCAATCACATTTATCATTATTTTTTAAACAATTTCCTTCGCAAGAGACTCTAGAATAAGTTGTTTTGCCATTTTCAGTCTTTTTTTTGAAAACACCATCACAGTTTTCTTTTTTAGCCTTAGGGTTAATGTCTAAATCTGATACTTCTGCAACATCTGCTTCTTCTGTTGTATTTTTTTGAGTTTGATCCTCACAACTCAATATCAAAAATGCAAAAAGTGGAATTAACAAAATTGATAAATATTTGATATTAGTATTGAACATAGATTTTCTCCTTTCTCTCCTAATGATTTATTAATAATAGCAAAAATTAATTCGGATTTGAAGCATTATTGAAGTGAGATGTTTTTTGACTCTCCTGATGCTTTAGAGGAAATATCAAACCATTTCATATTAAGTAACTTAAGAACAGAATCTGCTGCAGCAAAGTCGGCTTTTTGAATATTTTCAATTACTCTTTTTATTTCACCGACAGAGTCTTCATTTTTCATGCTATCAGGTTCAATGAAAGAGCATATCTCTCCGTAATTAAGCATTATTACACTACTATCAGAAAAACCTTTTATCCATTCCTGCATATTGGAAATCCCCTCTGCAACAAAGAACAGGTTATTTAACTCGGGGTACCTGCCAAGGTCTCCGGAAGTGTCGTTTATAACACTCGACAAAATTTTCATTGATTCATCAAGTCTTTGAAGGCTTCTATCAATGACGGAACTATAGTAAATTGCATCATGTTGTACTGCTCCAAAACCAGTATGTGTATAGAAATAGTTTTTTTGTTCACTTTCAAAAAGCAGAAACCACTCAAGTGGGATAAAGTTGTCACATGCCATAATATTCATATTAACTTCTGCTCCTACGGGGCATACAAAGTAGTTATTTTCTTTGTCTTTAGTAAAAAAACAGTCATGGATATGTTTTATATCAAGTCCAAGATGATTAGAGAGTGCATCACGGAACTCTTCATATTCCTGTCCCCACCAGGAAGATTTTGGTGTCGCCGGGGCATCCCAGTATTTTTCATAAAACTCGACATAATCTCTCCAGTATTCCCTTTCTTTAATTGAGTTAAGGTCCTCATAAACCATAAGAACTGTTTGTGCCATTATATAAAGTTAAATGATAATTCAAGATTCGCAATTCAAAGTGGGTATAATAGCCCGGAAGGAGAAAAATCGTAATGAAACTTAAAGGTAAATCAGCCATTGTAACAGGCGGCGGCGGAAAAGGGATAGGGGCGGCTACCGCTTTACTTTTTGCAAGGCACGGGGCAAATGTCCTGATAAACGGTACAAATGAAGACAGGCTCGTAGAGCTTGTGGAAAAAGGAGCTGAGGAAGGCCTTGAAATAAAATATGTTGTTGCGGATGTATCAAAAGAAGAAGACTGTATAAATACGGTAAATTCTTGTGTGAAGGAATTTGGCGGCCTTGATATCCTTTTTAATAACGCTGGAATTCTGGTACCGGGTATAACTCATGAAACGGATGCGGATACTTTTAGACGTATTATGGATGTAAATGTTGTTGGTACTTTTATGATGTCAAAATATGCCGTTATCGAGATGTTAAAGAAGGGTAGCGGGTGCATTGTAAACAATTCTTCCACCGGAGGTCTTAAGGGGTTTCCCGGCCTTGCTTCTTATACTGCTTCAAAGGGTGCTGTCAGTATCTTTACAAAAACAATGGCTCTCGACTACGCGGATAAGGGCATAAGAATAAATGCCGTATGCCCTGGAGGTGTATGGACACCAATGATGGACAGGTTTATGGAAAGGGCCGAGGATAAGGCCGCTGCAGAAAAATATATGACTTCATTTTATCCAATGGACAGACTGGGAAAAGACTCTGAAATAGCTAACGCTGTGCTATTTCTGTGTGATGATAATGTTAAATTTATGACCGGGACAATGTTATCAGTTGACGGGGGATTCATTGCCAAGTAATTTCTTTATGGAAAATGGCAAAGAGATTACCGGAACTGGAAAGAATACTCTCTGAATGTTCAGAGCTGCTGGGGCAGGCTGCACATGCTATAAGAGAGTCCGAGCTTGAAGATATTCGTGAAAATATTCACCGTATCGCTTATGCTCTCAGAAACCTGAATGAGATAAGGCTTCAGATCTACAGACATAACCCGGAATTGCAGCCTGATTTCATAAATGAAAACCTTAAGGACCCCGAGACAAACAAGATCTTTGCAAGCCTTATTATGGAAGCAGAAGATCTTTGCAAAGAAGGGAAATACGATCAGGCTTTAAAGATATATGAGGAATATATAATTAGTTCACCCCCCGAGTTTTTTCTAAAACTCGCAAGTGCCGAGATAAAAAGAATTAAAAGTTTCTATACCTAAGCATTTAAAAAATCACCCCTTTTTTTCTTTGACAACTGTTTTATATTAAATTATAATTGAGAAACTTTCTCAATTATAACATTGAGTAATAAATACAAGGAAAAGATTATGTCACATTTTCCATGTGAAAAAGAAATTGATGCAAAAGAGGTTTTAAAAGAAAAGGGGCTTAAGTCCACTCCCCAAAGGCTTGCTGTACTTCACGTACTTCATGAAAGCACTAAATATCTGTCAATAAATGATATTTTAGATAAAACTAAAGAAATACTGCCTAATACAGGGCTTGCAACAATATACCGCACCCTTGATGTACTGGCCGATATTGGACTTATCTCAAGGGTACATTTTGAAGATGGGTGCCATACATATGCGTATTCTTCGGATAGCCACGGACACCACATTGTGTGTACAAAATGTAATAAAATAATGGATTTTGCCGAATGCCCTTTTGAAGACTATCTGGAGAACCTGTCAAAAAGGACCGGCTTTAAGATAAAGAACCATTTTCTCCAGTTATTTGGTGAATGTAATGAATGTGAGGCAAATATAAATTGATTTTTTCTGAAATGTTTTCACAGCTTTCCAGGGAGTTCTATATAATTGTGAGTGTGCTTATTGTAAGCCTGCTTTCGATGTCAGCTATTTTTACGCTCTATTTTAACAATAAAAGATACAACACTCTTATAATACTTATGATAAGCCTGGCAGTAGGTGCACTACTTGGGGAGGTTTTTCTGCATATACTTCCTGAATCATTTGAACACCAGGGTATTTTAAAAACAGGAATTCTTGCTTTATTTGGACTTTTGTCATTTTTTGTGCTTGAGAAGTACCTTCACTGGAGAAATCTAAAGAATGAGAGCAAATTAAAAACTGTGGGCCAGATGAGCCTGTTTGCAGATGGCATATGCAACTTTACAGACGGGTTTATAATAGGTGCAGCTTATCTTGTAAGCATACCGCTTGGAGTAGCTACAACCTTTGCTGTATGTATACATGAGATTCCCCAGGAGATTGGCGAATTTGGGGTACTGATTAAATCGGGTTTCTCGAAAACACAGGCTATCTTTTTTAATATTGCATCAGCTTCAATTTCAATAATCGGGGCATTAATTGCAATATATATAGGCCTTAGATTCAGTAATACTTCACACCTTATAATCGCATTTGGTGCCGGAGCCTATATCTATATCATTGCCTTTGGTCTGTTACCTCTCTTAAAGAAGGAATTCAAATCTTCAAAAGCGGCAGCATACTTTCTGGCTATGGGAGTAGGACTTGGTATTATGTTTCTAATTGCATGCGTAGAGTGAGTATATTAAAAGTATGAAAACCTTATTATTAATACTGTTTTTTTCATTAGTAGCGGGACTTAGCTTCCACAACCACCACCTTTATACTGACTACTCTGATAATAATCATTACTCACAATCTGATTATGGCCATGAGATATTAGAGCAAAACTGTCCGGCCTGCCTTAGTTCTTCGCATAAACCGATTTCACAAACTAATTCCACTGAAGAAAAATTTACATATAATAATTTTTCATATCTTGAACTACAAGAATTATTCTTAAGAGATTATCTTTTATTTCATTCAATAGCTTCCCGTGCACCTCCAATAACCTAATAGCTATATCAGGTTTATATATAATTCCGTTTAAAACGGAAAATTTGGAGGTGAATTAAATGATTAACCGAAATAGTATTGCGTTTTTAATCCTATTTACATTTTTAATTTTTTCTATACCTGCCGGTAATACTGCTGCTGCAGATACCGAGATCGAAATGCTTAAAAAGCAGATGAAGCAGATGGAAAAAAATATGAACTTAATGAACCAGAAGATTATTGAGCTGGAAGAAAAAAACAGACAGTTTAAAACAGATGTAAAAGAAAATAAAGTCAATGAAGAAATAGTTGAAGAAGAAGTTATAGTTGTTGAGGAACAATCGGATGTAGAAATTGAAACCGAAATGCCCGAAGCACAAACATTTCTGAGCAGTCTACACCAGACATTTAACCCGGAAATAAGTGTGATTGGTATTTTTGCAGCAGCCTATTATTCTGAAAGCGACCCAGTTGTATTTGCAGAAAATGATCCGGAGAATACTGGAGTTAACCTTCAGGAACTGGAATTTGGATTTCAGTCCTACGTGGATTCATATTTCAGGTTTGATGCCTTTCTCTCTGTAAGCAGGGAAGGCCTTGAGATCGAAGAAACATACGCTACGACTCTTATGTCCCTTCCAGCAAATTCGCTTTTCAGAGTGGGGATAATAAGGAGTAAGTTTGGAAGGATTAACCAACTTCACCGACACAACCAGAACTTTGTAACACTCCCGATTGTAGCGGCTGAATTCCTTGGTGAGCACCTTAACCCAACACAGATAGAGGCAAATTTTCTTTTACCCGTTCCATGGTATATGGAGTTTACTGCATCAGGGGGTACTCCCGATGTAGAAACCGCATCATTTGGAAGTGACGAGGACGCCAACGACCTTGGTCTGCTGCTTTACTCTTTTCATCTTACAAATTTCTTTGAATTAAGTGATTCACTCGGTATGTCTCTCGGTGGTTCATTTGCTACTGGATCAAACAGTTCGGGACCCGGCAACAGGACCAACCTGTACGGTGTGGACTTTTTTTCAAAATACAGGCCGCAGCAATCACACCCATTTCGAGAACTGCAGCTGCAGGCTGAGTTTATGTACAGGGACGCAGAGACTGACGAAGGCGACAGGGGAGATTGGGGACTATACGCACAGGCTGTATACAGATTTGCACAAAGATGGAACGCAGGGATACGTTACGGCATAACCGATACCAACGACCCGATTTCCGAGGAAGACGATCATGAAGATGAATTCCTGGAGGTTGACGGGGGAGAGGAAGAAGACGGCCATGGTCATGAAGGTGAACTCGGACTTTTTGGTAAGCAGTACAGGGTTTCGAGTATGCTGACATTTAACCCTACCGAATTTTCACGAATCAGACTTCAGTATGACTACCTGAAACAGGATTTTGCAGAAGACCAGCACGGGATTTTTCTACAGTTTCAGTATGCTATAGGTGCCCATGGTGCACATACATATTAATAGAGGTGAAAAATATGAAAAACATTAACAAAATGATAATTTATTTCTTTCTTTTATTCTTCAGTATTTCAACTGCGGCATATGCTGTTGTTGATATTGTTACAACAATTCCAGACCTGGCCGCGATAGCTAAGGAAATCGGGCAAGACAGAGTAGAGGTAAAAAGCCTCGGAAAGGGTTATCAAAACCCCCACTACGTGGATGCGAAGCCAAGTTTTATTGTAGACCTTAACAGGACCGATTTTTTAATATACATTGGGCTCGACCTTGAAACCGGATGGCTTCCTGTACTGGTTACAGGGGCAAGGAACTCAAAGATAAATACGCCAAATGTTGGTGGAAATCTGGATACTTCTACACTTGTTCCCCTACTGGATGTTGCAACTGTAAAGGTCGACAGGTCGCAGGGTGATATTCACCCAGGTGGTAATCCGCATTTTCTTCTCGACCCTAGGAATGCCCTTAGAGTTGCTGCAGGTATTACAGAAAGACTTAGTGAGATTGACCCCGAAAATAAAACATTCTATGAAAAAAACCTTGCTGCCTTTAACAATTCACTTAAACAGAAGATCTCGGATTGGGAAGCTAAACTAAAACCTTACAGAGGAACCAAGGTTTTTACCTACCATGAACTATGGACCTATTTTATAAACTGGTCGGGCCTTAAAGAAGCGGGAACAATTGAGCCAAAACCAGGAATACCACCTTCTCCTAAATATGTAGCTGATCTTATAAGAATTGCTGAATCATCCGATGTTAGAATTGTATTATCTGCCAATTTTTACCCGAATAAAACAGGTGAGCAGATAGCAAAAACCGAAGATATTCCATTTCTTTCTCTACCTGTACAGGTAGGTGGAGAAAAGGGTATAGAAAATTATACGGACCTTATAGATTTTATTGTAGAAAGTATTTCTTCTAGTCTTAAAGAGTAGATGGTGGCAGTAAATGAACAAGATTATTAAACTTGATAATATTTCGATAGGATTTAATAAAACGCCCATACTGAAAGGAATAAACCTTACGGTAAATGGAAACGAATTTTGGGGCGTTATTGGCCCTAACGGGGGAGGCAAGTCAACTCTTTTAAAAACTATAATAGGGCTAACTGAACCAATTAACGGTAGCTATGAAATCAAAGAGGGGCATAGCTTTGGTTATGTCCCTCAGCATGAAAGTTACGACAGCCTCTATCCAGTCTCCGTCCAGGAGATGGTATCAATGGGAAGGTATTCAAAGGTACCCTTTGGCCGAAGAATGAAAGATGCAGACCTTAATATAGTACGGGAGTCCATTGGAAAAATCGGGGTATCGAATTTATCAAAAAAAATATTCAGGGAACTATCGGGAGGTGAAAAGCAAAAAGTACTTATAGCAAAGGCTATTTGCGGTGAACCTGATATTCTTGTCCTAGATGAGCCTACTGCTTCTCTAGACGTAAAAGGAGAGGCCGAGGTAATGTCTCTAATAAAAAGTTTAAAAGATGAATTTAATCTAACTGTAATCATGGTGAGTCATTTTGCTAATACGATTAGGAAATATACCGATAATGTTATGCTGGTGGATAAGGAAAACGAGGTTTTTCTGACCTTTACGACGGAGGAAGCTGCCTGTAATGAACAATTAAACAGGTATTTCGGAATGCAGACTTAATAAAAGAATGGATATTTTTCTGGAGTTTATAAATAGCTATTTTCTTTGGAAGGGCCCGATGCTTGTTGCGGCATTTGCCGGTGCAATCTGTGGGTTTATGGGAGTTTATGTAGTACTAAGAAGAGTGGTATTTGTTAGTGCTGCATTAACGCAGGTGGCAGGACTGGGTGTTGTTCTAACGTTTTACCTTCAGACCCTGTTTTTAAGCAGTCTGATTTCTCAGATTGACCCTTTTATTTTTTCAATTTTTGTTACTGTACTTGCAGCACTGTTCTTTTCACTTAAAAAAGACTACGCCCCAATATCGATGGAAGGGGTTATAGGTTTTACCTTTCTCATCTCATCTGCACTGATTATTATTCTTTCTGACAAGATTGTTCAGGGGCACCATGAGATACATAATATCCTGTTCGGAAGTGCCGTTGTAGTGGAACCGGACGAAGTAATTGTGGTACCTCTTATTTCTATAGTTGCATTTATTATTAATATTTTATTGTTTAAGGATTTTATTTTTATTTCCTATGACAGGGAGACTGCCCAATTATATAAGTATCCTGTAAAGTATATAAACCTTATATTTTTCATTCTGCTTGCCGTAATCCTGGCAATTACAACAAGGGCCCTGGGTGCACTTACGGTTTTTGCCCTGCTCGTATTACCGGCTCTTTCCAGTATGTACCTTAGCAGGAAAATTAGCAGGATATTTATATATTCTTCGTTATTCGGACTTTTTTCAGCAGTATTTGGCTACTTCTTTTCGTTTTTATTTTCACTGCCTACAGGGGCAACGATGGCTTTTACCGCTTCTTTAATTTTTATTTTATCATATCTTAAACACGAATTATTTAATAATTCATAAACTCACAGGTATTTTAATTAGTGATTTGAATTAATCTTAAAATTCTTAGCAATGGCAAATAATCTTCCACTTCTTAAAGTAGAAAAACTTAAAAGGACTTTTATCTCTCCCGATGGGGAGTCCAACCTTATACTGGATATACCAACTTTCAAAATAAGGGCTGGTGAACACATAGGTGTTCAGGGAAACAGCGGTTCAGGTAAAACAACTTTTCTTAATCTTCTTGCGGGAATCCTTAATGCTGATAGCGGAAGTATAACTTTTGATTCCAGGGAATTAACACTCCTTTCGGAGTCTGAAAGAGATGTGCTAAGGGCAAAGAGCATAGGTTATATATTCCAGACGTTTAACCTGCTTCAGGGATATACAGCACTTGAAAACGTTACTCTGGCCATGATGTTTGCAGGCAAACCTGATAATAAGTACGCATTCAAACTTTTGGAAAGTGTGGGGCTTGGCAACAGGATGGACTATAAGCCCGCTCAGCTTTCTGTAGGACAGCAGCAAAGAGTGGCTCTTGCACGGGCGCTTGCTAACAGGCCCAAGATCGTCCTGGCGGATGAACCAACAGGAAACCTCGATTACAGAAGAGCAAAACATGCAGTGAAACTAATAAAGGAGCTTTGTATTGTAAACGGGGCATCTCTAATATTTGTGAGCCATGACCTCGATGTTCTTGATGATTTTGATACAGTGCTCGATTTTACAATATTAAACAGGGCGTATTCAAGTTAATAAAAAATGAAAAAGATTTTTTTTATTATAAAAAAGAGTTTACTCCAGCACAAATTATCTACTGTAATTACAATACTTTCAGTTGCACTGGCTACTGCACTTGTAATGTCGGTGTTTAGTATCAGAGACCAGGCTGAAACTGCTTTTACAGGTGGCCCGGCAGGTTTCGATGCAGTGCTGGGAGCAAGGGGCAGCCAGCTGCAGCTAGTCCTGAATACTGTATTTCACCTCGAGACGTCTCCCGGCAATATTCCCTGGTCTGAGTATAAGTCTCTCAAGAATAATAAATATGTGGAGCTTGCAATACCATATGCCGTAGGTGATAACTACAAGGGGTACAGGCTGGTTGGTACGACCCCGGATCTTTTTGATAAATTTGAATATACAAAAGGAAAATCCTTTGAGTTTCAAAAGAACGGCCATGTTTTTAACCCTAACCGAAGGGAAGCTGTTGTTGGTAGTTATGTAGCACAGAAGACCGGACTCAGAAAGGGGTCTACTTTTAATGCATATCACGGACTATATTATAATAAAAATGACCGCCATAGAGAGAAATATGAAGTAACCGGTGTTCTTGATCCTACAAATTCTCCTTCTGACAGGGTTATCTGGGTCCCAATTAACCAGTTCTATATGACAGAAGGCCATGTACTGAGGGGTGACGGAAAAGGGTACGAAGCACATTTACATCATGACCCCAAAGATATCCCTGATGTTCATAAAGAGATAAGCGCTGTTATGCTGAAGCTCAAAAATCCGGCTTCGGGGTTTAAACTTGCAACACAATTTAACAGGGAAGGTAAAGACTCAACACTTGCCTGGCCCATAGGTACCGTATTAGCAGAACTTTTCGAGAAAATCGGATGGGTTACAAAAATACTTACACTTGTAGCGTATATTGTGATTGCTGTTGCTGCAGGGTCAATCCTGGCAAGCATATATAATACAATGAATGAAAGGCGGAGAGAATTTGCAATTCTGAGGGCACTCGGTGCAAAAAAAGTAACTGTTTTTTCATCCGTTGTTTTTGAAGCTGTAACAATAAGTTTTATTGGTACTCTGATCGGATTTTTATTCTATTTTATTATTATTAGCATGGCTTCGATTATTATCAGGGAACAGACAGGTGTTGCACTGGATATATTAAGTATTCACCCGGTACTGATAATTACTCCATTTATTATGATTCTACTTGGTGCAGTTGCGGGTATTATCCCGGCCTATAAAGCATATAGGACCGAAGTAGCAAGCAGCCTTTCACCTAATAGTTAGTGAATAATAGAGCTAGCTGCAAAAATCCACCTAATTGTAACCTTATTATAAAAAATACAGTTTAAATATAAAAAGGAATGATTATATTTTATAAGTACTAGCTATGCTGAGATCAATAACACTAACAAAGGTAATGCTTGTTTTTATAATAATTTTCGTTTTTCTTCTTGGTGTTAACTACCAGCCTAGGGAAGAACTTGATTATTCAAAGCTTGAAGCGCTGGAAGTTGAAGACGGTGCCACAAAGGTAAGTTTTAAATTCCTGGCTGGATTTGATTACAGTAAAGACAAAAAAATACCTGAGCCGGTAATGGTGCTAAACGGTGAGGTTGTGAAGGTCTCGGGGTTTATGCTCCCTGTGGATTTTGATTCAGGAGAAGTTAACAGTTTTCTACTGATGAATAGCAGGATGGCTTGCTGTTTTGGTGTAATGCCAAGGGAAAATGAGTTTATATATGTAGAAATGCCTAAAGGTATGACAACCAAATTTATGACGGATATGCCTATAAATGTATTCGGCAGGCTTGTGATAGGTGAGGAAAACCTTGTGGGAAGTCTTTATACTATGGACGCACTTAGTATCAAAAAAGCTGAAAATTTTTAAAATGCACTTGCATTCTGAATATATTTCTGCATAATACTCTTCTCTTTTTAAAGTATTTGGAGTTAATAATGGGAAAATCTGAAAACAGGGTGTTGGTAAAACTTAAAAGTACCGAAAGCCCATATATTTATTATACAAAGAAGAACAAAAAGAACACCGAGGACAGACTCGAACTAAAAAAATACGACCCAGTGATAAGAAAGCACGTTCTTTTCAAGGAGTCCAAGTAGTACGGAGTATTAATAATGGCCAGGAAATGTGATTTAACAGGAAAAAAACCATTAGTGGGAAACCATGTTTCACATGCAAACAATAAAGTGAAACGCCGCCAGAATCCTAATCTTCATACAAAAAGGATCTATATTCCAGAACTTGATAAATACGTAAAGATTAAGATTTCAAACAGGGCACTTAGAACAGTTAATAAAAAAGGACTGCTCAGTTTTCTTAAAGATGAGGGTCTTACTTTAAAAGATATTTCCTGATTATAAGTCTGAAACCTATTTCCTCCAGTATATTGGGGCAAAAAGCACAAGTATTGTATAAAGCTCCAGCCTACCCAGCAACATTAAGAAACAAAGATATATCTTTGTAAAACCCGAGAGAAAACCGTAGTTTTGTGATGCTCCTACTTCTGCAAATCCAGGGCCTACATTGGTAATAGCGGCAGCAGAAGCTGATATAGACCCGACAATAGACATATCTTCTGCAAAGGATATTATCAATACCGAAACTACAAAAATAAAAATAAATAATAAAAAGAAACTTGCCACGCTTGAAATAATGTTTTTATCCACAACATGATGATTGATCCTTACAGGAAGAATTGCCTTGGGTTTCACAAGTTGATTTATTTCTCCATAAACTTTTTTAATTAGAATAAGAATTCTAATTGATTTTATGGATCCCGATGTTGAACCTGCACAAGCACCTATAAACATAAGCGTAAAAATCATAAAAATTGCAAAATTTGGCCATAGATCAAATTCAGAAGTATGAAAACCGCTGGTTGTAAGTATTGATATAACCTGAAATGAACCATACCTGACAGCGTCCATTAAATTCATCAGGTGGTTCACCATCAGATCAAAAGTTATAAAAGCTGTAAATAAAATTATTAGAAAGCAGTAGAATTTCAATTCAGTACTTTTAAATATCTTAAGTTTTTTCCCCGAGAAGAAATAGTATAGAAGTACATAGTTCATTCCGCTAAGAAACATAAATAGCATTACTATAATCTCTACCCAAACATTGTTAAATCCGCCTATACTTGCATTTTTAACAGAAAAGCCGCCCGTAGCAAGAGTTGAGAAAGAAGTGGTAATTGAATCAAATATTGAAATGCCAGAAATATAAAGAAGTACAAAACATGCAACTGTCATTAATACATATACAGACCAAAGTTTTTTTGCTGTTTCCGAAATCCTGGGAGTTAATTTTTCAGTTGTAGGGCCAGGTGCTTCAAGACCCATAAGCTGCATGCCACCTACGGAAAGCCTGGGAAGTATGGCTATTGCAAGAATAATAATACCCATCCCGCCAAGCCACTGAGTAAAGCTCCTGTAAAATAGTATCCCGTGGGGTAGTGATTCGATCTCAGATAAAACAGTTGCGCCGGTTGTTGTAAAACCGGAAAATGATTCAAAAATGGCATCAACAGGATTAGAAAACACACTTAATAAAAGATAGGGAAGTGAACCAAAAAGACATGCCAGGACCCAACAAAGTGCAGCAATCAGAAATCCTTCCTTCCTGGTTATTTCTTTAAGAACGGATGCTTTTTTAGTTAAGATTTCAAGGAGGTATCCTGTAAATGTTGTTGCAAAGGAAGTAAAAATAAATGCAATTAACTCATCGTCACCATGAATTAAAGATACCACGGCTGGAATAAGCATTAAGAATCCAAAATACTTTAAAAAATTGCCAACTACATATAAAACAAGTCTGTAATTCATTATGGTTTTTCTTGTAAAAATTTTTCTCTAAATTTCTTACTTAATTATACATTTTATTTTAGAATTCAAGTAAATATGTAAGTATAAGTGGAATTGTTATCAGGGATAAAATTGTTCCTGCCATAATAATTGATGCAACGGACTCCGAATCTTTCTTATATTTTTCTGCAAGTACAAAATTAAATACCGCAGGAGGCATTGAGGCTTGAAGGATCATTACCATCGCCGATATACCCTCAAGCTTGAAAAGTTTTACAAAGAAAATACCAAGAAAGAATCCCAGAAATATTCTAAGTCCGCCAAAAATGAATGACAGCCATACCCTTGTTAGTTTTAGTTCCGAAAGTTTATATCCAAGTGCAAACATCATTGCCGGAATACTAATATCGCCTAGTAACTCAATTCCGCGCCCTATTGGTAAAGGGATTTCGTATTCAAATGCACTGATTGCAAGCCCAATAATTGTTGAATAAATCAGAGGAAGCCTGAAGATTTCGAGTGGTTTTTTATAAGAACTTAAAATCAAAATGCCCAGCGTGTAATGAATAACGGTCATAGAAACCATACACAATATTCCGATATTAAAACCCAGGTTGCCAAAGGCAAAAAGGCAAAGAGGAAGTCCCATATTACCTGTGTTAGCGAAAAGGACAGGCGGAAGAAATACTTCGTATTTCAGTTTTAATAGGCGAATTATGATGAGTCCTATCACCATAGATACTAAAATTATTGATAAAGTGGTTAAAAATATTTTCCCAGCAATAGTAAGGTCTACCGGAAATCTGGAAAGAGACGAAACAATCAGGCATGGGGTCGTAATGTATATTACAAGTTCATTGATCGATTTTAGATCAATTTCTTTATAAATACTGAATGCAAATCCAACCCCAATTACAAAAAATACGGGCAGTACAATATTAAAAATCTCTGTGTAGATGATTGCTCCTCCGGCAGTAAAAAATCAAAAATATTAACTGGTAAAATGTAGGATTAGGAAGTAAATGGTAAATTATAGGAAAATCTAAAGTTTGAAAAGACTTGCGCCCCATGTGAATCCTGCGCCAAAAGCTGCAGTTAATATAATATCGCCTTTTTTTGCTTTTCCGGCATGTATTGCTTCATCCAGTGCTATAGGTACAGAAGCTGAAGAGGTGTTGCCGTATTTATCTAGGTTTATATATACTTTTTCCTCAGGCATATCCAGTCTTTTTCTTACAGCATCTATAATTCTTAGATTAGCCTGATGTGGTACAAAAAGATCAATGTCTTCAGGTTTAAGGTTTGCTTTTTCTACGGCTTCAATAGAAGCTGTTTCCAGGGATTTAACAGCTACTTTAAATACGTCTCTGCCGTTCATTTTAAGAAAATGGTCACGGTTTTTCACACTCTCTTCTGTTGCCGGTATTCTTGAACCTCCGCCAGGCATATAAAGAAGTTCCCAGTTTTCACCATCAGAATTCAGAATAGAGGACATCACTCCAGGTTCATCGGACTGGGAAATAACAACAGCACCTGCACCATCACCAAAAAGTATACATGTGCTACGGTCTTCATAATCCATAATTCTGGAAAGCACCTCTGCACCAACGATAAGCAGATTTTTGGACTGTCCTGAACAGACCATACTATTACCTACATGAAGTGCATATTGAAAACCCGAACAGCCTGCCAAAAGATCAAATGCCATAATATTTCTACAACCCAGCTGGCTTTGTATTATGCAGGCAGTAGATGGAAATATAAAATCGGGGGATATAGTACCTAAAATAATTCCATCAAGTTCTGAAGCTGGCATATTGGCATTCTCAAGTGCCTTACGTGATGCTTCAAGGGCCAGGTCCGAGGTAAATTTACCTTTATCAGTAATTCTTCTCTGTTTTATTCCTGTCCTGGATGTAATCCATTCATCAGATGTATCAATTATTTTTTCAAGATCTTCGTTAGAAAGGATATTTTCAGGAGCGCAGGAGCCAGTGCCTTGTATTTTCGCGTATTTCAATATAGATAGCCTTTAATACTGAACATGAGATGATATTATTCAAAATTCATAAAATTTGTCAACTGTTAACATTATTTAGAATATCAGAAAGATGGAGCATGTCTTCATCCTCAAGCTCTATCTCGAAATGTCTTACTACTATATCTGAAAATAAAAAAAGAGATATCACCTTCTTGTTAAAGATATCGTTTAGAAGTTTCATCTCATATTCAGATTCAAAGTTAAAGAAATAGTCATATTTTACCGAGAGCTCTTTAGATGTCTTTAATCTAAGTTCTGAATTTACAGCAGGAAATTCAGGCCTGTCAATATAGGTGAATTTTAGTTTTGCCGTGATTAGCTCTGAAAGAGACGTGGTCATCTCGCTGGAATCTTTAAGAATAATAACTATTTCACCATTAATATTTGTGAATATAATTCCTGAATCAATTATAGAAAGTTCAATCTCAAGCTCAGCAGGTAACTGGTAATTATTAGTTTCGTTCTGTATTATTTTCATCAATGAATCCTTAGTATTTAAAAAACTGATCCTATATGTTAGTATTTATTAATAATTTACGGTTAAGTTATTTTATTTAATTTTTCAAAATCTCTTGACATGATATCAAAAAATTTATTACTATCAATTAATTAGTATTTATGTTTACTTATAAAAATAACGATTATGATAAAAAATAATATAAAAATAATCAGGGGGATATCATGCCTGCAAGTTTTATAATTATACTAGGGATTCTTGTATTAGTTGTTCTTGCCATGCTCTTAATGCAAAAAGATAAGGGTGACGCTGCAAGTGGCGATGCAGAATCCGACAATACTACTCCGGGCGCTGCACCTCCATCTGCTCCTTCAGACGCCGGTGGTGACGCTGCAGATCCCTTTAAATCAGCAGCAGCAGGAGCAGCTGCAGCAGTAGAGGAAGTAGCTGAAACAGCAACAGAAGCAGTAGAAGAAGTTGCCGAAGCAGTATCAGATGCTGCAGATCCATTTAAACCAGCAGCAGCTGGAGCAGCCGCAGCAGTAGAGGAAGTAGCTGAGACAGTAACAGAAGCAGTAGAAGAAGTTGCCGAAGCAGTATCAGATGCTGCAGATCCATTTAAACCTGCATCATCATCAGCGGCTGCATCTGAACCTGCACCAGCAGAAGCACCACCTAGTTCAGGTGGCGGAGATTCCTCGGATCCTTTTAAGACACCTAGTTAAGTTTTAAATTGTATTATCAACCTAGGACAGCCTGTATCTGCAAGTAATTTCTAAGATTTAATATAGAACCTTTAGAGATTTCCTTTTTAAAAAGGTCAGGATGTATTGTTCTGGCTATAATTTCAATCCCATCTACTATTCTTGGTCCCGGTCTACTAAAGTAGGAATTTGCATCTACCAGATAAACATTGCCTTTCTGTGAAGCGGGGGTCTGGTTCCATACTGAGTTGGAAGTAATTGTATCAATCTCATTAATGGTTTTATCAATATTGAATCCACATGGCATAACAAATATGTAGTTTGGGGCAAAGTCCAGAATATCTTCCCAATCCACTTTAATGGATTGTTCACCTTTATTTCTAAGTCCGTTGTCTCCACCCGCTATTTCAACCATATCCGGAACCCAGTGACCAGCGACAAATGGAGGGTCAAGCCACTCAAGGCAAAAAACTCTCGGCTTATCCCTTTCCCTAGCAGATACGTTCCGTATGACGTCGATTCTTTTTTTAAGACTTGCAACAAGTTCCTTTGCCTGTTCTGATCTACCAGTAGCATTGCCTATTGTTACTATTGATTCTAATACTTCATCAACAGTTCCGGGTTCGAGAGAAATAATTTCGGGCCTGTTATCCAGAATTTCAACTGCTTCAATTACCTGATTTCCCGATACTGCGCATACTTCACAGAGTCCCTGGGTAAAAATAATGTCAGGGTTTGCTGCTTTTAGTTTATCTTTATCTACAAGATAGGTGCTTTTTCCGTTTTTAGAATTCTCGGTAACAAGATCATCAATCTCTTTACTTGAAAGAGTTTTATGGTCGATACTGCTCATAATGACCCTTTCCTTATTATTGACAGTTTCAGGAAAATCACACTCATGGGTGATTCCAACGAGATTATCTTCTAAACCGAGTTTACAAATTATTTCAGTTGTACTTGGAAGGAATGAACAAATTCGCATTATTATATATTTACTAATTAAACCGGGCTGTTCAAGAAATCGGGAGCAAACCCTGGTTTGCTCCCGGTATTGTTAAAAAAATTAAGGAAGAATTATATTTGCATTTACACTTCCCAGCTGTTCACTTAAGGTGCTTAAGAAATACAGATTAGGACCAGTGAAGTCTATACCCTGTGTTCCTGTTCTAAGTGCCAGAAACTGCACGCCGTCAAAAAAATCATTATCAGGGTCGAACGCTCTTATTCCTGCAGGAAATGGAGCAATTGCTGGAAATGGATTTACTTCATCATTCTCAGTATTAATAATAGCGATCTGGTCTGTATTAAATAAAGCCGTATAACCAATTCCATTTTCATCTATTGCAATACTTGAAGTGTTATTCAAATCCGCAAGATTTTCAGTAATCAGAATCGGATTATCAGTACCATTGATTATTTCTTTATCTTCAAGATCTACTTTTAGCAGAGCGCCTACCAGTCCCAATCCTATGTAACCGAACTTATTGTCAGGTGTAGCTGCAATACTTCCCGGCAGGCAAACATTGGTATTTGTATTACTAAGCGGTATAGGTATTAAATTGGAAATAGTATTTGTATTTATATTCATTACGTTGATTGAGGGTGTAAAAAATGGGTCACATACAAATTCAAACGTAACCGGATTAAAAAGAATATTTCCTGCATTAACAAAAAATAATTCTTCTCCAACAAGGAGAAAGTTTCCGGAGTTAGCCCCACCTGCCTGGATTACAAATGAACTGTCTGTGTCAAGATCAATGACAGTAATAAAACCATTACCGTTAGGTGAAAAATTGTTGTCAAGATTGTTGTTGGAAACATATGCAGTATTTCCTACTATTTTAACACCTGATGGTTCTTCAAACCTGCCAGTACCAAGATTTACAAGTTCATTACATGGTTCAAATGGTACGTTTATTTGTCTTGTGTAAAGGGTTTCACATTCAAAGGTGTTAAGATTAACTATAGCAGCAGTCTGCGCAGTATTATTTGCAACAAGCGCCTGTGTGTCACTAATAAAATCCATGTCTATTGGGTTGGACGATGGAGGTAGTACAATTGTATCAATCTCAATTGGTGGATTTATACTTATATCGAAAACCTGTATATTATCAGAAAAACCATTTATGACATATGCCCTGTCTCCAAGTATCTTTAACGATGCGGGTACACTTCCAAGTAGTGCAAGGTTTGTATTAACAAGACTTTCAAGTGTTATAACAGAAAGTTCTGTAGTATCTATCAGCTCTTCATTGTCAAAAACTTCAACAAGGAAAGTATCATCAGTGCTTGCCTGAAACTCAGGGTCAAAACTACCATCGACAAGTCCGATTGTAGTTTTTGCTTCATCTGTGTCCTGGTTTGTCACTACCACTTCACTCCCGGGAGGAACTGCGCCAGCCACACCACCCACTTTGACAACCTCATCATCACCATCAAATTCTGAAACAGCCAGAATCCTGTCTGCTACAACATCACCACCACCGTTTGTATCTGTTTCATCACATGCGGCAGTAAATGCTGCAATAATGACAAATAAAACCAGTAAATGTAAATTCTTCATAAAAACCTCCTTTATTTTAGATATTCAATCCCACTGTGAGAAAAACTGTTCTACCCGGTAAGGGAAAATCAAAAGCATCTCTCACATTAAGGTTGTTAAAAATATTTTTTGATTCAAAATTTGCGTAGTATTTTTTCCAGGAGTATTTAATTCCTGCATCAAAGGTGATCCTGGCATCAGTAGTCCTCCCATTTGGAAAAACCGAAAGTGGTATTTTATCTAGATAATGGGCTTCGCCATAAACCTTAAAATTATTTTTATCGAATACGGCCCTTATATCAAACTGGTTTTTTGGCCTTCCGGGGAGCTGTCCGCCTGTATTTTTTAGTTCTCCGTCAAGATATGTATAGGCAGCGTAAAAACTCAGGTAGTCTACGGGATTGTAAATAATGGCTGATTCTATACCGTTCTCAAATACCTTTCCAACATTTCTGGGTTCTATTCTCTGTGCACTTACAAACACAAAAAGTATAAGATCATCCACATCTCTTAGAAAATAGTTGACCTCGAAGCTGAGTTTTGGTGTCGTATATGAAAATCCAATATCAAAATCAATTGAAGTTTCATTTTCAAGATCAGGATTTCCACCGATAAATCCCTGCTCGGGGAAAAACAGCTCGCTAAATGTAGGTACACGGAATGACCTTGATAAGTTAGATTTAAGATTAAGACTTTTGTAAAAATTGTATTTTATCCCCAGTTTTGGTGAAAAAGCAAAATCAAATGAGTCCTCGGTGCCATTGGTAAATACGAAGTCGATTCTTGTGAGTATATCTATTAATATTTTTTCATTGTTAAGGTACAGCTCATTACCTAAAAAATAACTAATAGTATTTCTGTCAGGGTTATCAAAATCATCATTATTTAAATTTTCATAGTTATATTCAGCAAACGAGCGTACAGTAAGATTGTCATTTGGGTACCAATCGACAGTTGGCCTGAGGCCAAAGTTATTTAGTTTACTAACAGTATCGATGGGGATTCCAATAGTGGGAGTGGGGTCCGAAAATTTGAGGTAATCAAAGTTGTTATAAATCAGAAATTCAAAATCAATATCTTGTCTAATAAATTCTTTATTTGAAAATCTTAATGTTGTAAAATTTCTGACATCTTCCTGATTTGAACTGTCACTCTGGAATTCGCCCAGTCCAGGGACACCCTTGTCGTCGTAATAAAAATCGTTTAAGAAATCTATTTCCCAGTCATTAAGACTAAAATCCAGTTTTACTAGAAAACTCTCTGACCTGTACTCGTTGTTAATTCTGGTCAGAGTCAGTCCGTTTACTGATTTGAACTCAAAATCACCGTCAGTCTGTGCATGGGTAAAAGAGACTAAATATCGTAAATCACCGACTTTACCTGCGTTTGCCGCATTGATCAGAAATGTGTTATATGATCCGTATGTTGCATAGAAACTTGTAAATGGTTCGGCTGTATCCTTGGTAATTATATTTATAATACCGCCTATAGCATCTTTTCCGGCAATTGCCGAAGAGCCTCCCCTTACAACTTCGATTCTATCAATAAAACCGGATGGTATTGTTGAAAGGTCGACACCTCCTCCGAGTGAATTATTTATTTTTATACCGTCGAGCATTATCACAACCTGCTCATTGGAACTTCCCCTGATAGATACAGTCTTTAGTTTGCCAAACCCACCAAAATCCCTCACAGTTGTTCCGGGTGCTAGGTTTATAAGATCGGCTGTTGATTCAAATTCACCTTCAAAATCATCCTTATAAATTGTTGTCGAAAATGAAGAAGGGTAATTCACTGGAGATTTAATCGAGTAATCCTCTACAACTACTGTATCAAGTATGTTTGCATCTTCTGCAAACAACAATCCCGTAGTAAATAAAAATTGTATAATTAGGAAATATTTTAACAATCGTTCCACCAATGCACTAAGCATGGGGGAGGCACAAAAAATCTAAGCATATATTTTTCTCCCCTCGAAGAAAATATAAATTTAGTTTTCAAGGCAGGTCTTCTGACTTATAACCAATTAGCCGATGCGCCTTCCCGGAAATTTCCAGTGGCTATATGCTTCGGTATTATAGGTTAATTACAGCAGCGGGGCTGTGCCGGATTCAAACCGGCTTCCCGTATTAATCCTTCAGGAACCTTAAAAATAATTTAATTATAAAAGATCGAGTAAAATAGATTATCTATCAGTTGAAAAATATTGTCAAGTCTACAAACTCAAAACTGTGGTATTACTTTCTCTCCAAAAAGCTTAATACAGCCTGCTATTACTTCATTTGGTGCCTGCGGAAAAACCATACGATTGCAGAAGTAATTTATGCCGGTTTCTTCTTTGTATTTGTTTAGTTCTTCGACGCAGTATTCGGGAGTTCCTATCATAAAACGGTCTTCTGCAAGATGTTCAAACAGTGGGTCGTCAATGCTTTTTACCTGTTTTCCGCGGATTACAATTTTTACTCCAAGTGTGAAATAAAACTTATACATGTTGATTATATATTCTGTTCCGCCTTCAACTGCAGCATCCTGCGTATCTGCAACAAAGGTCTCCCTTAAAAGAATATGTTCAATACTGTCTGGGTTGTGGCCTGCCTCTATAGCAGCTTCATTAAACCATTCTAGTGTATCCTTTATCATTGGTGTAGTTCTCCCGGGCCCTATAAGAAGGGGTTTGCCAAGCCTTCCTGCCCTTCTAATTGCAGGTTCTTCGAATGCGCCAATATAAATAGGTAAAGGTTTCTGAATAGGTTTTGGAGTTACTTCAATGTTTGAAAAATTAAATCTTTTACCTTCAAAGGTAAAGGGTTTGTCACCCCATGATTTTTCAATTATATCAATTGCTTCTTCAATTCTCGATGGTCGCTGTCTTATTGGGATATTAAAACCATCAAACTCTTCTTTCCTGTATCCAATTGCCAGCCCAAGATCAAAACGCCCGTCTGAAATAATATCAACTGTAGCAGCATCTTCTGCCACCCTTACAGGGTTATGAAGAGTTACGATGAATGCCCCGGTCCCTAATCTTATTGTGCTCGTGGCATTGGCAAGTGCTGCAGCCATAACAAGTGGGGATGAGCAGTAGCCGTCTTCAAGAAAATGGTGTTCGGAAAGCCAAGCTGAATAAAATCCCACATCTTCGGCAAGTTTAACATTTTCAATTGAGTTTTTATAAAGTTCCCTATGTGTAACGCCGGGTAGGTCTTTATGTGTCTGCATACTAAATAGTCCAGCACCAAATTTCATGTTCTGCCTCCAAATAATAAATATTTAAGAATAAATTATAGCATTATTTTAATTCAGTTGAATCTGCGAATTAAATATGTTTATAATGAATACTAATAAAAACAAGAGGTGATCAGATGGCTAAAGATATAAAATTTGGGCTTTCAGCGCCAATGCCCGGAGCAGATGTAAACGGTTTGATTGAATTTTCAATTAAAGCTGACAGACTTGGGTTTGATACAATCTGGTATCCTGACCATCTTGTATTTGTTGCACCGGGTGCAATAGCCCCCGAAGCATGGACAGTAGCTGCCGCTGCTGCACCCCAGACTAAAAACATTCAGCTGGGGACTGTCTCTGATCCCCACAGGATGCACCCTGCTGTCTTTGCTCAGAGGCTTGCAACTGTTGACCAGCTTTCAAAAGGAAGGACAGTGTTAACACTGGGCGTTGGTGAATCCATGAACCTCGATGCATATGGTATAGAGTGGAATAAACCTCTTGGAAAACTTAATGAATCAATAGATGTAATGAATATGCTATGGGAAACTGATGAGCCGATAAATTTTAACGGGCAGTTCTACACTCTCAAAGATGCCTTCCTGCAGATAAAGCCCTATGAAAGGAACAGCATTCCTTTTTATATTGCTACTCATACTCCAAAGGGCCTGCAGCTTGCAGGTGAAAAGGGAGATGGATGGCTACCCCTTGACTTAAATCCGGGATTATACGAAAGGTATTTGGGAGATATTAAATCTGCTGCAGATAATGCAGACAGGTCACTTGATGATTTTGACCCTGCGCTTTGGGTGTTTACTTCACTTGGAAAAGATATTGATGAAGCTTATAAATCCCTGGAACCATTTAAATACGTACTTGTAATGCAGGAACAACTTTTAAAAGCGGGTTATGACGTGGATATTCCCGAGGAGTATAAGGGAATAAACTATTTTAATATTGTACCGACTGACGAAGATAAAAGGGCAAAGTTCAGGGAACTTGGCCAGCTTTTCCCACGCGAGGCAATTCTTGACTTTACAATTACAGGCGCTAAAAAAGACTGTATAGAAAAAATTGAGAAATATATAGATGCAGGAGTTAGAAACTTTGTACTGTTCTATAGATTTAGCCCTGATCCGGACCTTGCTCTAGAAACATATGCAAAAGAAATTATCCCTTATTTTAAAGGTTAATTATTTTCAATGAACTCTACCCTGTTAAAGTAGATCAGGTTTAAGGGGTCAGGCTCAAGCCCCTTAATAAAAGGTTTTATCATGTTTTGCTGTACCTGGTTTATATAGGGTACAATCGCAATATCCGTTTCAGTAAGAATTTCCTGTGCCTTGTTATATAATTCAATCCTTTTATCTGGATTCTGCTCTTCCGCTGCAGTTTCTACAAGCCTGTCATATTCAGGATTGCACCAGTTGGTATGGTTGTTTCCGCTACTGCATTCAAAGAGGTTCATAAAATTGTGAGGATCGGGGAAATCAGCTCCCCAACTGCCCCTTGATATTTCGGGGGGGTTTGTCTGCCGCGTTTTTAAATAAACTTTCCACTCCTGGTTGTCCAGCTTAACTTCCACTCCAAGATGTTTTTTCCACATGCTTTGAAGTGCTTCGGCAATAATCCTGTTGTTTCCTACATCTGGATAGAGGAATGAAGCATCGGGAAAATTCTTACCATCCGGATACCCTGCTTCGGCTAATAGTTTTTTTCCGTTTTCAGGGTCAAACTTTATTCCAATATCCGGATTATGGGCAAGCATGTTTTTAGGTATCCAAGATGTAGCCGGAAACCCTGCACCCTGGATTAGACCCACAATACTGTCACGTTCGATTGCACTGGCGAAAGCTTTCCTGACCAATTGGTTGTCAAAGGGCAGTTTCTTAATGTTAAATGCTACGTAACTTCCCCTGTAAGCTTCCCTTTTTATGAATTCACCGGAATTAACAAGTCTTGGTACCTCCAGGACCGGGATGCTTTTGCTGTCCAGAAAATCAAGCTCTCCGCTTTCATAAAGTGCAAGGGCAGAACTTGGGTTTTCATTCATAATCATTTTTACTTTTTTTACGTTTTTTGGTTTTTGTCCCCAGTATTTTTCATTTTCCTCCAGAATAAGAAAATCATGGTGTTTCCATTTTGTTAATTTATAGGGGCCAATTGTGACAATGTTTTCAGGGTCTGTCCAGCTCCCACCGTGTTTACTTACTACATCTTCCCTTAACGGGAATGTGGACATAAATGAAACTACACTTGGGAAATATGTAGCTGGCCTCTTAAGTTCGACTTTAAGTGTCTGATCATCAAGTGCCGTAACACCAACTTTTGAAAAGTCGTTTATTTTTCCTGAATTAAATTCTTCTGCATTTTTTAGATCAAATAAAAAGTAAGCATAGTCACCGGCAGTGGCGGGATCTAATATTCTATTCCAGGAGTATACAAAGTCCTGCGCCCTGAGTGGGACACCGTCTGACCATACAACACCTTCACGTATTTTAAAAACAAAGGTTTTTCCATCTTCACTTATTTCCCAGCTCTCTGCAAGAGCAGGTTCCGGTTTGTGAGCGTGGCTGAATTTTGTAAGTCCGTCCATAATATTATTCAGGATTGTGTAGGAGGTGCTGTCCGTTGCAAGTGATCCATCGAGTGATGGCGGCTCGGCACCTATATTAATATTGAGAGTATCTTTTTCTGCAATATTAACTTCTTTTGGGTTGTTATTGCATGAAAGGGTAAAAATTAGTGGCAGAATAATAAGAATAAAATAGCTCTTCATAGTGACAATCTAGCTTAAAGGAAAATTAGTTATTGTCCAACTGTTTTAGTAATGGTTATTTTATTTTGGTAATGCCTACAAATAATGATGTTAAGAAAGCCTCAGCCAGGCTCAAAAATGTAATTCATGAAACACCGCTTGTTTATTCATTTGCAATGCAGGAACTGATAGGAGCAAATGTATATTTTAAACTTGAGAACCTACAAAGGACCGGATCGTTTAAGATCAGGGGTGCATATAATAAACTCTACAAGGTTCGGAACAAAGCTACTTCCGTAATTACCGCATCTGCCGGAAATCATGCACAGGGAGTTGCACTTTCATCAAGGCTTCTTGGTTTGAAATCAAAAGTTGTTATGCCTGAGGGTACTCCTATAAACAAAATGCTGTCAGTAAAACATTATGGCAGTGATGTAATACTTCACGGGGCAAATTTTGATGAGTCTTTGGAGTATGCCCTTGATGAATCAAAGAAAGAAGGAACTACATTTATTCATGCATTTAGTGACGAAGATGTTATAGCAGGCCAGGGCACAATTGGCCTTGAAATTATCAGAAATCTTAAAAATATTGATGCAGTTTTTGTACCGATAGGCGGTGGAGGATTAATCTCAGGAATCGCAATTGCATTAAAAGAAACAAACCCAAAAATAAAAATATTTGGTGTTCAAGCTGAAAACGTGCCGTCTATGGTTGAAGCAATTAAGAAGAAAAGGCCTGTTGAGGTTCCATCTAAGTTAACACTTGCTGATGGTATTGCAGTGAGAAAAGCAGGGGATATTACATTAAAAATAGTAAATAAATATGTTGACGATGTGTTTACAGTCAATGAAGATGAGATAGAAGATTCGCTGCTGATACTTGCAAGTAAAAAAAGGCTTGTTGTTGAAGGGTGCGGCGGCGTTGGCCTTGCCGGACTTATGAAAAGGCAAAATAAGTTTAAAAATAAAAATGTGGTAGTTCTGATAAGCGGCGGAAATATTGATATAAATGTATTGTCAAAGATAATTGACAGGGGCCTTAATAAACAGGGAAGGCTTATGCGAATGGACCTCGAACTTCCTGATGTCCCAGGTGCGCTTGGAGTACTTTCCACGCTGATAGGAGATTTAAAGGGAAATATAATACATATTTTACACGACAGGATGACTGAGGGGCTTGCCCTAAACCGGGCTATTGTTGAGATTACTCTGGAGACAAAAAATCAGGAACATCAGAAAGAAATCGCACGTGTATTAAAAAGAAACGAATACAAAATTATTAAAACTGACTGATCAATCTTCAGTTAATACAACAAGTAGTGTTTTAGCTTCAACTGCATCACCTTCACTTATTTTAATTGATTTAATCTTTCCAGCTTGAAGGGCTTTTAACTCGCTTTCCATTTTCATGGCTTCTACTACTACTACTGGATCACCTTCAGCTACATCATCTCCTTCACTCTTAAGCAATTTAACCACGCGGCTTGGCATTGGGGCAATTATCTCAAGCCCGCTCCCCATACTGCCTGACTTTGAAAGTTCCCTGTCAGAAATAGCTTCCAGTTCATAGAGGTTTCCGGCATGGAAGACCTGCACCTGCTTTCCCTGCTTAAATGTGCCAATAGTAAATTGCTTGTCATTAATAATTATTGAGTAAAGGTTGTTATCAAGACGTGTGTATTCAACCGGGTATTCTTCACCATTGATCATGGCTACAACGTTATTATCTTCCTGTTCAATGGTTACCTTATATATCTGGTTATCTAGTTTAAAACTGTATGTCATATTAAAGGATTCCTCGATACTCCTAATCTTCTTGCCAGCAATTTCCAGTTTGAACCTGATTTAGTATTGCCGTTGCCTGTATTATTCTCAGGTATTGCATTCTCCATTGTTACTGCTGCTGCAATAAGTGCAGGATCGATATCCGTGGACTCTGCTTTTAGCAGTTCAGGGTGACGATCTATATATGCTGTATCAATTTTTGCCTGGTTAAACTCTTCTTCAGCCATTACCCGTATCAGAAAGCCGATATTTGTCCTGACTCCAAGAACGATGTATTCACTCAATGCTGAGACCATTTTCTTTACAGCATCTTCACGGGTTTCTCCCCATGTTATCAATTTCGAAAGCATCGGGTCGTAATATGAAGTAACTTCATAGCCGCTGTAAATTGATGAATCGTCTCTTACTCCGGGCCCTGTAGGTGCCTTTATATAATGAATCATTCCTGGTGATGGCATAAAGTTCATTGCGGGGTCTTCGGCATATACCCTGCACTCAAGTGCATGCCCATTTATTTTTAGTTCATTCTGTTTAAAAGGCAGTTTCTCACCATCGGCAATCCTGATCATCCATTTTACAATATCAATACCTGTAATCATTTCCGTAACCGGATGTTCTACCTGGACCCTGGTATTCATCTCAAGAAAATAAAAGTTTTGTTTCTGGTCCATAATAAATTCTACTGTTCCGGCACCTGAATAATTTACAGCTTTTGCTATCCTGACGGCCGTGTCTCCCATTTTCTTCCTGGTTTTTGCGGATATAAAACCGGATGGAGCTTCTTCTATAACTTTTTGGTGTCTTCTCTGAATTGAACATTCCCTTTCAAAAAGGTGAAGGACTTTGCCGTGTGTATCAGCAAGTATCTGAATTTCTATGTGCCTTGGCTGTTCGATAAAACGTTCCACAAATACCGAATCGTCTCCGAAAGATGAAAGGGCCTCACTTTTTGCCATTCTTAGTGAGTTCTCAAACTCTTCTTTGTCCCTTACGAGCCTCATTCCTTTACCGCCGCCGCCAGCTGATGCTTTAATCATTACCGGGTAACCGATTTTTTCAGCAACATGTACTGCTTCAACATCGGTAACAGCTCCGTCTGATCCAGGTACAAGAGGTACCTTAGCTTCCTTGGCAATTTTTCTTGCAGTTATCTTATCACCCATTAGCTGAATTGCTTCAGGTGTTGGGCCGATAAAAACAATACCTTCCTTGCTGCAAAGTTCCGCAAATGAATCATTCTCAGAAAGAAAACCAAAACCGGGATGAATAGCCTGTGCGCCGGATTTTTTAGCAACTTCTATAATTTTCTCTTTAACAAGATAACTCTCGGCCGGTTTTGGAGGCCCGATTAAATAGGCTTCGTCGGCAAGTGCAACATGAAGGGAGTTCCTGTCTGCTTCTGAATAAACTGCTACAGTCTTTGCCCCAAGTTCCTTGCAGGCCCTTATTATTCTTACGGCTATTTCGCCTCTGTTTGCTATTAATATTTTTTCAAACATCTTTTACCTCAAATTTAAAGTGGAATATTTCCATGTTTTTTGGGTGGGTTAGTCTGCCTTTTCCCATCCAGCATATCCAGTGCAAGTGCAATTCTGTGCCTGGTGTCCTCGGGTTTAATAACTTCATCGATATAACCAAGGTCAGCAGCCCTGTAAGGGTTTGCAAAGTTTTTCTTGTATTCATCAATCAATTTTAATCGTTCCGCCTCTGGATCTTCAGCTCCAGCAATCTGTCCTTTGAAAATAATGTTAACTGCTCCATCTGAACCCATTACTGCAATCTCAGCAGTTGGGTAAGCAAGGTTTACATCTCCCCTTATGTGCTTTGAGGACATAACGTCGTAAGCTCCGCCGTATGCTTTCCTGGTGATTACTGTGACTCTTGGCACGGTTGCCTCGCAATATGCATAAAGTAGTTTTGCCCCATGCCTGATGATTCCTCCCCATTCCTGTTCAGTCCCTGGTAAGAATCCCGGGACGTCGACAAATGATACAATCGGGATATTAAAACAGTCGCAAAACCTTACAAACCTGCCGGCTTTTACAGAGGCATCTATGTCAAGGCAGCCTGCCAATACCATAGGCTGATTACCCACAATACCAACTGATCTGCCGTTTATCCTTGCAAAACCAATAACAATGTTTTGAGCAAAAAGCTCCTGAATTTCGAAAAAGTATCCATCATCAACAACTTTATTAATTACATCCTTGATATCATATGGTTTATTTGGGTTTAACGGGACTATATCCCTCAAACTCTCTTCTTTTCTGTCAATTGGATCATCACATAGTACCCTCGGTGGGTCTTCTATATTGTTAGAAGGAAGAAAACTCAGTAGTTCTTTTATAATTGAGATTGAATCTTCATCATTTTCTGCAGCAAAGTGTGCAACGCCGCTTTTAGTGTTGTGAACAGATGCGCCGCCGAGATCTTCTGATGAAACATCTTCGTGAGTTACGGCTTTTATTACATCCGGGCCGGTAATAAACATATAGCTGGTATCTTTGGACATTACAGTGAAATCATTCATTACAGGTGAGTAAACAGCCCCTCCTGCACAAGGCCCCAAAATTGCAGCAATTTGTGGGACTACACCTGATGCCAATACATTTCGTAAAAATATGTCAGCGTAAGCACCCAGGCTTTCAACTCCTTCCTGAATCCTGGCACCTCCAGAATCGTTAAGTCCAATTACCGGAACGCCAACTTCCATGGCTTTTTCCATTATTTTGCAGATTTTTTTACCATGAGCCATGCCAAGCGAACCGCCAAATACTGTAAAGTCCTGTGCGTAAACAAATACCTGCCTACCTTCTATTTTCCCGTAGCCGGTTACAACACCATCACCCAGAAACTTTTTGTCACCCATTCCAAAATCATCGCACTTGTGTACAACAAATTTATCAAGTTCAACAAAACTGTTTTTATCTACAAGCAAGTCTATTCTTTCTCTTGCTGTAAGTTTTCCAAGATCGTGCTGCCTCTTGATCCTGGCTTCGCCGCCACCAAGTTCGGCTTCTTTTTCCTTATTTTCTAAAAATTTAATTTTTTCCTTCATACATATAACTCCCAATGATAAGTAGCATTAAATAATACGATTTTTATATTCAATGTGTCTGAGCAATGTTATTGAAAAGTAACTTTAAAAATCCAGTGAAATATAACACAATGATTAAAAAATATAAAACATATTTAAAATTTAGATGTTACTATGTTTTTAAGTCAACTTACTCCAAATTTCCATCACATGTTTACGAGTTTCTTCCTGATTACCGTTATTGTCAATAATATAGTCCGCATGTTTTATTTTTTCACTGTTGCTGAGCTGCGATTTTATACGGGCATTAATTTGTTCGTGGGTGAGGTCTCCCCTGCCAATAAGCCGTTTTTTCTGCGTTTCTTCATCAATAGAGACCACAATAAGCTTATCTATTAATTTGATCAAGCCTTTTTTCTCCAGAAGAAGAGCCGCTTCTATTATTACAATATCGGCATTATCCTTTTTGAAATCATCTATAGACCTGTTTGTTTCATCAAATATAGCCGGGTGAATTATGCTGTTTAAAAGTTCTCTTTTCTCATCACTATTGAAGACTATATCAGCAACTATTTTTCTGTTTAAGGTTCCATCGGTGTTAAGAATCTTGCTCCCAAATGCGTCTGTAAGTTTTTTGAGAGCAGGTTTCCCAGGCTCTACAACTTTTCTAGCAACCATATCCGCATCAATTAACCTGGCTCCAAGTTCCCTGAAGAAACCTGCTACTGTAGATTTCCCGGAACCTATGCTACCGGTAAGTCCTATTATCTTCATCTTTATAAATTATGATTATTAGTAATATTTAATCAAATATCTGATTTGAATTTGGAGGCCACATGAGTTTTACAACACCCGATCTATGTGATGATTTTCCTGAACTGGTAAGAGTAGTAGAGCCTATGTTTAATAAGTTTGGCGGGTCATCTGCTTTTGGCGGTGAAATAGTTACAGTCAAATGCTTCGAAGACAATTCACTTGTAAAAGAAAATGCATCAAAACCCGGCTATGGGAAAGTAATGGTTATAGATGGCGGCGGCTCACTAAGGCGTGCACTACTGGGTGACCTGATTGCGAAAGATGCAGTAAAAAACGGGTGGGAAGGATTTGTCATATATGGCTGCATTCGTGATGTGGATATTATCAACAGGCTCGATATAGGGGTCCAGGCACTTGATACAGTCCCGCTTAAAACTGAAAAGAAAGGTATTGGCGAGCTGAATATAGCTATAACATTTGGTGGTGTGACCTTCAGGCCCGGTGAATATGTTTATGCGGATAATAATGGAGTTGTTGTTTCAAAAGAGAAACTGTTTGATGACGATTAAATAGAATTGATTGCGTCTTGTATCCTGCTGATTACTTTTTCCTTTCCAAGTATTTCAATAACTTCTCCAATGCCCGGGCTTACAGTACCACCGGTAAGCGCTACACGCATTGGCTGGGCAATTTTCCCGAATTTTAGGTCAAGCTCTTCTACAACCTGCTCAAGTGCAGCCTGGATATTGTCATAGGTAAATTCTTCAATGGTTTCAAGTTTTTCCATTAAAGACTTAAGTACAGGTTTTGTATCTTCAGTCAGAAATTTGTTTCGGCCTTTTTCTTCGTATTCTATATTGTCATTATAAAAATATAATGATTGGTTTACAAAATCATTAAGTGTTTTTGACCTCTCCCTGAGCTGTTCGATTATCCTCAGAAGTTTTTCATCATTTTCGGCGTTATAACCCTTTTTGTTCATTAAGGGCAGTACCAGCTCTGCAAGTTCGTGTGCAGGTTTTTCTTTTATGTAATGAGCATTTAGCCACAGAAGTTTTTCCGGGTTAAAGACAGCGGCGGATTTCCCAACATTATCAAGAGTGAATTTCTCTATAAGTTCTTCCTTCGAAAAAATTTCCTCGTCGCCGTAAGACCAGCCAAGCCTTGTAAGATAATTAATCATTGCCTCGGGCAAATAACCGTCATCCCTGTATGCATCCACTGATGTTGCTCCGTGGCGTTTGCTGAGTTTTGTTTTATCAGCACCATGAATCATGGATACATGGGCAAATTTTGGAATACTTAGTCCAAGGGCATCATATATTAATTGCTGTTTTGGTGTATTTATAAGGTGGTCATCACCCCGGATAATATGTGTTAGATCCATAAGTGCATCATCAATTACTACTGCAAAGTTGTATGTGGCAAACCCGTCCATCCTTAAAATAATAAAGTCATCAATTTCTTTTGTATCAAAATTTATTTTTCCTCTTAATATATCGTGAATTTCTATTTCACCTGTATCGGGGGTAAGTATTCTAATTGAATAAGGTTTGTCGGACCCCGCATTTTCATTTGCCCATTCGCGTTTGTATTGAAAATATTCTCCCTTCTCCTGGGCTTCTTTTCTTTTCCCCGCAAGCTCATCCGGAGTAACGTAGCATTTATAAGCTTTTCCCGAGTCCAGCATCTTATTTGCATATTCCCTGTAGATATCAAGTCTTTCAGACTGCTTGATTGGAGTATTGTCCCAGTCTAGTCCGAGCCACTTCATTGAACTATAAATTTCATTGAGTGATTCTTCAGTGGATCTAGCCTGGTCTGTGTCTTCTATCCTGAGTACGAATTCTCCGCCGTGATGACGGGCAAAGAGCCAGTTAAAAATAGCGGTTCTTGCTCCACCAAGATGGAGTGAGCCTGTGGGGCTGGGTGCAAATCTGGTTTTTACTGACATCGGAATTAAAGTAAATAAAGAATAAGGAGTGTCAATTATTAATTCAAAAGCTCATCGAGCTTGTTTGATCTTTCAAGTGCAATTAGCTGCTCATAGCCACCAATAAGTTCATCATCAATAAGGATTATTGGTACAGTCCTCCAATTATGTTTTTGCATTGCCTCAAGCTTTTTTTCGGGGTTATTATCCAGATTAACTTCATCGTAGTTAATACCCTTATTATCTAACAACTGTTTTGCTCTTATGCAAAAAGGACAGTAGTTTGTTGTATATATTTGTACTTTGTTCATGCGAAATTAAGATGCTTGGTTTTTATATTAGATTCAAGTATTCTTGACACAAACTTTATCGAAATCTGGTGCATGCAAACAAACTTACCAAAAAAATTATGTATACCCGTTTACTGATCCTTCCTATTCTTGTAGTTGCAATTCTGACTCTTAGTTCCTGCTCGGTATTTAAATTTGCAAAAATTTATACTTCAACTGAACCAGGAAGTGGTCAGCTTCATGGATATATATATACAACAGACCTGACAAGTTACAGCATTGGCAAACTCGATGATAACTGGAAAAGGGTGGAAATTGATTACGGCGACCTTTTTTATACCAACAACAATAAAACTTCGGCAATTACGGTAAATTCCACATGTAATCCAAATAAAGCCAAATACAACCTTTCTGTACTGGCAGGGTCTTTACTAGTAGGTGTTAAAGGGAAGAAACTAATTGACAGGGAATTGCTAATGGTAGATGGAGAGGATGCATTATTTTCATTGTATGATGCAAAGTTTGAAGGTGATGATATAAAAATAGCAACTGTTGTATTTAAAAAAGGGCAGTGTGTTTATGATTTTAGCTATTTAAATATTAATAATGAATTTGATACTTACTTAAAAGAATTCGTTGAATTTATTTCAGAATTCAGGGTGTTGGACTAAAAGATGATCAGCTTGTTAAATAAAATCGGTGCATTTTGCATTAATTCATTATTAACCGTTGGGGAAGTAACAGTTTTTTGTTTCGGGGCAATGGCTACAACACTGAAACCGCCATATGATTACAAGCAAATATCTGAGCAGGTATATGAGATTGGTGTTAAATCCATAATGATTGTTATTGTCTCTGCAACAGCAATAGGGATGGTAATGGTTGTACAGCTGGCCTGGGGTTTTGCCTGGTTTGGGGCAAAAGGGCTTGTTGGCCCGGTAGTGACATTGTCATTTGTAAGAGAACTAGGTCCTGTTGTAACTTCGCTCCTTGTTGGGGGAAGGGTTAGTTCAGGTATTACAGCGGAGATTGGTTCCATGAATGTCACAGAACAGATAGATGCAATAAAAACCCTTGGAGCAGACCCGATAAAAAAACTTGTAGCACCAAGAATCTGGGCCGCAATGATCTCATTTCCCCTTCTTGCTATTATTTCCAATCTTGCAGGTATTCTTGGCGCCATGATTATTTCATCAATAGATCTAGATATAGGGCCGCAGCTTTTTTTACAATCAACTCGGGAGTGGGTTGGGGTCGATGATTTTATAAGTGGTATTTCAAAAACGTTTTTCTTCGGTTTAATTGTTGCTTTTACCGGATGTTATATTGGTATGAATACAGAGGGAGGCACACAGGGAGTAGGACGTGCAACAACACATGCTGTGGTAGTATCGTTATTATTGATTATAATTTCCGATTTTCTATTATCCAAACTGTTTGTATTTTTATTTTATTTGTAATTTTAGGCTACGAAGGAGTTGTATAATTGTCTTTATCTGAAAAAAGCAGTTTTAAAATGAAGTCAAAATTATTAATGGGCCCTGGCCCTAGTAATGTAAGCCAGAGAGTTTATGACGCTCTTGCCACACCTATAGTTGGGCACCTTGACCCCGAATTTCTTGAAATTATGGATGATACTGTCCAGATGCTTAAAGAAATATTCAGGACTAAAAACAGACTTACATTCCCGGTTTCGGGGACTGGAAGTTCAGGAATGGAAGCAGGTTTTGTGAATGTATTGGAAAATGGCGATAAGGTTGTTGTAGGTGTAAACGGAGTATTTGGTGAGAGGATGTCAGATGTTGCATCCAGATATGGTGCTGAAGTAATTAGGGTAGAAGAAGAATGGGGCAGAATAATTGAACCAGAAAAGATAATTGATGTATTAAAAGATCATCCTGATACGAAAATGGTTGCCTTAGTACATGCTGAAACATCAACTGGTGCTAAACAGCCAATTGAAGAAATTGGCTCCTACATAAAGCAGACTGATACGCTTTTGCTTGTAGATGCCGTTACATCACTTGCCGGGTGTGAACTTGAAATTGATGAATGGAATATAGATATATGCTACAGCGGCACACAAAAGTGTCTCAGTGTACCACCTGGACTTTCCCCTGTAACATTCAGTGATCAGGCGGTTGATGTTATAGAATCCAGAGGTTCCAAAATTGAGAGCTGGTATCTTGATCTATCAATGATAAGAAAATACTGGGGCAGTGAAAGGGTTTATCATCATACGGCCCCGATATCTATGATTTTTGCACTCAGGGAAGGACTTAAGATTATTCTGGAAGAAGGGCTCGAAGACCGTTATAAAAGACACCAGATGGTTGGAGACTATCTTGTAGAGGAAATAAGCAAGCTAGGATTTGACTTATTTGCCCAGGAAGGACACAGGCTGCCTATGCTTGTTTCAGTAATACTCCCCGAGGGTATTGACGATGACATGGTAAGAGCAAAACTTCTTCGCGAACACAGGATTGAAATTGGTGTTGGTCTTGGTAAAACAAGAGGTAAAATATGGAGAATAGGATTAATGGGTGAATCAAGTACAAAAGAGAATGTAGATATTTTTATAGGTGCATTAAAAGAAATAATAGGCTAACATTTATTAATGTTATTTATGGATAAAAAGCAATATATATACATCTTGACTTTATATTAGATTTTGGTAGAATGACACACCTTATTGTTAAGGAAAATAGTATGAAATCATATATGGCTAAAAACGAAGATGCAGACCAGAAATGGTTTATAATTGATGCCGAAGGTAAGACTGTTGGCAGGCTTGCTACAAAAGTTGCAACTTTGCTCAGGGGTAAAGGAAAACCAGATTTCACCCCTCACGCTGACAATGGCGATTTTGTTGTTGTAATCAATGCTGACAAAGTTAATTTTACAGGTAATAAATGGAGCCAGAAGACATATTACTGGCATACTGGGTATCCTGGCGGAATCAAATCAATTACTGCAGATAAACTAATGGAAAAAGAACCAGAAGAAGTTTTAAGGAAAGCTGTTTGGGGTATGCTGCCAAAATCTAAATGGCAGAAAACTTTAATAAACAGATTAAAAGTATATGTGGGTGATTCACACCCTCATTTGGCTCAACAGCCAGAAGTACTGGAGGTTTAATTAATTGTCTGAAACTTTATTTAACGGAACTGGACGTAGAAAAACATCTGTAGCCAGGGTTTGGTTAAAGCCTGGTAAAGGTAGTTTTAAGGTTAACAACAGGGAACTTGACGAATATTTTCCCCGTGAATCTTGGCGGATACAAGCCAGGGAACCACTTGAATTAACAGAAACAGACGGACAGTACGATATACTTGTCAATGTTCAGGGTGGTGGTTTAACAGGACAGGCCGGGGCAGTCAGACACGGATTATCCAGGGCATTACTTCAATCCAACGACACACTTCGTAAGAAGCTAAAAGTTGCCGGATTTCTAAGACGTGACTCAAGAATGGTTGAGAGTAAGAAATACGGTAAAAGAAAAGCAAGAAGAGGACAACAGTTCTCAAAGAGGTAATTTCTTCTTGTCAAAAATTTCTAAAAAAACTGATTCACCTGAAATTAAAATCGCTTCCCACAAGGGAAAACTCGGTGTATTGCTTCCCGGTATGAGTGGAGCTGTAAGTACGACCTTTATCGCCGGAGTTGAAGCTATAAAAAAGGGTATAGGAAGGCCTATAGGGTCATTAACCCAGATGGGTACAATACGCCTTGGCAAAAGAACTGACAAAAAATCCCCGTTAATAAAAGATTTTATAGGTTTAGCTGATTTAAAAAACATAGTTTTTGGTGGTTGGGATATTTATCCAGATAATTGTTATGATGCAGCTGTAAAAGCAGGTGTATTGAAAAATGAATTACTTGATAAACTGAAGCCAACACTTAAGAAATCTTCACCAATGAAGGCTGTTTTTAGTCAGCAGTATGTGAAAAATCTTTCAGGTACTCATGTTAAAAAAGGCAAGACAAAGATGCATCTTGCTGAACAACTAATAAAAGATATTAATAAGTTTAAAAAAGATAATAAATTAGACCGCCTTGTAATGCTTTGGTGCGGAAGTACTGAAGTTTTTCTCAAAACAACTAAGGTGCATAGCACTTTGAAGAGTTTTGAAGATGGACTTAAAAAGAACAGCAAAGATATACCGCCAAGTATGATTTATGCATATGCCGCAATTAAATGTGGTATTCCATACGGAAATGGTGCTCCAAATTTGTCAGCAGATGTTCCTGCACTTGAAGAACTTGCAATAGAAAACAAAGTACCGATAGTAGGTAAAGATTTTAAAACGGGGCAGACACTTATGAAAACTATTCTTGCTCCGGGTTTTAAGAGCAGGCTACTTGGGATAAATGGCTGGTTTTCAACTAACATTCTTGGAAACAGGGATGGTGAAGTGCTTGATGACCCATGGTCATTTAAGACCAAGGAAGAAAGTAAGCTTAGTGTGCTGGATTCAATATTTCAGCCACATCTATATCCCGCACTTTATTCTGATTTTTACCATAAAGTGAGGATTAATTATTATCCGCCAAGGGGTGACGAAAAAGAGGCATGGGACAATATAGATATCTTTGGATGGCTTGATTACCCTATGCAGATAAAAATTAATTTTCTTTGCAGAGACAGTATTCTCGCTGCGCCGATTGCACTTGACCTTGTATTATTTCTGGATCTTGCAAAACGTGCAGAAATGTTTGGTATTCAGGAATGGCTGTCATTCTATTTTAAAAGTCCGATGACTAAAAGAGGGCTTTACCCAGAGCATGACCTTTTCATTCAGCAGATGAAACTTAAAAATACACTCCGTTTTCTAAAAGGTGAAAACCTGATTACACACCTTGGCCTTGATTACTACGATTAACTTTCTCATTTCACATAAAAATTAATAGATTGGTACCAAGAAGTTCTTCAACAGGTCAATCCCGTCCGTTTTAGCCTTTATTTCAAGTTCCCAGTAAGTTGGCGGGCGTTCCTTAAGCCTTGTATGATAAATTTCATCAGAAGGAAGGTCGAACTGTATAGGTATTTGTAATAAACCGTAATCTTTGGTTGAAGAAAGCTCAAATTTCTTTGTTTCGGAGTAGAGATGGTAGCATACTACAACCGATTTCTTGTTGTCACCTGAGCCCCTTGTCTCATATTTTTCTTCAATACAGGTTAGTAACGCATCAATATGTTTAGCACCTTTTAATTTATTATTTATATTAAAGGTCAGTTCCAGTTTATTTCCAAGAAAATAGGGAAACTGATTAAACCTCATGTAACTCATTCCATATTTTAAATACCTGAATAATTTTTTAAAATAGACCCAAATGATAATCAAGACTGCCAAATCAAAAATTATCATGAGTATTTTTGGAAAGTAAGATATTTTACTACCACCTAGAAATTTAAAAATAAACAGGTGAAAAGGCAATAAAAACAGTATTAACAGTACCGTACTGAAAAAAAACTTTATAAGATCCGATCTGCTTCTGTCATTAATTCTTTTGTGGTTCCAGCTATAATCATTGTCCCATTGAGAAGTATTTACAAGATACTTAGCTGGCCTGTAATTAAGGCTCAGTAGTCCGTGAATTATAAGGAAAAGGCCCGGCATTAGAAATACACCGCCAAACATAGCCGCCATATACCTTGGTACATGGAATTTACTGTCAGGTGTATCTATAACATTAAAAGAAATTAATATGATATAAAGCCCAGCCATAGCAAACAACAATCCAAAGAATACCGAACTCCAGCCGTGTATAGTTGTCCTGCTTATTGGGGTTTTTCCCTTAATTTCAAGCCTTTCCTTTTTCACCATTTCTTATTTTAGTATTTTAATTCTTAAAGTTAATCTTTATAGTAGTATTTATGATTTATATAGCTCTTAAATTTATAATCACTGCCGGAGTAGTTGTAGGTGTGTCGGAAATAGCAAAAAGGTCCGGTTATTTTGCTGCTATGCTTGCCGCTCTTCCCTTAACTTCCATACTGGCAATGATATGGATCTATGTCGATACAAAAGATTCACAAAAAATTATTGATCTTTCCTACGGGATATTCTGGCTGGTTCTGCCAACTCTGCTGTTCTTTATATTACTGCCCGCACTTCTGAAAAATCATCTTGGATTTTGGCCCTCAATGATAATATCTATGGCAGTAATGATAGTTTTCTATCTGTTATTTGCTTTTTTTGGTAAACGCCTGGGACTGCCACTATAAATTTAAATACCTGGTATCAGTGGTACGCCGCATCCACATCCGGAAAGTATTATAGTTATAGTTATAAGTAGTAATAAACTGGGTTTAATTATATTCATTGACTATTTAATGGAAATTGTAATAAATTATTTTGAAATAGGTGACTGAACTCTATAACCTTTTTCTGTCATTAAATATGCGGCACTACCACCTGCAACAGCACCTACTACTAAAGCTGCACAACTGCTTCCAAGAAGTGAAACACATATAATGATTGGAATTACAAGATTTTTTAATTTCATTATTCAGACCTATTAAGCTTAGAACAACAGTATACTAGAGGTATTGTGTATTTAAAGCGATTTGTTTATTAGGGAGTGCAAGTTTCACACTGCTCGCAGTTCTCATTTGGCCAGTCACCGCCTACGAGGTTGCCATTTTCATCCAGTTTGAATTTACAGCAATCTATGAAGTGCTGTTTTATCATTTCCTTGCCCCTTAGTATCCTAGATTTTGCAGCGGGCAGGGATATCTTAAGCTTTTCAGCAACATCTTTTTGTTTCATTCCCCCAAGTTCACTGAGTTCAACTGATTGCCTGTACTTTTCGGGAAGTAAGACAACAAAGGATTTAAGACAAGATTTAATTTCACAGTACAAATCACCTTTAGGTGGTATTTCATGAGGTATTAGTTCTTCATTAAATTCAATCTGTCTGTTTCTTCCGGTTTGCCTGTAATAATCAATAATTGTGTTCCGGGCTATACGGTAGATCCAGGGCGGGAGCTTTTCCCTATCGGAAAGGTTTTCAACATTTTTATGTATTTTTATAAAAACGTTTTGCAGTATATCTTCGGTTTCAACTTTACTGTTAACTCTTTTATAAATAAAGGAATAAAGTTTTTGGTTAAAATTGTTCCAAACTTCTTCAGTAGAATAATTCATAATTTTCATTTTTTGTGTAAGAAGGTGTCAATTATTTGACACCTTCTTATCTTTCATTTTCAGTATATTGCTATTTGCTGCAGCCGCATGAACAGTTGCAAACACCGTTTGCACAGTCACATCCTTCACACTTGCAGCTTTCATCACAGTTGCAATCCGAACAGTCACACTTCTTTTCAATAATATGTTCTTTCATATTCAGCTCCTTTTATCTGCTTTTTATTACAGATTTATATATTTTACCTATAAAGACGGGGGAGTTGGAGAAAAGATGCAAAATTAATTTTCAAAACACGTTAAAATTTAATTTTATAGAAAATGGTCAAGGATTTCGAATCAAGTTCGGTATGACATAAAAAAAGGGAATACAAATTGTATTCCCTTTTAAGAGTTAAATTTAAATTTTTAATTTATTGGTTTTTCAGAAAGCTTTCCAGATGATCCTTTATATTGGAATTTGCAAGTTTTCCAAGTGCGGCTTTTTCAATTTGCCTTATTCTTTCCCTTGTGAGATTAAATCTTTTTCCAATCTCGTCAAGTGTATAAGTGCTCTGGCGGTCAATACCAAACCTTAGCCTTATTATTTCTTCCTCTCTTTCGTTTAGCAGTAAAAGTGCTTCTTTTAATTTCTCAGCAAGTGATGCCTTAGCAATTACAGAATCTGGAATCATGGCTTCTTTGTCAGAAACGGAATCCAACAGAGTTGTTTTTTCTCCGTCAAGTACAGGAGTATCAAGGCTTATTGCATCATTTGTCGAATTTAGAATTCTTTTTACTACTTCTACAGAAATTCCTGACTCATCTGCAATTTCCTGAGGTGTGGGCTTTCTCTCCATCTCTTTAGCAAGCTTAGCGCTTGTTTTATATACACGGTTAGCTTGTTCCAGAAGATAGACCGGGACTTTTATTGTTCTGGTCTGTCCCTGAAGTGCCCTAAGAATTGCCTGGTGAATCCACCATGAAGCATAAGTAGAAAACTTATAACCCTTAGTATGGTCAAATCTTTCTACTGCTCTCATGAGTCCCAGGTTTCCTTCCTGAATAAGATCAGGCAGGGGAAGACCTCTGCTCATATATCTTCTCGAAATTGTTATTACCAGTCTTAAATTGGCTTTAACAAATCTTTGTTTTAATCTCTGTGCCCATTCAAAAAACACTTTTGTGAAGGCTGAAAGGCAATCAATCCTTTTATTCAGAATTTTTAACCTGGTAGGGTTTTTACGAATTCTGGATTTCATAGCTGTTAGCTGAGTAACAAATGAACTCAGTTCTCTGGCCTTGGCTTCACATTTTTTAATTTTTGCCGAAATCTCCACTTCCTGTTTTGCGGTAAACAGGGGTTCCACTGCCATATCCTTAAAATAGACATAAAGAAGTCTGAGTTGTTCGTCAGGAACCCACTCGTCTTCTTCTTCCTTTACTTTTGCAGCTTCAATACTACTTTCGTCGACTTCAATTAACCCATCATCAATATCTATATCGATGTTATCATCGCCACTAAAAGGCTCAAAATCTTCAGCATTTGATTTTTTTTCGCTCATATCTTTATATTTAACTTCCATTTTTTTCCTCTCGCAAGCATATTAATACTTTCTCAATTTCAAAGCATAATATAATCAGTGCTTATATGATAATATGGCTGGATAAAGGGATAACAACTTGTTATCTATCCATATCTAAACATGATTATAACAAATATATATCCAGCCTTCCGGTTGCCGTCTGATTTATTTTGCGGAGCTAAAGTTTTGTGCTACCTGATTCCAGTTAACAACATTCCACCACGAACTAACATAATCAGGCCTTCTGTTTTGATAATTTAAATAATAAGCATGTTCCCAAACATCAAGTCCAAGTACAGGTGTTAATCCTTCTGAAATTGGATTGTCCTGGTTCGGAGTTGATGTAACCACTAAGTTGCCGTTATTATCTACGCAAAGCCAGGCCCATCCACTGCCAAATCTTGTTGCAGCAGCTTTTGAAAACTGGTCTTTAAAGTTGTCAAAACTTCCGAAAGCACTATTTATTGCATCAACCAATTCACCTTCAGGAGCTCCTCCGCCACCTGGTCCCATGCATGGCCAGAAAAGACTATGGTTTGCATGACCACCACCATTATTACGGACTGCATTTCTTATGTCTTCAGGTATAGAATCCAAATCTGAGATCAACTCTTCAACAGATTTTTCCTGAAGTTCAGGATGATTTTCAAGTGCAGCATTTAGGTTGTTAACATAACCCTGGTGATGTTTTCCATGATGAATTTCCATTGTTTTGGCATCTATGCTCGGCTCCAACGCATCATAGCCGTATGGTAAATCTGGTAAAACGTGTGCCATCTATTTTAACCTCACTAAATTGTTAGTATTATTACAAATTTTCAGATAATTATTAATAAATAAAGATTCATTACCTATAAAACTTATTAAGTGTAACTCCAATATAGTTTAGTGTAAATAGATAAATTCTTTATAATATAAAATGATTCAGCATAAATGATATTGCTTCAATTTTTATTAAATGTGAGTAAATTAAGTATCCAGAAGGTAATTTATTGATATGGATAAAAAGAAAATAATAGAATTAATAGATGTACATAAATCTTTTGAACAAAAAGTAGTACATCGTGGCGTAAATCTTGATATTTTTGAAGGTGAAAAAATTACCGTCCTTGGTGGTAGTGGTACAGGTAAAAGTGTACTTCTAAAAGAGATCAACGGTCTGCTGTATCCTGATAGAGGCAAAGTAATCGTAGGTGGTGATGATATAACCATGATGCCTGAAAGTGAACTAATTAATGTGAGAAAAAATATTGGTATGCTTTTCCAGGGAGCAGCACTCTTCGATTCTTTATCAGTATGGGATAATGTAGCTTATACACTGGTTGAAAATACATCTCTCAGTACAGAGGAAATTGACAAGGTTGTTAAAAAGAAACTTGCACTTGTAGGACTTCATGATATTGAAGATAAAATGCCAGGTGATCTTAGTGGTGGAATGAAAAAAAGAGTAGGTCTTGCGCGTGCTTTAGCGAAAACGCCAAAAATACTACTTTACGATGAACCTACTACCGGACTTGATCCACCCAATATTATCCGTATCAATGACCTTATAATAGATATGAATAAGAAGTTTAATATAACGAGTGTAATTATTACACACGATATAGAAAGCGCATTCGCTGTCTCCGACAGGATTGCCTTCTTACATGACGGTAAAATAGTATTTATTGGTTCTGTTGAAGATGCTAAAAATACCGATAATAAAGAATTGCATAACTTTATTAACGGGGTAATGGAAGAAGAGCTTCAGTTTGCATGATATCATCCCTGCTTATACAAACTATTTGCTATCTACAGAATTTTATAAACTCAATACAGTTTGATGGATAAAAATAGTAAAAGGACAATAGGCCTACTAGGTGCAACAGGAGTTGGAGTAGGTGCAATAGTAGGTGGCGGTATATTGGCATTAAGCGGAGTTGCTTTTGCCACTACGGGGCCAAGTGCTATTCTCGCATTCTTTTTAAATGGCGTGATAGCAATGATCGTAGCTTTAAGCTACGCTGAGATGGCTTCTACTTTTCCAGAATCCGGTGGTACTTACCTTTTTTCAAAAAAAGTTTTATCCATACAATCAGCCTTTGCCGTAGGCTGGATAGTATGGTTTGCTTCAATCCTTGCTGCAGTTTTATACGCGATAGGTTTTGCCTCCTTTACAGTAATTGTAATAAATGTGCTTTGGGAAGAATTTATTGGCGTTCCACCAGTCTGGTTATCTTCAATACTGACTATTAATCTGCTCGCTGTTTTTGCTACCTTGTTTTACACATTTACTTTGTCAAAAAAAACCGGAGGTGGTGGAGGCTTTGTAAATATAGGGAAATTAATAATATTTTCGATATTGATTGCTGCCGGGATCTTTGCACTTACTAAGAAAAGTCCGGGTGAGATCTCAGTCACACTACATCCTTTTTTTTCGAATGGATTTTCCGGCCTGTTGATAGCGATGGGATATACATTCGTAGCAATGCATGGCTTTGACCTTATTTCAGCTGTAGGAGGGGAGATTAAAGAACCTGAAAAAAATATACCAAGGTCTATGTTGCTGTCACTTGGAATTTCACTTCTAATATATATTCCCCTGCTATTTATAATAGCAACTGTTGGCGTAAGCAGTGGGGATACAATTGTTTCAATGGGTTCAAACTATCTTGAGGGAATTGTTGCAGTTGGTGCAAAAAATTATATTGGAAATTTTGGTTATTGGCTAGTACTCATTGCAGGAATTTTGTCGATGCTTTCAGCCCTAAATGCAAATATATTCGGTGCATCAAGGGTGGCCTACAAGATGGCGGAGGACAGAACTTTGCCAAAAAAATTGGGTTTTATCCATGATCTATATCAGACGCCGACTAAGTCAATATTTGTCACTTCATTTTTAACTATCTTAATAATTGTGATATTCAGCAATGTTGAATCAGCAGGTGCTGCTGCAAGCCTTATTTTTCTTTTAACTTTTTCTATAGCCCAGATTCTTGCAATCCTGATCAGAAGAAGGATTGATATCTCAAAAATCCCATTCAAAATGCCTTTATATCCTATACTTCCCATAATAGGGATTATATGTTGTCTGCTATTGGCAATTTTTCAGGGTTTTGCTGTTCCACTTGCAGGTTTAATTACTTTAATATGGCTACTTTTTGGAGCACTATTATATATTATTTTATTTAGTAAGAGCGCCAAACTTGTAGATGCATCTGCAGCTGCTTTTGATCCACGGCTTTCGTTATTGAGGGGTCATAAACCCGTGGTACTTGTTCCGATAGTAAATCCGAAAAATGCTGCTTCAATGGTCACTGTTGCAAGTGCAATAGTACCGTCTGATTACGGTAAAGTGCAGCTCTTAACTGTTGTTAAACCCCCAACTGACCAGCAGGAATATCAGCATCAAAGAATTGATAACAATCAAAATGTATTAAATGAATCTTTAAAATCCTCTTTTGCAGAAGGATTGTATCCTGAAGTACTTACGACTGTAGCTGATAATGTATGGAAAGAAATTAAAAGAGTTTCAATCAAAAGTCATTGTAGCAGTTTACTTTTGGGATTGACAAACCTTAGTGAGGATCTCGATGGATCTGACCTGGAGAAACTTATCAATGAAGTAAACTGTGATGTTGTTGTGTTAAGGGCACCAAATGAGTGGAAATTCAAAGAAGTAAAAAAAGTGCTTATCCCTATAGCGGGCAATAGCGAACACAGTGAACTTCTTGCAAGAATAATAGGTACACTCAATAGAATCGGTAATCCTACCATAGAGTTTGTACAAGTTTTGCCGGAGTATTCTTCGTGGGAAACCTGTGAAAAAGCAAGAAAAGATATATTTAAATCTGCTGAAGATTTTATGCAAAACGGAAATTTTACAGTAAAAGTTATTAAAAAAGATCAAGTTGTGGAAGAAATTGTCAACCGATCAAGGGATTTCGATCTTGTAATTCTGGGTTTTAGAAAAGTTGGGAAATACTTAAGTGCTTTTGGTAATCTAACACAGCAGATAGTGCAAAATACAGATACACCTATAATTCTGATCAGCCGGTCAGGTAAATAAATTAATTATTAGTTGTAATTTTAAAAAGTATTTATATAGTCTCTATGTTTGATATATTAATAATATATATATATTATTAATAATGGTAGTTATCATGAATAAAAACGAAATAATACCCAGAGGTTCAATAGAACGGGTTGGTGAATGCGAAAAATGTAAAGAAATCTCAGAAATGTATCTTATGGAAATTACTATAAAGGGTAAAAATGATAAATTTCATTTATGTTTCGATTGTTATGAAAAAATATTTGAAATTGCTGTTGCCGAATAATTATCAAAAAAAAGATGTCCTATAAATACTAAACATTTAATACTGATAACAATTTAAAACTTTTCATTTTGCTTAAACCGTATATTTACCTAGACTTATCAGATATGTAATAGGAGCATCTATGAAACAGGTATTGATTTATACAGTATTATTCTTTTCATTTTTATTTATTGGAATTAATATTTTAAGTGCAGAAGACAATCTTTCGGGTGTTTCCGTACTTCAGCAAAGCAGTAATAATCCCATAGAACTTGGCCATGTGAAGTGGCTTAGGAACTATAACGATGCAAAAGTCAGAGCTATAAAAGAGGATAAGCCATTACTTGTTTTTTTCCAGGAAGTGCCAGGATGCAACACTGCTTCAGGATATGGAAAAAGGGTAATGACTCACCCTTTGATAATTGAAGCTATTGAATCACTTTTTGTCCCGGTAGCTATTTATAACAATGTAGGCGGACATGACCGGGAGATACTTAATTCATTTAATGAACCATCCTGGAATAATCCGGTTGTAAGGATAATTACCCCCGAGGGCAGATCACTCTCACCAAGATTAAACGGCGATTATACCAGGTCTGGACTTGTAAACTCTATGGTTGAGGCATTAAAAAATAGAGATTTACCTGTACCCAGCTATTTGGAAATTCTACAAAAGGAATTTTCTGCAAAAAATACACAAAAGGATAAGGCGGTATTTTCGATGTACTGTTTTTGGACAGGGGAGGCCGGCCTTGGAAATATAGAAGGGGTTGTTTCAACGCAGCCAGGGTTTATGGGAGGCCGTGAAGTTGTGCAAGTTGAATTTGATACAAATGTGATTTCTTACAGCGATCTGATTAACAACGCTAGGAAAAAAAATATTTCAAAAACAGTATTTGTAAAAAATGATTCAGAAAGAAAAACCGCAGAAAAGATTCTTGCTAGCAATTCTGTGTTGAATGTGGGCACATTCAGGTTGGATAACGAACCAAAGTACTATACGTCGAAGACAGTTTACAGATATTTACCCCTTACGCAGCTTCAGGCCTCACTTGTAAATTCTGCAATTGGAAACCGAACATCCCCTGATAAGTACCTGTCACCAAGGCAGCTTAAAATACTTTCAATTGTAAAGAAAAACCCTCACCTTGACTGGGAAAATACAATTGGAAATAATGAAATTACGACTACCTGGAACGAAACATTAAAAATTGCAATTAGTATTTAATATTCTGCTTTTTCAATGCCTTCGACACTGGTAATTTGCCAGTTTCCCAGAATAGATTTTTCAAGGTAGACGGTAATGTTTTCAGGAGTTTCATTAAAGCCAAGTATAACAGTTTCAACGGATTCACTACTTCCTGTTGCAAGTATGTTCATGTTAACTACTGCGGTCTCTCTGGCATCCTCATTTTTGGAAATTGATGAACTCAGTTCAGAAACAATCCCTTCTATTTTTTCATATTTATCAAATACTTTATTTGCAATGTTTTTAACAATTATATAATTAATTCCGTTTTCATCTTGATATTGAAGAGAAAAGTTATCCATAAACTTTTCTAAATTTTTTTCATCACCGGCTTTAACCATTTCATGAAAATAGTTGTTAAAATATTCATCGTCATCTTTTCCACCAGAAAAAAAAATATAGGCCAGAACTAAAATTGCCAATCCAAATAACAAAAGTTTTTTCACTGTTTTGTATACTCCCTGATATTGATAGTATTGTTTTTAACAATGACTGTAACTGTACCACTTAAATCTGTTTCATATATGTTCTTATTAATATCTGAAAAATTTATTTTACATTTTCTGCATATTATTATGTCGGTATTATATTTTTTTAAAATATTTTCTGAATTTATTCTTTTATCTTCAGTTACATAAAACAAATTACTTTTTTTATTATTAAAGAGGCCGGAATCCATCTTTTCACCCATATGAAATATGTAGCCGTCATAATTAACTTCCATCAGAAGTGGGAGTGGATATTTACTGTCGTAAATAATAGAACTCCCAGGCCTAAGAAATGATAGAGATAACCCGTCAATTTCTAGAGAACTATTATTTTCAATCCTGTTAAGACTGATATTTTTCTCGTAAATTTGTTCCCAGAGTTCATTTTTTAACTTGTGTCCATTAATCCAGATATTCTTTACATCAATTCTTTTTAATATTGCAGTTGCACCTTTTATATGCGACAAGTCCAGTGATGTAAGAATAAGGTGGTCTATTTTTGTAATATTGTTGTGCAGTAAAAAGGGATTAAGAACGGATCTTTCTATAAAATCTGATTTGGATTTATTGGAATACCCCCCGCTTATTAAAATAGTGTTTGAAGAAAGTGTTTTAATAAGCGCAATATTCTTTTTCCCTGTATCAAGAATGTTTATCTCAAGTTTGCCTGTTCCATGATTTTGAAAATTATTTACTCCAAAAATAATCAGCAGTAAAAATGCAGGCGGGAGGGCGTAATTAATATACTTAAACTGTCTGCCAGCCAGAATTAATCCTACTGTAAGCATAAGGAAAAAAGTTGTTATAAGATTTATTTTTGGTGTGGTTATTGTTGCAAGACCCAGCCGGTCTATCCAGTCTGTAATATTAAGCAATATAGATATTACAAGGGTATTTAAATCTAAAAGAATCAATGAAAGAGATGAAGAAATCTTAAATGTTATAAGTGAAATAAGCCCAAGTGGTATTATAACGAATTCCACTAAAGGAATTAGTAAAAGATTTGCAGGTACTGACAACACCGGAAGATATCCAAATGTATTTATGATAAGCGGGAGCGTTATTATTGTTGCAGCAACAGTAGTGATAATTGCAGTCTTAATTTTTCCAAACCCAGTATTTATTTCAAACGGAAAGAAACTATGAATTAAAAGAATTCCGAATACAGAAAGAAATGAAAGCTGAAAAGAAAGTTCAAATATGGAATTAGGATTAATGAATAATATTATCAGGGCAGCTATAAATAAAGTGTTTAACTTTAAATCATTTTTTCCAAGTACTATGGATAAAAGGTAAATGGAGATCATTATAAATGCTCTAACTGCTGAGATTGAAAAACCCGCAATAGCTGTATAAATAAAAACAGGCAAAATTGTTAATAGTGCAGCAAGTCTCGGCATCTGGAATGTAAGGAGAATATATTCTGATCTTTTTAACACCCATTTAAACAAAAAATAAAAACCTATCGCTATAGCTCCTACATGAAGGCCCGAAATTGCAAATATATGTGCAATACCAAGGCCTGAAAATCTTTCCCTTATCCAGCCCGGTATATTATTTTTATCTCCAACTGTAAGTGCATTAATTATGGAACTCTCGGGATACTCAGTGTTTGACTCTGCAAATCTACTAAATTGTGTTCTTAAAAAGTTTATTCTATATAAGAATGGATTTACATCAGGATCCTTGCCGAGAAATTTTATGTTATTACTTTCTACATAAGTAGTAAAGAATATGTTTTTTCTTAAATAAAACTGTTCAATATCAAAACTTCCGGGATTGTTAAAGTTTTTGATTCTCTCTAATCTTATTTTATTTAATTCTATTGTATCTCCATAAGTTAAGTCGAGATCTGTATTCTCAAGGTATGCAACTATTTTTGCACCGGAAATTATTTCATTCGTTCCAGGTTTTATTTTCTTTAGCTTTAAAAAGAGGCGTATACTGTTTTCCCTTTGCTCAGGATTTTTGATAAGTGTCCCAGTTACTGAAACTCTTTGGCCAGAGTATATTTCCAGCTCTGGATTAGGTGAATAGTTGGGTGTGAGGATGTATCCCAGCGGTAAAAATAGTATAAAATATAGTACGGGGTATTTTATAATTGTTATAAAGAATAGAAGAATAAGGATAAAATATGTTGAGTTGTCAAAGTTGAAATATGTCTTAGCAAGTATGCCGGTACAAAAAAACAGCATGAAAATGGCAGTTTTGTATTTAATGAATAATGTCATTAAATAACTATTATATCTTTTTTATTAACACAATTGCAGTTGCTGCAATTCCTTCCTCCCTTCCTGTAAATCCCAGGTGTTCTGTAGTTGTTGCTTTTACCCCTATTTGATCATCCATAATACCAAGTGCTTTTGATATATTAACTTTCATTAAATCTATATAAGGGGTGAGTTTTGGTTGCTGACAGATAATAACTGTATCAATATTTACTATTTCATAATCTTTGGATTTTAATATTTGGCCTGTATCGTTAAGAATTTTTATGCTTGAGATATCCTTAAATTGAGGGTCTGTATCCGGGAAATGGGTACCTATATCTTTTTCACCTACTGCGCCTAGAATTGCATCAGTAATTGAATGAAGAACTACATCAGCATCTGAATGCCCGGCAAGCCCTGTTTTATGAGGTATTTCTACCCCGCCAAGTATGAGTTTTCGGCCCTTTTCGAACCTGTGAACGTCAAATCCATTTCCAACCCTATACATTGAACTCCTTTAGTAAAAATCCTGCAATTTTAAAATCATCAATTGTTGTAATTTTAATATTATATTCCCATCCTTCGACAATAGAGACTTCAAAACCAGCATATTCAATCATCTGGGCTTCATCTGTGAATATAGCTTCTTCACTTAATTTACGGTCATAACATTCTTTTAATATATTATAATTAAAGGCCTGAGGGGTTTGTGATCTCCAGAAATTTTCCCTGGGGAAGGTATTTTTCACTACTCCGTCAGCGGCCATTTTGAGGGTGTCTGTAATCTGAAGAGCTGTTATTGCCGCACCATTTTTAACTGCACTTCTCACAACATTATTTATTAATTCTAAATTGATTAAAGGCCTGGCAGCATCATGTATAATTACTATATCTGTATCAGTTGAAATACTATCAAAACCATTTTTAACTGAGTCCTGCCTTTCAATGCCGCCCGCAACAACACATTTTACCTTGCTAAAATTAAATTTCTCAACAATGTCCCTTATTGTAAGTGTTAAATTATTTTTTGGGGCAACGATGACAATTTCATCAATGTCCTTAGATTTTTGAAATACCTGGAGAGTGTAATAAAGCAGGGGTTTACCCTGAATTTCAAGATATTGCTTTTTAGTTTTGCTATTTAACCTTTTGCCAGATCCAGCCGCAGGAATTATTGCAGAGGTTTTAATATTAGCCATTAATGCGTGAAACTATATTATCTTTTTCAATTTTTGCAAAGATCATGCGGCCTGTGGAAGTCTGAAGCACACTTGTAACTGAGACATTAACTTCTTTTCCAAGGGACCTTCGTGCATCATCCACAACAACCATTGTCCCATCATCCAGGTAGCCAAGGGCCTGGTTATGTTCCTTACCTTCTTTGACTAGCTGTATATGTATGATTTCACCGGGAAGAACAATTGGTTTTAATGCATTTGACAATTCGTTCAGATTTAAAACTTTTACCTTTTGTAAATCCGCAACTTTGTTGAGATTAAAATCATTAGTAATGATTATTCCCCCTAATTTTTTGGCCAGCTCTACAAGCTTGAGATCTACTTCCCTGATATTTGGGAAATCATGGTTAGTAATTTTTACTTTTAAACCGGGGATGTCATTCTGCATTCTCTTTAGAACATCAAGTCCCCTTCTACCTCGAACCCTTTTTGTTGCTTCTGATGAGTCTGCTATGTACTGAAGTTCTTTTATTATAAAGTTTGGGATTATTATTTCGCCTTCAATAAATCCGGCATCTGATACATCGGCAATTCTTCCATCTATTATTACACTTGTATCAAGTATTTTTGTAATACCACCTCTGCTTCTATATCCAAAACCAAATCTCTTAAATGAACGGTCGGAATCACTGCTTTTGTAAATTCCAAGGGTAATACCCAGTGCCAGAAAGAAAGAAAACATTACAATTTTTACTACTGGTACGTACTGGACCTGAATATTCATAAGGTCTACGACTTGTGTTGATGCAAAATACAGTAGTATCGAGACCAACAAACCAACAGCCATACCAAGGGCCGAACGACTGGAAAGTCTCTGTGTAAGAAAGTTTATTATCCCAAGTGCCAAAAGTGAGCATAATGCAAGTGCTCCGGCCAGGTATAGTGATGAATTAATGCCACTATCAAGCATATTTGTAGATACCACAAATGTTATAACACCGATAATTAATGAAAATAGTAAAGTTAATATCATATTCTTTCCCGCCTCATCTTCCACATTTAATTTAAATCAAAGAACACCTTAATAATTATATTTTATAAAATCTCCATAAACAAGCTAAAAGATCAAGCCGGTATAAATTAATTTAATTGTTCAATTTTTTCTGTAACTATATCAACAACCCTTATATACCTGCTTTTACCATGTCCGGGTTTTTTAGCCGTTCCCTGGGTACCAAAATCAGTAATTAACTGTCCTGTATTACCATCAATGAACTGAACCCAAAGCGACGTTCTACCCTTTCCGCGGTCGTCTATTCCCATAAATATCATTTCGCAGTATTTGCATCCCTTAATAAAGCCTGTGACTACTCCTTTCACAATAAGTACGTTCTCATCTGAGGCAATGGGGTCCGATGACCTGTCAATAACCCTGTAATTGCCCGTTTTCAGCAATTTTTCAGCAATCATGTCGGGTATAAGGGTGACAGAATCAAGAGGTACAAACTCCGTATCGGTTTTACTAAAATCAGGAATTTGAATAATTTCATATTTTTTACCTGTTATTACAGGCTTCTTGTAAACTGTTGTATACTGTGCTCCGCAGCCGTAAATAAAAATCAAAGAAAAAATTAATGTTACCGTTCTAATCACTTTAAATCCTCCAGTCTTTTTGATTAAAAAAAATTCATTATGATGCAGTAAATTGAAATTTGTATCGTTCATGCTACTATTTTTAAAACTGCATTTAGGAATCTTAATGAGAATTTGCACACTTGCAAGTGGTAGTTCCGGAAATTCCCTATATATTGAATCTGCAAAATCAAAAATACTTGTTGATGCGGGTATTGGCCCGAGGATTTTAAAAAAAAGGCTCGAATCGATTGGTGTAGATTTAGCTGATATTGATGCCGTTATTGTTACCCATGAGCATGAAGATCATACTAGGGCAATTACTAAAATAAAGATTCCGGTGTATGTAGCATCTGAGACAGTTTCGGTATGGAAAGATAGGGTGGATTGCCTGAACGAATTTGAAAGTGACGAGCCGTTTGAGATAAAAGACCTGTTTATTACTCCTTTTTCAGTTCCACATGATGCAATCGATCCTGTTGGATTTACAATTCATACAGATAATCTAAAGGTGGGTGTTGTTACTGATATAGGTTCGGTAACTAGCCTTGTTGTTGAGAAATTAAAAAATTCCAATGTGCTTGTTCTGGAGTCTAATCATGACATGAACTTGCTATTCTACAGTCAGTATCCCTGGATGTTAAAACAGAGGATTAAAGGCAGGCTTGGCCATCTTTCAAATGTACAGTCTGGAGGGCTTTTAGACACAATATTTAACAATGATTTAAAGCATGTTGTACTAGCTCATCTAAGCCAGATTAACAACAGCCCAGAAGTTGCATATAATGAAGCAATTAAGATTATTAAAAGAAAAAACTCAGATATTACAAAGGTCCATGTTGCACCACGTAAAACCATAGGGGAGGTACTCAGCATTTGATTTCACGATACTCCAGAGAAGAAATGTCGCGAATCTGGACCGACGAAGCAAAGTATACAAACTGGCTTAATATTGAAATAGCGGTTTGTGAGGCATGGTGCGAACTAGGCGAAATTCCCAAAAAATCATTAAATACAATAAAGAAAAAAGCTGATTTCAAAATCTCGAGAATAAATAACCTTGAAAAAAAATTAAAACACGATGTTCTTGCTTTTCTTACATGTGTTGCAGAATACGTGGGTGATGATTCAAGATATATACACCTGGGTATGACTTCATCGGATGTTCTTGACACCTCACTTTCGATGCAGATGAGGGATGCAGGGTATTTAATAATCACGGATATTAAAAAATTACTTTCGGAGCTGAAAAGAAAAGCACTTAAGCATAAAAATACACCTATGATTGGCAGGTCACATGGAATACATGCTGAGCCCAAAACACTGGGACTTGTTTTTGCACTCTGGTATGATGAAATGAGCCGAAACCTTAATAGAATGCAGAAGTCCACTGAAGACATCAGCGTTGGTATGATGTCCGGCGCAGTTGGTACATATGCAGCTATAGACCCAAGAGTTGAAAAAAATGCCTGCAGAAAACTCGGGCTTAAACCCTCAAAAATATCCACTCAGGTAATACACAGGGACCTTCATGCCCAGTATTTTCTTACACTTTCACTAATTGCTTCAGCAATTGAGAGGATTGCCACTGAAGTAAGGCATTTTCAGAGAACAGAAGTCCTTGAGATGGAGGAACCATTTGGAAAGGGCCAGAAAGGTTCTTCTGCCATGCCTCATAAGAAAAATCCAATACTCTCTGAAAACCTTTGCGGATTGGCAAGGATTGTCCGCTCTTCTGCTGTTCCGGCACTTGAAAACATTTCTTTATGGCATGAAAGGGATATCAGCCATTCTTCGGTTGAAAGGGTAATAGGCCCGGATGCCACTATTCTTACTGACTTTATGCTGACAAGAGTTACAGGCATGATAAAAGGGCTTCAGATTTATCCAAAGAACCTTGCTAAAAATATCTGGACTACAAACGGACTTGTCTTTTCGCAAAAAGTCCTGCTTAAACTTATTTCAAAAGGGATAACACGTGAAAAGGCATATTCCATGGTGCAGAGAAATGCAATGGAATGTTGGAAGAGTGGCGATAGCTTTAGAGAAATCCTACTAAACGACCCTGAGATTAAAGTCCTTTTAACTGAGCAGGATCTTGAAGAATGTTTTGATGTAAAGCAAGATTTCAACAATATAGACTATATATATAAAAATGTTTTTGGAACTACAAAAAACAGGAAAAAATAATGATTGCATTATAAAGGTTGACTGGTATTCTGTAGTTTAAGAATTAAAAACCTAGTAAAAGATCGAAAATCAAAAAATACAATTTAATCGGATTAATCCGGAGGTAATATAATGAAAAAGTTATTAAGTATGGTTTTGTTGTTTGGTTTGTTCTTAACAGTTGCTTGTGATTCCGGCCCTAAAGATGATGCTGCAACAACAGCTGCAGATAGTCAGGAATCAACTACTGAAACAGCACCTGAAGCTGCTCCAGCAGAAGTTAATGTTAAATCGAAAGCTCCTGCTGCCAACCAGGACACTAATAGCAGGCTTATCTCATTTTTTAAATCTAAATTTGGTACCAGGCTTCCCGGCAATACCACCGTAACACTTGGTGAGATCAAAAGCAGCAATATAAAAGGTATTGATGAGGGGAGTTTTTTAGTAGATATTCCCGGACGTGGGGAACAACCTATTCCTATGCTAATAAGCCAGGACAGAAAATATCTTATTATTGGCGCAAGTGAGCCAACAAATCTTGGAGATTTTAAGGCTTCAGGTATGCCTGGATTAAAACAGGGTACCCTTGATTTTGGAAGGCAGCAGATTCCAGTACTTATATCTGATGACGGAAGCCAGTTGATAGTAGGTGAAATACTTGACACCACTGTAGATCCTCTCCAGGAAATTATTAGTAAAATTTCATTGGATAATGTGCCAATGAAAGGTAATGCAAATGCACCTATAACTGTTGTAGAATATTCAGATTTTCAATGCCCGTTCTGTAAAAGAGGTAGTGATATGCTTCCGGGTTTACTTGAAGAATACGACGGGAAAATAAAAATTGTTTTTAAACAGTACCCACTTCCAAATCACAACTGGGCGAAGCCTTCATCAATTGCCTCATTATGTGCATTTGAGCAGGGCAACGATAAATTTTGGGAATTTCATGACATGGTTTTTGAGAAGCAGAAAGAAATTAGCCTACAAAACTCAACGGATAAATTTAACGAGATTGCAAAAACAATTGGCTTAGATCAGTCCAAATTCGATGCATGTATAAAAGATGGTAAAAATGCAGCAAGGGTTGATGCCGAGATGCAGGAAGGACAGCTTATCGGAGTTAACTCTACACCGACATTTGTAGTTGATGGTCTTATAGTTCCCGGTGCTGATGTTCAAAGTGTCAAGAATGCTATCGATTCTAGAATGTAAAAACTTCAATATTTGAATCCTGGCTATATTTATTTTATACAAATAGTCAGGATCCGAATTAAAAAATGAAATGTATAGAATGTGGTTATAATTTTTTTGTTTCCTTAAATATATGTCCAAAATGCGGTGCACTAACCTCAGCAGGTAAAAGCACTGGTAACGGTAATAACACTCAACATTTTTCATTGTTTGAAGACGATGAACCTCTTTTATTAGATGACGAAATAGTAGACGGTTATTCTTTTCATGGGACCACTGTCAAAAAATCTAATACCGGTAATACAAATGATTCATCCAAGAGATTGCCTGTGCTAGCCAGTTTTGGCAGAAGATTTATTGCCTTTTTCATAGATATTTCCATTGTTCTTTTGGTGTCTTTTTTTACAATAATGATTGGCCTGCTTGGTGCGGGAATTGAAATGAATGAGAATGTGATGATGTTTACATATATTCTATTACCTGTTTACATGATATTATGCCTTCTTGCTTCCACTCTTCTTTTGTTTCTTCATGCCTATTCAGGTAAATCATTCGGTAAATTAATATTTGGTATAAAGGTTGTAAGAGAAGACGGTAAAGGTATTAGCCTGGGCCAGGCTTTTGCACGGTGGGTTGGGTATTTTCTTTCGGCGCTGCCAGTACTTTATGGGTATTTATCGGCATTGTCCGATTACAATAATCGGACCTGGCACGATAAAATTTCAAATACATATGTTATTAAAGATAATTAAAAAAATATGAATATTTTAGATACGTTAAATAGTAGGATTAAAGATAACAGCAGCGAGCTTGATAAGTGGTTTGAGAAGCATCATGAAAATATATTGATACCCCTTTATTCATCTGTGGACATCCGGGTTTCAAAAAATAAAATCGTTCCTGTTGATACAAATATTTTCCCCGCCGGATTTAACAACATTTCTGAGAATTTCAGAATAAACACTGGGAAGTTGTTTAGAAACAGCCTGAGTAATAAATATCCTGGTGCAAAAAAAATATTGATAGTTCCCGAACTTCACACAAAAAACGCATATTACTGGGAAAATATATATGTCATTAAATCAATGCTTGAGAATGAAGACTACGAAGTAAGAATTGGTATTGTAAGCGACAATTTTGAAAAAGAACATGTTGTCTTTACAACCATTAGTGGGTCAGAATTAGATGCCTGGAAGGCAAAAAGCAGAGGAAACAAGATTGTATTGGACGACTTTATTCCCGATATAATTTTGCTTAATAATGACTTTTCTGAAAAATGCCCAAAAACTTTGAGGGACATAGTCCAACCCGTCGTTCCTCCTGTAGAGATGGGATGGCATACAAGGAGAAAAGATGTAAATTTTGATTTTTACAACAGCCTTGCAGCTGAAGTGGCTGATATTATAGGAATTGATCCGTGGACGATAAATATTGAGACATGTCTCGTGGAAAATATAAACTTTGATAATCCTGATGACAGGAAGAGGGCTTCTGAATGTGCAAAAAAAGTAATGTCCAGCATTACTGCTAAGTACAATGAACTTAAGATTACAGATGAGCCCACGATATTTATTAAAAGCAACTCTGGTACATATGGAATGGCTGTAATAAGTATAAAGGACATTGAGTCACTGATACTTATGAATTCAAGTAACAGGAAAAGACTAAGAGTAACTAAGGGAGGTGCGCCAGTAAGGGACGTTGTTATTCAGGAAGGTGTGCCTACTGTATTCAAAACAAAAGACAGTAGCTCAGCTGAGCCAGTTATTTATATGGTTGAAGACAGTGTTGCCGGTGTGTTTTACAGGGTAAATTCTGAAAAATCAGATTCCGATAACCTCAACTCCAAGGGTATGAGGTTTGAACCGTTTGAAAATACTGTGAATGAAATTGATACAATTCCTGAGGTGTTTACTTTAGTTTCAAAAATAGCTGTAATTGCTGCCGGGTATGAAATTGAAAAAATTATCAGGGATGGTGGTTGTAAGGAAGCAGTAAGTTAAATTGACACTCATTACCAATTAGGTAAAAAATTAGCGTTTCCAATTAGTTACTCCAATATTAATTTAAGGATATTTTAATTGTCTGTTGAAGAAGTCGGGCATCTGTCCGTACAAAATTTTTTACTTTCACTTACACTTATACTGGTTGTTTCAAAACTGTTCGGGGAACTGTTTGAAAGGCTTCGTCTCCCTTCAGTACTTGGAGAACTCATAGCCGGAATTATACTTGGGGGAAGTTTGCTTGCCGTTGTCCCTTCAGTAGCTGGACAAGTTGGATATGACACTTTTCACCTTCTTGCAGAAATTGGTGTCTGTATCCTGTTATTTGAAATCGGACTTGAAACGGACCTCGGCGACCTTATTAAGGTTGGGCCTGCCTCAACGCTTGTAGCTGTTGTAGGGGTAGTAGCACCTTTTGTATTTGGGTTTATTAGTATAATTATGTTTCAGAAGTTTGGTCTTATGAATGTAGACCCCCAGCTTCTAACCATAATAGCAATAACAACCGGAGCAACACTTACTGCAACAAGCGTAGGGATAACTGCGCGCGTGCTCTCGGACATGGGTAAGCTTAATACAGGGGAGTCCAAGATAATACTTGGTGCTGCTGTAATAGACGACATACTCGGCCTTATAATACTTGGTGTTGTAAGCGGACTTATTGAAGCATTTAATGCAGGAAGTGATGGCGGCATATCTCTCACAGGTGTAATTACTATTTCACTTAAAGCATTCGGATTCCTGTTCCTTTCAATTTTTATCGGCAATCTTATATCAAAACGTGTTTTTAATTTTATAGACAAACTCAAGGTCAGGGGCATCCTGTTTCTGCTTGCTGTTGCTTTTGCTTTATTCTATGCATACCTTGCAAGTGTTGTTGGCCTTGCCCCTATTGTCGGTGCATTTGCTGCAGGCCTTGTGCTTAGGAAAATTAATCAGTTTAAAATTGTTGAAGAAAACCTTCGCCCTGTTTCCGATTTTTTTACACCAATATTCTTCGTGCTTATAGGGGCAGCTGTTGATATTTCGGTCTTTAATCCTTTAGTAGACGGCAACATAAATATAATGCTAATTGCACTGATTTTATTCATTGTAGCAGTAATTGGGAAGTATATTAGCGGTTACGTTGTATTTAAAGAAGGCATTAATAAAATGGTTGTTGGTATTGGTATGATACCCCGTGGAGAAGTGGGATTGATTTTTGCTCAAGTTGGGTTAAATTATGGTGTTTTTAATTCAAAGCTGTTTTCTGCTGTGACCGTTATGGTGATGTTAACGACCTTTATTGCACCGCCATTATTACAGGTTGCCTTCAGAAATGGTAATCCAAAATTAAATAACGAGGGGTCTGTTTAAAAAGTTAACATTTAAATGAGAACGAATCTTTATAACCTATTGATCTGTGGTTTTTTCCTTACAATCATCTCAATGAGTTCCTGCTCGTTTAAGATTGGTGAGGGTATAATCAGCTTTGATCAAACAATATTTTTACAGTTTGCGTTAATACTTCTAGCGCTCTATGTTTTAAATGTTTTAATTTTGAGACCGCTACTTGGGTTGCTTGACAGGCGTGAGCAATTAACCAGAGGAACAGTTTCCGAAGCAAGAGAACTTACCGAAAAAGCAGAAAACTTAATAAGTGAATATAAACAGAAAATTGATGATGCAAGGGCCGATGCCAATGAGAAAAGAGCAGAGATCAGAAGGGAGGCGCAGCTCATATCTGAAAAAATGATTTCAGAAGCAAGAGATGAATCACATGCCAGCCTTGAGAGTTTTAAAAATGACCTGGACAAGCAGGTGGTTGATATAAAGACGAAAATTAAACCGGAAATTGAAAATCTGGCTAAAGAAATATCAAATAAAGTACTTGGAGCGGAGGGTTAAGACTGGTGGATCTTGAAATACTAAGTTATGTAGTTACATCTGCTGCCGAATCAAGCGAATTCAACTGGGTATTTGTTGTTAAACATGCTTTAAACCTGGCAATCTTAATTGGGATAATAGTATATTTTACAAGGATTCCCATCAAAGGTGCCCTTGAAAAACGCCGCGCAAATATGAGCCGTGAAATAGACGAAGCAAAAAAATCAATTGAAATAGCTAAAAAGCAATATGAAGAATATAATGAGAAACTGAGCGGCCTTGAAAGCGAAATAAACAGCCTTAAAGAGTCGATCAGCAAGCTCGGTGAGACGGAAAAGGACGAAATAATTTCCATGGCGCGGCACACATGTGAATTAATAAAAAAAGATTCCAAAGATACAATCGAACTAGAGGCATTCAGAGCCAAGCAGGAAATACAGGAAGAAGTTGTTAATAATTCCCTTGAGATTGCCGAAAACCTAATTAAAGAAAAAATGAATGACTCCTATAATTCAAAAGCAGTTGATAATTTAATTAATCAAATTGAGGATGGTAAATGGCTACAATAGCAACCCTAAAAGACCTTGTGGATGCTTTAACAGAAACCGGTCTTGAAAATAACAACTTAGAAAAAGTAATTACGGATCTTAAAACATTTTTTAATGTTGTTTCCAAAAATTTTGATATTAAGAATGTACTTGGGACTTCTGCATTTGAAGTAGATGAGAAAATTAATGTGATTTCAGATATTAGCGGGAAGGCAGATCTATTAAATGAAACAAAGAATTTTCTTGTACTTGCTGTAGAGCTGGATAAGTTTTCAAATCTGCTTTTAAAGCAGGATGAGATAATAAGACGTCTTGAACAGTCCGCAGGAAAGCTTAAAGCAGAAATAGTGTCAGCTGGTTCTTTATCCGAAACTGACTTAAACCGGATAAAAGACTCCTTATATAAAGTCACTGGCAGGAATGTGGAATTAACTGTAAATGTTGACCCGTCTATAATAGGTGGATTGATTACAATAATTGGCGATAAAGTATTTGATAACAGCATCAAAACACAATTAGAAAAAATTCAGGGAGTATTAACTCCGTAGAAAAAGCAAGGAGCTTTAACGATGGACGATTTAAAAGTCGAGAATATTGGCGAGATTCTAAGAAATAGAATTAAGGGATACGAACAGAAAGTAGATACCTCAGAAGTCGGGACTGTAATATCAGTTGGTGATGGTATTGTGAGGGCGTTCGGACTTGACCAGGCCAAGGCAGGTGAGCTCGTAGAGTTTCAGAGCGGAATTACGGGACTTGTACTTAACCTTGAGGAAGACAATGTAGGTATTGCACTCTTTGGAGAAGATACACACGTTGCACAGGGAGATCTGGTAAAACGTACAGGTAACATTGCTGAGATACCAGTTGGTGAGGCAATGAAGGGAAGAGTTATTGACGCACTTGGTAACCCTATAGACGGTAAAGGCGAAATTGCTACTACGGAGACAAGGCAGATAGAGGTAAAGGCTCCTGGTGTTGTTTACAGGCAATCTGTTAGTGAACCTCTTCAGACGGGAATCAAGGCTATTGATGCTATGATCCCAATCGGTAGAGGGCAAAGAGAGCTAATACTTGGTGACAGGCAGACAGGTAAAACTGCAATTGCAATTGACACTATTATTAATCAGAAAGAAGAAGATGTTTACTGCATTTATGTCGCAATCGGGCAGAAACAGTCCACTGTGGCACAGGTGGTTGATAAACTTAAAGAACATGGGGCAATGGAATATACAACAATTGTTGCTGCAACGGCAAGCACCCCGGCACCATACCAGTTTTTATCACCATTTTCAGGATCTGCACTTGGAGAGTACTTCAGGGATTCTGGAAGGCACGCACTTATTATCTATGATGATTTAACAAAACATGCATGGGCCTACAGGCAGCTATCACTGCTTCTAAAAAGACCACCAGGCCGTGAAGCTTATCCTGGTGACGTTTTTTATCTTCACTCAAGACTTCTTGAAAGAGCAGCAAAGATGAGAGATGAAGACGGAGGAGGTTCGTTAACGGCACTTCCTATTATTGAAACACAGGCAGGTGATGTTTCAGCTTATATTCCTACAAATGTTATTTCCATTACAGACGGGCAGATTTATCTTGAAAGTGACCTTTTTTATTCAGGTATCAGGCCTGCTATTAACGTGGGGCTTTCTGTATCCAGGGTAGGTGGTTCGGCGCAGATTAAGGCTATGAAAAATATTGCCGGTACTTTAAGGCTTGAACTTGCCCAGTATAGAGAAGTAGAAGCATTCTCCCAGTTTGCCTCTGACCTTGATGCTGCAACACAGGCGCAGCTTGCAAGAGGAAGCAGGCTTGTGGAATCACTAAAGCAGGGGCAGTATCAGCCGCTTCCTGTGGAAAAGCAGATCCTTTCCATTTTTGCTGTAACCAACGGATACGTTGACAAGTATGAAAAGGAAGCTGTTCAGAGATATGAAAAAGAGATGCTTTCGTACATAGAATCAAAATACCAATACATACTTGATGAAATTAAGAAAGAAAAAGCAATATCCGAGGATCTTGCAGGCAAGATTAAGGGAGCACTTGACGAATTAGTACAACAACTAGGTGAGTTTAAATAGAAAATGCCAAGTTTAAAACAGATAAATACTAAAATAAGCAGTGTAAAGGGCACAAGAAGAATTATGAGTGCAATGAAACTGATTGCGGCCGTTAAGCTTCAAAGGTCACAGTCAATGCTTAAGGAGTTTCGCCCATACTCTGATGCTTATAAAGAGATAGTAATGGGAGTTGCAGGAAAGTGTGACCCCAAGGTGCACCCATTGCTCAGGAAGCCGGGCGAAGTAAAAAACCGACAATTTATTTTCTTCACCTCCGACAGAGGACTTTGTGGAAGTTTTAACACCGGGCTTATAAGGAATTTTGAAAACCACATAAAAGATTCAGATCTTGCAAAAGACAATGTTTCTATTAACTTTGTTGGCAGGAGAGGTAAAGACCACTGCTCTTCAGCAGGATTTTCAATCGGTGACTACTTTAGCGGTGCCAGTGAAAAGAACTATATAGAGATCGCTAATAAATTAACCGGCTCTGCAATAGACCAGTTTCAAAAAGATGAGATAGACGAAGTGGTACTGGTTTATAACTACTTTAAATCAGCACTTAACCAAGAAATCACTTTTGAAAAACTGTTGCCCATTGAAGTAAAAGAAGAAGAGGCATCAGGGACTGATTATATATATGAACCTAATAGAGAAAGTATTATTGGCGATATTGTTCCAAAATATGTACAGATCAGGATTGAACGCGCTATTCAGGAATCACTTACAAGCGAACATGCTTCAAGAATGACTGCCATGGAGAGTGCAACAACAAACGCCGATGATGTAATAAAGAAATTAACGCTTTTATTTAACAAAACACGACAGGCAATGATCACAACAGAATTAATGGATATTGTTAACGGAACAGAAGCCCAAAAGCAAGGAGGCAATGATTAAAAATGGAATTTTCACCATCTACAGCAGAAACAAATAATCACGGTAAAGTGGTCCAGGTACTTGGGCCGGTAGTGGACGTTGAGTTTAAGGACTCAGACCTGCCGCCAATTTATACCGCTTTAAAAGTGACTAACTCAACATTAAACGAAGAAGAATGGAACCTTGTACTTGAAGTATCCCAGCAGATTGGGGGCAACAGGGTAAGGTGCGTTGCAATGGACTCAACGGAAGGACTACAGAGAGGACAGGATGCTTTAAACACAGGAGAAGGTATTACAATCCCGGTTGGTAAAGAGTCGCTCGGCAGAATGATCAACGTTGTGGGTGAGCCAATTGACGAGGGTGGTCCGATTGAGACCGAAGAGAGATGGCCAATTCACAGGGAAGCACCTAAATTTGTAGAACAAAGCACAAAACTGGAACTATTTGAAACAGGGATTAAAGTAATTGACCTTCTTGCACCATTTTTAAAAGGTGGAAAGATCGGGCTTTTTGGCGGTGCAGGTGTAGGGAAAACTGTACTTCTTATGGAGCTTATCCATAATGTGGCCAAAGAATACGGCGGATACTCAGTATTTGGCGGAGTAGGGGAAAGGACACGTGAAGGTAATGACCTATGGCACGAAATGAAAGATTCCGGTGTTATCACCAACACTGGCCTTGTATTTGGCCAGATGAACGAACCTCCAGGAGCAAGGGCAAGAGTAGCACTAACCGCACTTACACTCGCGGAATATTTCCGTGACACCCAGGGACAGGACGTACTACTATTTATTGACAATATATTCAGGTTTACACAGGCAGGTTCAGAGGTGTCCGCGCTACTTGGACGTACACCATCAGCTGTGGGTTACCAACCTACACTTTCAACCGACCTTGGTGAACTTCAGGAAAGAATTACATCAACGGTAAAAGGTTCTATTACTTCCGTACAGGCGATTTATGTGCCTGCGGATGACCTTACCGACCCTGCACCGGCAACAACATTTGCCCACCTTGACGGTACTATAGTGCTTTCAAGGCAACTGACCGAGCTTGGTATTTACCCTGCAGTTGACCCTCTTGATTCAACTTCAAGAATTCTTGAGCCAAACATCGTAGGTGATGAACACTACCAGATCGCAAGGGAGGTACAGGAAGTACTTCAGCGTTACAAACAGCTACAGGAAATTATTGCTATTCTTGGTATGGATGAACTATCAGAAGAAGACAAGATGACAGTTGCAAGGGCAAGGAAAGTACAGAGGTTCCTTTCACAGCCGTTCCATGTTGCGGAAGTATTCACCGGTACACCTGGTAAATACGTAACCATTAAAGACACGACGGATGCTTTCAGAGAGATTCTTGATGGGAAACTTGATGAGATTCCGGAGCAGGCTTTTTACATGGTAGGTAATCTGGAAGAGGTTAAGGAAAAGGCAAAAGCCCTTACTAACTAATATTCAGGAGCAATTAATTGGCAGATAATTTACACTTAAAAGTAATAACCCCGCTTGCTCTCGTTATAGACGAGCAGGTTGAACTTGTTGAAGGGCCGGGAGAACTTGGAGAGTTTGGAATACTTCCCGGACACGTTCCTTTTGTTACTACACTCAGCCCAGGGTTTTTAAAATTCAAACAGGGTTCTGAAACCAAATCACTAATAATCCACGGAGGCCTTGCTGAAGTAAGTGAAGATGATGTGAGAGTGCTTACCGATTTCACTGAAGACCCTTCCGTAATCGATACATCTGCTGCAAAAGAAGATATTTATAAATTAGAAAACCAGATCGATGAAAACCAGGGTAATGCAGATAAGTTAAAAGAGCTTAACCATCAGTTAAGGATTGCCCAGGTAAGAGCCTCTGCAAAATAAAAAATCTATATCTTTATAATATAAAAAAGCCCCGGCTACTTAGTAGTCAGGGCTTTTTTATATTATTTCTGGATTTGTATTAGCTGCATTTAGAGTAAGCACATGATCTGCATGTCATGCATCCCGATTCAAATGCAAGTGCCCTGTCTCCGCATTCGGGGCAGACTTCTAGCATTATGTCTGTACTTCCAGTGCTTTTTACAAAGAGATCGGCCTGTTTTCCTTCTTCAGCTGTTTTTTTTTCAGTACCAGTGTCTGTAACAAACCTTTTCTTAAGAACTGTGGCTATTGCATCAGGAATGGACATTACGAGCTTTCCTTCTGAGAATACCGGTGATGATCCTCCAATACCCTCCAACTGTTCTACAACGTCCTTTACACTTATTCCTGACCTAAGGGCTAAAGATACCAGCCTTCCGGTTGCCTCGGCATCAGCCATGGTCGTATAACCTGATTTTCCTATCTGTACAAATACTTCAAATGGTCTTCCCTCGTGAGTGTTGATGGTCACGTAGAGATTTCCGTACCCGGTTTTTATCACCTCTGTAAAACCTTCCAGAAAGTGAGGCCTTTTCACAGGCTTTACTTCAGGAAAAGAGGTGGGATGAGGGGATGAGGTGAGGTTGGGGTGGGTGGTTGGCATCCCTTCATCCCGGGTTGAAGTGGTTTCAAACTCTTTATTTAATTCATCTTTGGCTTCTTGCTGTTTTGCTCCTTCTTCGGTAATAAGTATTCCTTCCCTGGAGCCTTCCCTGTACACGGTTATACCCTTGCAGCCTAGTTTCCAGGCCAGGAAGTAGATGTTTTCTACCTCTTTAAGTGTAATATCCATGGGCAGGTTGACCGTGCTTGAAATACATGAATCAATATGTTTTTGTATTGCTGCCTGCATACGTACTCGCATTTCAGGCTCAATTTCATGTGAAGTTACAAAGGAGTTTGGAATCTCTGATTCATCTTCAAGGCCAAATTGCTGCATATATTCACTAACAAGCGGATGATAAACTTTAAATTCCTCTTTTGATAGTGATTTTGAATGCCTGAAGTATGACCTTGCAAACATTGGTTCTACGCCGCTTGTGGTCCCGGCCAGTACAGAGCCGCTTCCAACAGGGGGTACTGTTAAAATGCAGGCATTTCTAAGACCCTGCGATTTTATTTTTTCTATAATTTCTTCATTTACTGTTTTTAGAAAAGGCTGCGCAAGGTGGGTATCAATATCAAATGCGGGGAAACTGCCTTTTTCTGAAGCCAGATCAGTACTTGCTTCGTATACTATGTTCTTAATGTGTTCGAACATTTTATCTGTAAATTCCACTGCTTCGTATGTGTCGTATTTAATATTAAGTTTTGTGAGCATATCGCCAAATCCGGTAAAACCAACACCGATCCTTCTCGAAAGTGTTGAAGCACTGGTCTGGTACTGAAGCGGATGCTTTTTCATGTTGTAATCTAGTATGTTGTCGAGGAACCTTACGGAATGGCGGAAAGCTTCTTCGAGGTTTTCCCAGTCTATGTATGCATTGTCAGTAAAAGAGTCATTTACAAAAAGTGAAAGGTTGATGTTTCCGAGGCAGCAGTTGCCGTAATCCTCAAGTGCCTGTTCGCTGCATGGGTTAACACCATTTACTTCCATACCGTTGTACTCGGTTGGGGAATACCTTTTTACAGCATCCCAGAATATTAAGCCAGGTTCTGCTGAAGACCACGCTGATTTTACCAGTATGTCCCAGACTTTCCTTGCTTTTACTGTCTTTTGAATATCAACTTTGTCGGCAACAAAGGTCAGCTCGAAATCAGTGTCTTTTTCCACTGCTTCCATGAATTCGTCGCTTACTTTTACCGATATATTGGCATACTGTACTTTTGTTCTTTCTGCGTCGTTTTTAATGTTGAGGAAATCAATTATGTCAGGGTGGTTTACATCAAGTGTTATCATTAAAGCCCCGCGCCTTCCAGCCTGGCCAATTGTGCCGGTTGTTGTGGAAAGCAGATCCATAAATGAAACAGCACCGGTTGAATATATTGCAGAGTTGTTTACCGGAGCACCTTTGGGTCTTAAGATGGATATATCAGTGCCAACACCCCCTCCAAATGAGTAGGTCCTGGCTGCTTCTTTGCACCATTCGAAAATCCCCTCGATGGAATCTTCTTTAATAGGCATATAGTAGCAGTTAAGCAGTGTTGCCCTTCTTTCCTGTCCTGCCCCGAAAAGTATTCTTCCTCCTGGAATAAATCTGAAGTCAGAGAGAAGTTTGTAGAATTTATCTTCCCATTCTTCTCTTAATTTCTTGTTTTTTTCGGGGGACGCTATTTCCCTTGCCACTCTTTTCCAAAGATCGTGGGGAGTTTTTTCAATAATCTGTCCGGATTTGTCTCTCAGTGCGTATTTTTCGTAAAATACCCTGGCCCTAAGCTCATCGCCGCCAAATGCCTCGATTGTTTCCTGTGGTATATCCATAACACCGTCAGAATATTCAACCGTAGTTTCCTGCTGCTGAGCTGCGTCGCTTTCAAGAACTTCTTCAATTTGCTGTTTTAGGGATTCTTTGTCCAGTATCCCCGAGCCGTTGCCATTTGTCTGAGTAGAATCAAATTTTTCGGACATCCTCAAAAAACTCCTTTAAGAAAAATTATTTTGACTGGAATATCTAATATCTTGTACACATGGAGAATTGAAACACAATATGTTGTGGGTGTCAAGATGTTTTTTTTTAATTATTTTTTACTAGAAATAAAATCCAATAAATTCAGATAATTAGGATCTAAAATATTTTAAGTGAATAAAAATATTTTTTCATGGTAATATCTTATGATGTAAATATAAAGTAATATGTGAACTAAATTCACGGCTGGGAATTAAAATTTAAAAGTTAGATAAAATGCGGAAATTTTAAAGTAACTGACTAGTCAGTAACTGGCAAGAGTAATATTTTAAAATGTTATGAATATGCTTATTTTATAGGCATAAAATAATATAAAATATTTTTTATGTTAACATTTGGATTAGGGAATTTAAAAAAATTATGGAAGAAAAAACAACAAAAAAAATACTGGATTTCTGGTTCGGCGAAATAAAAAATAACGGCGTTCCAGACAAAGAAAAACAGAAAATGTGGTGGATTAAGGACCAAAAACTGGATGAATTGATTAAAAACCAGTTTGAAAATCACCTGATTCAGGCAAAATCTGTGAAATTTGATGAAATTAAGGAGAATCCGGACAAAATTCTTGCAGTTGTAATACTGCTGGATCAGTTTTCAAGGAATATTTACAGGGATACACCACAATCATTTGCACAGGACGATATTGCTTTGAACATAGTTTTTAAAGGTATTGAGAATGGTATAGATATAAAGTTGCAAGCAGTAGAAAGGGCCTTTTTTTATATGCCCCTTATGCATTCTGAAGACATTAAAGTCCAGGAAAAGTCTCTTGAAAGCTTTTTGGCCCTCGAAGCTCAATACAAAGATAGTGCTGATCTTGCACATAATGTTACTCAGCAGAAAAAATATGCAGTATTACACTATGATATTATTCGTAAATTCGGTAGGTATCCCCATAGAAACAAGATATTAGGCAGAGAATCAACACCCAAAGAGATAGAGTTTCTAAAGACGCCGGGAAGTTCTTTTTAATCTAGAGATCTAAAACTTCCTGGTGTTTATATGATATATTCCATTCTTACCTAATTTATATAAATTGAGTATACCTCTATATACTGGTAATTTTATATTACTTTAACAAATTTGTTACTCTTAATTAACAGGATGATATTTTGGAAATGGATGGAGGAAAACATTTCATAAATTGGAGGGTATTTGTTTTATTCATCCCATTTATGTTTGTATTATTAACACTAATCTATATTGCTAATTTTGAACTATACTGGTCTTTAACCAACGAAGACGGACTTTTAGAATGGCTGACCTTTTTTTCATTATTTTTTGCCTTCCTTATTTCATTCTTCATCAAAATTAAAATTAAAAAATATAAATTTTCTTTTTACTGGTTTTTCTTGTTCTTCACCATTTTTTTGCTATTTTCTGCAATGGAAGAAATTAGCTGGGGGCAAAGGATCTTAGATATTAAATCCTCAGGCTTTTTTATTGAAAACAGTACACAGGGTGAAACAAACGTACATAATCTTTTCCAAAAATGGGGAAGATCACTTCCTTTTTTTGGGTATGAATATAATTTTAAAACCAAACACCTTGCCGGATTAACACTATTTCTCTACGGAGCAATATTGCCCATTGTTGCTCTAAATAAACGGGCAGCAAATTTTTTTAATCAAATAAATATAGTTGTTCCACCTCTTACGTTGTCATTCAGTTTCTTTTTGGCAGCACTAATGATGATTGATAAACCCACAGGGAGAGAAGAGGAGATTGGGGAGTTTTTGTTCAGTGTCTGCTTACTTTTATTTATTATTTGGGAATATATGAAACTGAAAGAAATGATTGTAGTTAACAATGCCCAGGTGGTTTACGGAAATTTAGAAGAGGTTAGATTCTGACAACCTAATCATTTATTTGCTGGTTAATAAAGCTTATGTGTTTTTTCATTGTATTTGGGAACAGAAATTGAGAAAGTTGTACCTTCTCCTTCAATACTTTCAAACCATATTTTGCCTTCCAGTGCTTCTATAAGTTCTTTAGCCACCAAAAGCCCGAGGCCGATATTTTTGCTCTCGTCAAATCTAATATTTTCAAAATCTAGTTCGGTATTAAAAAGGTTTTCTTGTTCCTTTTTCGATATGCCAGGCCCGAAATCCTGTATGCTGCAAATAAAATAATCCTTATCCAAGGTAAGTGTTACATTCACCTTGCCTTTCTCTTCGGAATACTTAACTGCATTTGAAAGAAGGTTGTCCATTACAGATGCCAATGCCACTTTGTCTGTCCAGGCATATTCATTTGTAACATTAGAATGGTATTTAATATCAACATTTCTTAACTCGGAGAGTTTTTGATAATAGTTGCATACACGCTCAATTAATACGGGCAGATAGGTTTTGGTGAATTCAAAATTCGGTTTGCCATTTATTGAAGAATTAAAAAGCTGGCTCACTGCATAACCCATCAGTTTTGTTGTATGCTGAAGCCCGTTAAGCCAAGATTTTACTTCCGGGTTGGGGTGTGCCTTCAGTGCTTCACTTAGTAAATCTACAGTTCCTTCTGTTACGGTAATAAAGTTGTTTAGAGCCTGAGCCGAGAAAGCGATCCGTTTTGGATCAAGGATACGAAGTTTTTGAAGTTCATGCAGTGCTGTTTCAAGATTATGTTTGGCATTTTCAATTGTAACAACTACATTCTGCTTTGGGTCTGACAATTTATATCCCCCTTTTGATAATTGTAGATAACCCAATCAAACAAAAATTATAAAGATTATTCTATCATACAGCAAGTTACAAAAAATAACTGAGCGCCTAACTCCATGATGAATTGTAAAATGTTTTATACTCAAATAATTAATTATTGACTTAATCTGATTACCATGTACATTAGCATTTAGGAAGTATGAGTGTAGTTCCATTCTAAATTAAGATTTATTTCTAAATTTTTTCTGAACCGCCCCCATGATCCAATTTAATATAGGAGGTAAACTATATGTCAGAACGTATAAATGGTACCGTAAAATGGTTTAATGCAACCAAAGGATTCGGTTTTATTGAACGTGAAAATGATGTAGATGTGTTTGTTCACCATAGTGAAATTAATGGTGAAGGCTATCGTTCACTTGATGAAGGACAACAAGTAGAATTTACTGTTGCAACAGATGGACCTAAAGGCCCGCATGCACAGAATGTTGTAGCACTTTAGTATAAAAATAAAACTTACTAAAATGAGAAAAGCCCGCTTATGCGGGCTTTTTTTTATCCATTATTATTATCAACTATGTCCGGATGTTATTGGCTGAGTGGTGAATTTCGGTACAACAATATTATTTTTTTTATCGGTATTTAATGAATTCATTGTTATTTCAATACTTTTCATATTGGCATTACCAATAATTGTAGCAAAAGACAGATCAGCAGCATCATGACCGGTACCAATCTTTACAAAACTAGTTTGTGGTGCAAGCCTGGTGGGATCAAAGATATACCAGCTATTACCAAGGTATGCCTCAAAATATGCATGAAAATCGGGGGGATTTAAACCATAAGCATATGAACTGCAAAATCTTGCCGGTATACCAATTGCCCTGCAAAAAGCAATTCCCAGATGTGCAAAATCCCTGCAGACTCCAGCGCGTTCTGCAACTGTATCGTATGCCGAAGTCATGTTTCCGGTTGTACCGAATAAATACTCAATATTTTCATATATCCAGTTACAAATTGCCGTTACCCTTGAAAAACCGGAAGGTATCTTTGCAAACTCTTTTTGAGTTATTCTTATAAGCTTATCTGATTCACAGTATCTGCTGGGATACATGTACTCAATTACATCAAATGGAAGTTTAGTTGTATGAATCTCAGTTGCTTCTTCTACATTGTGAATAACATTACCAATCTCTACTTCGGCTTCATAAGTAATATCAAAGTTGCCCTGTTCTACAAAAACCATATGGGATCTTGTCAGATTATTTTTAGCATTAAATTCTTTTATTGGAAGATGGGGTTCTATTGTTAGTTTTTCTTTAAGAATTTTTTGGTGCTCATTTTTTTCAGCACTTATATTGAAGATAAATGTTGAGCTTACATAAACCTCATATGAAAGTACGCAGCCTATTTTAAAACGCATGGTTATAAAGTAGTACATACATTTAAATACGCAAATCAAGCAAAACATACATGTTTTAGAAGGTGGAGTGCGGGGGAGCCTAATTTCTTGAAGTTGTGCCTGCCGCCAACTTTTATTTCTTAACCTTATAAATTTTAATGGTTAAAATATCTGTCTTAATATTATGCGTATACTAGCACTTGATGTAGGAACAAAGACAATAGGGGTAGCTGTAAGCGATGAGCTTCAGATATCTTCCAACGGCGTAAAAACCATACAAAGGAAGAGCCGAAAAAGTGACCTAAACGAGTTGGAAGAGATAATAGGCGAATATAAACCAACTGAGATTGTTGTGGGACTTCCATACAGGGAAGATGGGTCCTTGAGTCAGCGGGGCCTGGACATTGAGGTATTTTCAAAAAAAATAGAAAACAGGTTTAAACTACCAATAACGTATGTCGATGAAAGTTTTTCTACAGTGTTTGCAGAAAAAGCTTTAATTGAAGGTGACCTGAGTCGGAAAAAAAGAAAAAAAATTATTGATAAGATGGCAGCTGTTGTAATACTCCAGGAATATCTTGATAGTAAATAAATTTTTTCAGCCTCTGCTTACCTGTTGCAAGGGATACTGAACTAAACTTGTGCTCAACTTGATTGGGTATTAATGAAATCAGGAGATTGCCGCGTTACGCTCTCAAAGGCATCTTTTTCTTAACGTTATTCATTACAGGTTGTTCTAAAAAAAATAGATCCTGAACTAAATTCAGGATGACATAAAAAATCAGAATTAAAATATATTGAACCCTTGATTCAACCATCAATAATCCAGTATTATGCTGCCATGCCTATAGCTGAATCAAACGGAATAAATATATTTTATGAAAGCTACGGAGAAGGAGATCCAGTCGTGCTTATTTCAGGTCTTGGCAGCCCTATGCTCAGCTGGGAAACACAGATACCAATATATTCTGCTGAATATAAGGTGGTTTCATTTGATAACAGGGGAATTGGAAAATCTGAAATAACAGAATCAGGGTTTACTATCTCCGATATGGCAGATGATGTTATCGGCCTGCTGGATAATCTTGGAATTGAAAAGGCAGTTTTTATCGGAAAGTCCATGGGTGGAATGATTACCCAGAGGATCGGTATCAAATATCCTGAACGTGTTAACAAACTTGTAATTGGATGCAGCGCAGCATCCCGTGATGAAGTAGGCAATCTACTTCTTAGCGGCGGAAGAGAGATTGCATCAAAAGCCGGAATGAAAGCTGTATGGATAACAGGGCTTTTTTACGGATATACAAGGGGTTATATAGAAAATAATATTGAGATGATTAAAGCTTTCATTGATGAAATGCCTGACCATGATGAGCTAATTCTGAAAGGGTATATGGGCCAAAGCCAGGCCTGTGAAGGCCACTACAGTCTTGATGAAATTGATCAGATTAAAGCCCCTACACTTGTTATTTACGGCGATAAGGACCTTATTTTGTCACCTGCTAAATCGTTAGAAATGGCTGAAAAAATACCTGATTGTATGCTTAAGGGTTTTAAGGGTGTTGGCCATGGTTTTTGGCGTGAGAGACAGAAAGAAGTTGATAAACTGGTAATGGAATTTCTTGCTAGTTAAGGTTTCGAGTATTTACAATAGAGTCTATTCTTGTTGAAGTTATCTTTGCATTTTGAAGCCGGGTCTCAATAGATTCAATCATCATTTTGGCCCTTTTTTCAACATCTGTTTCTTCAAGAAAAGTCTGTTTTTCAAAAATATTTGTAAAAATTACCGATGCCATTACATCTGTGAGGCTTCCAAGAGGCAGATTCATATTAATATCAAACCAGTGTTCTTTGTACTTTGTACCTAGCATGTCATTCCAGTCAGATACTATATTTTTCAATTTTTCCTTTAAAGTTACTTCGTCATTGCCGTTTTTATTATTCAGAATCTCAATCCTTGCTTTCCTGTATGGTGTATCATCGGTAAATTCCACTAACTTTATTCTTTTGAGTCCATATAAGACGATATTAGACCTGCCGTCATCAAATGTTTCGGAGCTTACGATCCTTCCCATACCTGCAATTTCAAATACATCGGGGCTCCCGTAGTAGTTGTCATCCCAGCCGGGTTTTAGAAGTGCCATTGCAATTATTTTTTCCGAGTTTAATGAATCACTAAGCATGTCCCTGTACCTTTGTTCAAATATATGGAGGGGAAGGAGAGTGTTTGGGAAAAAAACAATGGTGGATAGGGGAAATACCGGTACTATCCCGGAAAAGTTATCGAGGTTTTTAATCTCTTCGATGTTTATATTCTTCAGTTCCACAATATAAATATAGCTGTTACATACTAGATTATAAAAAATTATTTATTGACAAAACAATAATAGGTGTATATACTCCTAATAATATGAAACAAAGTGCTTATACAAACGAATTAAGCAGATACGAAATTGCTAAGTGCAACGAATGTACGGGATTTAATCTGAAAAAGGCTACACGTGTAATTCAAAATCTTTTTGATGAAGCTTTTAAACCAATTGGTTTGGTTGGAACACAATATACTGTACTTGCTCATATCTTTGTTCATGGGCCAATTTCACTTTCAAAGGTTGCAGAATTAATGCATGTTGACAGAACAACTCTTGCTAGAAATCTTGCACCATTGGAGAGAAAAGGTTTGGTAGAAATTAATGCTGGCAGTGACAAAAGGGCAAAGATTATAAATATATCAGAGAAAGGGAAAGATGTTTTGGTAAAAGCTCTGCCATTATGGAAAAAAACGCAGGAAAAAATTAAAAGTACATTGGGAATTGATAACTGGGAATCAATGATTTCTAATTTGTCAGGTTTAGTTTCAGAAATAGAATAAAAAAAATTTAAAACTATATGTGTATATACACGTATAAAGGAGGCATCAAAATGAGTAAACCAAGAATACTTGTTACATCTGCAGCAGGACACACGGGTTCAGTAGTGGTTACAAAACTGTTGGATAAGGGGTTTCCTGTGCGTGCATTTGTTCACAGGGAAGATTCACGTTCCGAGCGATTGAGAAAAGCTGGTGCAGAGATTTTTGTAGGAAATTTATTTGATATGCGGGACTTAAAGTTATCACTGGTTGATGTACAACGCGCTTACCACTGTCCCCCTTTTGCACCTAACCTCTTACATGGTTCAATGCTGTTTGCCTTAGCTGCTGAAGAAGCAAAACTTGAAGTTGTTGCTTTGATGAGTGGTTGGAACCCGCACCCATCTCATCCCTCTATAGTTACGCGTGAGCACTGGATTACAAATAATATTTATAACTGGATGCCAAATGTAGATGTTGTATTCGTAAATCCGGGATTGTTTGCATTTACCTACTTCTTTGGACTTCCTGCAGTTGTTAATTTTGGCAAGTTAATGCTGCCATACGGTGAAGGTTTAAATGCACCGCCATCAAATGAAGATATCGCATCTGTAGTCGCTTCAATTCTTGAACATCCTGGCCCACATATTGGTAAGAACTATAGACCTACCGGGCCAAGACTAATTTCAGGAAATGATATTGCAGGAATATTCAGCAATATTCTGGGTAAGAATGTGACTTACCAAGATGTACCTACCTGGATGTTTGTTAAGGCTGCCAAGGCGCAGGGATTTTCAAACTTCGAGATTGCGCAGATTAGGAACTATGCCGAAGAATTACGAGGCGGCACCTATGCAGTAGGAGCACCTACAGACCACGTTGAAAAGGTTACCGGACATCCGGCTGAAGACTTTGAAATAACTACACGCCGTTACATTCAAAATCCTGAGTTTGTGATTCCCAACCTTAAGATTGGAGGCAAAATTGATGCAGCTTTACTTATGATGAAGACAATGTTGACCAAAGCACCGGATCTTGATAAATGGGAGTCGGAGCGTGGATACCCATTGCTAAAAGATTCACTGCTCGCACATGAAAACGAAGAATGGTTTGCCAATGCTAATCAAAAGCGGCTATTTCTTTTGGAAAATGAGAACAAATTTATAAAATCAATTGCTTCATAATTTACAAGCAAACGAAATTAAATATCAAAAATAATAAAACAGGAGGCATCAAAATGATTAATAAGGAAAGATTTAAAGATAAGGTAGTTATTGTTACCGGAGCATCAAGCGGAATAGGAAAAGATTCTGCCGTCAGGTTTGCAAGGGAAGGTGCAAAGGTGGTACTGGTATCGAGGACAAAGGAAAAACTGGAGGCCGTTGCGAATGAAATCAAAGAGTTTAACCAGTATGTCATTTCAATACCCACAGATGTTTCATCAATAGAGCAGGTTACAAATGCAGTAAACAAAACCGTTGAAAAATGGGGGCGGATAGACGTGCTCTTTAATAATGCGGGAAGTTCGGAAGTGGGCCTGGTCGAAGATAGTGATTTCGTGGAAAAAGTTAAAAGTATGTTCGAAGTTGATTACCTGGGCTCTGTTTACTTCACAAAAGAGGTTTTGCCTTTAATGAAAAAACATGGTGAAGGCCATATAATGAATATGTCTTCTGTAGTTGGAAGGAAGGGATTCCCACACTTTGGAGCATATTCTAGTATTATGCATGCAATAACGGGGTTTACTTCATCTCTCCGGCAGGAATTAAGGGGAAGTGGTATTGATGTATCAATAATTCACCCCGCTTTAACCCAGACCCCGCTCCTTGATCATGTAAAACCGGAAGATATGCCTCCTCCCTTTAGAAGATTTACACCAATCCCTGTAGAGCAGGTAAGTAAAGCGGTACTTGATGGTGTATACCATAACAGGGCGAGGATTATTGTGCCTTTCCAGCCAAAATTGCTGCTTCTGGCTGATGCGATCTCTCCCAGGATAGGAGACCTTGTCGTAAGTCTTCTGCCAAATAAGATTTTTGCTTTTCTATTCAGGAGCTATAAAGGAAAGGTGTACCAGCATGCATAGCTAATAATTAATTACATTGAAACCATAGTATGCTAAACTACACGCTGAATCTGGAGTTAAATCTCAATAATAATTCATACTATAAAGATTCTTACAAAGCATACCTATGGATACTAAAGCCCAAATCCAGGAGTATAACTCCCCGGAGGAATCTGCTCCATTTACCAGCCTGAGGGAGGGTAAATGGGTACTTCTAGTTGCAATAATCGGTACCGGAATGCCTTTTATAGACAGCACCGGTGTAAACACAATTCTTCCGATTCTTCAAAATGAACTTGGTGCAAAAATCACCCAAGCGCAGTGGGTTATTGAGAGTTATGCACTGATGGTCTCATCACTTATACTGTTTGGAGGAGCCCTTGGGGATAAATACGGCAGAAAAAAAATATTTATTATCGGCCTTATTATGTTTGCATTATGTTCGCTATGGTGCGGTTTTGCCCCTACTACAAACGACCTTATCCTGGCGAGGGCATTCCAGGGTGTAGGAGGTGCACTACTTATTCCTGCAAGCCTGGCACTATTAACTGTATCTTTTGATACACGAACGAGGGCAAGGGCATTTGGCATCTGGTCTGCATTTGTCGCAGTTACGACTGCACTCGGGCCTATTCTAGGCGGCTGGCTTGCCGAGGCTTATACATGGAGATACGTTTTTCTAATCAATATTCCTGTCTCAATTATTCTTTTGCCATTGTTAATTACAAAGGTGCAGAATGACAGTAATTTAAGGCCCATAAAACTCGACCTTGTCGGTGCTGTCCTTGTCTCACTTGCTCTTGGACTATTTGTATTCGGGCTTATTGAGTCTCCCAATATGGGATATACGGACATAAGGGTTATTGGATCGATTGCTGTCAGCTTAATACTCGGTGCTTTTTTTATTTATTACGAAAGAAGGATTGACGAACCTCTTGTCCCTATGATGCTCTTCAGGTCTAAAACTTTTACAGGCGCAAATATTGTATCTTTCTTATTCTGGTTTTCCTGGAATGCAGTTATTTTTTATGTCCCATTTGGGTTTATACAGCTGCATGGCTACAGCGCACTTGAGTTTGCAATAAGTTTTCTCCCTGGTTTTGTTGCACTGTTAATCCTGGCAACAATTTCAGGCGAACTCGTAAGTAAACTGGGTGTAAAAAGCCTGCTTATTACCGGTATTTTTATGGTTTCAATTGCATTTTACCTCTTTTCAGTACCCGGAATTGAATCCGAATACAGGAGTGACTGGCTTCTTCCAATACTCCTGATGGGAGGAGGGGTCGGGCTTTCAAGTTCCCCTATGGTATCAGCCGTGGTTGGATCACATGATAAAATGTATTCGGGACTTGTTTCCGGTATTAATAATGCAGTTGGCAGGATAGCAGGCCTTCTGGGTATAGCCGCCCTTGGCCTTATAGGAATTAATATGTTTAATTTTAATCTTGATAAGCATTTAGCCGAAATTACACTGGACCCTGCTACACTGGATTTTCTGAATGCAGAGAGGATAAAATTTATAGCAGCGAGTATCCCCGAATGGCTGGATAGCGAGACAACCGGCCTTGTCCAGAGTTCAATTAAGCATTCGTTTCACACCACCTTCTCATTTATAATGAAACTTTGTGCAGGTATTTGCCTGCTGGGCAGCGTGCTGGCTTATTTCTTGATAGATGATTCTAAAATACAGCTCGATTAAAATATTTCTTGAGTCTTTATATCAATTTCATTTATCATAAGTTAATAATAATTGGAGAGGAGAATTTTATGCTTAAAAATCTATACTACACAACTGATAATATTGCCGGGCTTATAGCAAGGGTTGCTCTCGGCATTGTTATACTGCCACACGGACTCCAAAAATTGCTTGGCATGTTCGGCGGACATGGCTTTTCAAATACAGTTGATTTCTTTGTAAGTACCGGGATGCCTTCAATCGTTGCTGTGCTTATAATTGTGGCTGAATCATTTGGTGCAATTTCATTGATCTTTGGATTTCTTGCAAGGTTTTCAGCAGCTGCGATAACCCTGATTATGCTCGGCGCAATCTTTATGGTCCATGCACCACATGGTTTTTTTATGAACTGGTTTGGTGCCAATGAAGGAGAGGGGTTTGAATACCATATACTAGCAATTGGGCTTGGGTTAATTGTAATTGTGGTTGGAGCAGGGAAGGCTTCGATTGACCGTATGCTTTCTAAAGACTAAACCTTTGTCATTCAGAACTCGCGTAGTCCTGGGCTAGTAGAAAGGTTTTGGAATCCGGACCTATTGTATCAAGAGATCCTGAACTGAATTCAGGATGACATATATAACATGACAAATAGTTCCTGAACTAAACTTGATTGGTTAAACAGGATGACAATCATTTGCAACAACTGTCATGCTGAACTTGTTTCAGCATCGCTTCCTTTTAATGGCGGGTATAAATTACTTTTCTTTATCTTGATTTAAAGAAAAGTAACAAAAGAAAGATCAAGGCTGGAAAAAGTTGTTAGAATTACAATCAATTGGAAAGCTAAAATATTAGAATCCCGCCGCAACCCCTCTAATATTTTTTAACGCTTTCTGAAATTGATTTTAGGGTGAACTTTTAAGGCCAATTTTAGTCTTTCAAGTAGAAAGACTAATTATGAATTGGTGTATTAGAATTCAATATTATTAATCCAATGGGATTGATTCATCTATTAAAAGAATAGGTATCTCTTCGATAATGGGGTAGAGGTATTTACCATCTTCCCTGATTAAACCGCCATCAAGCTTCTGTTCCACAGGCTGCTTAATCCGGTTTTTAAGTTCGTTTTTTTCGACCAGCGCATTCAAATCGTTAATTGTTTTTTCGTCTGCCAGTTTAAGATCCTGTTTTGTTTCCGGGCAGCAGATTATTTCAAGTAGCTTGTTATCAATTTTCATTTCAAAGATATCTTATCAACTAAATAACCGGTATTCAAATGTCTTCCTGTAAATCATACTAAGTTTGAAAAAAATAAAATAGCTCTTAAAATGAAGTAACTATGGATTTATACAATCTCGTGAGTTTTATAGGATTATTTCTTTTCCTTGCCATAGCATGGGCAATATCTGAAAACAGAAGAAGTATTAACTACAGGACAGTAATCTCGGGCCTTGTAATAATGGTCCTGTTTTCTTTTTTTATCTTTCTTTTTCCATACGGGCCAAAGGTTTTTCTCTTCCTTAACAATGTCTTCCTTGTATTTCTCAATGCCTCGGGGGCAGGGGCAGAGTTTCTGTTTGGGCCTCTTGCAATTTCTCCCGGCGCAGTTGATGCAGGAGGTGCAAAATCAATAGGGTTTATACTCGCCTTCCAGGTTTTTCCTGTAATAATCTTTTTTTCGGCAATAATGTCAGTTCTTTACTATTACGGCATAATGCAGAAGGTAATAAAAGGCTTTTCTGTAATATTTACAAGGTTTATGAGGTTATCCGGTGCCGAGTCACTGGTTGTTGCAAGTAATATCTTTGTTGGGATAGAATCTGCGTTTACTGTAAGGCCTTATATAAACAGTATGACAAGGTCCGAGCTCTGTATGATTCTCACAGCAGGGATGGCCACTGTTTCTTCCAGTGTTATGGGACTTTACGTTTTTATTTTGCAGGGAGAATTCCCTACAATTGCCGCCCACCTTATATCTGCATCTTTACTTTCAGCCCCTGCAGCAGTAGTAATCAGTAAAATGCTTGTGCCTGAAACCGGGAATCCAGATACTGCGGGGTTAGATGTCGAGCCATCTTACAATAGAGAATCAGGCGTGATTGAGGCAGTAATTAAAGGTTCAGAGGGTGGGGTAAGGATGATTGTGGGTATTGCGGCACTCCTTGTTGCCGTACTCGGGATAGTAAAGCTATTTGACCTTGGAACAGTAAATATTGGGCATTATATTAATCTCTTCCTTAATATAGATATAGACTGGTCGCTAAAATCCCTGCTAGGATATGCATTTTATCCCTTTACCTTAATGATAGGAATTCCATATGATGATGCATTAAAAATATCCGGGGTAATAGGCGAAAGGCTGATACTTACCGAAGTCGTTTCCTATCAGGATCTTGCAATGCTTGTTAAAGAAGGGGAAATTACGAATAAAAGAACAATAGTAGTTACAAGTTACGCTCTTTGCGGATTTGCTCATTTTGCCTCCATGGCAATATTTGTGGGTGGTATTTCAGCTCTTGCACCAAAAAGAACTTCAGATATAGCCAAGCTTGGTATAAAAGCCCTGATTGCAGCTACTATTGCATGTCTTATTACTGCCTGCATTGCGGGAATTTTTTATACACCTTTTTTTACGTTATTTACAGGTGGATAAAATAACTAAATTAGATTAGGTATTAATTTTAACTATCAAGTATTAATAAAAATTATAGTTGCAATATTTAATAAAAAAGGATTATAATTATGGAAGTTTTCTAATAAGAAAAAAATCTTTAAATGAGCTTTACTTCAAAAGGAGGGTAAAGAGATGGTTTTTAGAAATTTCAACGTAAGGAATTTACTTACACTTTCTATCTTAATTTTTTCACTTTTTATATTCACACAGAATACTAATGCAGATACATTCACTGTAGATACACTGGACGGAGGTTCAAATGGTGTTTGTCAGGGTGGATTTGATATAGACATGTGTGGGTGTACCGACGCTGATGATATGACAGAATGTTCTATAAGAGATGCTGTAGGTGCGGCATCTAATACATCAGCAGTATCCAATACCATAAACTTTGAAGGTGGATTAGCAGGTACAATCGATTTGGTTGGTAGTGGCACAATAAATATAACGGATCGTACCGGTGACGTTCCTCCCCCAAACCTTGAAATTGATGGTACTACAGCGATAACAATAACAAATGATGATGCTACCAATACACTTGTAGAAATTAAAAATAGTGTGGGTACTGTGACACTTAACAACATGGTTTTTGAAGACCATAATAATGATGGTACTTCTGGACCAATGGGTGGAGCAATTGAATTTAATGGCGCAGATACCTTTGCTTGTGATAACTGTACGTTTAGAAACTTGGATGCTAATTCAGGTGGAGCTGGGATATTTGCCCTTCCAAGTAGTGCAGGTGATATTGAAATTACTGATTCACTTTTTGAAGACAACAATGGACCAGGTGGTTGTGAAGGTTGTGGTATAAACTTTCAGGGTGAAGGAAACTTAACCTGTGAAGATACAGTATTTAATAATAATGGTAGTGGTGCTACTGGTGGTGCAATAAACTTTGAACCAGCAGTGCCCGAATCTGTATTAACTTCAACTGATTGTGATTATACAGGCAATTCTGCCAGTAATGCTGGTGCAGTATCAATTAAGAATGGTTCAGCAAACTTTAACAGCGAATTTACAGGGAACACTGCTAGCAATGATGGTGGAGCTGTACAAATTGAAGGTACAGAAACTGGAGATGTAAGCTTTACAAACATAACTGCCGATATGAACTTAACAGGGACGGATGCTGGTGATATAGGTGGTTTCTTACATATTAAAAATAACTATAATGGAACAGTAACTATTTCAGCTTCTACTATATCGAACAACACCTCAAGGGATGATGGAGGTGCTATTTCGAATGAGAGTGCTGATGCTGTAATTATGGTATCTAGCGGATCCGTAATAACTGGCAATACCTCTACTCATATGCAAGGTGGTGGAATCGCCAGTTCTGGGCAGGTTATAATAGATGCTTCCACAATAAGCAACAATACAGCAACCAGGTCTGATGGCGGAGGTTTGGCTTTATTTACTGGTGCTGGTGTTCTAAATGAAATTAAAAATGGTTCAGTAGTTTCCGGAAATACTGCTGGAGAAGACGGAACCAATTTGCAGGGGAATGGTGGAGGTATTTATTTATCGGCATCAGAGTTATCCATAAACAATTCAACTGTTGAAGGCAATAACGCCTTTTCTAATCTTGCTCAAGACAACAAAGGAAACGGTGCTGGAATTTATTCTAGCAATAGCGCCTCAATTTTAACAATTACAGATTCGACAATTCAAAATAATACAGCTGAACTTTTTGGCGGCGGTATATATAATGAGGGAGAAGCAAGTATTGACCCTACATTAATATCCGGCAACGTGGCTGTAGAAGAAGATGGTGGTGGATTATATAATGATAGTAATGGTGTAGTAATCCTAGATTGTACTACATTTGAATTGAATGACGCAGCTAAAAGTGGTGGTGCTATATTTAATTTCGAAGGTGAAATTACTGTCACAAGTGGATTATTTGATACCAACACTGCTAATAATGGAGGCGCAATAAGAAACGATGCTGGTGTGGTCTCCTTTTTAAATACCACATTTGTTGAGAACGTTGGAATGAATGCTGGTGGAGCAATACAGACTAATGGTGGTGGAAATTTAGTTAATGTAAGTTTCTGTACATTTAAAAACAACGTATCTAATGACGGTGATAATTTAAAAGGCGGTAATACCATTAAATTAATAAACTCTGTACTACAGGCACAGACAGAAAACTGCAGTGGTACACCTGATGACCTGGGTTTTAACTTTGCAACTGATGATACCTGTAGTTTTACCTTAAGCGCACTTTTTGAAAATCAGGACCCAATGCTTTTACCACTAGATGACTATTTCGGTGGATGTATAATGACCTGTCCACCAAGTGATACAAGCCCACTCAAGGATATAATTCTTGCACCTTTTCAAGATGCAGAAGGTAATGATGTTGGTGAGGACGCTGTAGGTCATTTAAGGCCTCCTGTAGGTAGTGTTAATGGCACGGTAGGTGCGGTTAACGACGGTGGAGTTGCTGCTACATTAACAGTAACTAAAGTAACGGTACCGGGTGGTGACCCAAGTGATTTTAACTTTACAGTAACTGGTCCTGCAATCCCTGGAACATGTGATATAGATTCCTTTATGTTAAAAGACGGAGAATCAAACACATGTAACCAGCTTACTCCAGGTGCTTATACAATAACAGAAGAAGCTCCAATACCAGCAGGGTTTACACCAGTAATATCCTGTAGTAGTGGTGAGACAGGCGGAAGCAGTGTTATGGTTACCCTTGATGAAGGTGAAGTTGTAACCTGTACAGTAACTAATGGACAACCTGTAACATTAACAGTGTCTACAACTGGTTGTACGGTAACATCAAACCCTGGAGCTATAAACTGCGGTGCAACATGTATGGACACGTACCCATTTAATTCAACTGTAACATTAAATGCAGTAGCAAATATTATGGGCGAATCATTTATGAGCTGGGGCGGAGCATGTGCAGGAATGATGCCTGCAACAATGATCACTCTGACGGGTAATGCAACTTGTACTGCACTTTGCGGCCCAGGTGGTGATGACGATGACGATGATGATGACAATAACGACGATAATGATGATAACAACGATGATAACAATGATGATAACAATGATGATAACAACGACGATAACAACAACAATGATGACAACGGCGGAGACAGCTGTGGTCAGGAAGGAACAATAGAGTTTGTATGTCAACAGTTAGTAGCGATAGCAGACGGAATAACAGAAACTGTTGTAAGTACGATAAACAATCTAAACAACCTTGTTGTTATAAGAGATCTGACTGTTGAGCAGAACCTAAGCGTTCTATCAATCTTTATCTCATCTGATGAAGGACTAGAGATAAAGAATGCTTTCCTTGAGCCAAGCATAGGTAACTGCGTAGAGGTAAGTGACGGAGGTCCGTTCCCATTTGATGATGAGGATGTACAGTTTGAATGTACTATAACAAACTTTACAATGGGACAATCAGTGGATCTAGTTGTAGATGTGTTTGCTTCTGGAATATCAACTACTGATGATGATGTAAACAGGTTTGTACTATACAGGCTTGATGCACCGGAACTTACAGAGCCACTTATCATACTACAAGGATTTAGAGTAGTGGATGAAGATACTGGATGTACACTTGCAGCAGCAGGTACAAGGGATCTAGGAACACTAGCAGTGTTAGCACTGATCCCAGGGCTGGTACTTGTAAGGATCTTTGCCAGGAGACTAAGAAGGAAGCAGTAAGTAAAGAAAAGTATAAAACAACTGTCATATGGCAGAGAGATCCTGAAACAAGTTCAGGATGACAAATTGCCAATACACAATGACAGATAAATAAGTTAAAAGGGCCTTTAGGTGTAACAACCTTCAGGTCCTTTTTTTATTAAATACGTATCTGTCATCCCGAACTTGTTTCGGAATCTAAAACTATTATGGCAAAGGGATCCTGAACTAAATTCAGTATGACAATCTGACATAATAATATTTTTCTTGACATATTTTTAATATAGTGATAATATTTTACCAACTGGTCAACTAATAGGAAAGAAAATGGGCAGAACAAGCGAAGCAAAAGACAAATTAATAAACAGTGCAATCAATCTGATTAGCAACAAAAGCTACTCATCTGTTGGTGTTCAGGAGCTGTGTGACGATGCAGGAGTAAAGAAAGGGAGTTTTTATCATTTCTTTGACTCCAAAAAAGAGCTGACCATTGTTTCTTTAAGAACTATGTGGGATTTGTACAGGGACAACTGCATAATGCCCTTAATTGAGTCTGATTTAAGCCTTGAGGAGAAGTTTGATTCACTGTTAAATAAAACGTATGAAATGAGTGTTAGTTCCAAGGAATGCAATGGATGTTTATCGGGATGCCCATTTGGCAACCTTGCACTAGAACTAAGCACGCAGGAAGAAGATATAAGAATTGTTATTGAAAATATTTTTAAGGAATGGATAGACTGTTTTGAGAAAATTATAAATAAATCTGTAGAAAGGGGTGAACTGCCTGGAGATACTAACACTTATGCAACAGCTCAAAGCATTATTGCATATATGGAAGGACTTTCACTTATGGGTAAGACCTTTAATGACCCCGAGATAGTAAAAAATTTAGGATGCGTTGTAAGAAATTTATCAATTTGTAGTTGCAAAGAAGTCTAAAATATATTTTTTAACGTATATATAGATGACTGGTCAAATAACAGGAGGTTATAGTCATGTTAGATAACACAATGGATTGCAGGGAAGTGGTTGATAAAGTGAAAAGGGATGGAATGCTTCATTCTCTTGAGCTCAACTACTATAAGTGCCTAAGTGATGAAGAACTTGTTCAGATGTATGTTAATGATTCACTTGAAGGAGCCTTTAATGAACTTGTAGACAGGCATGGCGACAAGATCTTCAGAACCGCATACCGAATAACAGGTGATATGAATGCTGCTGAAGAAGTACTTCAAAATGTATTTATTATCCTGGTACAAAGCCTCAGAAGCTTCAGAAATGATTCGAAGTTTACAACCTGGCTATATAAAGTGTCGATGAATACAAGCTTTATGTACCTTAGGTCAAAAAAGAAAGTAAATGACAAAGAGATGAAAATTGAAGACCTAACACGATTTGATGAATCAGGTAATCTGCAGGATGTTTTCTTGAAAGACTGGAGTAACGTCCCTGAAGACAAGATTCTCAATAAAGAAGGTAAAAACAAACTTGATGAAGCAATAGGTGAACTGCCTGAAAAATATAAGACAGTGTTTCAATTGAAAGACATTGAGGGACTTTCTAACCAGGAAGTTGCCGATGTTCTGGACCTATCACTTCCAGCAGTTAAGTCCAGAGCACTAAGGGCAAGATTGTTTCTGAGAGAAAGGCTTTCTGATTACTACCAGGAATATATTTAGAAAAACTCTACGGCAATGGGAGTTATCATGTGGCTGAATTTAATAATGTCTCAAGCTCGCCATTGTCGTACATTTCTATACAGATATCACATCCACCAATGAATTGACCATTTATGTAAAGCTGCGGAATAGTAGGCCAGTTTGAAAAATCTTTGATACCCTGCCTTATTTCGGGGTCAAGAAGAACATCAACAGTTTCATATTCTTTTTCGTAGGTGTTTAATATTTCTACTACTCTTGCGGAAAAGCCACACATTGGCAGATCCCTCGAGCCTTTCATAAACAAAATTACATTGTTATTATCTATATGATTTTTTATCTTTTCACTTGCATTCTCTGACATTTCAAGCTCCTTTTTGCTGAATATTTTCCCACTGCTCTGGTGTGTATGTTTTCATTGACAGGGCATGGATTGCTTCCTTCATAGCGTCACCCAATGCACTGTAGACCAGTTTATGACGGTCAATTAGTATTTTATCTTCAAACTCATTTGAAACAATTATAGCCTCAAAATGTGTACCATCTCCCACAACGTCTACATAAGAAGTAATAAGTCCGTTTTGGATTAAAGATTTGATTTCATCTGTGTTCATATGTGATATTATATATCCAGAATTCCTGCTTTCAAGGTAAGTAATATTTATGTTAAGGCTTTTATTATCTGTTGTTATACTCGTTTCGATATTAATGTGCGCATACTTTTATGCAAAATCTACATTATTTAAAAGGACAGATAACAGTACAACAGTGATTGAACTTGGAAAAACAGTTAATGATGTTCGAGAGATGAATAAAAAACGTAAAATTACTATTAATGAGAATGAAAAAATTGTGGAGGAATTAAATGAAAAAAATTAAAGATATTATGGTCTCTTCCGTTCATACTGCCAATGAAAATGAAACTCTAAGCGAAGTAGCTGTTAAAATGCTTGAGAAAAATGTAGGATGTCTCCCCGTACTTAATGATGATGGAAATCTTGTTGGCTTTTTATCCGAAACAGATTTTGCCGGCAAAGAGAAACTAATACCTTTTTCCAGGAATCATGCTCCGCAGCTATTTGGTAAATGGTTGAATGAAGGTGGAATAGAGGAGATGTATAAAAATGCAAAAACTATTGAAGTAAAAGAAATTATGTCTTCACCTCCAATCTCAATAGATCAGGATGAAACAATCGCCGATCTTATAGAAAAAATTATGAAATACAATATACACAGAGTACCAGTTGTTAAAGGTGAAGAACTTGTTGGTATTGTATCTAGAAGGGATTTGCTAAAACTCCTTATTTCTAAATAATAACTTCAAAATGGGTAAATTTAACGTTAGTCCGCAAAAAGAGAATGCCCTTTTAAAGAAAATGGACAAGTTACAGGTTTTTGAAAAGGACCTTGTAGAGAAGTTTGTAAAATCAAGTGGAAAAGGCGGACAAAATGTAAATAAAAATAGTACATGTGTAAACATTAAACATATCCCTACCGGTATATCTGTAAAATACGACAAGGAAAGATCACAGATTTTAAATAGGTTTTTTGCAAGAAGGGAGCTTTTAAAAAAGATTGAAGAAGTTACTACCGGTATATGTTCGGCTGAAGAAACTAAAAACGAAAAAATAAAAAAACAAAAGGCCAGAAGAAAAAGAAAAACCATAAAAAAAATTAGCACAAATAAATCAGATTAATCTTATTTACAATTTTTATTTTATGTGACAAATATTTCACATATGACAAAAAATGTAACCTTATTCAATGTAACAATTCGTTATTACAAGCTTGATAAAATCCCACTTATTTAAAATATTCAACAAATTAAGGTATTTACGTATTTTTAGAAAAATTGTCAACCTAGTTGGTATACAATTTGCAATAATGTATTTAATAAATATTTTAGTCTCAAAGGGAGAATATAATGCCAAAAATGCTGATTATTGAAGATGAAGAACTCCTTAGGAATTTATACAGTGAACTTCTGGAAATGAAGGGGTTTAACATTGCAACAGCTTCTGATGGTAAAACAGCATTAGAGCTACTGGAGGATAGGAGAAAGCCGGATCTAATTCTTCTTGATATAAATATGCCTGAAATGGATGGAATAGAGTTTTTAAGGATTATAAAAGGTAATGATAAATTAAAAAGAATACCCGTTGTCCTTGTTACAGGAGTTATTCAGGTCGAAAAAATCAGTGAGGGGCTCGATCTTGGCGCTGTTGGCTATATAGAAAAAGCAAATTCACCAATTGAGGTAATTAGCAGAATAGAAATGATATTGAATTCAATCCTTAAGACACCTGTTAAAAGTAATGAAATGAATATTGGCCCAAAAAAATTGGCTGAAAAAGATATCAGATCTATGTGATTACTAAAAACCTAAAATTAATTGACGTATGGATCGCTAGGTTGGAAAATAACCTTATAGGTTTTCTGACTTACCTTTCCAAAATAGTTTCTTGCAGAAACATACATTTCACCCTCAGCACCGCGGAAAAGGTCAGCCCTATCACATTGATCCCTTAGATAAATAAGCCTGAAATTGTGTACAGCCTGCCTCTGGACAGGAACGTCGGTTCTTCTAAATAATCCAGGAACATTCTGATTTGATGTCCATTCACCAGCTCCGGAATAAACTTCTCTATTTTCTGTATCTAAGCAGGTATAAGTCAGTGCGGTTCCAACACTTACATGTTTTACACCTGAATCTTCATCAACGGCAGATCCTAATAGCTGGATAATTTGTGAAAGCTGCATATTAATTACTAGTGGTTCATCTTCCGGTGTGGTAACAGGTACGTTGTTGACCATTAATACAAGCTCTGGAGGTGTAGGGTCCGAATCAGCAGTAAGTTCAACATCTTTTACACACGAAGTTGAGAGTAGAATTGCAAAAATTGCTATAAAAACACTAATTTTTTTTGTTGTGCCCATTAATAATCTCCTCTAAAAGGTCTAAATCATGAAAGTATTTAAACTTCCACCCTATTATAAAACTACTATTTTATGTAAATGTCAAGTACTGGATAATGATTATTGATTAAGAATATCTAATAGAATTAACAGTTATTAAGGGGAATAATGTTTAATTTTACCAAAATAGACTCTTAACTTTAACAAACAAATTAAGAAATTATTACAATTTTCGTAATTAATTTTCTAAAAAATTCACAATTATAATGGTTTTTAATTCTATTTCCTTATTTCAAAATAAGTTTAATTTTAAATAATACTAATAGTTTTTACTTTTTGGGCTTAAAATTTATATATAATCAAGATTTTTTAATAAGATGGGTATTAATTAACAGTAAGTGTTATCAATGTATTTTCTGGCATAGAAAATGCAATAATTATATTGAAAGTTTTATTAAAGGTGGGGGCTATATTCTTTACACTTTTAAGCCTTTCAACATCTTTATGTAATTTTTAACGTTAGAAAAATAATCTTATTTTTTTTAAGAGATGTGATATATGGACAGTAATTTACATAGATTATTAAAAAAACAAATCGATACTTATCTCAGGGAAATCTGGGAAAACGATCTTCCTAAAGATGTTGATAAATTTTTATCAACTATAAACAGTACTTATCTTAATTTCGATAAAGAAACTCAAAAACTTGAAAACAATCTTCATTCTAAAACTGATGAGCTTGAGAAAACAAACACGCATTATCAGACTTCTGTGGAAGGCCTTGAACTTACAATAGACCAAAGGACTCAAGAGCTTGAAAAGTTAAATAAGGACCTCAAAACTGAAATTGAAGAAAGAAAAAGAATAGAATCAATTTTAACAAAAAACTTAGTTAAAACTTCAAAATTAAGCAAATACGAAGCAATTATCAACTCCGTTACCCAAAGTGTACATCAATCCCTTAAATTAAAGGACGTGCTCGAATATGCAGTTGATTCAATAAGTAAAAATATAGATTCAGTAATGCAAGCAACCATATATTTTATTGAAAATGATGAAGCTGTTATGCAGGTTCATAGGGGTTTTTCAAAAAATTATATAAAAAGCGCTTCTAGAATTCCGAGGGGAAAAGGACTTATATGGAAAACAATACTGGAAAAACAGTCCCTTTTTGTTCTCGATACAGGCAAAGACGAAACAATTGGCCAAGCTGGCATTAGTATGGGAATTGCAAGTTATATATCAATTCCTCTATTTCAAGGACAAGAAACAATTGGTGCTATAGCACTGACTTCATCCGAAGTTAACGGATTTATTGAAGATGATTTAAGTGTAACAGAGATAGTTGCCCAGCAGATTCAAACTGCAATTGATAATGCAAGGAAGGCAGAAGCACTAACACAGTCCGAAAAAAAAATAAATAAAAATCTGAAAAAACTGTCTGTTAAGAGCAGATATGAATCAATTATCAGCAGTATTGTTCAGAGTGTACATAAGTCACTTCGGTTGGATGATGTACTTCAAAATGCTGTAAATTCCATAAAAATTAATTTAAAACAGTGTTCACATGTTGCTGTTTACCTTGTAGAAGATGACAAAGCCGTGATGAGAGCATTTAAGGGGTATGAAAGGCAGGATTACTTTATTTCAGTGGTTAAGTCCATTGAAAAACCAAAAGGCTTTACTTGGGATGCTATATTAAATAACCGAAAAGTAATATGTCGTGATATTGATAAGGATAAAACCATCGGCCCTGCGGGAAGAAAAGTTGGATCAAAGAGTTATATATGTGTACCTTTAATTGTTGAAGGAGTAACTGTTGGTTCAATAAACCTTCATTCAAAAAGAAAAAATGCATTTAGCAGTGATGATATAAAATTAATAGAAGATTTATCCCTGCAAATAGGTTTGGCATTAATTAATGCCAACAAGGCGGAAGAACTAAATTCCAGAAATAATCACCTGGAAATTTTAAACAAACTTTCAGAAACAGTACATAACTCTCTTGATGTTTCTGAAGTCTATAAACAGGCTTTGGACGAAATAATTTCCATTGATAATGTAGATATTACAGGAATATATCTTGTGGATAAAATGTCCGGCAATGCAGTTATCCAGGATCACAGGAATTTTCCAAAAGAATATCTGAAAAAAGCCTCTAATGTGCCTCCTGGAGTAGGACTTACCTGGAAAATAATTAATTCTGGGGAGATACATCATATTGGTAATGTTCAGGACGACCCTGATCTTGGCCCTGCAGGGAAGAAAATGGGATGGCATTGTGTACTTGGTATCCCATTAGTAATAAACAACATGGTTGAAGGTGTAGTCTGGTTTATAAGCTACGATGTACAAAAATATTCCAAAAATCAGGTTGAGTTATTTACATTAACCACTAAACAAATCTCAATATCTATTTCTAAAGCAAAGCTATATGAAGACCTGGCCAAGAAAAGCAAATATGAAAATATATTAAGTTCTGTGACCCAAAGTGTTCATAAATCCATATACCTTGATGATGTTTTTAATAATTCAGTTGATTCATTGAGTAAGAATGTAGAGTCTGTAAAACATGCAACGATTTATATGGTTGAAGGTGATAAAGCAGTTATGAAAGCACACAGGGGCTTTACAAAGAAATACATGGAAAGGGCGCAGATAATACCTTATGGAAAAGGACTTGTATGGAGAACCATACTCGAAGAACAGGCACGATATGTACCTGATACAAGTCAGGATGATGCGATTGGGGAAGCAGGGATAAAGATGGGTATTAAGAGTTACCTTTCTGTTCCAATTTATAACCAGGATAGTATTGTTGGAGTACAGGTAATCACCTCTTCAAAAAACGAAGCATTTGACCAGGATGTTCTTATATTACTTGAAAATATTTCTAAGCAGATACAATCTGCTGTGGACAATGCCCAGAATGCTGAAGCACTTTTTAAAAGTGAGGAGTATAACAAACTTCTAATAGCCAATATTAAGGACTACGCAATTTTTATGCTTGATAATGATGGATATGTTGAGAACTGGAATAAAGGGGCGGAAACTCTTATCGGTTATAAGGATTCTGAAATATTAGGTGAAAATTACTCAAAATTTTATTTTCCCGACGATATTGATTCAGATATCCCATCAAATTGCTTGAAAATAGCGTCTACTGATAATGCATATGAGCATGATATATGGATAGTAAAGAAAGACCAGACAAGTTTCTGGGCAAATATCATGGTTAATTCTATCAGGGACTTAGACGGGGATTTAATAGGGTACTCAGTAGCTATGCATGATATAACCGAGAAGAAAAAAGCCGCTGAAGATTTAGAGGAGTATGCATCTAAACTTGAAAGAAGTAATGAAGAACTTGAACAATTTGCTTATGTAGCATCCCACGATCTGCAGGAACCCCTAAGAATGGTAGGCAGTTACCTGGGACTGCTTGAAAGAAGATACAAAGATCAAATAGATAATGATGCATCTGATTTTATTTTTTACGCGGTAGACGGTGCAAAAAGAATGCAGATTCTAATTAATGACCTGCTTTCTTATTCCAGGGTAAGTACACGCGGAAAACCATTTGAAGTAATAAGCTGCGTAGAACTTATTAACAATACTTTAAAGAATCTGGAAGTTTCGATAAAAGAAAGCGGGGCAACAATTACTGTCGGAAGACTCCCTGACCAGTTTGTCGTGGATAAGACCCAAATATCCCAGTTGTTTCAGAATCTAATGGGAAATGCACTTAAGTTTTGTACGAACAGAAAGCCCGAGATTGAAATTAGTGCAGAGGATGACGGAGAAAACTGGGTTTTTGCAGTTAAGGACAATGGTATAGGAATTGAACCTGAATATTTTGAAAAGATATTTGTTATTTTTCAAAGGCTTCACGGGAAAAAGGATTATGTCGGTACAGGTATAGGACTCGCAATCTGCAAAAAGATTGTGTTGAGGCACGATGGGGAAATATGGGTTAGTTCAGAAATTGGCAAAGGCAGCACATTCCATTTTACAATTCCTAAAAGAGGGGGGATATAATTTTGTTAAGAGACACATTAAGCACACCGATTAATATTTTACTTGTAGAGGATAACCCTGGTGATATCAGGTTAACTCAAGAAGTTCTTAAGGAAGGGAAAGTATATAATAATTTAAGTATTGTTGAAAATGGGATACAGGCAATTTCATTTTTAAAAAAAGAAAATGAGTATCAGGATGCATCAACACCTGACCTCATACTGCTTGACCTTAATCTTCCTAAAAAAGATGGTAGAGAAGTGTTGTTTGATATAAAAAATGACCCAGAATTAAAAAAGATACCTGTTGTTGTTCTTACAACTTCGCAGGCTGAGGAAGATATTTTAAAAGTTTATGACCTTAATGCAAACTGTTATATCAGTAAACCCGTAGATTTGGGACAATTTATTGATGTAATAAAATCTATAGAAAATTTTTGGCTTAGTATTGTAAAATTGCCAACAAGGTAACTAAATAATGGATATAAAAATATTAAAATTATTATTAGTAGAAGATAATCCAGGTGATGCAAGGCTATTGCAGGAGACTCTGCATGATGTTGAGTCACTAAAATTTGATATATACACAGTGGATAATTTGTCTTCGGCTATTGAAACACTTGGACTTGAAGATTTTGATATTGTACTTCTTGACCTTACACTTCCGGATAGCCAGGGGCTTGAAACCTGTATGAAGCTCAGGGGTAAATATCCTGAGATTCCTGTGATTGTATTAACAGGACTTGATGACGAAGAACTTGCCCTGAGAGCACTGCATCAGGGAGCCCAGGATTACCTGGTCAAAGGTAAATTTGAAACAAACCTTCTTTTGCGATCTATGAGATATGGAATCGAAAGAAAGAAGATTGAAAGGGAAAACCTCAGAAACCAGAAGCTTCAATCCCTTGAGGCACTCTCTGCTGGAATAGCACATGATTTTAATAATCTGCTGAGCAGTATACTGGGCAATTTGTCTCTTACCCTGGTTACTCTAAAACCTTCTAATAAAATTTATGGAAATTTAAAGCTTGCCGAGGACGCAGCTTTAAAAGTAAAGGACCTTACAAAACAGTTTCTAAGTCTTACTCAGGGCGGTGAACCAGTAAAATCAAAGATAGCAATTGATGGATTACTGAAAGAGTTTGCAAGATCAGCACTAAACGAATCTAATATTATGCTTAAATTTAATATTTCCGATAATTTATGGCAGGTTGAAGCAGACCAGGCACAATTGGGCCAGGTAATTAACAACATTATTGTCGATGCAAAAGAGTCGCTGTTAAGAGGAGGCTTAATAAACCTTCATGCTTCTAACATTACAGTTGACAGCGAACATTCACTTGCTTTAACACCTGGCGGGAAATATGTTCAAATCGATATATACTGTAAACAGCTTGGAATAAACAAGGAAAACGAAAAAGGGAAAGTTGACCCACTAAATACCAGCGGAGGGGAAGGTAGCGGTATCAGGCTTGCTACTTCACACTCTATCATTGAAAGGCATGGCGGTTTCCTGGAAACCAGGCCAGATACTGGCTCGGGTAAAGTAATTTCTATTTATTTACAGGCAATTGAAGAAATAAAAACTGCCCCCGAGAAAAAAGCTAATAAGATTGTTTCCGGGAAAGGCAATGTCCTTATTATGGAAGACGATGTTCTTGTAAGAGATACGGTAATTGCCATGATGAACAGACTGGGATATGACGTAGACTACGCAGGAAATGCGGAAGAAACACTTGAGAAATATAAACAGTCACATAATAACGGGAATGCCTTTGATGCTGTACTAATTGACTTAACAATAAATGGTGAGTTGCAGGGTGTAGAGGTAATGGCGAAACTAAAAGAAATTAATCCTGAAATTAATGCCATATTATCAACAGGTTATTTGAATAATCCTGTAATTAATGAATACATTGAATACGGATTCAAGGAATTGCTTCATAAACCGTATGATATGAATGATCTCGGTAATGCATTAAAAAATTCAATGGAAAAGTAATTTTTTGAAATCACGGGAGTGAAATTAAGTAAATTTAACACTTTTAAGGCATTGGAAGGATTTTTGTTCTCTTCAAAGTACTTTCCAGACTTTCATCTTCAATATCGTCATTAGGATTTGTATAAGTGTATGTACCTTTATATATTCGCTGTCGGTCTTTGTCAGTTTTAGAACTATTATTTCTCTTTGATTTTGCATAATAACTTTTACTGTTCTCAGTTAATTCTTCATTAATTGTGAGACCTGAAACTATATACTCCCACGAGACATCTCGCACATCATTCTCATTATATAATGAGTCAAAATCAAAACCGGAAACAAACCCTAATGAGTTTATGTCATTATTTAGTTTGAAGTTAGTTGAAAGACTGAATCCCAAAGCCATTAGTAAAATTAGTAATGCAAGCATGACTGGTGTTTTAGTATTTAATTTGTGAATATTTAACAAGTCAGATGTATTTGTTTTAACCTTACTGAAAATATTTTTATATTCTAAAAGTTCTGCTGTATCAAAAAAGATCCGTGACTCAAGAGGTTTGTTAAGTTCAATAAGAAGTTCATCAGTATCCTGAAAGCGGTCCTTAGGATTTCTTGATATAGACTTTAATATTATTTTTCCCAGCTTTCTCGGCACTTCAGGATTAATAATCCATGGAGGTATCCTTGGTTTTTCCAAATGGCCTTTCATTATAGAATATTCTGTACTGCCTTTAAATGGAACCTGCCCTGTTACCATTCTATAAAGTGTTATACCAAATGAATAAATGTCAGATTCAATTCCTACATCTTCACCAAGAATATGTTCAGGTGACATGTAAGTATATGAACCAACTAATCCTGATTTTGTATTTTTGTCGTCACCAATAATTTTTGTAATACCAAAGTCGGTAACCTTAACTATACCCTCTTTGTTAAACATTATGTTGCTTGGTTTAATATCCCTATGAGCAAGTCCCTTAGAGTGCATATAATTAAGCGCACTAAGTATACCTTTGGAAATATTAAGTGCTTCTTCAATTGGTAGTTTATTTCTTCTCAGGAGCAATTCTTCTAGAGTTTCACCCTCAATGTATTCCATTATTAAGTAGGTCTCATCATCTTCTTCAATAAAATTCATTATGTTTACTACATTGGGGTGATGGAGCTGCGCCTGAATTTTTGCTTCACTCAGGAATTTGCTTTTCATATTCTGGTTAGATGCAAACTGGGGAGAAAGTACTTTGATTGCTACATATTGCTCTAATTTGGTATGGATTCCCTTATACACAACACCCATACCACCGAATGCAATTTTTTCTATAATCTTATAAGACCCAACCGTTTTACTTAGCATATATTAATTATACTAACCTTATTGAATCAAAAAAATACTTTTTTATTGTAACGCTTTTTATAACTTAATCTTACCTACTATTATATCCTTAAACATTACGATGTCTCCCATAAAACTATATAAAGGATAATTGAATGTTGCAGGTTTGTTCCGTTCAAAATAAAAATGCCCAATCCATGAAAAACCATACCCAAAGATAGGTAGTAATATTAGTAAAATCCATTTTTGAGAAATAATAGTAATGGCAAGGGTAACTATTGCAGTAAGAAGACCTGTAAAATGGAGCCTTCGGTTTAGTTTGTCTCCATGTTCTGAGAGATAAAATGGATAGAATTCAGAAAAGCTTTGAAATTTCTTCTCGGTATTGTCGTCCATATATAGATAGTTCTATAATGATTTCATAGTAATGTAAAGTAACTTCTCTGCCCTAATGTAGCCTATTAGTTTGGTGTCAATATTATTGTTAACAATAAATAGTCTCCTGATTCCGTGTTCCTTCATTGTTGAGGCTGCGGTTAATGCATTATCTGTTTCTGCTATTGCAATAGGGTCTTTGACCATACATTCACTAACCTTACTGTTTCTTGTTGCTCCAGATTCAATTGCCCTGAAAATGTCTGACCTTGTTATAACACCTTCTAGTTTTTCGTTGTTCAGTATGCAGCAGAAATCTATTGATGTATCGTTAAATATTTCCAGAATTTCTTCAAATGTCCTATCTGCGTCTACAATGCTTGTAACCGGTTCCAGTATGTCTGAGACTTTTATCTGTTCAAGTAAATCATGAATTAGGGGCATTTTCTGCCATATGCTAACACCCCTTCTCTTTATTGTTTCCTCTATTAAATTTCTGAAGGGTTTTATTGTGTTTGTTTTTTCGAATACATGTTTTCCCATTACAAGGACTTCAATATCGGTCCTTGCCCTGACACTTGCTGTATGCGGGGTTCCCTGGAGTAAGGACATTTCACCAAAAAAATCATTTTCTCCCAATACTGCTACAATTTCTTCCTTAGTTTCCGGGGGCTTTATTCTGGAAACTTCGACTTCTCCTTTCTCAAGAATATAAAAATTATTAGAATTTTCTCCCTGCCTGAAAATATAATCCCCTGGCTCATAATGTGCCTTGGCTACAGTTTCGGTCTGCTGGATTTTTGTGTGTGCCAGATCTCTTGCAAAAAAGATGTCCCAAGCCCAGTCGAGCCCAACTTTTACTTTTTTAGAGAATTTGGGGAGTTTAGAAAGGTAAATAGCTCTCCACATAAACCAGGCAAAAAAACCCGAAATCCTTATACCTTTAATTTCTGCAACAGCGTTGTTGCCTCCTATGGAGCATAACAAGCCAATTGGATTAAATATAAATGGTTTAGTTTCTTCTCCTTTCATAACCCTTATGATGTTCTGTGCTGTCTGGTTTCCCTGCCTCTCAGCAAACTGTCCTGTAGGAGGGCACGGACTGTTGTCGTAGCTGTTAATAGTCCAGGCGCAGTCCCCGATGGCCCATGCATTTGAGTGACCCTTAATTCTCATGTCAGGTTCATTTAATATTCTTCCCCTTTCCTTTTCTGCGGAAAGGCGTTTAACTACTGACGGCATCGTATTTCCAACTGCAGCAACTACGGTATTACCTTCAACCTTACTGTTTTCACCGTACCCAACACCCTTATTTGTTACAAAACTGGCATTCGTACCCAGTACAAAAGACACGCCGGCTTTTTCCATTTTTTTCTGTGCAAATTCCCGGAGAGAGGGGCTTACCTCAGGTAATATCTGTTCCTGACCATGAACAACGGTAACGCTGACATCTTTTTCATTAATGTTCTTATAAAACCTGTTGGAACCCCTGACAAGGTCGTTTATCTCACCCGCAACTTCCACGCCGCTGAACCCACCTCCGATAATAATGAAAGATAGGAGTTGTTTTTTTACCGAGAGGTCTTCTTCTACTTCTGCTTTTTCTAGCTGTTCTATTACATGCACCCTGAGAGCAATTGCGTCGCCAACTGTCTTAATAGGAAATGCATGATCCTGCATTCCGGGAATAATGCTAAGGTTTACAGCAGAACCACAGCAAATAACTATGTAGTTGTATTTCATACTATCGTAAGTCGCATTGTTGTTTTCATACGAAACAGTGTTGTTTTCAAGATCAATCAGATGTACTTCTTCCGTCCGGCACCTGACATGTGGCAGCATTTGCCTAAGAGGTGTTGTTACCGGGTCCGGGTCAAGTGAACCACCTACAACTTCAGCTAGAAGGGGATGAAAAACCATGTGGTTTTCTTTGTTAAAAAGAATTATTTCATTTTTATTAAGATCAAGTTTTTTTGAAAGGGTTTTTGCACATTTTACACCAGCAAAACCCCCACCAATTATAACAATTTTAGCTTTTTCAGTGTTGCCTGGCATTTCTTTCAGGTTATCAGAAGTGTTGTATTAATCAACATGGTAAGAAAAATAATTGAATTTCACTCAGCATTCTCACGTTCATACGGATTTACAATTGGAATAAAAAGTGTGCAGTCAAGGTATGTGCAGTTCTTCTCAAGCTGATACCAGAATTCATCAGAGCAATGGACCTTTATATCACAGGTATTGCACTTGTCGCCCTTTGGTACAACTATTTTGCAGGGTTTACTTGCGGAACAGTCCTCGCAATTTTTAGCAAATCCTGAGATTGGGATTAAAAGAAATGTGAATATTAAAATTAAAAGTTTTATTTTCATAACACTAATATAGTAAAAATTTGTTAATATATTATTAAATCAATATGTTACTGAAAATGTTTACAACTATCTTCATTGTTTTAGTTTAAATAAAAAAAAGGGGCTGAGGATTATGGATATTCTAAAAAAATTAAAAAGTGATGACCAGTTTATTTCTGGACTGGACCATATAGCAATTATTGTTAAAGATATGGACAGGTCAATCAAATTCTATTCAGAAATCCTCAACCTTGTGGTTTTATATGACGGCAGGGGGGACGGTGGCGATAAAAAATCATTTCTTGGTAAAAAAGAAAAGTCTTTTGTTGCACTTACTGAGAACAATCAAAAAAATATTGAAGAGGCTGCTATTGAATCTGTTTCCCACATTGCATTCAGGGTTGAGAATGTTGAGGAAGCAAAAGAAATCCTTGAAAGCAGGGGGATAGAATTTGTTGAGATTAAAGTAAGTGAAGACGGCAAATCCAGGGCCTATCATTTCCTTGATCCTGACGGGTTTGAACTGGAAATTTATGGAGGCACTGGGGAAATAATCCCGGCTTATTAATTTTTTTTAAAATTTCAGGAGAGAAATATGGCAATGTTAAAAAGAGGTTCAAATGGTAAGGCTGTAAAAGAAATCCAATCACGGCTACTGGACATTGGTTTTTCCCCGGGAAATATCGATGGTACATTCGGCAGAATAACGGAAATTGCAGTAATCAACTTTCAAAGAAGCCAAAAACTCTTAACTGATGGTATTGTCGGGCCCCGGACAGTTGAATTGTTATTTAAAAGCAGGGACCTGATTGTTAAACCAAAGCCAGTGCCAAAAAATATCAAGGTAAGTCCCGATGATGTTATTTCTCAAATTACGGTTGGATTTGTATCAAAACTATTTTCTAAATCAAAAAGAGTAAAGAAGAACATAGAAAAATTTCTTCCCTCTGTATTGAAAGCGCTAAAAGAACAAGGCCTAACGGACAGGTATATGGCACTTATGGCACTTGCCACAATAAAAGCTGAATCTGCGGGGTTTGAACCAATTAGTGAATTTAAATCTAGATGGAACACTTCACCCGGAGGTGAACCCTACGGCTTGTACGATTTCAGGACGGATATAGGAAATGGGAAAAAAGGTGATGGTGCAAAGTACAAGGGAAGGGGATTTATTCAGCTTACAGGTAAACATAACTACACCGTTTACAGTAAAAAGTTAAATATGAAAACAGAACTGGTTAAAAATCCGGATAGAGCAAATGAACCATTGGTTGCGGCAAGGGTCCTTGCACTTTTTTTGAAGGATAAGGAATTACGTATTAAAGATGCACTGCTTAGAAAAAGTTATAAGGAAGCGAGAAAAGCCGTTAATGGCGGGACACACGGGATTGAGGTGTTCCGGAGTACAATAATTAAAGGGTTGGATTTATTATCGTAGTTTATTACTTATTTAATTCCCAAGTATTGTGACTATTAATTTTCTGGGGCCTCCGTTGTTCCTGTGTTCACAAAGGTAAATTCCCTGCCAGGTTCCTAAATTAAATCTCCCGTTTTTTACTGGTACGGTCAAAGAACTTCCAAGCAATGAAGATTTAATATGTGCCGGCATATCGTCGCTGCCCTCTAACGTATGCCTGTAGTATTCGACGTTTTCGGGAACCATAATATTAAAATGGCTTTCAAAATCAGTCCTTACATCTGGTGAGACATTTTCATTTAGAGTCAGGGATGCAGATGTGTGGCAAATAAAAATGTGAGCAATACCTACTCCAAGTTCATTTAACTCGGGAAGATTCTCAAGCACTTCTTTGGTAATTAAATGAAATCCTCTTTTCCGCGGGGTTAAACTGAACTCTTTTTGTATTGGTGTCATAAGCTTAAATAATAATTTTACATAATTGATAAATTGGGAAATACTTTAAATATCATAAAGTAAACATATTTTAAATGCAAAGAACTACATACCTCATTATTTTTATGGCAGTATTACTTATTTCTGTACTTGGTGGGACTTTTGTATTTAGTGAGCCCAGCTGGCCCGGAATACTTTTCTACCTGATTATGTTTGCCTCCCTTATGATACTTGCCGGGCACTGGTTGTTAAAATCAAAATATTGATGTTAAGTATCAAGATATTTGTTTATAATTTACGGATGAAGATATTTCTACCATTCCTATTAATCTTCCTGACAGTTTCCTGCTACAAACCAACAGAAATTCTTTATGTAAGGACTTTTTATATAATGGGTTCGGAGTTTCAGTACAAGCTGTACTGTAATAATAAATCGGTCTGTGAACAGGCGGTAAAGGAGTCCCAGGAAAGGTTAAACCAGATAGACTTCATTTTCAGCAATTACAGGGAAGACAGTGTACTTACCAAAGTAAATCTAAATGCTTCAATATCTCCGGTGGCAGTACCCGCTGAATTTATTGATCTTACAGTGCAGTCAATTTCTTATTCTGAAATTACAAGCGGCGCGTTTGATATAACGGTAGGCAAGTTGTATGGATTATGGAAAAAAAGTTCTTCTGTTAACAATATGCCGGAAAAAGCCCAGGTTGAGTCAGATTTAAAATGCACGGGTTATAAAAATATACTTCTCGATAAAGAAAAAAATACTGTTTCATTTAATTCAAACTGCCTGGAGCTTGATTTTGGGGCTATTGGAAAAGGTTACGCTGTGGACGAAGTTGTAAGAATTGTTAAAAGCCATGGAATTAAAAAAGGGCTGATTAATTTCAGCGGGAATATTTATGCACTTGACAGGCAAACCGGTGAAGAAGGTTGGGAAGTAGGAGTGAATGATCCTTTTAATAAAAGCAGCGTGGTTGATTATTTAAATATTGAAAACTTTGGTGTTTCCACATCCGGTGACTATGAAAAGTACTTTTTAATAGATGGCAAAAGATATTCACACATTATTGACCCCCATACCGGATACCCGGTTGAAAATTTATCTTCGGTAACAGTACTTGCAGATTCTGCTACAAAGGCAGACGCACTTTCTACTGCATTTAGTGTTATGGGTAAAATTAAAACAACCGAATTTGTAAAAAAGAATGGTGTAGCAGGTGTGATGATAATTGATGGCGACAGGAGTAACTACAAGGTCTATAAATCTGAAGGGTTTAAATCTATCCAGCAAGCAAATTAATCATCTTTACGGAAAAGATAAATAAAAATTATTGTTATAAGCAGTAGCAAAGAGACCTGCATGACAATGAATGAACCCAGCTTTAGATACGCAAACAATGGGCTTATGTACCTGATTAGCCAGCTGCTTATTATTTCCAGGAATGAAGATGTAAATGATGTAAGAATGAGTGTTAATTTCCACCCTGCACTTAAACTTGTAAATAAAATTAAATGCGTAAGTGTAACAAGCAGTATAGCCATGGAAAAGAAATGAAAATGCGCCTCTTCAAGAAGTCCAATATAGCTTTTAGGGGGACGAAAGGTCTCTTCGTTGCCGAGGTAATAGCCTATTATACCCTCATAGTTAAAACCAATCTGCATGTACAACAGTATGTTTGTCATCCATAAAAAAAGGAAGAATATAGTAGTGAAGATAATTATTATCTTCAGGAAGTCATTTCTTTTTAGTTCAGACGATATAAAAAATCTCATGTTAACTTAGAAAAATACCTGAATTTTTAATTTGTGCCTTCTTTTACTGCAATCTCGAATATTGCCAGCATCTTTCTTACCGATTCGGTAAATGCATGAGATGTTATTGTAGCGCCTGTAATATTCGGAACATCCCTGTCTATTCTAAGCTCATTATCGAGTTTTTGATTTTCAAAAAGAATGAGCCATTTATCACTCTGCATGTATTCTGAAGGTTCAAAGAAAGCCAGAATTTCTGCATTTATTAATGTGCCATCACTGCCGATAACATACATTACCGTTTCAGATTTAGTTCTTAACAAATGTGTATTCAGGACAGCATAACCAAGCGTGTCATCACCATTTGTAAATTTATAAAATATATAAATTCTTGAATCGAGTTTGGACTTAGACAGTTTTTCTATTTCACTTGCCTGATTATCATTGAGGAATATATCAATCTTTTCTACCGAATTGTTTCCGGGAAATGCAGTTTCAAGAGCTTCATCCCTTGTCATCAAAAGCTCTCCAAAGCTGTTTGAACTGAACAAAATAAATATTGCAATAATATAAATAAATTTATTCATTATAATTAAACCAATAAAATATTAAAAAGATTAAAATACATATCCCAGACCAAAATTGACTTGATTATTATCGTCACCAGCATCATTGTCAAGAAACTGGTAATCAATTTTCACGACAACATTTGGTATAGGTTTGTAGTCCAGTCCAAATGTGTATTCTGTCCTGGCATTTGCAGGATTTCTTGAGAATCCTATTGGTACTGATTTCTGTGTATCGTAATCTTCAAACCTGAAAAATGGTGAAAGGTTTTGCAGATACCTGCTTTGGAGGTTCATTTCTCCAAGTACGTTATATGCTGCTACTATATAGTATCCTAACTGTTTGCTGCCGACAGAGTCGTCACCAGTAAATCCAAGATTAGCATTTATCTCATCTGCATCGTCAAGGAATGTCCAGGTAATTAACCCCCTGAGGTCAAGCCCTCTCCATTTAAACTGGGCGTCTGCTTCATATATCTGCCAGAAACCTTTGATCGTGTTGCCGTCAAAAGGCGAATCTGCATTATCAACAGTTACATCCTGTCCAGTATTGCCAAGATACATTGACCCGCCGACTCTAAGACTTGGTATGGGGTAGTAATCAAGCCTGCTTACAAATGCAACATCATTCAATCTCGATCTGTTGCCCTTTGTCCTTATACCACGGTTACCTGAAGCTTTAAATCCGCGGGAATCAGCACTATTCATCAAATACGCTTTATATGACAGGTCTCCATATGATGCAAAATCAAATCCACCATGTAATCCTAAACCGTTTTCTCTCCAGGTACTTGGTATTATCTGTCTCTCTACAGATGGTCTGAATACACCGTAGAATGTTGTCGGTTCATGTATTTCATTTGTTATACCCACAGGTACTAAGAGAAGGCCGCCCCGGATATTAAGATAATCTTTTAATAGAAAGTCGAGGTAGGCAAATTCAACAGATACCGATCCATCCTGTCCATCAAGATTCGATGAAGTCGAGGCATGTTCAAATTCTAACTCTGAATTAAATATAATATGGTCTGTAAACTTGTAACCAATGTAAAATACAGCTCTTTGGGCATCAACAATGTTGTTGCCATCTTCAACGATTTTACCAATAGCAAGCTCACCATAACCACCGATTGATAAACCTCTGCCGGCTTTTTGATAAACTTTTGATGCACCAGGAGCTCCACCGAATATTGATTTTAGTTCAATATTATCCTCTTCACCGACTGATTCAGCTTTTACCTGGTTTATTTCATCAGCTAGTATGGACAATTTTTCTTCAATGGCATTCATCCTTTCATTTTCGGAACTGCTTTGTTTCAACTCCTGAAGTTCTTCTGTGACCTGGTTTAATTTTTCTTCAAGCATTTTAATTCTTTCATTTTCACTTTGGGCATATACACATGTTGACCCAATCAACAAGAAAATGAATAAAAATACTAGAACTAATTTATTTAAAACAGGTTTAAAAAACATTATCAGCCTCCTAAGCTTGATTTTTTATACGTATTGTGGATATTAAATGTCCATAATTATTTAAGGCTAACTATCTTAATATCCTAGACCTACAATGTCAAGAATAGAATATCAAGTAATTACAGGTAGTTACATTGTAATAATTTCTACCTGGAAATGATTACCATCTGAAATTATTAACTATTCAAACTAACATTATTTGAATACAATATTATATGAAGAAATTTATACTTTTATTTTTAGTTATAATTTTTGTGTCAGCTTCATATTTTTTATTAGGCTTTTATAACGTATCTGCAACTAAACCACATATGAAAGTTACCGAGATTATTCTTAATGTAGTAGGAGAGAAATCTATAAAAAGAAATTCCGGTGCAATCACTAACCCCTTTGATTTAAATGATAAAGAACTCTTTGTGCATGGATTCAATGAGTATGATGAAATGTGTGTCCAGTGTCATGGATGGAGCGGTATAGAACCTTCAAATACAGGTAAAGGCCTATACCCAACACCGCCTATATTTCCGGAGGATGAATTAGATGAACTTTCTGTTGAAGAGATATACTGGGTTACCAAAAATGGGATCAAAATGTCCGGAATGCCTGCATACGGTCCAACACACGAAGATAAAACAATATGGTCGATTTCTATATTTCTGGATCAGTCAAGGGGTCTGTCAAAAGAAGGTTATAAAAAAATGCAAAATCAGAATTCAGATGCTCATAGCAAACATCCGCATGGTGATTAATCTCTTATTAATTATTAGAAAATTCAAGCGATTCGGGAAAAGGAAATCTTGTATATTCATCCTTGCCTTCTAGCTCTTCTATTTCCATTGCGCCAAAATCCTTTAGCTTATTAATTACTTCCCTGACAACAATTTCCGGCGTTGATGCTCCAGAACTTAGCCCAATTACAGGACAGTTATTAAATATTTTTCTATCGAGGTTTTCTGCGCCTTCAATAAGATATGCTTTCTCTACGCCATGGGCCTTAGCTACTTCAACAAGTCTGTTGGAGTTTGAACTTTCAGGGGATCCCATTATAAAGATCACATCAGATAATTTTGAAAGTTCCTTTACCGCATCCTGTCTGTTTTGAGTTGCATAACATATATCAAGTTTAGAAGGGCTAAGGATCTTGGGAAACCTTTTTTTGAGTGTATTCAGAATGTCTTTAGTGTCATCAACACTAAGGGTAGTTTGAGTTACGTAGGCAACTTTATCGGTGTTGGATATTTCCAGATTTTCAGCTTCACTCACAGATTCTACTATTACTACTTTGTCAGGTGCTTCCCCGCTTGTACCAATTACCTCAACATGGTTTCTATGCCCAATAAGTAATATTGTATACCCGAGATCTGCATAGTGCTTTACTTCATTATGTACTTTTGTCACCAATGGGCAGACCGCGTCGACTACCTGCAGATTTTTGAAACTGGCTTCTTCAAAAACTTCGGGGCTGACACCGTGCGCGCTGAAAATTACACGTGCGTTCTTATTTTCTATTTCGTCCAGTGCTTCGACAAAAACTACGCCCTTATCCTTAAGTGAATCAACTACCCTCTTGTTATGTACAATAGCATGACGTACATAGATAGGTGGGCCATATTGGTCAAGTGCTTTTTCAACTATATCTATAGCCCTGTCCACTCCAGCACAGAATCCTCTTGGTTTTGCTACTATTACTCTCATTTTTGCTCCATCAGGGATTCTAACAAAGTGGCGGTTAACTTCAAGGGATTTTTTAAAGTCGTATTAATAACCCTACTCCAGGTCCAAATTCATTATGCCAATTGACTATAAGTGAAAAATTCTTGTGCAGAAAAAATGACCCACCTACATCAGCTTCCCATTTTGACTTAGTATCATACTGAATCTCACCAAAAGCTGTTATATACTTTGTAAGCTGCATTTCCTTGTCAAAAATAAAACGGAAATCCCCATCAGTGTCTACCCAAACAGTACTATCAATAAGAAATGGAAGCAGGTAGTAAATACCAAATATTCCCCTTGTTTTCTGCTCTTCATTTGTGATTTCAATTCCTGCAAACGGGCTTATAAATCTGTTTATATACCTCGCATATGTAAGGTCAATCCTGTAATCTCCTTCATCATAACCGACTTCCCAGTTTGCAATTATGGAGTTCCTTGTGTTTCTTGCAACAGCCGTACCCTCACTCATCTGGGTTAGTATCTGGGCATCTACCCAAAAATAAACAGGGTCCTTGTAAAGATTATGTCTTATTTCTTTAATCCGTGGGTCCATCTCAGACCCTTTATAACTAACTACACGGGCCATACCGGACTTCATATGATAAAGGATATGGCAGTGAAAGAACCAGTCTTTTTCTTCGTTCGCATCAAATTCTATGATTGTAGTATCATTAGGTGCAACATTGACAGTGTGTTTTAGCGGAGAGTAGTCACCCTTCTGATTTAGAACCCTGAAAAAATGGCCATGAAGGTGCATAGGGTGGTTCATCATAGTTTTGTTGTTCATGACGAAAGTTACATTCTCACCTTTTTTTATAAGGATTTTATCGCTCTCTTTTAAAATCTTGTTATCTATAGTCCAGATATAGTTCTCCATATCGCCGGTAAGGTTTAGTACCACTTCCCTTTTTTTATTTTCCTTAGGCAATGTTGTTTCTACGGGAGATTTTAGATGTTCGTAGGGAGGAGAAGGCCTTCCGCTGCTCATGTTCATCTCTGCCTGCATATTATTGCCTTTCATTTTATGACCCATGCCGGTCATCTTGTAAGGGTTTGGTTTAGGAATTTTCCCAGCCTGATGTTTTTCACCTTTACCAAGATAAAGTGAGGCATGTCCTGAGCCGTCTTGTGCGGTGGATCTGAATTCATATGACCCATTTTCAGGTACTTCTACAATTACATCGTATGTTTCTGCGACCGAGATCAGTAACTTGTCAGTTTCATACGGTTCTACGTCTTTACCATCAGCGGCAATTATAGTCATATTCCCACCTGCATAATTAAGGTAAAAATAACTGGAAGAACCTGCGTTAATAACACGCAGCCTGATTTTCTTTCCCTGATAGGGTTCAAGGTTTAGTACCTGGTTACCATTAATTAGGAATGCATCATATGCAACATCTGCAATATCAGGCGGGGGCATTCTTTTGAAGGATCTTTTAACATTTTCCCATATTACATTGTTTTTTATTACACCATAAACAGTTTGCATAGTGTCTTTCTTGAAGTTGTTATATTCACTTCCTCTTTTTAATGTTCTTAATACCTCGTGGGGATTTTCATCTGTCCAGTCCGACAGGACTACCACAAATTCATCGTCTGGTATTTTAACGTCAGTTCTTTCAGTTTCAGGGTGAATTACTATTGAGCCGTAGACACCCAGTTGTTCCTGGAGGCTGGTGTGTGAATGGTACCAGTATGTTCCAGACTGTTTAATCGGGAATTCAAAAGTAAATGTAGTCCCTGGCATGATTGGCGGGGTTGTAAGGTAGGGTACTCCGTCTTCCCAGTTTGGAAGGAGCAGTCCATGCCAGTGCACAGAAGTTGAAACATCCATTTTATTTGTGACATTTATCCTGGCCGTATCACCTTCTTTAAACCATAATGTGGGGCCGGGCACACTTCCGTTTACAGACATGGCAACAACATCCTTACCTGAAAAGTTTAAAATATTGTTTTGAATGACAAGGTTGTATTCAATAGTTTCGGAATAAACGGAACTGCTGATAAATAGTGAAAATATTAATGTTAATATTAATTTTGTGTTCATTTGCTCATAGAGTTAAAAAAATAGAATATTTATATAAAAATAGTATAAATCTTAACATGCCATTTGAAAACAAAAGATATATTGCCGAAATAGATTTACATGATGGGTATATATCAATTGAATGTGAGATTGAATTTGGGTCAGAAAATAAGATAAATATTTTTCTTAATCAGAGTTCAGTCGATAAAGATGGTTATCTTCGGGATTTTTCTTCTGAATTTAAATATAAATTATTGAATTATATTGATATAGAACTGTTTACCGAAAGGATGGATGTAGAAAATCTGTTAAATGAAATTATGATAGAGGAATTTGGAGTCGATGCTGATATCCTGATCAGGGATGTAGACTCCGATTAGAATTCTTTCAATACTTTAAAACTACCACCCACCGTTCCGCACCAAGTATTGGGATTCAAGGAGGCTTGCGCCAGTCAATATATAGTATAATGAAATTAGATAATAAAGGAAAGAAAAAAGCCGGGAGCAAATTTGCTTACCCGGCTACTTTAAGGAAAAAGGATGATTAATTAATACTGTAATGATAAATTCGTGTTTGCAAAGAGAAATTTTTAAATTTTAAAAAAAGATTCTAAATTATAATAAGGATCTTAAAAAATTTGTCATTGAAGATTTAATAATAATATAATATTAAACAATGAGCCCAATACTTAGAATTTTAATAGGTGGAGCCTGCATTGTACTTATTATAGCGGGAATAAAAGAAGCCGCAGGTATAATTGGTTTTGTACTGATTGCTGCATTGCTTGCAATTTCAATCACACCTGTGGTTATATTTCTTAACAATAAAGGTTTAAAGAGGGGTCTTTCACTTTTCATTACAATATTCAGCCTTCTAATTATTGGAATAATGCTAGTAACATTACTTGGGACATCGGTATTTGAACTGTCTACAACTCTCCCTACATATGAGGACAGGATGCAGGAACTAATTGTTTCAATAGATGGGTTACTTGAAAAGTACAATTTTGATATAGATAAAGTTATTGCACAGTCTGCAATTGATACAAAGAGAATTGTCCAGTTCGCCACTGCTTTACTATCAAAACTGGGAAACTTTATTGGCAGCGGTATTTTCCTGATAATTATAGTATCACTTATGATTGTAGAATTCTCAGGTTATGAGAATAAAATTCAAAAAGGATATATTCCTGCGGGGAGCCTATCGGCAAGAATGTATGAAGTAAGGACAGAAATCAGGAAGTTTCTTTCCATTACTGCACTTACAGGATTTATGTCTTCGGTATGCAATGTGATTCTTTTATTAGCGCTTGGTGTAGAATTTGCAGTGCTTTGGGGAGTTCTTTCTTTTTTCTTTAATTTTATACCAGTAATTGGAGCGATATTAGCTTTCCTTCCTCCGTTTTTACTTGCACTTCTACAATTTGGCTGGACAAAGGCTATAATTGTAGTTGTTGGTTTTGCACTGTTTAATAATATCGCAGATAATGTTATTAAACCCAAACTTATGAAAGATGGTCTAAAAATATCTATATTAGTTATTTTTCTGTCACTTTTTTTCTGGAACTGGGTTCTTGGATTTGCTGGAGCAATACTTGCAATTCCTTTAACAATTACGATAACAAAAATTTATGCCGAATTGTCTAAAGAGCATAATATTTTAGGGTAAAATAACGAGAGGTGATTTTATGAGATATTTTGTGTCAGTAATTTTATTTTTTGGACTTCTTTCTACTTATGCATACGGAACGGCAACCAGCTGTAAATTCAACAGTAAGGAATGCTTTTCTAAAGCAGGGTACGTCGCATGCAGGAACAGGGTTGATTTGGATAAATATTACGAATTTATAAATACTGATAAAAAAGAAATTGCCGAGCAGATGTTAGCTGATAAAGACAGGTGCATAAAAATGGAAGGTAATAAAAGAGTGGCTGTCCAGTACAATGATGTTAACAAAATTAAGATATTATTCCGGGGCTCCAATCAAACATGGTGGGTAAGAACTGCCGGGGTTTACAGCAAGGGAAAAAATTAACATTATTTCTGCACAATATAATAATAATTAATAGGATCATGTGGGAGTTCCTTAACCTCAATTCTCTTAAAACCAGCATTTTTTAGCATATCTATAGCAAGTTCCTTTCCCCACATAGCCCCAAGCCCTTTTCCATTCTGGCCTAAAGAAACCGACATACAGTGAAGGCAGGATATCGTATATAAAAAAGAACCAATTGGGTGTTCCATATTTTTTTCAACATAACTGGATCCAGCTATATCCTGCATAAAATAGGTGCCATCAGGTTTTAATGCATTGTAAATATTTTTCAGGACTACATCCGGTTTGGCCTGATCATGAATAACATCAAACGTTGTAATGAAATCATATTGTTCTTTCTCATCGAGAATTGAGATGTCTTTAGCTTTAAAAATAATGTTTGTTAATCCAAAGTCAGAGGCTTCTTTAATACCGGTAGCAACAGCCTCTTCTGAAATGTCATATCCTGTGAATGTACTTTTTGGGAATGATTTTGCCATCTCTACCAGTGCGAGGCCACTTCCGCATCCAAGGTCCATTACATTTATTCCTTCATTTAGTTTTGAAATTATATCTCCTGCGTGTGGAAGCAGCTGGTCAATAAGAGGGACTATTACAGTCTGATGGCTTTCATCTGCCATTACTTCGTGAAACCTGGTGTAGTCACTGTAACTTAAGCCCCCACCGTTCTTAAAACAGTCCAGTATTTTATCTTCAACAGATGCAAGTACAGAAAACCACTGCGTAGTAACAGCAACGTTGTCAGGGGTAGCTTCCCTTGTGAGCCATGCAGCATGTTCCGGGGGCAAACTGTAGAGCTTATTTACCGCATCAAAATCAACAATGCCACCGGTCACCATAGCACCCAGCCACTCCCTTACGTACCTTTCATTAAGCCCTGCTTTTTTTGAAATCGGCTCACTCCCAGATGGCTCAAGCCCGTTTAATACATCGAATAATCCTGTCCGGTACCCGATTGAAATCATAATATTGAGTGAACCAAAATTAATTATATCTAATAACTTTGAAACAAATTTTTCAGATTTCTGAGTATTAAAAATATCTTCTTTAATATTGGTCATGAGTATTCCCCTAGTTTTAATATTAAATAAATAATACTCATAACTTTTGAATTAGAAAATAAGGTCACTAGCTATATCTGCAGGATTTTCGAGGTGCGTGGGATCATCATCTTCTTCATACTCATAATCATTTTCTTCATACACTTCCTCTTCAACTACTATTTCTTCATCTTCATTACTTGCCGGGAAAGGGCAGGCACATAAAAATGCAAGTGATAAAAATAGGCTTAACAGTGTTAAATTCTTCATTATATTACCCCCAATATATTTGTTATAAATATAAGTCCATAGTAGCACTGTTGCATAATGAAATCTTTTTCACACCTCGTGCTAATAATTTCACACTCGATCTTAGCTTTAATGTTGTATATAAAACAATAATTGCAGGGTGTTACAACTAAAATAGATGTTTTCTGCAAGTTGGCATACCGCTTGCCAAATACTAATCTATTAATTCAGAATTTTTTCAGGAGTTTAAGGAGGTAGTAAAATGCGTAGGGGATCAATAGTCTTTTTAATAATTTTTACTGTGTCATTAGGGGTTTCTTTAGGTTTATTAAGTTGCGGTGGTGAAGATGGTACTGATTCTTCTTCTATAAAGGAAACAGCAAGGATTGTTGGTACAGTGGAAGAACTTTTAATGTCTTCCCTGCCGGGAAAAAACCAATCTTTATTAGCTGATGTTAAAACGATCTTCTCATTTGTATTACCTGCTAATGCACAGGATGGAGAGCTTTGCGGAATAATTGTGAAAGCGATTCAAAATGGTGTTGTTGTAGCAGAAACAGAAACAAATTGCGATGGTGCTTTTGAATTAAATGAGCTGGAAGAAGGACCCACTACACTTGTATTTGAAAACGATTTCTTTTCAGACAGCACGGATATTAATGTACCTGCAGGAGGCACACTGGATATTAAGGTTTCGCTAGATGACGATGAAATGACCGAAGTTTCTATCAATGAAATAAATATTACAACCGGCCCTGTAGTTTGTGAAGATGGTGTATTAAATGTTGGAAATAATGATATAAACAAGCTGGATATTATAGGTAATGGCGGAAGCTGTGTGAATATAGTAGGCAGCTGTGATGTTAATATTATTGCCCAGAATATCAATCTAAAGGAATGTAATGTTTGTATTAATGCCAATAATGGTGCTTTTGTTGCTGTTTCAGCTGCTGATAAATTTGACTGTAATGCGGACGAAATAGGCATTAACTCAAATAATGATTCTGATGTAATAATTTCCGGTGAAAAATGCACAATTGAAAGCGGTGAATTTCAAATCGTTGAGGAAGAAGGCGGTTTAGTTGATACTGAGAACTGTGGAGACGTTGACCTAGAAGGCCCTGATGGAGAAGATGGGGAAGGAAGCGATGGTGGCGAAGAAGGTGAAGGTACTGATGGTGGGGAAGAAGGTGACGACGATGATGATAATCCGAGTAATAATAAACCAGTCTGTGAATATGATTGTTCAGGAAATAATTGTGAGTTGTTTTGCACGGATGGCGTATCAGAAGATTGTGTAAGTTCTTGTAATAATTCGGATAATATTAGTTTTTGTATACAGGAATGTGCAGGTATCGAATGTGGAAATGGTATATGTCAAGAAATTTGTCTAAGAGAAGGTGAGCCTGTATGTGAAGTTCATGAAGAAGAAGTGTGTGAGCTTGTTTGCGAAGGAGAATGTGAAGAAGAATGCGTTAAATACAGAAAAGAAGAAGTGCTCAATGGCGATTGCTTTGAAGGATGTTTGCTTGGAGAATGTGGCGGACTCGAAGGTGAGGAAAGGGAAATATGTTTTGGTGAAATTGAAGGATTATGTGCACAGGAATGTACTGTACTTGTTGAGACAGATGACTGCATCGAATTTGAAGAAGTCGGTTGTGAATGCGATGAAGTGTGTGAAATTGAAGTAGTAGAAATATGTGAAGAAGTGTGTCAAGAATTTGGCGTTAGTTGTAGATTTGAATGTGAATAGATAGAGATGTAAAACCCAGCTTAAAAGGGATGAAGTTAATTCATCCCTTTTTTTAAATCAAGGATATAGTTTTTTGAAAGTTTATGTTCAACAGCACCTTCCAGAATTAAGTTTATATAGGTTGCTGAAGGTGGATGGTTTTCCTTATGATCAGAGATAGCAATATAAGTCCATGAAAATTTTTTTATATTGTTATTTAAGCTAATATATACCCTTTTTCTTTCATACCTGTCTCCATTGGCTTCTAACTTGTCCAACTGAATAAGATCCATAGTGTTGATACAGTATAGAACACCTTCTACAATGTTCCCTTTAGATTTTTTAATACTCGCAACACCCTTATTGCCTCTTTTTCTTGAAATAATAGGAAAACATAGTTTGTAATTAAGTTTTTTTGCTTTTGAGACAAATTTTACACTTGGGCAGCGTTTTCTCATCTGAGAAATATTCAGATTTGAACCATAAGCAAAGTAAAGTTGGTTATTATTTTCCATAATTATAAATATTTACTACTTGGAAAAAATAGAAAAAGGAAAAGGCTTAAAAGTAATATTAAATAACTTAAAGAAAGATTAAGACACAAACCCCAATGAAGGGGTTTGTAGTCTTATCTCTCTATTTACACGTTAATAGTGTAAATAAATGGGGGAATAATATTATACATGATTTTTGAATAAAATAGTCTCAATTTATATAAAATTTTTTAATTATAATTATTTATTATGGGCAAAACTGAAAGTAACTTAAATCAAACACTTGATCTCATGATAGGAGTAATTCCAACCCTCATTCTTTACGGAAATTTTATTTTAGTAGGGTTAATTTTTGGTATTAAAGATATAATCAGTCTGAATAATCCATTAGATGAAATTTTTTTTATTTCGCTTGGAGGGATATTAGGACTCATTGGTCTGATTTTTTCGTTTGGTAAAACAACTAAGAAAATTTATAAATTAGTTACATCTGTTCTTGTAATAATTGGCATAATTACAGCATGTTATGTGATATTTTCTCTGTATACTGAACTTGACTCACCAGATAGTCTTTATGAAAAGTTTACTATGATTCCGCTGTTTGGCAGCGTATTAGTAGGTTTAAAAAGGATATATATAAATATATTTGAGAATTAAATGTTTTAGTTGTTTTTAGTCCATTCTTCTTCTGTATTTTCGGCCTGTTGTTCTTCTTCCATCAGTCTTTGTATTGCTTTATTATAAATTTCTATATAGTCCTCGACTTTCTTGTGAATATCTTTTTCCATTGTTTCCAGCTTGTCAGCATATTTTTCAGTAAGTTCTATTTCCAGTTCTGCTATCTTTCTGAGATCTTCCTTGCCCATATTTTCTTCAAGGACTTCTGTGATTATTTCTATAATTTTAGGGTAAAGATACTCTGCATTTTCCTGTAGCTGGGCCTGAAGTGACTGTTCCCAGGTAAAATATTTATGCATACCGAAGTTGAACGGATCAATCTTGGTTTCCTTCCTGAGCTCAACAATTTTTGTTATTAATTCTTCAGTTTTTAATTTTTTCTGGCTCATAGTAATATTATAACTGGTCTGAATAACTGTTCATTGAATTTAGTTAAATATGATGTTGTTAAGTTGATATAAAAAAAGAGGGTAAATAAACTCTCTTTTTTTAACTTAATTACTAATATTTTTTAATTTATCCAGGTGTGTCTGAATCAAATAGAATATTAGGTGCCCAGAATGAATCCATACTTCCCCGGCCATTGCCATTATTTAGGCCTACATAACCGGCAAAAAACGGGTCACCTGGAACGCCGTCAAACTGGAAGAGAACTGTGAGAAGTGCAAAGCCTTCCTCTATAATATTGTTCGGGCATAAAAGTTCCCCACCCCTGCTGTGTGGTATAGCTTCATTTATACCGTATTCAAAACTTGCAACACTTGCACTTTCTCCTTCATTTGCAGCAGCTTCAAGAAGTTCTTCTGTTTGTATGCTGTCATCGTCGATACATGAAAATATAATATTCCTGCACGAAAAAGGCACTTCGTTATTATTAAATATGTCAACATCTATTACCGTAAAATTCTCGGTAATATTTGCAAGGTCAACTCCGTCCTCCGTACTACTAAGGTTTCCAATACTAATTCCTACCACATCTGAAAGCACAACGTTTCCTTCCCGGTTAAAATTGATTGTATAGTAGCCATTGTGACCATTCGGTAGAACTTGTTCCCCTTTGGGACTTTCAGTTCCTACAATATTAGTCCTGTATTCATAACCGGAATTATCCAATACTCTGAAATTACCAATAAGTGGAGCATTCTCTACAAAAGACATTAAACCGTTTTCTATAAGTGAAACAACCACGATACCATACGAATTTTCAGGAAGCACAACGCCTGAAGGGGTACCTATATTTGTTTGTATATTTCTCATATTATAAACATGAGTATCATTTGGTGTCAGGGTGTCGAAGAAGTTGTTTTCATTACAGTTATTGTCTACGTCGAAAATCTGAACATGAACTGTTATATCACCGTCCGTACCTTCAAAATCAGGATTGTTAGAGTTTGTCAGTTGGATAAATGATTCCCTGTCCCTGAGATCAAAAAACGCATACATAATAAATGAATCACTATCTGTATTGCCAACCCATGCATCGCAAGTATTATCATCATCATCTGCAAAAGATATAGCCGGCACAGTAACTAATGTAAGTAATAAAAATAAGGTAATAACCTTGTTAAAACTCATTGTAGTTTTCCTCCAAAAAAGATTGAATTATTTTACTATAATTTATTGATATATTAAAGTGATACTTTATTTAAGATTTCATAATTTCAATGATCTTAATCTCAAGGAATTTGCTATTACAGAGAATGAACTAAAACTCATTGCCGCAGCCGCAATCATAGGGCTAAGCAGTAATCCGAAAAAAGGGTATAGCACACCTGCTGCAATTGGAACTCCAAGCGCATTATAAATAAAAGCAAAAAACAGATTTTCTTTTATGTTCATCATTGTATGCCTGCTTAAGTTTATAGCTCTTAAGATTCCGTTCAAATCACCTTTTACAAGAGTTATACCTGCGCTTTCCATAGCAACATCAGTTCCCGTTCCCATTGCTATTCCCACGTCTGCTTGTGCAAGTGCCGGTGCATCATTAATCCCGTCACCTGCCATTGCAACCTTATGCCCCTTTTGCTGGTATTCTTTTACATGCTCTGCTTTCTGGTCCGGAAGGACTCCGGATATTACTTCATCAATATTCAGCTTATCTGCTACAGAATTAGCTGTCTTTTCATTATCTCCTGTTAGCATAACTACCCTTATTTTTTCTTTTCTTAGTTCCTTAATGGCATTAGGTGTAGTTTCTTTAATTTGGTCTGCTACGCTTAAATAACCGGTAAGTTTGTTATCAATGGCAACGTACATTACAGTTTGCCCGGTTGATCTAATCTCATCGGCCTGTGTTTCCATTTCATCAGTAATTACTCCGGCGTCTATCATCATTTTCCTGTTTCCCATGGACACAGTAGAACCGTTAATTACTCCTTTTACCCCTTTTCCTGTAATTGACTCAAAATTTGTTGTAGGAGGTAGGGTAACTTGCATTTCATCTGCTTTTTCTACAATGGCCCTTGCTAGAGGATGTTCGCTCCCTTTTTCAATTGACGCGGCATAGGCAAGGAGCATTTCGGATGTATTGCTTCCAACTGATTTATATTCAACTAATTTTGGCTTACCTTCAGTTAAGGTCCCGGTTTTATCTACTATTAATGTGTCAATTTTTCTGAGTTCTTCAATAGCTTCTGCATTTTTAAACAAAACACCTATAGATGCTCCTTTACCAGTGGAAACCATAATAGACATTGGGGTTGCAAGCCCGAGGGCGCATGGACAGGCAATTATTAAAACAGCGACAGCATTTATAATAGCAAATGCCATTTTTGGTTCGGGCCCGAAAATTGACCAGATAACAAAACTTAAAGCGGAAATCAATATTACAATCGGAACAAAATAGCCTGACACCTTATCTACTAACCCTTGTATTGGAGCTTTGCTTCTTTGTGCATCTGAGACCATTTTAGCAATTTGCGACAGCAGTGTATCTGCACCCACCTTTTCGGCGATTATAATTAAAGAACCTGTGCCATTAATAGTTGCCCCGATAACTTTATCCCCTTTTAATTTCTCTACCGGTATGGGTTCCCCTGTAATCATTGCTTCATCAATTGAACTACTGCCTTCGACAACTTCACCGTCTATAGGGACTTTTTCTCCCGGCCTGACCCTTAGTTTGTCGCCAGGTTTAACTTCTTCTAGATTTATTTCTGTTTCTGTTCCATCCTCTTGGATTAATATTGCAGTTTTAGGGGCCATACCGAGGAGTGATTTAATTGCAGCACCGGTCTGGGACCTTGCCCTCAGTTCCAATACCTGGCCAAGCAAAATTAAAGTTACAATTACTGCAGCGGCTTCAAAATAAACGGCTACTTCACCATTATGATCCCTGAATGATGATGGAAAAATATCTGGTAAAAATACTGCTATAAGGCTGTATAAATAAGCAACACTTACTCCAAGAGAAATAAGGGAGAACATATTAAAATTCATATTTTTAAATGATTGGTATCCCTTAATAAAGAAAGGCCAGGCACCCCATAGAACAACCGGTGTTGTTAAAATAAACTCAATGTACTGTAAGTTTTTTCCCGAAAAAAATGAATGTAAATTTTCAGACGGTATGTGCCGGCCCATAGCAATTACAAACACTGGTATTGTAAGTACCAGGCATACTATGAACCTTTTTCTCATATCCAGGTATTCAGAATTATCTTCTTCTGCTACAAGGTCCATTGCCTCGAGGACCATTCCGCAAATTGGGCAGCTTCCAGGCTCGTCTTTAATTACTTCCTGGTGCATGGGGCAGGTATATTGCATATTCAGTTCCGTGTATATAAGTTGTAATATTATATTTATACTAAAATTTATAATAATAAGTAATCAATGTTTCAATAAAATAATACCCATTTGCCTATTTAGGAGAAAATAATGATACAGGGCGTAATGCTATTATGGTTTATATTAACAGCTTTGTCTTTCATATTCGTTGTTATAGATATTCCCAAAACACCTGAAGATAAAGTAATAAAATGGGCATTTGTAATCCTTGTAATTTTTACGGGCCCCCTCGGTGCTTTTTTTTACGTCCTTGGATGCAGGGAACCTATTAAAGGTACACATGAGCAGTTTGTTGCAGCAAAGTGGAAGCAGGTCCTGGGTTCAACAATGCACTGCGCCGCTGGAGATGGCATTGGGATAATAGCAGGAGCCGTTATTGCCTCGTTTCTTACACTATCGGGATTATGGGACTTTGGCCTCGAATATATTCTCGGTTTTAGTTTTGGTTGGGCTTTTTTCCAGGCATATGCTATGAAAGAGATGGCCGGTGGGTCTTATTTAAAGTCCTTAAAGATATCTTTTCTTCCCGAGTTCCTTTCCATGAACCTTCTAATGACAGGAATGGTACTCACAATGAGTATTCTTAAGCCAATAGTAACAGGTTCGGATGATCCGCTAAAGCCGGAATTCTGGTTTGTAATATCAATGGCTTTAATTGTTGGTTTTATATTTGCGTATCCTATGAATTGGTGGCTTGTTTCAAACGGCATGAAGCACGGGATGATTACAGTAAAAAATACAAAAGAAACTGAGATGAATGGCCACGGGGGAATGAATATGGAACAACAGGAACAAGAACATGATCATCACCAAATGATAGAAAAACCATCTATTTCAAGGATCTTTAAAATGACAATATTTTCAGTTCTTTGTTTGGTTCTGGGTTTATTTGTTTCTATAAAAATATTTTAAGAAAAGACTAACGGTCTGTAGCAGAATTGAGCGGTTTTTTTATTGTAGGTTTTGCCGGTGTCAATTTTAATTCCTTTTTGTCATGAAGCAGGGTTGCCTTTTTTCCGTTTATTAATTTGTATGTAATACTTTTGCGGTCAATTTCAATCTCAATCAAGCTTTCCTTATATGTTAAGGGGAACTTAAGCTTGTCCACATGTGAGGGAAGATTCGGATTAAAACTCAAAAGGCCACCATTACCTTTCATCCCAGCAAATCCAAATGTAAAAACCATCCAGGTACCACCCATAGATGCAATGTGACAGCCGTCATTTACATTACCACCGAGGTCGGCAAGATCCATAAGGGCAGCGTTTCTTGCGTATTGTACTGCTTTTTCTTCATAGCCAATTTGTGAAGCAACTATACTTTGAATACAGACTGAAAGTGATGAATCACCTGTGGTACGCGGGTCGTAATAATCAAAGTTTCTCTTAATTTCTTCATCCGAAAATTTGTTATTCAAAAGGAACAATGCAAGTACTACATCAGCTTGTTTTATTACCTGGTGACGATAAATTACCAACGGATGAAAATGGAGAAGAAGCGGGTATTTTTCAGAAGGGGTATTTTTAAAGTCCCACTCTTCTTTGCTCAGAAATTCATCATCCTGGGGATGAATTTTTTTCTTTTTATCATATGGCACATACATATTTTCTGAAGCTTTCTTCCAACCTTCAATTTCCGAGTCTTTTAATTTAGTTTTATGTACCAGGCTTTTAAAAAGTTCGGGTTTTACTTTCTTCATTGTACCCACTGTATTTATAGCAAAGATAAGGTTGTCCTGTGCCATCAGGTTTGTATACAGGTTGTTATTAACAACCGTGTTGTATTCATCTGGGCCTGTTACACCGTGTATACAAAACTTGTTACCCTTACTTTTAGAATAAAATCCAAGATCAGACCAGAGCCTTGCGGTCTCAACCAGCATCTCCGCACCGTATTCATAAAGGAAATCATAGTCGCCGGTTGTGTTGACATATTTTTTTAGTGCATACATAATGTCAGCATTTATATGGTATTGTGCCGTACCAGCAGCGTAATAGGCAGAGGCTTCCTCTCCGTTTATTGTCCTCCAGGGAAACATTGCCCCTTTCTGGTTTAGACGTTTTGCATACTCCCTTGCTTTATCCAGCATGCCGTATCTGAAGGTCAAAAGGTTTTTTGCAATACTCGGGTTTGTATAGGTAAGAAAAGGTAACAGGTAAATTTCCATGTCCCAGAAATAATGACCCTCGTATGCCTGGCCTGTTAGTCCCTTGGAAGGTACTCCTGCTCCTTCTACCCTGGCTGTTGCCTGGCAAATCTGGAATATGTTGAATCTTATGGCCTGCTGTATTTCAGTTGTTGAAAACTTTGAAAAACTTCTACTTAGTGTGATTTTTATATCACTTCGTTTCCAAAAATCATTCAAATATCTTTTCTGTCCCTTTAGGAGGTCGTTAAATCCAAACTTTTTTGCCCTGCTGAGTGCTCTTTTTGCCCGGTTGCAAAGTTCTTCGGATGTGTGTGGAGCAGTTCTGGTAGTATGATATGCCATGTACTTTGTCAGATTAATGGGTTTACCAGGCTTTGCATCAACCATGTACTGCACTTTTCCCTTGTCTTTACTGCATTCACTTATGTACGAGTAAGAGCAGTCTGTCTCAAGTTTATGTTCAATACCTGCTGCAACTGACAGCTTGCTGATTCTTGTTGAATGGCACAGTACGAGCCTGGTGTCTTTTACATAATGCAATTCGGGCTGAAGAATCTTTTCGCTGAATCTTCTTGCGCGCCTCGGATCCTCTTCTTTTTCTGTTTTATTGCCGGTGTTTTTACCGTTATTAATTATTTCAGATGTAATAACCACTGGAGCTTTAGCATTGAGCACTGTAACGCAATATGAAATTGCTGCGAGGTGGCGGTGTTCGAAAGATACAATACGGGTTGATTTAATTGAGACCTGTTTCCCGGAAGAAAGTTCCCATATTATGTCCCTCTCAAGTGTTCCGGATTTCATATCGAGAATCCTTTCAAATTTTAAAAGCTTTGCAGTTGGTAGGTAAAATGGTTCATCGTCGACATAAAGCTTTATTATCTTTGAGTCCGTAACATTAACAATAGTTTGTCCTGTCTTGGCAAAACCATAAGCTTCTTCACCGTAAGTAATAGGCCAGGATTCATAAAACCCATTTATAAAAGTGCCGTTGTCAAAACTCGGCTGCCCTTCTTCAAATACTCCCCTAATCCCCAAGTAGCCGTTGGAAATGGAAAATATAGTTTCAGTCTGCCCTAAGTATTTTGGATAAAACTGCTTTTCGACCATTTTCCACTGGTCAGCAGGGTATATATGCCTAGGAAGTTCAAGCCTTTTTCTGTGTATCATCTTCCACCCGAAAAGAATAAAAACTATTAATAATATTAATTGGTAATAAGAAAATTAGTATAATTAATTGTTAAGTATTATTTCACCAAGATCACCGATAACTATATCAGCGCCATTTTCTTTTAATTCTTCGTAATTGTCTTTTCTTGCAATTCCTATTACAAGTCCAAAATTACCATTCTTCCCTGACTGGACACCTGATATAGCATCTTCTACTACCACGCATTTTTCCGGTTGTACCCCAAGTTCCTTTGCTGCTTCTAAAAACATATCCGGAGATGGTTTGCCGCTTAGTTCTCTTTCCAGTGCAGTTACGCCGTCAACTATTACCGGGAAAAGGTCTAATATACCGGCAGCTTCAAGCACAGTGCGGCTGTTGGCACTGGAAGAGACTATAGCTATTTTGATCCCGCTAGAAATTATATTATTTACAAAATCAATGGAGCTTTGGTATACCTTTACACCGTGCATCTGTATCCTTAGATTTACGAGCTCATTCTTCCTGTTGCCCAGCCCGCATACACTTTCTTCAGTAGCAGGTGACTCCGGGGTGCCTTCATCAAGCACAATATTTCTAGATGCAAGGAAATCCCTTACGCCATCATATCGAGGCTTGCCGTCTACATAATTTAAATAATCAGTTTCAATTTCAAATTGCGGTATTTCTTCCCCGGTTTTTTCGGTGCGGGTTTTCAGGTATGTATTAAACATCACTTTCCAGCAGGCTGCATGCATCCTTGCTGTATCTGTGATTACACCGTCCAGGTCGAAGAGTACTGCATCAAATTTGTCAGATGTAATAGGATTTGTAATTTTGTTCATGATTATAAAAAAAGGGGATCAAAATTGATCCCCTTTTTTTTAATTTCATATTTTTTATTTGATTATTATGTTTCATCTTCAAACAATTCTAAAGATTCAATCCATAATGAATCCATGCTGCCACGACCGTTACCATTATTAAGGCCAATCCAGACAGCGAAGTCATCGGGAATTTCTTCAGCATCAGGGGCATCACCGTTATTGTTATTCACAATTTCCATTATAACAAACCCTTCTGAAATATTGTTTCCTGGGCAAAGCAGCTCGCCGCCTTTACTATGAGGAATTGAATTGTTTATCCCATATTCAGCTCTTGCAACACTGGCTGAACCACTTGAATTATTTGCGGCTTCTTCTAAAAGTTCTGGAATGATTGGGCTGTTTTCATCCACGCAAGCAAAAATTACGTCTCGGCAAGAAAAAGGCACTTCATTGAGGTCATAAATATCTACATCTATTACTGCATAATTATTAAGTACATCAGCCACTACCACTTCACCTTGTTCGCTATTATCATTATAGGCAACACCAACTATATCTGACAAAGTAACGCCGCCTCTTGTGTTATAGTTGAAAAACCCCCTTCTTTCTAATGGACTATCTTGAGGGTCAAAAGCATTTTCACTCTGTCCATTTGTCCTGTATTCGTAGCCATTGTTGTCTAAGATTCTGAGATTACCTACTAATACTTCAGCACTATTAAAAATTGTACCATCATCTTCTATAACCAAAGCGAAAACAAACCCGTATGCGCCATTGGGAAGTACGACCCCGGAATCATTACCATCATTTGTCTGAATATCTCTCATGTTATATACATGGGTATCTTTAGGTGTATAGAGATCAAAGAAGTTGTTTTCATTACAGTTGTTGCTTATATCAAATATTTGTATATGCATTAACAAACTGCTTCCTGGTGTGAACTCTCCAGGTCCAAAATCTGTATCAGTATGAGTAAGCTGAACATATGTTTCTCTTTCCCTTAAATCAAAGAAAAATACCAGTGTATCATCCGAACTATCAGTCTCAGGCGGGTCATAATCTGTCCTACCTGATGCTCCAGCAAATGCATTGGTATCTATAGCTATTGAAAATGTTAATAATAAAATGGGTATTAAAAGTAGTTTTTTCATTTCTCCTGGTATTCTCCTTTATATAACTCAATAGATTATTTCTAATTATAACAAATAAATGCAATTAAATAAAGGAATTTAATTGTTAATTATTAAAATAATATTTTTTAATTGTTTTCTAATGGTGCTACTGCAAAATTAACCCCAAATCTTCTGCACCAGATGACAGCCGATTTATATTTTGACAGGTCAAGGTCTCCAGGAATTTCATAGTTCTGGTCTCCGATATTACCCTTTAAAGTACCAAGTAAGATGAAATCAGAATTTTTTATGGTGTCATTATCATTTGCATCATTTACTGATGAAAGATATACAACTACATCAGGGCCGTTTGATACGCCAAAATCTGTAAATCTTAGGATTCTTTTACCATCAGTCAGTTTAATAATCTCTGCATTTCCTTTTGCATCATGAGCAACACCGTGAAATATTCCTTTTGAAAGTGTTTTAGGATCTGCCGCAGATTGAGTATCAGAGACCTCAGGTATTGATTCATTTACTGTGCTGTCTATAAAAATTCTCTCAGGCCTGAATAAATACCATCCAACTACAGCTAATATAATAATTACCAATATTACAACTTTCATTTTTTACCTCCTGTAGATAATAATGTTTGTAATATTGATATATACGTGAAAAAAATCAGTGAAGATTTAAATTGTTTTTAAGCCGAAAGTTTTAGACCGACAATACCAATGATAATAAATCCAAGAAATACGAATCTCATAAGCTGTGCTGGTTCGCTGAATAGAAAAATCCCAAGAAAAAAAGTTCCAACAGCCCCAATCCCTACCCAGATTGCATAGGCTGTACCCATAGGAATATCCCTTTGCGCCAGGAAGAGAAAAACTCCACTAGCAATTATAAAAAATAATGCCGTAAGTGCAGGAAAAAGGCTGAAACCCTTATCAGTCCAGGCATATTTCAAGCCTACTGGCCAACCCCATTCCAGTATTCCGGCAATTAATAGAAATATCCATTCCATATATATATAATCATAATATATGAGTAGCAAAAAATCATTAGAAAAATCTATAAAGAATATACTGTTAAAAAGGCTTGCAGCGGTATATGCCCTTATCGCGGTATTACTTGTAATAATAGTTTTAATCATTCAGTTGTATGAAATCAGGGACCTTGCAAACGAGCAGGCTGTTGAATCGGTAAACAGGTTTAATGCACAGGTGATGTATATACTTGATGACCCCACGAAACTAAATGCAGATTCCCTTAATAAGGAACTAGTACTCTTCAGAAAATACAGGACTCAGCACAAGTTTGGCAATTTTATTTACGGTTCTATTTATAACCTGAAAGGGAAGCAGCTTACACACTTTTCTGATCCGGATATTGAAATTTCTAATCTCCAGTTTCATCTGGACAAGTATTTTAACGAACACCGAATCACCCAGCAAAGTGATATATACACTATTAAGTTTGAAGGTTTAACGCCCTATATATATGTCGGCCTACCTATGGAAAACTCGGATGGTGAATTAGCAGCAAGGGTAGAGGGCGTATATTCAATTTCCGCTGAGGGCTGGAAAATAATTGTATTTAGAATATTCAGGGCACTTTTAATTGCTTTTCTTATTCTGACTTTAACCACAGTTGCGATCTATCCAGTTATTTCAGGACTTATTAAAAGACTCAGCAGGCTTACCGGAAATCTACTTGAATCCAACCTTGAGACGCTTAAAGTTCTGGGAAGTGCAGTTTCTAAACGTGATAGTGACACTGACGCTCATAACTACAGGGTTACTATTATTGCTGTAAATCTTGCTAAAGAGATGGGACTCACCAATGAAGAGATCAGGAGTTTAATCAAAGGCGCATTCCTTCATGATGTGGGCAAGATTGGAATAAGGGACAATATACTTCTTAAGCCTGGAAAGCTCACGGATGAAGAATACGAGATTATGAAAACCCACGTTTCACACGGCGTCGAAGTAATTGAAAATTCTGAATGGCTGGAAGATGCTAAGGATATCGTAGGGTATCACCATGAAAAATATGATGGCACTGGATACGGACATGGACTTTCAGGTAAGGATATTCCTATAAGAGCAAGAATATTTGCAATTGCTGATGTGTTTGATGCGCTAACATCAAAAAGACCATATAAAGAACCACTTAGTTATGAAGAAACAATAGACATACTTGAAGCTGGCAGGGGAAGACATTTTGACCCCGAAGTGCTGGATAATTTTTCAATAATATCAAGAAATATGTTCGATACTGTTTCTCAAAAATTAGATGATGATCTGAGGAAAGAACTTTCCACTCTTATCTCTGACTATTTTTCGACTGAAATTACTGAGAAGCTTTAAATCTAATGTTGTTGTAATTCAATATTAAATAATTCTCAAAAAAAAAGGAAGCTCAGTATAATCTGAACTTCCTTTTTTATAATATTTTTTTAGTGATTTAAATCTATTTAAAATGGAATTTCTGCATCTACAAGATCAAGTAAATAAAAATTGTCCCACCATAATGAATCCATAGAACCTCTTCCGTTACCATTGTTAAGACCAACATAACCAACAAAAATATCTAAGTCTTCAAGAGTAAATTCGGGTTGAAGGAGAACAATACCTTCAGGTACTACGTTACTAGGACAAAGTACACTTTTACCTCTTGAGTGAGGTATACGATCATTTATACCGTATTCAAATGTGTTAGCTGTACAGGAATATACAATATCCCTGCAGGAAAAAACTACCTCGTCTAGATTGTAAATATCAATATCAAAAGCAGCAGATGTTTGAGCTGCATTTACTATTACTTCACCCTGTTCTGGATTCTGAAACATGCTCATTCCTACAACATCAGAGAGGGTAACATCGCCTTTGACATTATAATTAAAGTAGTAATTTTGTTCCGCTAATGTTTGACTTGCTTGTAGCGAACTTATACCAAGCATATTTGTTCTATATTCATAACCTGCATCATCAAGAACCCTGAAGTTACCAACAATTGAGTTTCTTGTATCATCAGAAACACCGCTTACACCAGTTACCTCAGTAACAATTACCATACCGTAAGCATTGTCAGGAAGAACAAAACCAGCAGGATTAGTGTCGTTGGTAGTTAAATTTCTCATGTCATAAACATGGGTATCATTTCCTGTATATGCATCAAAGAAGTTGTTCTCATTACAAAGGTTACTTACATCGAAGACCTGTACATGAACTACAGTGCCAGCATTAAGTGTGTTAGTTACCTGTACAAATGATTCCCTGTCTCTGAGATCAAATAAGGCATAAAGCTGGAATGGATCGCCATCAGAATCTATCTTATCTTCTGCAAGAGGTGTTCCTTCACAAACGCTGCATATATTATTCGCAATATTAGCACATTCCTCGTCCCATCCGGCTGGTTCCATTTCTCCATATTTCATCATTTCAGGTATATAAGGCTCTGCACTCATACAACAGCTTGATCTTATCTGGCAAACTTGTTGTTCACATTCCGGGGTATCACATCCCGAATCATCATCATCGCCCCAATCCTCATCGTCGCCGTCGCCCCATCCAACATCTAGTACATAATCCTCACAGGTCTCTGCAAGGTTGGTCAGATCTGTTTTTTTATCACCTACATACATTTCACAACATGGATCTGTATAAGCACTTGTATGTGAATCACAACATATTCCGCCTCTAGCTTGTGAATCGCTTTTAGGCATAAGCCAGGTTTCACAACTGTCTGTACGTGCTTCACAGCAATTACTTTCCTTCTCACATTCATACATTTCTAATGAGTTAGTTTTAACAGGGTAATCACAATCATCTTGAGCATTTACATTGGTACTAATGAGAAAAAATGATGACATTATGAATAAACCTATAACCAGTAAATTTAATTTTTTAGACATTAAACTCCTCCTTAAAGATATAAATCTAACATCATTATAACGAATTTAATTGATTAGTGATAGGGAAAAGGATTAAAAATAATTTATTAACAAAATTTTAATAAAATAAGTTTCTAATCATATCTAATGCAACTACAATCATAAAAATAGCAAATATTTTTTTAAGCATTTCCTTACTAAGGTGATTTGCAAGTTTTACTCCGTATGGAGAGGATATCATAACGGTCGGAAGCATAATTATTACTGCCAAAAGATCGATATAACCAAGTGAATATTTAGGAAGGTCGGCTATTCCAAGGCCGTTTATTAAAGAACCCACTGTGCCTATTATACTGATAAAAAGCCCGCCTGCAGTTGCAAGGGCAATGCAGCGGTGAATTGGATACCTGTAAGCAGTAAGAAGCGGTGTAGTCAGTGTTCCGCCGCTTATTCCCATCATAACGGACAATAATCCAACAGGAAGTGATAAAAAGCTTTTTAAATACCCGGTTGGTACTTCATTTCCAAGATGGTACCTACTACTTATAAACAGCATCTGTACAGCTGCAATTATAATTACTACAGCAAATACTGATTCGAGTAGCATGCTTGAGGCATAACGCATAATTACCAGGCCTATTATTACACCTACTACAAGTCCCGGTACCCAGGTTCTTAAAAAATTAATATCAAGGTTGCCGGCATGGTACTGTGCCCTTGAAGCCATTACTGCAGAAGGAATTGCAAGCGTAAGAGACGTACCTGCTGCAAGGTGCATAAGTGTGTCGGGATTAAAACCAAAGAGAGGCCATAGAAAAAGAAAGATAGGGATCCTTACTATACCTCCACCAACTCCAAAAAGCCCCGAAGCAAAACCCGAGCCAAGTCCGGCAGCAGTAAGGCTGAGAATGTATATCAGCCAGTGAAATTCCATGAAAGTATTCTCACTGTAAAAGAGATAAAATAAAACAAATCAAACAAATTTACTTCCTAAATATTGGCAGATTTTATGATCCTGCTACGGGTGTTGCTCCAATTGGGTTTTTGAATAATTAAAATTGAAGAAAAAGATCAAATTATTTTAGTAAATATTTTTAAATTCTTACGTCCAATTCTATTACATAATACATTAACACCAACTATATTCTTCAATAATATATAGCAGTTACATTTGGCAAGTTGATTGCAATGTTCCCCTTTGTATTACGTATTCAAAACAAATTGATTACTTAATAAAAGGAGGGAACAATGGATATAAAAAAATTATATCTTGCATTTGGTCTTGCGTTTTGTCTTGTATGTTTTAGTAGTATTGCAAATGCTCAAGATGGGCAAATTGGGGGTGAGTTTGCAATGACTTTCGGTGCACAGACAGGTCCATTTGATGTTGGTACCGGCTGGTATTTATCAGGTGAACTCGGTATCCCGTTATTTGCAAATGAGACGGGAAAAGTAATGGGTTTGCTTAATATCGGGCTCAGTAAAGCCGATGATAATATAGATACAGAACCTACGGTAAATGTAATTGAACCCGGCCTGCTTCCAACACAGACCAAAGTCAACCTAACCACAGTACAGATTCTTATAGGATTAAAATATAAATTGTTGAAGCATAAGGTAGTCCAGCCGTTTGCAATGGCGGGCCCAGGGATAAATATATTCTTCAACGATACCGAACCAGGTGAACTGCCCGGCGGTATTGCACCCCAGCCGGCTGATCTTTCGGACAGGGGTTTTCCTTCCGGACAGGGTAATGTTGAATTAGGCCTTTTTATCGGCGGCGGTGTTGATTTCAATGTTACTGAAAAATTATTTGTTGGTGTCGAAGGAAAGTATAACTGGGTTGACCGGACGAACGGTTCATTCGGTACATACGGATTAAGAGGTGGGATCAGATTTTAGTACACTTTTTTACACTTTAATAGTTAAACCAGGGGCAATTGCTTATAAGTATTGCCCCTAATTCTAAAAAATTATTCTTCTAAAATTAACTTTTTCAATCCGTTTTTCAATTACACGATTTTCCACAAACTGATTTCTGCTATAAAATAATTTACTAATTATGAACAATGACAAATTAAAGAATTTCTCAAAAAAAATTCAGGATAAGTTTTTTATTGAGGGCCCTCATACAAGAACCAGTGAATTATGGCAGATTCTCAAAGTCCTGAGGGATTTCCTAAGAGGTTTCAGGACACTACATTTTGTTGGGCCATGTGTAACTGTTTTTGGTTCTGCAAGGGTGGATGAGAATAACGACTATTATATTCAGGCCAGAAACCTGGGAAGGTTAATTGCAGAGTCTGGATTAACGGTCATGACGGGGGGCGGCCCCGGGGTAATGGAAGCTGCCAACAGGGGGGCACAGGAGGCCGGAGGTAAATCTGTAGCATGCAGTATTAATCTTCCCAAAGAACAAAAGCCCAATGAATATCTCGACAAGTGGGTTTCCCTCGAATATTTTTTTGTAAGAAAAGTAATGCTTTTTAAATATTCATATGCTTTTGTTGTGATGCCCGGGGGCGTCGGGACAATGGATGAATTTTTTGAAGCCATCACGTTAATACAAACCAGGAAAATATTAAATTTCCCAATTGTATTGATCGGCAGTGAATTTTTCCATCCACTACTAGAACTTCTGCATAGCATGGTAGAAGAGGGGATGATAGAAAAAAGTGACCTGGACCTTATTTTAATTACGGATTCAATTGAAGAAGCAGTAGTGCACATTGAAACACACGCGACAAATAGGTTTGGACTGAATTTAAAGAAAATTCCTAAACCATCCAGAATTCTTGGAGAAATATAGCAGGGAAATATTATAAATTTAGTCTGATTTAAATAACTTATTTCTTACTACTAAGAAAAATAACCGTGTCGTTATAACTTCCGGTAATTTTTCCACCGTATTCTGAAATAATATTTCCAGCCGCCTCATTATCTGATACTGCAATTAAGCCAAAGTTCATCGGTGTATTTATACTCTCAAGACTTACAAAAACTGCTTCATTTGAATTAAGCCATCTTTTTGTAACAAAATCTTTTACATACATTTTTTCTTTTTCAGGATTTATTTTATTCTCCGACATGTAAGTAATCATTCCCCCTATATCATCGAAATTATAAACTTCTCCATTTTGAAGAATCAACTGGGATGAGAATCTCTCCTCGCTGATTATCATTTTACATCTTTCGCATATATCCTGGCCATAGTGAATATCAACTGGTTTTATTACCTTATCACTATCACAAGAAGCTAATATTAAAAGAATCATGGATAAGATTAATTTCATATTTCCTCCTTTTTATAATAACAGAAATGAAATACCGAGAGAGCAACAGGAATAACGATCCATAACAATTGAATTGTAATAAGCAGTATAAAAAGATTGGTTTTACCCAGGGTATTCAGCGCATAAATCCCCGCAGGGCCCAGTATTTCGAATCTTGGAGTAAGTATAAGAATAGAGGCAATCTTGTAAGCCTCAAGGGGGTTAATTATTGTCAGATAAAAAGTTTCTTTAACACCTAAATTCAAACCGGTGCTTACTCCTATTATGCCAAGGTCGCCAACAATCAGGAAAATAAACCAAATCAATATTCCTATGCTTATAGATTTGGAAATCTTGGAATTCAATGTGGAAATTAAAAAACCAACACTAAGGAGAGAAGCTGCCAAAAGTACTGAAAGTAAAGAAGTCAGAATATAATTGATGCTGCTTTCATCTGAACCTTTTATATATATTAACAGTCCCGCCAGCCCGAAACTCAGAAAAATAGCAAACATAATGGAGATTAATATTCCAAGATATTTGCCAATAATTATTTCAAGCTTGTTTAACGGGTGTGACAGCAGATAAGGAAGAGTTTTATTCTCTCTTTCTCCAGAAATACTTATAGACCCGGTAACTAAAGCTATTAGAGGGATAAAAAGCAAAATTAGATTTATTAAGCTGGCAGCTGTTTTGCCGTAACCACTGTAACCTATTATTGCTCCCTTGCTGTATCCAAGATAGACAAGCAGGACGGCCAATACAGTTAAAAGAAGTGTATATACAATAAACCACTTGTTGTTTATGGAGTCCTTTGTCTCTTTTTGAATAATTAGAAATACATTGGATATATCAAATTCTCTGAACATGTTCATTTTCTTTTTCTCTAATTTAAATCAATATCCTCAACATAAAAATCCTTAACTATAATTTCTTCGTTAAGTAGTTTTTGAATTGGTATAATTTTTTCATATTTATTAATTTCAAGTGATATGGAATTGTTTTCTACCTTCAAGTTGTTAAACCCCTCGTTATTAAGAACTTTTGAAGCAATGTTTATTAATCCATTCTCAAATTTAAGAATCAAAAGCACCCTGGAATCAATGGTTTCCTCACGGTAAATATTAATATTGTCAACCGTTACAATCACCCCATCATTCATAGATATTACTATATCGGCAATCTGCATTACTTCATCAACCCTGTGTGAGGAAAATAAGATCGTATGACCCTTTTCCTTTAAATCTTTTATTAAACTTAAAATCTCCTTTCGTGACTCACTGTCCAGATTTGATGTTGGTTCGTCGAGAATAAGAAGTTTTACGTCGGCTAAGAGTGCAATTGCAAAAGACAGTCTTTGTTTCATACCGCCTGATAGTTCCGATGTAAGTTTGTTTTTGTGCTGTAGTAAATTGACTTGTTTTAATACTTCATCAATTTTGTCGTGATTAGTTTTTCTCAATTTTGCATAAAAACTAAGTGTATCATAAGCTGTTGTATCATATAAAGCCGGTTCCTGGGGAACATATGAAATCAGGGATTTGGATGCCTTTGAATTAAATTTAATGTTTTCACCATCTATAAATATTTCACCTGAATAATTCAGCAGTCCTAACAAACACTTAATAAGTGTACTTTTCCCTGCACCGTTTGGCCCCAGTAGTGCTGCGGCCTGGCCACTTTCCAGTTCAAAAGAGACGTTGTTTACAGCAGGAAATCTGCCGTATTTTTTTACCAGATTATTTACCTTTAACATGTGCCGATATCCTTTCGCCTAATTACTAACAAATAAAAAACAATAGGGATAATTAGCATAATTACTGAAACTATTAAATAACTTATCGGTTTGTTTTTGATTTCCCTGCTCAGGTGCACGGGGATTTCCGGATTTAATAGCGGTAAGTTGTCTTTAAGTTTTGGTTTTGGTTTTATTACCGGAAAGGCCTCCGAAGCCAATTCAATTGCCATTGTAACCGGACTATAAATAAATATCCTTAACGCTTTATTCCGGTCTATAATCTGTTCAAATAATTTTTCTGAAATATAAGGTATGTCTCCAATGCCGTCATTGTTCTCGTCAAAACCCTTATAATCGCTCCAATAATTTCCCATACTTTTATTGTTCCATTTATTGCCTTTTAGAATACCGCCCCCCCGTACTTCAACCTGTTCATAATTCTCAATAAAACTGTTGCCGTGGAAAGTATTTCTCTCTATAGAGGGCATCATTGATATTCCTATATCGTTGTAGGCAATGATGTTCTTGGTAAGTTTGTTCCACGAATTTGCAAGATGCGGTGAATTATCCATATAGATGCCAACCCTGTTATCAATAAATAAATTATCCTCGGCATATACATCATCCAGGTCCTTAAAGCCAATACCGTATCCGCTTGCAATCCCTTTGTTCTTAGCAAATACATTCCTGAAAAATTTTATATTACCGCTGTACATCAGGAAACCGCCAACAGCATTTCCAGTAAACAGGTTATCTTCAAATACATTGTTATTACTGTACATATAATGAAGGCCATACCTTCCGTTGCTGACCTGGTTATCTTTGATCAGGGTATTACTTGACCACCAGATTACCAAATCCCTTGCATTTCGGATTGTATTTCCGATTATTTCCGACTCAGAACTGTACCAAAGTCTAATACCATCACCTCTCTCCGGTAACGGAAGGTTCTTCCCGTAAATATTATTATTGAGAATTAATGTCCCAGGGGAGTTTTTAATGTATATACCAAAGAGGACATCTTTCAGAATATTGTTTTCCAAAACTGAATTCGGCGCATTTTCAAGATCAATTCCTGTGTCTTCAACCGAAAGGCTGTTGCCACTCCCTACGACTTTTAAACCTTTTATTACAATATTTGGTGCAGTGGCCTTGATAACTGTGCCTTTACCCTCTCCATCTATTACCGGAAAGTCTTTGCCAATAATAGTTAAAGACTTATCAATTATAAATCTTTGATAAAATACACCTTTATTTATTACTATTGTGTCTCCATTTTCAGAAATTTTTATAATGTCAGAGATTGAGTCTCCCGGGTTGAGGTAAAGGGTTCTGGAATAAGAAAAGTTGCTTATAAAAAGCGTTGTAAGGAAAATAAAAAATATAATCAAATATGCTGGGTAGATGAAATAAATGTTTTTGATAATTCCGATACATCCATTTAAATCCATTAAGGCGCACCATGTAGCATAGCAATAAATACCAGTTCTTCATCAAGAGCACTGATTCCATGGGTCTCATTTTGTGGGAAGATTATAATTGAGTTTGAGTCAACCTCTTTTTTTTCTCCGTCATCACCCCAAAACAGTCCCCTTCCCTTAAGTATAGTTATAAATACAGGTGATGACGGTGATTTATGTTCCTTTATTGTTTGACCCGGCAGGAGGCTGAATCTAAGCAGCCTGTTATTTTTATTAATAAAAAGTGGTTCAGCTATAGCATGTTCTTCATTAAAACCAATATCTTCTTTTGGATTTATAATTTTCATAATATTTTAATATATCTATTTTTATATTCACGTACCAGCTCTAGCTATCCTTGCTTCCAGCAGTGGTTTATATGCCTTTCGGTGATAATACAGCCCGATCAATATCAGGACCGAAGCTGTAATAGACATATACAAACCAATATCCCAGACTGCTGTTGTACTGAACTGCCCTATTACCCCTTTACCGAGTAATGGGGGGACAAAGGGATCTATTGCACCGCTAAGTGGTGCCCTCTGGTCTAAATTCATACCAAAGTTCCACATCCAGAAATACAGGTCGCCAAGAAAAATAAAGGGGTAGAGCAATGCCGGCAAACTTAGAAACAACGAGACAGGGCTATGAATGAAAACAGCCGCGATACATAACAAGGCTATTCCAATTATGATAAATATACTTAGCGAGCGTTCAAGCGGTGCTGCTTCCTCGAGCGGCTTCATGCCTATATAATGATTAAGCCCGTCCACTTCCTTAACATCGCCCACAACTTTATTTACATATAGTTCCATATTCAAACCACCGGGATACTGTGGTGCGTTAAGGGTCAGGTTCCAGTAGGGCATAAAAATAGACACCAGTAGGATGAACGCAGCTATAAATAAAATAATGGAAGGGAGTAAGAACCTCCCTTTTTCCTTTTCCCAAAGTTCTTTAGGTATGCGGGGGCCAAGAAATATTTCGCGTTCATCCAATTTCATTTTACACTCCTTTTCTATTTTCCGGTCAGTATTCGTTTCGCATTAAGCCCGGCAGTTGCAGCTTTTACATAGTACTGCCATGCCATGTTATAACTGTATGATGCTTTCTCAAAGTCCTGTTTCTCCATTTGGGAATCACCATTTGCAAGGTTGGCATCCCCTTCACCCAGCCACTTTACAGCATCATCTATTAACCCTTTTGCTGTCGGATTACCCTGGTCTCCGATTTTACCAAGTTCCTCATAGACACTGACTACTGCTCCCCTCGTGTTATTTGCCTGTTTTTGCCAGGACAATGCGCTATCTTTATAACCCTCTCCAATTACTAAAGTGCTGAACACAAATAAAAAGCATATTGATAGTAAAAATGTTGTAACTCTCATATTTACCCCCTTTGATTTATATATCTCATTTCTTTGCTGTTTTTCCCGATTTAGGTTCAACCAGTAAATATCCAACCATTTCAAGATGCAGGGCTGAGCAGAACTCTGTGCAGTAAAACGGGTAAACACCAGGTTTATCTGCCTTAAATTTAACAGTGCTGCTTTCACCGGGTTCAAGGCTGAGGTTGATGTTGTAACCACCAATTGCAAAACCGTGAGTTGCATCCCTTGCCTGTTCTGTACTTGTAATATGAATTGTGACATTATCACCTTCTTTAACCTTGATATGCTCAGGATTAAAATGGCTTCTTATAGCTGTCATATAGACATCAACGTTATTCCCGTTACGTACTACTCTTTCGTCTCCGGGCATTGGCGCATCCGGATTTTTTGCCATAGTAGCAGGACTGAACCCGATTTCAGGATATATCAGCCATGGATCAAGCTTGTCGGCTTTTATCATCTGAACGTAGTGGGGTTCACCAACTCCAATGGGCATATCATAGAGAAGCTGCATCTTGTCACCTGAAATATCAATTAACTGAAAATTCTGCGGATGGAGAGGCCCTACTGGCGTAAACCTGTCTATTGACCATTTGTTCAGAGCAACGCAGTATTTGCCGTCTGGATCTATTGTATCACCCTCTGCACATACAAGGTGGCCTATGTTATAATGGACCGGAAGTTTTTCTACCAGTGTCCAGGCATCATCACCAGTATTATATGGTTCCCCAAGTTTCCATTTTGCCATGGTACTTTCGATAAACACACTTGTGTAGGCATTACCTTTGTTATCAAACTGTGTGTGCAGGGGCCCAAGGCCTATTTCAATCTGTGCTACTTTAACATCATTAAAATTAAGAATAGGAACGTTGTAATCGTCTGTTCCTTCATAGTTCTTATCTTTAATTGCTTTTGTAATTTTATCAAAACCAAAAACGGTTACATGTGTATCAAGCTTGCCCGAAACAACAATATAGTTTCCATCAGGTGAGACATCTGCACCGTGAGGGCTCTTTGGTTCAGGGATAAGATAAAGTATCTCTTCATCAACAGCAGTCTGGAGTGAAATAACGTCAATACCGCTTATTTTTTTTGCTTTTCCTTCTTTAAAGATTTTTTCGGCCTTTTTCCAGTCAATCAGGTGAAGATAGTCCATATCCCTCTGGGAAACACCTGCTTCAAAAGGAGGTTTGCCGTCCTGGATTCCACCTGTAGCCCTTTCACTGTTTAACGACCCGCATACCAGCCAGCCTTCACTGACTTTTTTCCCTGCGTCGCAGAGGTCCTGCCAATACGGGGGAAGTTCAATCTGGAATGAATTCGACATATCAATCCTTCCCTTGGCCCTGTCGAATTTAAAAAGTGAAACCATACCTCTGTATTTTTCATTATATTCATCAATATCTGCATAATCATGATAGGGTATCGGGGTTGCGTACTGAGAACCCTGAATAACATATTCTGTGTTCGGAGTGACAAATGTTGCCCCGTGATCGTTGATTGCATTTGGAGTTTTTATTATCTGCTTTGTTTCAAAATCCCTAAGGTCAATAACGGCAACCCTTGCATTTGCCTTATCGTCGATAAAAAGCCATTCGCCGTCATAGTCACCGTTTGTTTCACTAATAGCAGGGTGATGGGTATCGGCCCATGTAAGTTCCCTGTTTTCACCAATTGGCATATTGCCGTCTTCCAGTAGCTGCATTGATTCCTCGGAACCAACACCGAAACCCTGCCAGGGCTCTGGTGTAAAAGCTGCAATTACTTTTAACATACGCATAGAAGGGACACCAATAACAAAGACCTGTCCCGAATGGCCACCTGAGGCAAGCATTAAATATTCATCGTATTTACCAGTGGGCATATAGGTCTTAAGAGCGGCTGTAATATCATCAGGGGATAATCCCCTTGCTTCGGCAATTTCACTTGCACTTGATCCTGTATTAGAATCGGCCGTCTGGTCATTTTGTACTTGCCCATTTTCATCCACAGCCTGGTCACAGCCGGTGAATACAAACATAAAAAAAGGTATAAATAAAAACATTAATAAAACTCGGAAATTATTCATAACTATTATCCCTCCAAATTAATTTTAATTATTTTTACTGTCTTCATATTTTAAATATTCAATCAGGTAAACAACCTGCTCATCTGTTAAACCAACATTTGGCATTGGTACCATGTATTCTTTCAGCATTTCCTTTGCAATAGGATCCGTGAATACCATCGTATCAGGGTTTTTTAGCCATTTCTTCAACCATTCCTCATCTCTTCTATTAGTAACGCCAAGAAGGTCAGGGCCAGATATTTTGCCTTTCCCTATTGAATGACAAGCAACGCACCCCTTGCTTTTGAATGTCTCTTCACCTAATTTTACAGAGTCCTGGGATTTCACTTCCTGCGGGTTAAACATGCACAGGTATAACGCGGTAATAAGCAACAAGAACGTAAGATTAAATAATTTAAAAACCTCTTTCATATGTCGTCTCCTTTCAGAACATGATCGCTAATTTTAAAGCAGAGTTTGTATATCATTTCTTAGCTCAGTTTCATCAAAGTTAGTCCCCTTATAGTGCTTTCTTATCTGTCCCTTCTTGTCTACAAGACTGATTCTGTCTCTATGGCTATATGTATAGGTTTTACTATCCGGGCCGCTTTGTATTAAGGGATCGATCCCGGCTGCCTCAAGCACTTTTTTAATCTGGAATTGATTGCCGGTGACGAAAGACCAATTGGTAAGGTCAAGATTCATGTGTTTTGCATGTTCTCTCAGTATATGCGGGCTGTCCCTGTCAGGGTCAAAGGAGATTGAAACAAAATTCAGGTTTTCTTTTACTTCTTTATCAAGAGAATTTTTAAATTGATTGAGTTTACTGCTCGTTAGATGGCATATATCTGGGCAATTGGTATATATAAAACTTAGAACAACTACTTTGCCCTCTAAGTTAGAAAACAAGAATTCATTCTCATCTAAATCCAGAAGCTGGACAGTAGGTAAATTGTTTTTTACAGGCAAATTACTTTTATTATCTATGCTGCTGTTATCTGTGCTGCATCCTGTAAGAAATACAATGGCAAATAAAATATATTTAAACATTCTTACTTAATCCTATTAAAACATTATTTTTAATTTATAGTTGTCTTAATAAGATTGTTATTCAAGAAAGTTGCCAGATATAACAGCCCTATAACATTGAAATATTTGTTTGTAATAGTTGTATGATGTCTTAAAATCATACAGTTTGGAGAGCCTGGGTAAGATTATTTTTAATAAGAGGATTAAATGAGTGGGTGAGTAAGTAAGACTATCTTATTTTTCCAAAAAGAAGTCTTCTGAGAATAAATGTAATAATCAATGCGGGAATAATAGTAATAAATAAACCTTCAGGCATATTCAGTTTTAAAATAGCTACCGATATTAAAACTATTTGAACACAGATATAAATAATAATAAGGCTTTTCATCTTGTTATTACCCCTTAAATTATAATTTTATATTTAGGTTTTAATAATTATTTATGCAATTTTAAATACCAAACTGTTTCATTTTTCTGTAGAGTGTGTCCCTTGATATTCCAAGAAGCTTTGCCGCTTTTGATTTATTTCCTTTTGATTCCCTTAGAGCTTGTTTTAAGGTTTGTTTCTCTATTTTATCAAGTTTTAATATAGAATGAGTCGATTCGTTATTGTCTTTCCATAATAGATTTGAATTTATATCTTTGGTATTAATATTTGACTTCTTATCGGATGAAATAGCAATAATTCCCTCTAGCAAATTTTCAAGTTCCCTTATATTTCCAGGGAATTCATAACTGGAAAGAGTTTCTAACGCATCCGAAGTAAGTCCGTTTATATTCTTCATATATTTTTGATTAAATTTATGTAGAAAATGCTGCACTAATAGCGGGATATCTTCCTTCCTTTCTTTTAACCGCGGGAGTTCTATTACAATAACAGCAAGCCTGTAAAATAGGTCTTCCCTGAGATATTTATCTTTTAATTCTGTTATCGAACGGTTAGTAGCTGCGAGTACTCTAGCATTTACTTCGAATTCACGTGTTTCTCCGACAGGCCTTATTTTATGGTCTTCAAGAACATTCAGTATTCTAACCTGAAGGTCTTTGGACATTTCTCCAATCTCATCCAGAAAAACGGTACCTCTGCCTGCTGAGGCAAACAGCCCAATTTTATCACTAATTGCACCAGTAAAAGATCCTTTTTTATGGCCGAAAAGCTCTGATTCAAGAAGTTCCTTAGGGATTGAACCACAGTTTATTGATACAAATGGATGCTCTTTTCTTTCACTGTTAATATGAATTGCTTTTGCAAGCAATCCTTTACCAGTACCGGTTTCTCCTACAATAAATACATTTGCATTACTTTTGGAAGCAGAGGATGCTTTTTCAAATACTTTTTTCATAGTTTGAGATCGGGTGATTATGCTGTCAAAACCAAATTTATCAGAAATTATATCTTTTAGTTTGGATACTTTGTTTTCAAGCTGATAAGTGTTTCTTAGAAGCTCAAGTTTGCTGAGAAGAATTTCTTTGTCATATGGCTTTATAATAAAATCCTTGGCCCCTCTTTTTATAGCTTCTACCGCAGTTGGCACTGTGCCTTGTCCAGTAATTATTATTACATCAATATTGCTGTTTATTTCTTTTAGTTTATCAATAAGAGTAAATCCATCCATCATGGGCATTACAAGGTCTACAAGGGCAATATTAATATCAGGGAATGAAGAATATTTTTCTATCGCTTCAATTCCTGAAAAAGCTGTAACAGGCTCGTAACCATTTCTCTCAAGGAGTTCACTTACTGCACTTACTAGTTCTTCATCATCATCAACAACAAGTACTTTAAACATTGTGTGTATTATTCAACCTCCCCGAGAATTGGTAATATTATTTTTACTTCTGTTCCTTTACCTTCCGTGCTCTTAATACTGATTTTGCCGTCATGGTCCTGTATTATTCTCTTTGCCACGGATAGTCCCAGTCCTGTTCCCTTACCTGCAGGTTTTGTACTAAAAAACGGCTCAAAAACCTGTGGTAATATTTTTTTTGGAATACCCATTCCAGTATCTTTTAACAGTATTATACAATTACCAGTTTTATCAGTTGATAAATTAATAGTTAATTTCCCTCCAGCAGGCATTGCGTCAATTGCATTCATACACATATCTGAAAGTACCAGTTCAAGCATATCACTGTCACCCAGGACATCAGTATTATTATTAATGTCTATTCTGATAGAAACACCGGATTTTAAACATATTGGCTTTAAGATTTCGGAGATTTCAGTTAGAAGAGATTTAATGTTTACCGGGGTAACTTCACTTTTTGGTTTGCTGGCAAATTTAAGCATCCTTTGCATTACCTTCTGTCCGTAAAAAATCTGTTTCTCTACGGAAGTAAGTTTATTTATGTATTTCCTGCTATCTTCAAGTTTTGAAATGTCTTCTTTTAACATCTGGATCCTTAGCAGCATGGATGCCAGGGGAGTACCCATATGGTGTGCGATACCTTCAGACATCTTAGAAACTATCTGGGCTTTTTCAAAATCAATTATTTTATTTCTCAGGGTTACCCTTTCCGTAATATCCCTTATAGTTTCTATAAACATTCCATTTTCACTTTCTACGTAAACAAGTCCTATACTTACGGACAACCTGGTTCCACCAGGAAGAATTTTTTCCATCTCATAATCATGAAGTTGTTTTCCCTGAATTGCCTCATTTAACATTGTTGAAAAAGTGAATTCGTACTCGGGCGGAATAATATCGTTAACTAAATTATTAAAACCTTTTCTGAAATTGAAGACTTTATCAGCTTGATTATTGAATGATATAATTCGTCCTGATTTGTCATATACAAGGATAGCATCGGTTGTATTGTCAATTATTGCCTGGAGTGTTTTTTTGCTTTCCTTTAGGGCAAGGTCAGTCTTTACCCTTTCGGTAATATCAATTACAGTTGCGAGGATATAAATCCCATTTTCAGTTGAGATATGGCTAAGCCCTATTTCTACAGGAAACTCGCTACCGGTTTTATGCGTTGCATAAAGATTTCGGTCTGCACCCATTGGCCTATTTTCGGGCCGTGATGAAAATGAAGACCTATACTTCTTGTGATTTTTTCTGAATTTTGCAGGTATCAGATGTTCAACTGTCTTGTTTATTAATTCCGCATATGTATATCCAAATAATTTTTCTGTGTGCCTATTAACAAGAACAATTTTACCATTGGCATCAGTAATAATTATACCGTTGGGACTTGACTCTACTACAAGCTTAAAAAAATCATCATCAACTAGTCGATTGGTTTTCATTATCTTATCTCAGTTTTATGAAAAAAATAATTCATATATTTTCTATTGTTTATCTATATAATCCAATATTAAACCATATTAAAACCCATATTAATTAAATTGCTGATTTATTTAGATGACGGACTATAGAACTCAAATCTCCTTTTCCAGTCCTGTATATTTAAAGAGGAGACAATTATATCTTGTTGTGTTTTATTTTCTTTATCATTAATGTGATAGTTTAGGCTTATTTCGGTTTCAAAACCATAGTTGTTGAGCAAGCTGATAATACCCTTGTTGTCAGAAGCGTATCTAATAATTAACTTTTGCATACCAAACTCAAGTCCTTCATATAATAGTAGATCAAAAAGTCTTGAGCCAATTCCTTTTCTCCTTTGTTCGGGGGCAACAATAATATTTATCTCAGCTGTATTTTTACGGTAATCTTCTTCCGGTTTCAATGTCCCGATTGCAATAACCTTGCTATTATCCAGCACAATAAGCTGCAAATAATTTTTCTTAATTGTGCTGACTAGCCAGTCTTCAACTTTATCTTCGCTAATTACCTCGTCCCTAAAAATCTGAAAGTCCAACTCCGGAACACTGAGAAAAAATTCTTCTAATATTTTACAATCCTGGATCTCAACAGTACGGCATACAAGCCTGCTTTTGTCTTTTAATAAAATTTCCTGGGGATAGTTTTCCTGCATGGTAATAATTTGTTTGGCAATATTCAGACCATTAAAGATAAACTATTCAAACTCCTTGAAATTAATAGAGAATTAATTGCATAAACATTATTTCTAATACTGTTTACTACAATAAATATGTCTTATTATCGTACATCTTACAGCTTAAATAAATTCAGACTGTCGAAAACCTCTATAGATATTGATTTTTTTTAACCGGCAAACTGGCATAACGCTTGCTCAAGTTATTAGTGTGTAATACAGCTCAAATTAGATCAAAAAAACAACCAAATTTGTAATGAAAACCTGGAATCGGTAATGGAATTAAATTATAAGAATACTGACATTGACACCTACACAAGATGTGAGCACTGCGGTGAAGAGATAAAAACAAAGGATGCTATTATAAAAAAAAGCCGCGCATTCTGCTGCAGCGGCTGCTTGGGGATAAGTAATTTAATTCATTCCCTTGGCCTTGAAGATTATTACGAAATAAAGGATTTTGATAAACACAGTAATAAATTACAACAATTTAAATTCAATACGGAAGACTATTCATATCTAAACCAGCAGAATTTTAAGGAAATCTATACTACCAAAGAAAATCCTAAACATATGGATTTTTATATCGAGGGAATTCATTGCACCGGATGTTTATGGCTGATAGAAAATATTTCGGAAACAAAAGATGAGATTGAATCTGTTGAGTTAAACATGTCAAGCTGTGTAGCAACTGTTAAGGTAAAACAAGATTTTTCAGTTTTTCCGGCACTGGCGAATGCTCTCGGTTACAAGGCACATCCTGTAAAACCAGGTGAAAATACAAATAATATTCAGGAGTCCGAAGGAAAAAAACTCCTTTACAGGATTGGTATTGCAGGGTTTTGTGCAGGGAACATAATGCTTCTTTCTGCAGCAGTTTATTCCGGGGCGGATTCTATTTTTAAGTCTCTTTTTCAAATGATTTCAGCAATGTTGATAATTCCTGTAGCTACATACTGTGCCTACCCGTTTTATAAAAATGTTATAAATTCAGTTAAATACAGGAAAGCAGATGTAGATATAGCGGTCGTTTTTATAATCATAGCCGGCACACTCCTTAGCTATATAAACCTTTATGCAGGCGGAGAAATATACTTTGATTCTGTGGCAGCATTTATATTTCTTTTATTACTAAGCAGATATGTACTTAGATATTTTCAAAACACACTTGTAAGAAAAAGAAACGGTGTCAGTTCCCTGTTTAGGGAAATGAAAGTATTGAAATGGGACCTTGATGCAGGCCAGTACTTTTTATCGCCAGCCGCAGAAGTCAGTACCGGTGACAAAATAAGGTTTGCTAGCGGTGATACTATCCCTTTTGACGGGACAAGCCTTTCATCAAATGCTTACCTAGATGTTGCTGTCCTCACAGGAGAAAATTATCCAAAAAGTGTCATAAAAGGTGAGCAGGTTTATGCTGGATCAAAGTTGGAATCCGAGATACTTACAATGAGGGTGGAGAGTACTGGATATGAAACCAGGATAGGTAGGATTCTAAGAAAAATCGACGATGGAAGTTTTGTTAATAAAAACCTTTCTGTATTTACAGACAGGTATTCCACTGTGTTTACTTTCACCGTGGCTGCTATTGCCCTGACTTTTTTGTCTGTTAGCACTTTTATTCTTGGTTTTTCGGGTTCCATTACAAGGACTATATCTTTTGTTCTTGTTTCCTGTCCATGTGCTTTTATTTTTGTACTTCCACTTACATATTCGTTTTCAATTAAATCAGGTTTCGAAAAAGGATATATAATCAGGAACCTTGAATTCTTTGAAAATATTAAAGATATAAAAAACATTTTTTTTGATAAAACCGGGACACTAACAAGCGGGAGATTTCGCATATTAAAATGGGATTTAGATTCTATTAGCAATAATGACATCTCCGCTATATATGCCATACAGTCAAAATCAAAACACCCGATCTCAGAGGCTATTAAACGGCAAATAAATAGTAGTGAAAGAAAAATACCGGAAGTAGATGATTTTGGACTTATCCCCGGGAAGGGATATTTCGGGAAAATCGGGACTGATAATTATGAATTCTTGAACTTACCAATCAGCAATAATGACGATATTAGCCAGCTTCTATTAACAAGAATAAATATTCTTAAAAATGGGGGAAGCATTTCTGAAATATTATTTGGAGATACTCTTCGTGAAGATGCAAAACTTACCAATACCCTGATTAATTCCATGGGTATAAATACATTTATTGTTTCCGGTGACCGGAAAGTAAATGTTATGAATGCAGCATCTAAGCTTGGAATTAATGAAAATAAATGTTATTTCGAGCAGTCCCCGGAAGACAAAATAAATCTTTTAGCAAATACTGATAATTCGATAATGGTTGGTGACGGACTTAATGATTCAGGTGCACTAGCGAAGGCAAGTATCGGTATTGCTACCCAGGGAAGTGTTGAACAGAATCTTGGAGCGTCTGACATATACCTTATTAACAAGAGTTTATTGACCATAATTGACCTGATTCGTCACGGGAAAGCTACTTCTGCAATAATCAGGAATACAGTTATTGCTTCCCTGTTTTACAACATAACAGCGGGGACTTTTGCTTTACTTGGATATATAAGCCCTCTTGCAGCTGCGGTTCTTATGCCCACGAGTTCTTTCCTGCTTCTTTTTATTAGCTATATGGGCCATAAAAAACTAAGGAGTACAAAACCGTGCTGATAATCATACTCACAATCTCAATTTCTCTTATTCTTGCAGGCGTGTTTGCGGCAGCATTTATCTGGTCGGCAAAGAGCGGGCAATACAGTGACCTCGTGACACCGGCGCACCGGATGTTAATTGACGATAAACAAAAAAAAACAGCAGAAATAAAATCGGAGGGTGATAAATATGTCGATGGAAAATAATCAGTCAAGGACTGTTTATGACGATGATATTGTAAAGAAGTTTATATACGCAACTTTAATCTGGGGCGCTGCTGCTTTTGCAGTCGGACTACTTGCGGCAACGCAGCTTGCATATTGGCAGGCCAATTTTAATCTTGAATGGCTTACTTTTAGCCGTATAAGGCCGCTTCACACTAATGCCGCTATTTTTGCTTTTGGCGGAAATGCCATATTTGCCGGTATCTATCATTCAACCCAGCGGCTTTTAAAAACAAGGCTCTATTCTGATTTTCTTGGAAGGTTTCACTTCTGGGGTTGGCAGCTGATTATACTTGCTGCACTTATTACTCTTCCACTCGGGTTTTCGCAGTCCAAGGAGTATGCAGAACTCGAATGGCCAATAGACATAGCAATAACTGTAATTTGGGTAGTATTTGCCATAAACTTCTTTGGTACCATTGCCGTAAGAAGAGTCAAACACCTTTACGTTGCCCTTTGGTTTTACATTGCAACTATTCTTACTGTAGCAGTGCTGCATGTAGTTAATTCAATAGAGATTCCTGTAAGTTACCTTCAGAGCTACCCTGTATATGCCGGAGTCCAGGATGCGCTTGTCCAGTGGTGGTATGGGCATAATGCAGTAGCGTTTTTCTTAACCACACCTTTTCTAGGGCTTATGTACTACTACGTTCCGAAAGCCTCGAACAGGCCAATATATAGTTACAGGCTTTCTGTTGTTCATTTCTGGTCACTTGTCTTCATTTATATTTGGGCAGGGCCCCATCACCTGTTGAATTCAGCCCTTCCCGACTGGGCGCAGACGCTTGGAGTGATTTTCAGCATTATGCTCTGGGCACCAAGCTGGGGCGGAATGATAAACGGACTGCTAACATTAAGGGGTGCCTGGCACAAGGTAAGGACCGATCCAATTATAAAATTCCTTGCTGTGGCTATCACGTTTTATGGTATGTCTACATTTGAAGGTCCGCTTTTATCTATCAAATCGGTAAATTCTCTTGCACATTACACGGACTGGATAATAGGTCATGTTCACGGGGGGACTCTCGGGTGGAACGGGTTTCTGACTTTCGGCATGATCTATTACCTGGTTCCAAAAATATGGAACACTAAACTCTACAGCCAGAGGCTTGCTAATAACCATTTCTGGATCGGGTTTTTCGGGATTTTAATTTACTATATTTCGATGTGGGCAAGCGGTATAACCCAGGGGCTTATGTGGCAGTCTATTGATGCAAACGGACAACTTGTATACCCCGATTTTGTCGAAACAGTAATCAAAATAGTTCCGCTGTATTACGCAAGGGCCATTGGCGGATCACTATTTCTTATTGGTTTTATATTAATGCTTTTTAACATGTGGAAGACCATTTCACTTGCCCCTAAAAACCAGGATGCGCAGGCAGTTGATATGAGCAATATCACTATGAATGAGGCACAGGGTACAGGGCACAGGAAGCTTGAATCGCTTGGTGCGGTATTTACCGTGCTTGTTTTCATTGCGATATTAGTAGGTTCGATTATTGAAATTGTTCCAACACTCTCGATACATAAATACCTCCCTGACGCTAATAAGGTCAGGCCTTATACACCTCTTGAACAGGCGGGAAGGGATATTTATGTAAAAGAAGGTTGCTATACATGCCATTCGCAAATGATCAGGAAACTTGATTTTGATGTAATACGGTATGGTGAGGCTTCGAGATTGGAGGAGTCCATGTATGACAGGCCTTTTCAGTGGGGATCAAAAAGGACAGGTCCTGACCTTGCAAGAGTAGGGGGTAAGTATCCCGATATGTGGCATTACCGCCACATGATAGACCCAAGGGAAATTACACCAAAGTCAATCATGCCCGCATACCCTTGGCTGGACAATAAAAAACTGGACTACCAGATATTAAGAAAAAAACTAAGTGTCATGAAGAGACTCGGGGTTCCTTATGATGACGAGACAGTTGCAAATGCAGACATTATCGCAGAAAAAGAATCTCTAGATTTATTTAATGCACTGTTGGAGCAGGACCCGTCACTTGAAAATATTAAGGACACGCAGATCATTGCACTTATTTCCTATCTGCAGAGTTTAGGAAAAAAATAGGGAGGAAATTATGAAACAGACCGCGCTTACTTATTTTCAATATCCGGAAATGGTACTTATACCGTTAATTCTTTTTTTCATTTTTTTCCTGGCCCTGCTGATTTTTATAACAAGGCCCCGGAATGTAGAGCTTTTTAAGAAAATGGAAAAAATGCCGCTTGAAGAGGAGGAAAATATTAATGAATGAAGAAAATAAAAACGACAAACTAATTATGGATCATGATTATGATGGCATCCAGGAGCTGGATAATCCACTTCCAGGCTGGTGGCTTATGACCTTTTACCTCTCAATAGTATTTGCTGTTGGTTATGTCCTATTTTATTATGCATTCGGGGGACCAAGTTCGGACCAGGAGCTTGCGGCCAGTATGGAGAAGATAGAGCTCAGGAGGGCCGAAGTTGCTGTAGCCGGGGGAGAGGAAAAGGATGAAAGTGTACTTATTGCCATGTCCACTGACGGTTCAAAAATTGAGGCAGGCAAGAAGGAATACCTTGTTAAGTGCATGGCATGCCATGGAAACTTTGGCCAGGGGCTTATTGGCCCCAATCTTACAGACGAATACTGGATACACGGTGACGGTTCAATTCCCAAGATTATAGAAGTTGTAAATAAGGGTATTCCAGAGAAAGGTATGCCGCCCTGGGAAGGTCTTATTCCACCGGATATGATTGAGAATGTTGTGTTTTATATTGTCAGCATAAAGGGGACAAACCCGGCTGGTGCCAAGCCCCCGCAGGGAAATAAAGTTGAATAGACAGCATGAAGGTACTTGACCAGAGAAATTTGCCGGGAGAACGGCTTTCAACTACAGACGAAAAAGGAAAAAGGGTTTATATTTTCCCGGAGGCTGTAAAGGGGTTTTATAACAAATCCCGAACTGCTGTTCAGGCTGTATTAATTGTAATATTCTTAATGCTGCCCTGGGTAAAAGTAGGTGGGTACCAGGCTTTACTTTTTGATGTTATCGATAAGAAAATTTCTATATTTGGTCTTAACTTTTGGTACCATGATGCACCGCTCATATTTTTTATTCTCGGAATACTAACTATCGGCCTTGCTTTTGTTACAGCTATATGGGGGCGAATATGGTGTGGGTGGGGCTGTCCGCAGACCGTATTTATTGATGGTGTTTTCAGGCGGATAGAAAGACTTGTGATAGGTAGCCATATAAAACAGATACTTTTGGTCAGATCTCCCATGAGCGGAACTAAATTTTTTAAATATGCAATGAAATGGTTCCTGTTTCTTTTGGTTTCGTTACTTATTGCCCATAGCTTCCTTGCTTATTTCGTAGGTGCGGAGCGCATTATTTCAATGACACAGGGCGATCCCAGAGAACACTGGACTATCTTCCTTTTTATGCTATTTATCACCGGGATAATCCTGTTTGATTTTGGATGGTTCAGGGAACAGTTCTGCATAATTATGTGCCCTTATGGAAAGTTCCAGTCTGCTCTTCTCGATGAAAATTCGGTCAACGTAACATATGACTTCAACCGTGGTGAACCAAGGAAAGGTATTGCAGAAAAAGTGGAGGATGAGGGTGACTGCATAAATTGTTTCAAGTGTGTTTCGGTTTGCCCTACCGGTATTGATATAAGAAACGGACTCCAGCTTGAATGTATAGCATGTACCGCATGTATGGATGCCTGTGATGAGGTTATGGACAAGGTGGATAAACCAAGAGGACTTATCAGGTATGAAACAGAAGCAGGACTTTCAGGGAAGAATACGAGGTTTCTAAGATCAAGGACAGTTATTTACGCAGTGCTTCTATTGGTATTCTTCTCCGGTTTAACATTTGCTGTTTCCAAAAGGCAGGATGTTGCTTATACAGTATTAAGGGCAAAGGATTCACCCTATACTATAGTTAAGGATTCTGAAAATAAAGATTTTATCATTAACCATTTTAAACTTCATATAAACAACCAATCGTTTGAAAACAAAACACTTATTCTGGACCTCAAGGATAGTTTACTTCCCCGGAATGTAGAGTTGATTTCTCAGAATAATAAAGTGGATGTATTGCCGGGAAAAGATACGACAATGCACTTTTTTATTAAGTTTCCCGCGGAATTCATTTCAGTGCGGGGTGTCAGGACAATAAAAATCATATTAATGGACATAGTTGATAATAAGAACGTGGAAAGGGAGCTTAAGCTTGTCGGACCTAAATCTACTTAATATGCTGACAGAGGGGTGGGGTGCTTACCCACTCGTTTTTGCGGTTATGTTTGCAAGCCTGGTTGGTAGCAGCCACTGCGTGGCTATGTGCGGGCCTGTAACTATTTTACTCAAGAAAAACATGGGGAGTGTCCATCTTTATAATATTGGTAGATTAGTTACCTATATTTTTCTTGGCATTGTTGCTGGAAAAGTCGGTAAAGAATTTCTGAACAGCCATTACGGCCTTATTTCTTTGATCTCAACAATACTTATTTCAGCTGTAATTATTTACCTGGGTTTTAAACTTATTCTAAATAAAAATGCAGGGCTTCATTTGCCTAATGCCTTTTCTTTTTTATTCAGCAAGAGGCTTAAATGGTTATACGGAATAAATACCAATATACGTTCATTTATAATTGGAATAATTAACGGTTTTATTCCCTGCGGCTGGCTATATGTCTTTGTACTGGCATCAATCACGCTTAAAAGCAGTTTTTTGGGTGCAGTACTCATGTTCTTTTTCTGGGTCGGGACAGTACCTGCCCTGACTTTCCTTTCGATATTTTCTAACCGTGCTTTAAAGATACTGCCCATTAATTACATAAGAGTTGCAGGTGTTATTTTGGTAGTGGCGGGGGTTTTTAATCTTGCAGTTAATTTGATGCCGGGTGATTCGAATCATCACGATGGCCACCAATTATCAATGTATGAAAAAACATCAGGGGGAAAGTAAGATGAATAATTACCATGATCTAAAAATTAAATTAGAAATTAAACGGCAAGAGCTTCAGGACAGGTTAGACAGAATTCGGCAAAGTAAGCGGAAAGAGCATGATAAAGACTGGGAAGAGCAGGCAACGGAGAGAGAAAATGATGAGGTAGTTGACACTCTTGGTGAAAATATTATTAAAGAGCTTCAACAAATTAGTAATTCACTAACAAGAATGGAGAATAATGAATATAATATTTGTTCATCATGCAAAGAAGTAATTCCAGACGACCGGCTTTTTGCACTTCCCTATACAAGTGTATGTATAAAATGTGCGGGTAAAATATAGATATGAGTTTTAAATCAATTCTTCACCCAACCAATTTTTCAGAACAGAGTGTGGTTGCATTTTCACATGCACTTAAACTTGCACTCGAAGAAAAAGCAAAACTGATTCTGATGTATGTGCAGGAAGGGGATGGTTCTATCCTTCAATGGGATAAATTTCCAAAAGTCAGGGATACGTTAAATAAATGGGGATTAGTTGATGCAAATGTTAGCCGTGAGGATATATATGAAAAACTTGGTGTAAAAATTCAGAAGATTATTGGCAAAGGTGAAAAAATTGCTGATTCAGTAGCGGGTATTGTCCACGAGGAAAAAATCGACCTGATTGTACTTTCAACGCATGGTAAAGAAGGTATGCCATCCTGGTTTAATCCATCAATTTCCGAGTCAATTGCCAGGAAATCCATTGTTCCAACACTCTTTATACCCCACGATGCAAAGCCTTTTGTTAATATGGATAATGGCAAATTAAACCTCAATAAAATCCTTGTACCCATAGACCATAAACCAAAACCGCAGAGGGGTGTAGAATTTGGAATTAATATGGGGAATATTTATGGAAAAGGAAATTCACAAATATTAATTATGCACGTTATCGAAGAAAATGCTGATTCAAGCGATGAAGAAATACCCAAAATAGAATTTCCTAGGGATCAGGACTGCGTAGTAAGGGTTGAGATAAAAAAAAACTCAGTCAGGGAAGAAATATTAAGGGTAGCAGATGAGATTGATGCCGATCTGATTGTCATACCGACTGAAGGCCGAAAAGGTTTTATAGATGCACTTTATGGCAGTACCAGCGAGCAGGTATTAAGGCATTCAAAATGTCCGACATTAAGCATTCCTGTTGCGTATGGAAGATATGTAACAAGGTATTAAGGAAGCATAAATTGAAATTACTGAAGAACTCATATTCTGATAATTAAATTTCTCATCAAAGTTTTATTATTTTATGAAAAATGAATTAAAAAGAGTAATTACACTTCCCCTTATCACATTTTATGGAATAGGTTCAATCCTGGGCGCTGGTATTTATGTACTGATCAGTAAGATCGCCGGGATTTCGGGGATGTATATGCCGATATCTTTTTTAATTGCGGGAATTATTGCAGGATTCAGTGCATTCTCATATGCAGAACTGTCTTCTAGGTATCCAAGAAGTGCCGGGGAAGCAGTTTATATACAGGAAGCATTCTCCATTAGATGGTTTTCAAGTCTAGTTGGGTGGGCAATTGTTCTTGTCGGAGTTGTTTCTGTTGCAACACTTGCCAATGGGGTTGTTGGATATGTCGAACTATTTATTAATATGCCTGACTGGTTAGTGAAGGTCCTGATAATTACAATACTTTATCTAGTGTCCATATGGGGTGTAGCAGAGTCTGTTATTATCGCTTCGGTGATAACTATTATTGAAATCATTGGAATACTGCTGATAATATTTTACGGTTTCGAAAGTTTGTTTTCACTTTCATACAGGTATGAAGAGCTAATTCCACCATTAAACAAACAAATACTGTTGCCCGTAATTTTCGGGGCTTTTCTATCATTTTATGCATATATTGGTTTTGAAGATATGGTAAACATGGCAGAAGAAGTAAAACAGCCTGAAAGGAATATGCCACGTGCTATTATACTGGTCCTAATAATAACTACATTGCTCTATGTACTAGTTTCATTAGTTGCAGTTCTTTCGCTGCCGCTAGACAAGCTTTCTTCAAGTAGAGCACCATTTGCTGATATTCTAAGTGTCAAAGGTAATTTCCCGGTTCTGATTATTGGGTTAATAAGCTTGGTTGCTATACTTAACGGAATGCTCATTCAGATAATAATGGGAGCCAGGGTTCTTTATGGAATGTCGAAGTCAAATATGGCCCCCAAGTATTTTTCCTATATTTCGGATAGGACCCGAGTTCCTTTTATAACTTCAACATTCGTATATTTATTAATTGTCTTATCAGCACTTTTGCTTCCACTGGTTTCACTAGCAAAACTTACAAGTACATTAATCCTGTTGGTTTTTTCTAGTGTAAATCTTTCGCTCATTGTAATTAAAATCAGGAATTACAACTCGGTTAAATTTAATAGTTCAGAAGTAAATTATCCTATTCTTGTCCCAGTTTTTGGATTGATACTCTCCCTTGGATTTCTTATAATACAGATTAAGTCAATAACCTAAAACTAATCAATGAGTAGTATTGATACATTAATCATGCTGGGAAAATTGAAGAATTTTTGGCTTCACAAGATTTTGATAATCCCCGTAGGACAATTTTATTAATTCTGTATGATTTCCCGCATTGAAAAAAATTTTTTCATCATCGGTGAGGGTTTTAGCAACATATACATCCATATCGTATAAATTTCCGAAGGGCGGCATTGCACCGGGTTCACAGTCAGGAAACATTTCTTTAAATGATTCTTCAGTAGCAAGAGATACCCTTTCTGCGCCCGATTCTTTTTCAAAAAGCTTAAAATCAACATGATAAGAAGCGGGGATTACTGCCATTGCCATTTTCCCATCTACTTCTATTATTACGGTTTTTGCCAGTTCCTTCCCGGGAATATGTGCTGAAGCTGCAATCTCCTGGGCAGTGAATGCTTTGGAGTGTTTTACACTTACATACTTTACTTTGTGTTCGTCAAGAAAGTTCTTTAATTTTTCTACAGGCATAATACGCTCCTTTGAATAATTATTTATACAATAATTATTGAGCAATTTTTATACCATATATGGATGTTGCGTAAGTATTCGTTATTGTTGGCAATTATTTCTTAAAATAATAATATAAAAATGTTTTTGTAAGGAAATAAGACAATTATTTAGTAATAATCTTTGTAGATTGTGTTAAATAATCTGAAAGAATTATGGAAAATTTAAAATCAATTTGAAATATTAAATAAATTAATATAATTTTATTATGTGATAGAAAAATTAATTATTTTTTGTAGTTTGTTCTTGTCGTTTATTATGATTGTTTTTACAGTATCCTGTGAAAATGTTTCAAATAACCCTCTGTATACCCAGCAGCAAATTCAAGTAGGTGAAACTCTTGTTGCTGAAGGAAGGTGTAATTATTGTCACACACCTGAAATTGCTGCTGATGATAAAAATTATGGAAAGATATTATTTGGTCACCCTTCTCAGGATAAAATCCCCGAATTACCAGGAGTTCCGGTTGGATCTCAACAGTGGGAGGAATTTATTGCCAATCTGGATTCAACAGTGTGGATTGCTGGGAATATCATTGTGTTTTCTGCTAATATTACTCCAGATAAAGAAACAGGTATTGGTAAATGGAGTGAAAGTAATTTTATTAACACAATAAGAACCGGGAAGCATCCGGGGTGGAAAAGAGAACTTAATAAACCTATGCCTTGGCTCGATTATGCAAAACTAACCAATGAACAGTTGTCTGCAATATATGCATATTTAATGTCGCAGCAACCTGTAAAAAATAAGGTGCCTGAACCTGTAAAGTTTAATTAACCAGGACTTTTATCTATTTACCCGTCTTGTGTCCCGCGGCTTTATCGGCCAGTACATCACCGCCTACTTTAATTCCCTTTTCTGATTTCTTCTTTTCTCCTACTGCCTCTGCCTGTATGTGTGCTTCACAGGTTTCACATATTGTCATAGGACTGGGTTTTCCACAAACTGTACATTTGTGATTTCCTTTTTCTGTCATTTTGTCCTCCTGCTTAAAGTATTTTATTTTTACTGTATATTGCCCGGTCTAATTTATTCCGTAGAAACAACATTTCATCATATGATAATTTTTGGCCAGTAAATGCTAGAAGATAAGCAAGGGCAATTAGTATTGCTGAGACCGGTACAAGCCAGAAACCATAGGGATAATCCCCTATGCTCCACTGTGATAACCCGATTACAATACCAATTAAACCTGTAAACAGAGATAACCCGTAAAATGTTGCAAACAATGTCCATATAGCAGACCTTGGGCCTAGTATACAGTGAAGGATTGAGTTCCCTTTAGATTCTTCAATTTCTATAGAAAGTTCAGGTGACCAGAAGTGCTGCATATCTTCCGGTATTTTAAATATAATATGGTTTCTTAGTAAGTTTATTTCACATCTTCCATTACAATTTTCTATTTCATTGGATATTCGTGTTATAAGTTCATATTCTGGCATTTTAACTTCTATCTTGAACCTGGGGCGTATAGCAATTTTATTCATATATCTTTATAACTTGGCAAGATTTATACCATTTAAGAGAGTATTTAAAATTTAATTGATTAGATAAGGTAAGTTGCTGAAATAAATAGGAATATTGAAAATAATTTATAATTCAATTTCTTCTAAATTAAGAAAATTTTAATAAAGCTGTCAGATAGTCGTACAATATGTACGAATAGAAAGAAAAAAGTGGATTTTAATTAGAATAAATCAAACTTTTCTGATAATTGCCCTTGCAGGTGATCCGTCGGAACCCTTAATCTTTATTGGAAGGCATATGAACTCATATTCCCCAGGGCTGATCATGGATAGATCCAGGCCTTCAATTATGGTTACTTTAGCACCGAGTAATACCTGATGGCATTCAACCAGATTATTGTTTACCCCGGCAATGGAATAGTAGTCAATCCCTACCGTAGCAATTTTTCTCATAGCCAGATATTCTGCAGCTGCGGTAGAGAGATATACGTAATTTTCGTTAAATGATTTTTCTTTTAAATATATAGAAGAGTTAATTGTTTTAAATAAAATTATATCACCTTCATCTATTTCACTGTTTTCAATCTCTTCAAGCGGGATTTCAGTTTCATTCATTATTTCTATTACTTTTGCTTTACCTGCAAGTGAATTTAAGGGGAGTGTTTCGATACCTTCACCGCCTTCTATAAAATGAAGTGGCGCATCAACATGAGTACCTACATGAACAGGACAGGTTAAGAGACTGGTGTTACATATGTCGCCTTTATCTATCTGCAATAATTGAGAAACCTCAACGCCTGGGTCACCAGGCCAGACTATCCTACCAGTTTCTATTGTGAGACTGATATCTATCCAGTTTTTTTCAGTATTGGACATATAAATTCCCTTGCTTCGTAAGAGCCTCTAATATGATAAAGAATCAATAAAAAGCCCACCGGTATTAAATGTTGCGGGGGGTTCTCCCTCTATTTTTTTTACATCAAATTCTATAGAGTTTTGAATTATTTTAGGATTAGAAATAATCATTACACTATTTTTGTCTTTGCCCTCGGAAATTACCGATAGTATTGCATTTGGGGGATCTGAATTAAAGCTGTTTATTCCCTTTGTCCAGATTGATCTAAATTTTTTCACGCTCATATGGCCTGATTCCCTTTCGGGTCGGTCTGTAAAATAGATAACATTGCTGGTACCATTTCCGTTAAGCCTTAGTTTCCCATTGTCAAAAGTTCCTGTATCAAAATTAATCACAAACAAATAGTTTCTTAGTTCAACTCCGCCAATATTCTTACAGTCTTCGCTATTCTTTGTCTCAACCAAAATATTTTTAACATTGCATGATACAGTGTTAAATTGGGCAAATGCTGTTGAAGTAAAAATGATAAAAAATACTAGTGGTATAAAAAGTCTTAACATTTTGATTCCCCTTAATAAGGATATTTTATTCTCTTAGTTTAACGTAAATTTCACCATCAGTGATGTTTAAATCAGAAACCCCTGTACTTAGTATGTGAAAGAATTTTCTATTACCACTTATATAATTCACAAGGTTCTGATTCTTTATTCCTCCCCACCAGGCAGATGGAATTGGAACACCACCTACACTTATACCATTTACGATAACAACAAGATTGTTATCAACGTAGTCCAAAGTTGTCCCTAAGTGAAACTTCAGTTTTGTCCCTCCCAATATAGGGATACTTTTGTCCAAAGGCATAATAAGCTTTACACTTAGCTGGTCTTCAGAAAGGTCTACAGCAACTCTATTAGCCATATTTCGTTTTTTTATAAAATAATTTATTTCCCTTTCAGTCAAATAAATTTCTCTTTTGGCATCTTTTTCGGAATAAGGTTCGGGCTTAAGAATGCCCTTTTGTTTGTCAACTTTCTCATCTGACTTAATTTTTTCTATTGTTTTTTTGGAAGAATTATAAAGTTCACTCATTTTATATTCTAATTCTTTCTTTTCGGATGTAGTTAGCTCAACAGGAGTAAAAGGTCTGGCTGAAAGGTTTTGCCATACAAAGAAGATTCCAGCAGCAGCAATCACAAAGATTAAAACTAATATTATTGTCAGAACACTACCGGTTTCAGATAATTTTAATTTATATAGTTTATTCAATATCAAATACCTCTTATTAATATGAACCTTACTTTACCAAATTAAAGATTGGTATTGCAGTCATCAAGCCCCTTAATCTGTAATTTACAGTCCATAATAGCACTGTCTCCACCTGTTAGCATTTCGCAAAGAGTATTGTAATACGTACAGGAATCGTGGTCTTCTGCGATTGCTGAGAAATCAAGAGGGTCTTCAATAGGCTCGCCGAATGTGATAGAAAATCCTGTATCAACATGTTTATAAGGCAGTACAATGGGTATATCGGGCGGCAGCATTGGTACTAAGTCATTTGTATTAAATACCCTCCAGCTGTCTAAACCGAAGGCATCAAAATAAGTTTTATAATCTTCATCACCGACCCTTGGGCTTGCAAATGAATAGACCACTGGATTTTCAAAACCGGTGTTCATCAGAAGGTCAGGAGTAGATACTCCTGCAAGTGCTGCACCCAGGCTATGGCCTGTTATATAAAGGTTATTAAAAGTGCCCTGGTCATTTAACATTGTTACTCTATTTATGATCTGTTCTCTGATATCGCTGTAAAGGTCGGTAAACCCCTTCTCCGTCTTTCCACCACCAGGGTCGATATAATCAACCATAGGGAAATCGGCATCTGTTATCCATTCTTCCAATGTTTTTGTTCCCCTGAAGACTACGTATATATTATCGTCTTTAGTGGCAATGAAGGCAATAGGTACTTCTTCACTCAGGGATTCACTGGTAAAACCTTCAGGAGTAAGTATCTGTAAAACAAGATCGTATGGATCAGGCAAGGTAAAAGTCATGCCGCCTTCCGAATCGGCCAGCATCTGGTATGCCTCTATGCTTAGAAACATCAGTTCAATAGCTGTATCAAGATCAAAACCGCCGGTTTCTTCTTCCTCTCCAAGAACAGGCCCAGGTACAGGGTCTGACGAATTACTGTCAGAATCACATGAACTGAATGAGATAGTAAACACTAAAATAAGTGGAACTATAAATTTGAATTTATTCATCTTTAATCTCCTTATAAGAATTTTAATTATAACTATAAACCTGTTTAATAAAAAATTGTTTAAAAAAGCTTCAAAATTAGCAATTTACAATCAAAATTGACTTATATTCTAAATAACGATAGTATGAATTTAATACAAACCTAATTTTTAGTGGGGCGGGGTAAACATAAAGTTAAAGTTGCATTTTGGTATTTATTTTATTGTTAAGTTTTTAATCAGATATCCTGCTGGCTAATGCAATAAAGGTGAGTATTTCTTTCACGTTAAGTTTGTTCATGTTACAATTTATATGTTAAAGGGAGTTATTGAAATGGGAAAGAATCTATACGTAGGCAACCTTGATTATTCTGTAACTGATATGCAGCTGGCCGAACTATTTTCACAATACGGGGATGTAATTAGCATGAGTGTCATGGATGAAAGGGGTTTTGGTTTTATTGAACTTGGCAAGGAAGAAGATGCTCAAAGGGCAATTGAAGAACTAAATGATACCGAATTTGCAGGACGTAAAATAGTGGTTAATGAAGCAAGGCCTAGAACAGAAAATACAGACCGGGGTAAAGGCAGGGGCAAAGGAAAAGGTCGTGGCAGTAATCGAGGCGGTGGAAGAAGATAACTGCTATATTGCGTATAAATATATAGCCACTATGTGACAAGATGTTCCTAACATTACAAAAAGGTGCCATATAAAATGTCGGAAATTAAGATGGCTTAACCTGTAAAAAAGTATTCCGAGTGTATAAGACAATCCACCTATCAAGATAAGTACCAATCCAGTTGCAGGAATCTTTATCATTAAGGGTTTTATTGCAATAACTATCATCCAACCCATAATTAAATAAAAGAGTAAGGATAGGCGGCTGTACTTTAGTCCTGTTGCTGCCAAAAGGACAATACCTATTAAGGCCATAGTCCATTCAGTAGCAAAGAGAATCCATCCAAATTTTCCCTGAATTACATTAAGAGCAAATGGCGTATAAGTGCCTGCAATTAAAAGATAAATAGTGCAGTGGTCTACAATACGGAGGATTTTTTTTGTCTCGTTTCTGGGCATTGCATGGTAAAGCATTGATATCAGATAAACGATAAGAACACTGCACACAAAAATAGTTGTACCCATAACAATTAAGTTGTCATCGGTTTTAAGGGCTTTAGAAATAAGGAGGGGCATTGAGAAAATTGCGGCAACTAAAAAAAGTCCGTGTGTGATGCTATTTGCAATTTCCTCGTTTTTGGTTTGGTTCCTTTCAATCATAATAAATAATCTATATTTAATTCAGATGTGTACCAAGATTTTCCACAAGGGGACATAATAACTTATAAATTGATATAAGTCTGTTTAAATACTATTGTTGCGGGGGGATATATAATTTCACAGGACACTTTGAAGTTAATATTATCTTGAATAAAAACCTAAATTATAATAAAATCAATTAAAACTATTCTAATCATTTCTTAAGGGAGGATTTTATTGTGAAAACAAATTTAAAACTAATTCCATTAATAATATTTTCAGTACTCCTATCATTTTTATTTGTTAATTCTAATTTATCTGCTGGTGTAATGATGCCAATGATTCCGGTGAATAATGAGTGTTCTATGGCAACAGGCCCGCTCGCAGTTAACTCTACTACTGCCGGCTCAACAACTAATGCTACTATGACACCATCCCCGCCCCTACCTGACAATGGTACTTGCGTCACCTCTCATACTGCAGCAGATGTTTGGTATACAGTAACGGGAACTGGTAATACAATGACTGCAACAACATGTGGGGATTTTTTTGACTATGACACAAAGTTAACTGTTTGGTGTGATGAATGTGAAGATTTAACCTGTATTGGCGGCAATGACGATAGTTGTTTTAGTGGAGCAAGTGGTTTATTATCAACCGTAGAATGGCCTTCTACTACTGGAGTTGAATACAAAGTTATGGTCCATGGTTTTGGTAGTGCAACAGGTAACTTTGAATTGACGATTACTGATGATAGTGTTGTAGCTTCAGGGCAGATAGAGTGTTCCGATGCCCCTGTAGGCGGATGCTGTTTGCCAGATGCAACATGTATGGAAGGAACACAGACTGAATGTTCTGATTCTGGTGGAACGTACCAGGGTGATGATACAGATTGTGGTAATGGTGAACCTATAGAGTGTCCACTACTTTTATGTCCGGGTGAAGGAGACTGCTGTGAAGACAATGGCTCACCCGGCTGTGAAGACTGCGGTTGCCAGGAAACAGTTTGTGCTATAGACCAAACATGCTGCGACCTTTTTTGGGACGATGCATGCGCAGATATTGCCGAAGAAAATTGTCTTGCCTGCAATCCACAGCTAACAACTGATACAGACCCATTACAGCTCTACAGCTATTTTGATCTAAGAGATAGAGAAAGTTTCGTACAGGTTACCAATGTTGTTAATAGCCCGGCAACTGTTCATGTCCAGATATTCAATGTTAATGACAACTGCAATGAAAATAATTTCTTTGATACCTATACAGGTAATGACACACATGTTTACAATTTAAGTGACATTACCACTAATGATGGAAATCCTTCGGGGATAGTCCTTCCTGCAAATGCTTATGGATTTGTAGTGGCAACAGTAGTAGAAGGCATTGGAGGCCCGACATCCAATGAATCTGTGATAGTAGGCAACTTCAGGATTCTTGATAACGCAGGCTACGAATACAGAACAAATTCTTCAGGGATAAGGGATATTGAACCGATCGATATTAGTGAGTTTACTTTTAATTACAATATTAAAGGCGATATTATGCTTTCAGATGTAGTTGGTATTAATGTCAATCAGGAAGCTTCATCAGGTGAAGTTGATGTTAGCCCTCTGAATTCTTATTCAGTATTTGATATAGATATTTATAATCTGGATGAGGTTCCATTTTCGTGTAGGGATATTACATTTGCCTGTATAGACGAAGACAACCCTCTTCTTGGACAGCTCCTTGAGAGCACAGGAGTAAACGCAGCAAGTTTTGATTATGGAATAAATGATTCCTTGCCTCATTCAAGGGGTGGCGAGCTACTTTGTCCCGGCAACAATATTGCGGATGGAATAGTCGTACTGAATCCTGAAAGTTCAAGTTCTGATGTATTCACTGGTTATGTAGGACTAAATAGTGGTAACGGAAGAGGCAGTATGGATTCCTTCTGGAGTGAAAACTTCTTTATTAGTGTTGATACACCACAACCTGAAGGTTAATAAATATTTTTATACAATAATATAGCCCCAACGGGATTTGAACCCGTGTTTCAGCCTTGAGAGGGCTGCGTCCTGACCAGGCTAGACGATGGGGCCGTATTGATAATGTTCAATAGTATCAGAAGTTTACATCTAATCAACTAAACTGTTAATTTGTGATATTTTTACTTTAGTGACCAAATTGGTGACTAAAATATAAATTTCTTAAATGCATTATACATTGTGAGTACTTAAATATTTACATATAATTACACAAACTTACCTTTATCCATTGCTTCTTGATCAGTATCTAATTGTGTTTAGGTAAGGGTTAGCTTTTCAGTCTTTTCTTGGCCTGGGTTATCATCTTCCTGATATTTTCAGTAGCTGTGCCGCCGTAGGAACTGCGGCTTTCCACTGATCCATGTACGGATATATATTCAAAAATATCCACTTCAATAAGCTTTGAAAACCTTTTTATTTCTTTAAACTCTAGCTCTTCGAGTTCTTTGCCTTTGCTTTCTGCGTAGCTCACAATTTTGCCTGATACTTCGTGGGCATCCCTAAAGGGCATTCCTTTTTTTGCAAGGTAATCAGCGATATCTGTTGCAGTGATAAAGCCGCCATTAAGTGCTTCTTCCATAGCCTGCTTATTAAACCGGATCTTTTTAAGCATCTCGGTGTTCAGTTCCAAACATGATTTCACCGTGTCGATAGTATCAAAAAGAGGTTCCTTGTCTTCCTGAAGGTCTCGGTTGTAAGATAAAGGCAGTCCCTTGAGAAGGGTCATGATTGAGTTTAACGAACCGTAAACCCTTGCTACCTTACCCCTTGTGAGCTCGGCCATATCGGGGTTTCTTTTTTGGGGCATTATGCTTGAGCCTGTGGTAAATTCATCTCCCAGGTCAGCAAAATCAAACTCTTTTGAAGACCAAAGAACAAGCTCTTCAGAAAGCCTTGAAAAATGCATCATAAGTGTGGAGCAGCAAAATATAAACTCTGCAATAAAATCCCTGTCACTTACTGTATCTATGCTGTTCTTAGAAACGCCTGAAAAACCAAGTGCTTTAGCTGTGTGTTCCCGGTCTATGGGAAAAGAAGTCCCCGCACCTGCGCCGCAGCCAAGTGGGCTTACATCAATTCTCCCCAAGCAGTCTTTAAACCTTTCGGCATCCCTTTCAAACATCTCAAAATATGCAAGCATATGGTGAGCAAGCAGTACCGGCTGTCCCCTTTGCATATGTGTGTAAAGGGGGAGTATTACTTCAATATTCTTCTCAGCAAGCTCAACAAACTGCGAGTTAAGTTTATTTATAAGTTTTAAAATTTCTTCGGTTTCGCTTTTAAGGTAAAGCTTTGTATCAACAAGTACCTGATCGTTACGGCTTCTGGCTGTGTGAATTTTACCTCCGACTTTTCCGATCTTTTCAATTAACCTTCTTTCGATATTAAGATGTATGTCTTCAAGTTCCTGCCTGAATGGGAATTTTCCTGATTCGATTTCTTTTTTGATTGATCCCAGCCCTTTAATAATCTTCTGCGCATCTTTTGAAGGAATGATTTTTTGTTTGGAAAGCATTTTTACATGGGCTATGCTTGCCCTGATGTCTTCATCATAAAGGCGCTGGTCAAAGCTTACCGATTCCGAAAATTCCTCGGCAGTTTTACTGATTGATTTTTTAAACCTTCCGCCCCATGCTTTTTTCTTCAAATCAGTTCTCCTTTTTATCCTCAGCTTCTTTATTCACAAAAAGTGTCTGAGTAGGATATGCAAACTCTATACCCTCTTCACCGAATTTCTTAAATATAGCAAGGTTAATATTATGCTGGGCATTCATATATTGAGTATAGTTTGAGCTAAGCACAAAATATACAATTTGAAAATCAAGTGAAAAATTTCCGTATGATAAAAAGTGGGCCCTGTCGAACCTTGTGTTTGGCTCAGCAGTAATAATATCTTTTAATAAATCAGGTATTTTTTCTAACTTTTTGTAAGGAGTTTCATATACCATACCTAATGAAAAAACAATTCTCCTTTCCCTCATTTTCCTATAATTTTTTAATCTGCTACTAAGGAGATCGTTGTTGGCAAATATTAGCTCTTCCCCAGAAAGGCTTTTAACTCTTGTAGTCTTAAGACCTATATCAACAACATCACCGCTGAGATCACCCACTGCAATGTAATCTCCAACTTCAAACGGCTTATCAAATATAATGGAGAGAGAAGCTATAACATCACCAAGGACATTTTGGAGTGCAAGTGCTATGGCAATACCGCCAATACCAAGTCCTGTAATAAGTGTTGTTACATTAAACCCGAGGTTGCTTATTATAAAAATTATTACAATAATCCATACTAAAATCTTTACAAGAATGCCGATTGCTTTTAACTGTGTAACCCTTGAACCAGACCTAAACTGTTCGTTCCTGGACTTTTTCTTAATATAGTAGGAAATAATCCCGTCGGCCCAGAACCCAACCTGGGTAATGATTGCAATTAAAATTATGTGCTTTCGAATTCCGAAAATAAATTCATTAATATTGAGAACGAGCAAACCGATTAATAATGAGAATACAAAAATAATAACCAGGCTGGTTTTGCTGAGGAGCTCTACAAGCAAATCATCAAAATCATGATGAGTTTTTTCTGAATAATGCTTGAAATGACGGATTAGCCACTTGTTTAATATGTTGAGGGCGATGCTAAGTACTATGGCAATAAGAAGAGCCGTCAGCCATTGCTGTAAAGTATTGTCAAAATAGACCAGTTTTAGAATTTCATTAATGTTATTAGGCATAATTATTTACAAAGTAATAATAAAGTTTTTCTATAAATGATTCAGGTTATTCACAATTTTTCAAGATCATCTATTACTGCAGAACCAATACTGTCGCCCCAAACGTTAATGGTGGTTCTGAAACGGTCGAGCAACCAGTCAACTGCAAGTATCAGACCTATCCCCTCCATAGGAAGCCCGACAGATTGCAGTACTATGATCATGGTTACAAGGCCTGCCTGTGGAATACTTGCCGCACCTATTGCTGCAAGGGTAGCAGTAAGAAAAACAATGACAAGCTCAGTCCCTGCGAGGTTTATACCGTAGCTCTGTGCAATAAATATCACCGCAACTGCTTCATAGAGTGCTGTGCCGTCCATGTTTATGGTTGCACCGAGGGGCAGTACGAACCTCCCGACTTTGTCTGAGACTTTCGCATCTTCGGTTACGTTTTTGATTGTAAGCGGCAGTGTCGCGGCTGATGATGCTGTGGAAAATGCAGTTACCAGAGCTTCGCTCATATGCTTAAAATATTTTAAGGGGTTTCTTCTTGTAAAAATGTATAGTATTGCCGGAAGTATGATAAACCCATGAATAAAAAGCCCGGTAAGAACAGTAAAAAAATATTTACTGATTTCTGAAATCAGGTTCCATAACTGACTTCCGCCGCCAGCTTCAGCAATTCGGTACGCGATCAGACCAAAAATCCCAATCGGTGTAAGAAATATAATCCAGTGTACAATCATCATGATCGCTTTGTCGACCACGGTGAAAAAATTTATAATAATCTGGTTTTCCGTACCAAGTTTTCCAAAGGCAATACCAAAAAGAACAGATGCAACAATTAAAGGAAGTATCTGGTAATTAGCAGCAGAGCTGAACAGATTGGGGCTTACAATACTGGTAAGAATATCAATGACACCCATATTTTCCTTGCCCTTAACTATGTCTGGAATATTGCCGGATACTGACATCAGTCCGTCACCCGGATTGATCATTGTAACAACTACAATTCCTATAAATACTGCTATTGCCGTTGTTGCTGTATAGTAAATCAGAGTTTTAAGGCCTAGCGAACCCAGGTTGCCGACTTTCATAATGCTAAGGGTTACGGAAACAAGGATTAGTGGAAGGACAATCATCTTAAGTAAATCAAGGAACAGTTTGCCGAGCAGTTCAAATTTAATCCCAACCTGCGGCCAGATGGAACCAACTAATCCTCCGAGGATTGCTCCAAGAATTATCGCGAATAAGAGGCGGTTTTTAGATATAATGTTTCCCATTGTTTAATATGTATTAAAAATTTATCCAGTATTCTATTATCTAAAGCTTACAACATTTAACTATTTATCAAGGAAATCAAATGAAATTTAAAAAATTATATCTAATTATACCGGTGTTATTCCTAATTTCTTCATGTGGGGCATTGATTATTGGTGGTGCAGTAGGGGTAGGTGCTGTTTTTTATGAGAAAGGACAGCTTACTTCTCATGAAGGTACCGGGTATAACGAAACACTTGCAGCGGTGTTTAAGGCGATGGACCAGCTGGGTTATACGGTTGAAAAGACAGAAAAGGGTGTTGCAAAGGAGAAGGTCATTGCCGTAACCCCGGAGGGAAGAAAAATACATACCACTGTAAAATATAAAGCAGCAGACCATACAGAAATTATAATAAGGGTTGGTACTTTTGGAGACGAGGAATTTTCAAGGAAGATACTTGACCAGATAAAATCAAATCTTTATCAAAATCTTTAGCTGCCGTATCTTTCTTCTTCAATATCAAATTCGGTCCTTATACCCATCTCATTTAATATTTTTTTGGATTCCATCAAGTCACCTGATTCAGAAACTGCCCTAGAGAGACTGGATACTTTTTCATATAAGGCAGCAACATCTATATATATGGTGCTGGTGCTGGAATAATTCAGCTCAACCTTAACTGTTCCGCTTCTTATGGTGGTTGTTTTAAATTTACCTTCTGCATACTTTACAGGTGAGCGGCTGGCTTCAGTAGGGACAGTTTCAATTACCCTGTTCATTAATTCAATGGTCTTCTGGGTTATACCCCAGCTTCCCAAAATACCACCATTCTTAGCAAGCAGAGAAAGAGAAGCCTCAATTTCAGAAAGGGTGAGTTCTCCATCACTTCCAAATCCAAACATTCCTAGAAAAGTGTTTATCTCATTTCTGACATTGTAAAGTGCAGCAATCATTGTGGAGTCTGCAAGGGGGCTCATTATGCCCTTTTCAGTTCCGGTGGCAATTGCATCCCCGCCAACATCAATACCGATAATAAGATCAATCCCTAGTTTGTCAGCTGCATCAACTATATATCCGGATATTTTTTCTGCCCCAACTGTTGCATCTATAAGCAGGGTTTCTTCTTCGAAGAATTTTGATATTCCCGATTCAGCAAATAGTACCCCGGTACTGGTTTTCGTATCTTTATTACAAGTCCAGACACCTTCATTAATTTTTTCAGAGTTTACAATCTCGTTAAATTTTCTCGGCCCGGGTATTGGGTCTATAACCGATCTTTCCCATGGAAGGCCTGCAAGCACATACTCTATGCCGAAAAGTTCCAGTAGCCCAGCAGTCGGTAAAGTCCCGACAATGTCTCCACCCCCGCCTATTCCTATAAGTAATGCTTTTTTACTTGTTTTTAAGGTTTGTTCTAAAGATTTATTCATATTTTGAATTCAATTTATAAATAACTATAATTGTTCTGGTAAAAATCTGTTTTAATATTATAAATATTATATGCCTTTTAAATTAATCAAAAATGTTCTGGTATTTGTTTCGCTTTTTTACCTTACATTTTACCTGCCGTTTGTCTTTGTGGCTTATAACCCTTACTGGATTAACTATAACTGCGACAATAATGAGAGATGTAGCAGAGTGAAAACAGAATTCAGGGTAAACGCCGTAAATGAACTCACTTCTTACCTAAGTCACCGGGGAGAGCTTACTACCGGCTGGCAGAAAAATGAAAAAATACATATGTCAGAGGTAAGGCACATATTTGATATTATGTTTATTGCCGCATTGGTTTCCCTGGCATTACTTCTGATAATACGAAAGGAGAGAATGAGCCTTTATAAGTTTGCGATAATTAATATTGTGATTGCTATTGCACTCTTTATTGTTGTACCAAATTTTAAGACATTCTGGCGTGATGTGTTTCACCCCTTACTTTTTAACAACGAATTCTGGAAGATGTCGAGACAGGACGTGAGCTACTATATAACTCCAAGAACGTTTTTTAAAATAACAACAATTGTAGTATTGTCCTCATGGATGTTCCTTAATATATTGATTGTTGCAGCTGGCCTTATTCTCAGGAAAGACAGATCCCGGTATATTGATTAATTATTTTCGTAGTTCTTACTATTTGAAGGGTCTTCAAGAAGAATAAATAAAACATTGTCACTAAATGTGGGGTCTTTTGTTATACCAAGATGGTCAGAAAAAAGAAACAATACATTAGTCCATTTAATAGGGGTCTGCACGTAAGGTGTCCATACTTCGTTACCTTCTCTTTCGTCCATTATGGCACTGGCTCGAGTTACCGTGCCGTCTCCATGACTTGAGAGCAGTTCTTTTATCTCTCCTGTATTGGTATTCACTTCGTAGGTTGCAGGGGTTAAAACAGAATCACCAGCCATTAAATAAAACTTTACATTATCAGGAGGATCTGATTTTATGTCGAGGGCGTTTTGAAATCGTTTGGCCCGGTCCAGTGAATAAATGAGGTAATCATATGCAATTTTCTTTCTTTCATCTTTATCACTAATATCCGGAAGAAGTATTTCAAGTACAAACTCCTGGTCAGGATTCATTAGGCCAAATCCGTGTTCTTCCCATATTTTAGGATCAAAAAGGTCTAAAATTTTACCGTTTTGGTCAATAACATGTTTATGCCGTGTTCTTGGCAAAAGTTGGTATGCAGAGGGCATTGAACCTATAATCGATGACTGGTAGGTGGGAAGGAAGGGGCCAATATCTTTTCCATGAAAAAGGTCATCCACTACGTTTACAGAACCTGCATTTGGGGTACCTATAATTATTACCTTATCCACAAGTTCTGCCCCATCCCATGCAGGATTTTCCATGTCGACAATTTCGTCTAGATCCTTATCCCCATACATCATGTAGTATCTGGCAATTAGGCCGCCCATGGAGTGCGCCACAATATCAAATTTAACTTTCCTTTTTATTCCATATCTTTTATCAAGTTCCTGCTCAACATATTTTTGCTTGTCTAAGATAAATGCATGCAGTCTTTTGGCATTTTCAACATTGTCCAGCCGCCAGTCATAAGCGAACTGAAAGCATGTGAAATGTTCACTTCCGTAATCAACATCTTCAAGACCAAAGGATTTATCCCTGAAACCGCCTGCACCCAGGGTGCTTAGAATATTTACATATGCATTAAGCTGAATTGGAAGGCCGAGAAGGCTTACTTTTACTCTTTCGAGGGCACCATCCGGTACTACATTGTCGGTATATTGCCTATCCAGTGGCAAAGCAATGAGCCTTGCACCTTCGGGTGTTTCGGGATTTGCGTAGTTCCTGTCAAAAGCTCCCCAGACTATTTGGCCGGTATTTTTTTCTTTAAGTGTTGAACCCAGAATTCCTGGTATGACTATTACGGGGTTTCCATATATGTGGAATTCTTTGGCTGATCTTGTATACAGTTTGCCAAGATTAGGTGTTGTGTACTGCTTTGTACAGCCTATTGTTAGGGATAAGAAAAAAATTGTTAAATATATTTTGGAACATATCCCTATTTTCATATTTGTTTTTTATCCGCCGATTCCTATATCATCTAGGAAATCAAGAAGTCCGCAGTCTTCGGGGTCACTGCACGCGGCAAATTCATCCTGGTTGCTGTGGTTTCCCAGCATGCCGTACCTGTGTCCAACTTCGTGTTGTAAAAGCGGCAGATCTCCGCACCTTCCGAATCCCTCTTCTGCAACAGCCATGGAATCAGTGCTGCCGAAATAAATTCCTGCACAGATCGACCTGTCCTGAGCGTCACACTTAAAGTTAAAAGGGACAATGTATAGCCTGAGTTCTGAGAGTGGAGGAACAACCTCCTGGTTGTCTAGTACATATTCATCAAACCCAAGGTCTTCTCCTTCAAAAAACTGGCAGTTCAGAAAGTCAGCAATTTCCTGATCAATTAGCATTAGTATTTCATCCTGAGGTAAATCTACGTCGTCATCAATTGCTACCGCTATATCATATACAGGTGTCCTGAGGTCAAAGTTCTGTTCGTTAATTTCTTCGAGCGTGAGTAAACCATCGGGGTTTATTATCTCATTATCAAGTGTATCTTCTAGGGTATCACATCCGGTAATACTAAGAACAAAAAGTAAAAGGAATAAAAGAGCAGTTTTTTTCAAGTTTAGAACTCCTTGTATTTTAAAATAATTACAAAATTATAACTAAAGACTTATTATATTACTTGAAATATTAAAATGAAAAAAATATTAACCAACTGGAAACATCTCCCCGGTATACACTGCGGTTCGGTAGCTATTAGAGATATTGTTAATTATTATGATTTAAAAATGTCGGAGGAGCTTTGTTTTGGTCTTGGCGGGGGGCTGGGATTTTATTACTCTAAAAATAGTTTAAGTCCAACCAGGTCTATACATGTTAGAGGCCCGTGGATGGAATCAGGTTTTTTTAATCATTTTGGAATAGGCTATACCGACTGGCAGTATGAAGATGATAGTGAAAAGGCACATCAGATATTAATTGAAAATATCAATAATGATGTCCCGGTTCTTATACAAACTGATATTTATTATCTTGATTACTACAATTCGGGTACCCACTTTCCCGGACACATTGTCACAGTATGCGGCTACGACGATGAAAAACAGGTGTTTTATTTGTCTGATACAGCATTTGAAGACATAAAGGAAGTTTCATTTGAACAGATGGAAGCGGCACGTAATTCTAAGTCTGAACCGTATCCCCTCACCAACAACTACCTTGATATTGATCTTAATTCTAAAGAAGTTGACATAAAAACTGCAGCAGCAAGAGCAATCATTAAAAATGCACAATATATGATAAATGGAACTGAGACGTTACGTGGAAAAAGTGGAATTGAAGAGATAAGTTACTGGTCAGAAGATCTAACAAGTTGGAAATTTATCGACGACTGGAAATGGGCGTCTCGATTTGCATACCAGGTAATAAGCCGACGCGGTGTTGATGGGGCCGCTTTCAGGTGGATGTACAGGGATTTTCTTAAACAGGTTGAAGGGTACTGCGCACCTGTTGAAAAACTCGGGCTTGTTAAAGAAATGGATAACATTGGATTAAAATGGAGTAAATTATCCATATTACTGAAAGAAATTAGCGAACAGAGCCATGTATCCAGCCAGTTTGAAGAGGTATCAGAAATAGCTAATTCCATATATAAACTTGAAAGTAGTTATTTTAATAAGGTGCTTGAGAATTCAGATTTAAGTAAAATCTGAATTAATTTATGCAACTATAATAAAGTATTAACATTTTATTATGATAAAGATATTTGCTTGTTTGGTGTACGTATATTAATTAATTACGTAAATAATATAATACATGTAATTTGTATTTGCATTTTGCGACAATTGATGCAATAATGTCTTAAATTCTTTCTGTTTTATTTTCACATGTTGGGGTGGAAGTTGAAAAAGAATGACAATAACAATATAAGTATAGTTTTGGTCTCCAAAGGAAAAGACCCATCTAAACATTTTGATTTAAATCTAAATGTGATTAAGTACAGCCTCGCTTTTTTTGTTACACTTTTTTTCTTTTCTGCTTCGTCATTTTTTATTTATTTTACACAAAATTACTCACTTGATACCTTCTTTTTACCATCATTTAATGAAGAATTTATAGTAGTTGCTGATAACGATGTCCAGGATGAGGTTGAAACTGAAGAGCCTGTTATGGACTTTGATTTTCCGATATTTGAGTTTGACACACCTAAAACAGTTATTAATAGCTCAAATCTAAATTCCAACACCGAACTTGAAGAAAAAATAACCGACAGGCTTATTGAAGTTGAGAGAAAACTGATTGATATGCAGGAACTGTTAAAAAAGAAGGGCATAAAGAAACAGCTTTCAATTGGTGGGGAATACGTTCCGGTAAGCAGGCTTAGTGAAGAATATCTTGATGCAATAAGTAATGATCTTGATGATATAAGCAACGTATTTTTTACATATCCATTCGGTAAACCTACAAGGGGTAGAGTTTCCTCGAATTATGGATACAGGAAAGACCCTTTTCATAAAAGAAAAGCGTTGCATACAGGTATCGATTTTAGTGCTGGTACAGGCACGCCGGTTATCTCAACTGCTGATGGAATAGTAAAATCTGCCGGCTGGCGCAAGGGGTATGGCAAATGCATAGTTATCCAGCATTACAGCGGTTATAAAACCCTTTATGGACATCTATCTAAAATTAAAGTGATAAAAGGACAGAAAGTAAAATCAGGAGACCTTATAGGTAAAGTTGGTTCGACAGGAAGATCTACAGGGCCTCATTTGCATTACGAAGTTTACAAAAATGGTAAAAGAATTAATCCAAAAAACTATTTAAATATGGGGTAAATGAAATGTTTGGTAAAAATAATAGTAGTCCCACCGGTAGCGGTGGAAAAGGAAATAAAGACCAGATTACAACTCTAGTAGGTGAGGGGGCGTCTTTTGAAGGAAATATAACTACCTCATCAGCAAGGATCGATGGTACTTTTAAAGGTGAAGCAAAGCTTTACGGAAGCCTTATTGTTGGTGAAAAAGGGTTGGTGTTTGGTGATGTGAGCTCCCCTAATGTAATTGTGTTTGGTAAAATTGACGGGAAGGTTAAAGCCAATAATCTTGATATAAAGGAATCAGGCAATGTAGAGGGTGACATTACAGTTCAGACCCTTACCGTAGACAGTGGAGGTACTTTTAATGGAAGTTCTGTCATGAAACACACAGAGTCATCAAAGGAAACTGAATCCAAAGCAGAAGTAACATCATTCCAGGAATTTAAATCACAGAAATAGTTCTTTTAAAACAGTAATTAAGCAATAAAAAAGCGGGCTATTTAGCCCGCTTTTTTTGTTACTTTATCTGTAAACCTGTTTCGTCTACAGTTTTTGTTATCTTTTTAGGCTTTACTGCTCCTACATCATGCCGCCCATACCACCCATTGGCATTCCGCCTCCTGGCATCATTCCACCCGGGGCTCCTGCTCCGCCGTCATCTTCCGATGATGCATCTCC